>Ga0209184_1000042_pt1 | contig 163745 bp, 133 predicted proteins | sample EN8Hudsemesocosm_2_FD_184627 | JGI IMG/M metagenome (GOLD analysis project Ga0209184, IMG submission 184627) | Methane-oxidizing microbial communities from mesocosms in the Hudson Canyon - EN8C Hudson Canyon (SPAdes) (version 2) | ecosystem: Environmental > Aquatic > Marine > Cold seeps... | reverse complement strand
ACTGTCAAACTAGGTTTAAGCCATCTTAATCGATATTCAACTACGCAATCGTTCAATTATGAGGAAAATAGAATCACCCTCAAACTCAGCAAAGGTTTTTAGCAGTATGTACGAAAATTATTATGGTTTCAAAGAACGCCCTTTTCAGTTAAGCCCTGATCCTCGTTTCTTTTTCGCATCGAGTAACCATCAAAGAGCGATGTCTTATCTACAATATGGCTTAGACCAAGGTGAAGGTTTTATTGTAGTTACCGGTCCCATTGGTACAGGCAAAACAACAATAGCGCGTAACCTATTAAATAACATTGCTGACGATTCTATTATTGCTGCTCAATTGGTAACGACTAAACTCAATCCACAAGAGTTGCTTGAATTAGTCGCTTCTGAATTTAAAATCTCGGTTCAAGGCAATAGTAAAGCAGAAATCTTAAAGGCTATTGAGCAATTTCTAATTGACCTAAACCGACAAGGAAAACGTGCTTTACTCATTGTTGATGAAGCTCAAAACTTACCAATTGAAACAGTTGAAGAACTTAGGATGTTATCGAACTTCCAACTTGATAACAAACCTTTAATACAAAGTTTTTTACTGGGTCAAGAAGAACTAAAAGACATTATTCAAGCTCCGAATATGGAACAATTTCGTCAACGAATTATTGCTTCTGCCCATTTACAACCACTTACCAGTGAAGAAGTTAAAGAATACGTAAACCATCGATTACAGCAAGCTGGTTGTAATAAAGAGTCGCTGTTCTCTGATAATGGTTTAAATATTATTCATGAAAAAACCTTAGGTGTTCCAAGAAAAATTAATATTTTTGTTGATCGTTTATTATTATTTGGTTTTTTAGAGGAGCTAACTTGCATTGATTCAGATGCAATTAATGAAGTTGCCAAAGAAATGCAGGTTGAGTTAACCGGTTCTCTTCATAAAGCCCAATTAACCAGTAATGAACCTAAACAAGCAAACGAACAACTTGTCGTAAATTCAACGGAAAACGTTGAAAATATGAAAGAAATATTAAGAGAAGTTGAAGAAATATTAGAATCTTCAATTAAAGAAAAAATAAAAATGGCCCGCTATGTAGATAAATTGCTTAAGCAGAAAAGCCGATTATATGCCGAAGCTAATATAGATAGAAATGACGAGAAAGAAACGAAACAACCTTCTGAGTAAGGTCTATAGTTACAATATTTTATAGAAGGTTTTAGCGTTTCAAAAACCTTCTATATATATTTAATCATTAACGTTAAGTTTCGTTAATCGTAAGACCATATTTTTCAATTAATGAATACAATGTAGGTCTAGTTACTCCCAATAATTCTGATGTTTTTGACATATTACCTTCTGCCAGTGCATAAGCTTTCTGAATAGCGAGTGACTCCGCTTTTTCACGCACCGAACGTAAATTCAAAGACAACTCAAATTCAGTATTGGTATGATCAAAAAAGCCTAAATCGAAGGCGGTAACTTGTGTTCCCGTTGTCATGATTACAGAGCTTTTTACTTTATTTTGTAACTCACGTATATTACCTGGCCACTTATGTGCCTTAATAGCACTTAAGCCATCTTCTGAGAAGCTTTTTACATTACGCTTATATTCTAGCGCATACATTTGTAAAAAGTACTGAGCTAGAATTAATACATCTTCATCGCGATCACGAAGTGGTGGTATATTTAATGTTATTTCACTCACACGGTAGAATAAATCTTCTCGAAAAGTTTTCTCTGCGACCATTTCTTCTAAATTTTGATTCGTTGCACAAACAACACGTACATCAACATTTATTTCTTGGCGACCGCCAAGGCGTTCTATCGTTTTCTCTTGTAAGAAGCGCAATAACTTAGCTTGTAAACTAAAGGGCATATCACCAATCTCATCGAGAAATAGTGTTCCGCCTTCAGCACATTCTATTTTCCCTTTAGTTGAACGATGAGCCCCGGTAAAAGCCCCTTTTTCAAAACCAAATAATTCACTTTCTAATAAATTTTCAGGAATAGAAGCACAGTTAATAGCAACAAAGGGTTTATCACTCCTATCACTGGCAATATGTACGGCATTTGCGGTCACTTCTTTACCTGTGCCGCTTTCACCTAATAATAATGCCGTAATTTGGGTTGGAGCAATGCGTTTTACCATCATACGTAAACGGTCAATGGCTTCACTATTACCTATAATACCAATATCGCTGCCTGCCACTTGGCGCATTTTTCTATTTTCTTCTTCTATTGCCGCAACACTAAATGCGCGAGCAACAATGACATTAATAACATCAGGATCTATTGGTTTTTGATAGAAATCGTATGCGCCAGCTGAAATTGCTTTTAAAGCATTAGTGCGATCATCATTACCTGTAATAACAATGACTTTTGTATGAGGTGCAATGGTCAAGATTTCTTGAAGTGCTGCTAAACCTTCGGTTGCATTGGCTTCGTCTGGTGGTAAACCTAAATCAAGTGTGACTACCTTGGGTTCGTGACGGCGAACTGCCGCAATTGCACTTTCTCTATCATCTGCTAATACAGCTTCAAAATCAGATAAACTCCATTTAAGTTGTTTCTGTATTCCTTTATCATCATCAATGATTAGTAACTTTTCCATACTGCTAAAACCTTTTTATTTTCGCAACGTTAATGTTAATTAACTAATTAATTCATAAACGGGATTTATTGGTAGATCAATAATAAATATCGTACCTTCACCTTCAATACTTTCGACTTTAAGAAGCCCTGCAATGCCTTCAATGAATTGTTTAGCTTCAAAAACCCCAATACCCATACCAGCATTACCCTTAGTCGTGTCAAAGGGCTTAAATAATCGATTATTAATAAAACTTTCCGACATACCACAACCATTATCGGTGATTTTAATACCAATATGCTTTTCTTGCTGTGTAAGTTCTACTTTAACCCAGCCTTGTTTATTTGTCGCTTCTTGAGCATTTTGTATTAAATGGTTAAGCACCGAATGAAATGTGTCGCCATCAATGGCCATTTCACAATTATTAACGTTTTCAAACGTCACAAGAGGTAAACTAATATTACGTTGTTTTACCACACTGTTTATCAAGTCTGAAATATCAACAAGCAGACTTTCAGATTGAGCGACTTGTTTATTGCGTAATTGTGAGAGAACCTTGGACAACCTTTCTGTGGCTGATTCTACTGTCTCAAAAACATCTGCGATAAATTCTGGGTTATCTCCGTGCTTTTTGGCATTCGTACCGATTAAAGCTAACTGTGCTTGGACATTTTTTAAATCATGCACTAAAAAAGCAGACATCCGATTGAATGCATCAAATTGCTTTGACTCAGCTAATTTGTCGTTAGCTTCATGCAAGGAAACAAAATTACCTAATTGTTTAGATATCGCAAAAAGTAGATCCCTGTCTTCCCAGTTTAATTGTTTAGTTTCATTTCTACCCGCTAAGGTAAACATTCCGTAAAATGCTTTGCCAATAAAGATAGGCACTATAATTCTAATACTGTTGGAATCAAACAACGTTAAATCTAAAGTAAGTTCGGGATAAACGGTGGGATTTTGCCTATATTCTTCAATATCAATGATCCAACCTTGTTTTCGACAAAATATACTACACTGGACTAATTGCTGATTTACAGACTCATTGAGTGTAACATTTTCTTGATATTGAATACTAAAACGTTGATCTGTGACTTTTTTTAAAATCGCTCCACCATCAGCATCAACTTTAGACATCATGATTTTGGTGGCCATTTGATAATAGCTTTCTGCATTGGTGGTTTCTATTTTTTCAATTAAATTTAACCACTCATCTCGGTATTCATACTTGTTCGCAAAAAAGTTCTTTGCAATAAAGACCTTCAATTTTCGGCGCAAAGACTCGGTAATTAATAAAGCGACTAAAACTAAACCACTCAGTATTAAAAAGCCAATACTTACAACGCTCCCCCATTCACCACCTAGGTAATTAATGATATACCCTGCGAACGACATCACTAATAAATAAATACCGGCTATCATCAGCATAGAACTATAGAAAACAACATGTCTAGAAACAAAAATACGCACTGAACCATTTCGAATTCGTCGAGTACTAATTAATAACAATGGCACAACAATCAGAGAGATATATCCCCTACTAAACCAAAAGTCAAAATCAACGCCATCAACCATAGTTGCTTGTGCGTATAGAACAAAGTCAAAAATAGCAATACACGCTAATGCAATAACCATTGGCCAAATGGCCCAACGCACTTGTGAGTTTGCACTACGATAAAGTTGCTCTAAAAGCACTAAGCTCCATAAATTAAGTACAATAAAAAGTAGAAATATATATTCATAAGAATAATTGAGCAGCGTACTTGCTAACCAACAGACACACATTAATATGGACCAAATACCAATGTATTGCCGAATATATTGGTTCGCGACAATGGCTTTAAATGTTCTATGTTCAGTATTGCAAAGTACGATAAGTAATGACCAACAGGCTATTTTAAAACCATCGGCAAACATTGCCCATTGTAAACTGAAACCTAGTTGAATTTGCGCTGCAGCCACGCCGTTTGCAGCAACCGTAACTAAGGTAGAAACTATTACCCAACGTGCGAGTGTTGTATTGTTTCGCGCTGCAAAAATAAGTAATGCAAACACAAAATATGCTGCGCTAGCTAACGAATAACCGAATAACCCTAATGAATCCATAATTTATAGTAAACTTCTTGTTGAGTTTTTGTTTAGTTACTCTGTAATTTTTTATCTTTTGTGAAAATTTCAGTTAACACTGGCACCAATAAAAAACTCGCTATAGCTGAAACACACAAACCAGAAATAATGACAACACCTAACGGCTGCCATAATGCACCACCAAAAATAGTTAATGGTAGTAGACCACCGATTGTAGTTAACGTCGTTAATAAAATGGGTGTAAAACGACTAGCACTTGCATCTATGATTGCTTGTTTTAAATCAGCTGTTTCTTTAAGATTTCGATTCGCGGTGTCTATTAATATGATGGCATTGTTCACGACAATACCAAACAAGCTAATTAACCCTATAAATGCCATCATTGAAAATGATTGTCCTGTTATATACAAACCGATAACAGAACCAGCCATTGCAAAAGGGATAGAAGTAAAAATGACAATAGGTTGTAAAAACGATTTAAACTGTAAGACCAATACCGCAAAGATCCCAATAGCGGTAACTAACATGATTTGTGTAAGCCCCGAAAAGTTCTCTTGTCGAGACTCTTCTTCGCCTCCTAAGTTATAGCTAACACCATTAGGCATGTCATAACGATTCAAGTAATCGATAACTTTTGCAGTGCGTTCACTCACTGTGTGCTTTTTGTCAACATCGGCAGATACTTTTGCCATGCGTAATTTCTGATAATGATAGAACTGTGTTTGTCCTTTTTGTAATTTAGTCGTAATAAACTGATTAAGCGGGATCGCTTCGCCTAAACGATTTGTAACATTAATATTTGCTAAACCGTCAATGTCTGGGTTTTTACGGCGTACGACAATGGGATAGTTCTCACCATTGTCATCATTAAATAAACCAACTGATGTTCCAGATAATATGGTCTGTAAGGTGGTATCAATAGTATTAATATCAATATTAGTTAAACCCGCTTTTTCATAATTGATATCAAGTAGGAGCTCAGTATTCGCAATGCCGATTGGGTTATCAATATTAATAATTCCCTCTGTTCTTGCCATCATATTAGCAAGATCATTAGCGACCCGTTCTAAATCAGAAAGTGATTCTCCCATCAAACGCACACTGATCGGCAAATCGGTTACCGGACCTTGGGTGAATTCACTGACCGTTATTTTAGCTTTTTTCCACTGATTAAACTCTGCACGTAGTTGAACGACTAAATTAGACACTTTTTCTTCTTCATACTCTTTGAGAACAACAACGACTTGTCCGTATGTGGCGACTCCTCGCTTAGGGATTTTGTTGTAATAAATACGAGGATTTGCACTGCCTATATTTAATGCCACTTTGTCGACAAGATCATATTTTTCAATTACCTTAGTCATTTTTTGCATAACTTGATCAGTGTAAGCTAATGATGAATTTGGTGGTGTGTCAACATCAAGCAAGAGCATAGGTTTTTCTGCCTTAGGAAATAAGCTCACACCCACTTTTCCAAATAAAGATAGCATTCCAGCCAAACAAATTACCGCAATAATAATCACAATCCATCGAGAACTCATGAATCGACCAAGCCATTTAGCATAAGATTGTTCAGCAAATATATTTACATAATGCTGCAAGGTCTTAATTTTTGATGAATTTTGGCTCGTTTCTTTTGCAAAAAATCGACTCGCTAAAAGTGGTGTTAATGTCAGCGCGATTAAAAGTGAAGATAATAATACTAATACGACCGTAACCGGCATTGAGCGAACAAAATCTCCAGTACTACTTGCTAACAATAACATAGGCAAAAACGCTAACATTGTAGTGACCGTTCCGCTGGTAATTGCCCAGCCAACTTTACTTGTGCCAGATGCAGCAGCGTCGGTAAGATTAGTTACCTTCTTTTTTTCTCGGTGAATACTTTCTGTGACCACTATCGCATTATCAACAAGTAAGCCCAAAGCGATGATCAAACCCACAATTGACATTTGTTGTAAGCCAAATCCGATAAAATCTAACCAACCAATCGCGACTAAAAATGACAATGGAATAACGACAATAACGACTAGAGATTCTCGTAATCCTAAAAAGATTAACGCCATAATGCCAACTAATAATAAGCCTTGCCAAAGATTATCAAAAAAACCATTTACTCTAGATTCAACACTGTCTGACTGCTTAAACAAAACATCCACTTTAACGTTATCAGGAAGGCTTTTATTAAAACTAGAAATCTCATTTTCAATACTTTCGGTTAAATCAAATATATTAGTATGAGGACGTTGCTCAACAGTGAGAAATATAACGGGCTTATCATCATAATAAGCTAAATAGTTAGGCTCTAACCCAGAAAACTCTATCGTTGCTACATCTTTTAAACGCAGTATAAAGCTATCGTCAGAGCGAATAACTGTTTCACCCAGTTTATCTAATTGAACATAGTTACCACTCGCTTTTACATTAAAACGCCTCGAAGTGGCATCTACAAAACCAGGTGTAATATTTACCGCGCGTCTTTGTAAAATGGTGTTTATATCAGTAACTGATAAACCATAATGCTTTAAGAGTGCTAAATTAACGTCAATCGCAACAATTTGCTGTGGGTATCCCCAAACATTCGCTTTTCGAACGTCGTTTATCGACTCCAAACGTTTTTCGAGCTGTTTGGCATGAAACTCCATTAATTTATAATCAATAGGTTCACTCCATAGCGCAAGTTGCATAATGGCCACACTGGTAGGCGTTGCTTTTAAAACCAGTAAATCCTGAACCCCTTCAGGTAAAGTAGGTTTAACCGATGAAACTGCTTGTTTAACCTTATTATAGGAAGCTTCGGAGTCTACACCATAAAGAAAAGTTATCTCTATTCGTGCACCACCATTCTTAACTTGTGATTCAATTTTCTTAATATTTTCGATATCAGAGAATTCGGCTTCTAGCGGATTCACAACTAATGTTTCAATATCAGTTGGTGACGCACCTGGGTAAATCACTTCAATTAATGTGATAGGCATATCGAATTGCGGGTCTTCTGAGCGTGGCATTTCAAAGTAAGAAACAATACCGACAAGCACCAAAAGTACAACGATGGTTAACGTAAATTGAGCGTTTTTTATGGCGAGTTTAGGTAACAGCATAAATAATTATTTACCTAACGAAATATGTTGCCAGCCACTTGTGACTATTTGCAAAGGCTGATCATCAACCGATGCAAACAAATAGACAAATTGATTATCTAAACGATAAATATCATAATACTGATAAGTAAGTTCTTGCTGATTTTTCGTTATAACTACCGCTTGGCCATTATCATCAACCGTAATTAATGCGGAAATAGGCAAACGATAAACAAAATTATCACTGGTGAAATCGATAGTGATCTCGGCAATTTGTCCCGCGACTATACCGCTTTTTAAGGTAAGGTTTGGCAGTAATACTTCTATAACAAACATATTACCGTCTGTGTTGGAAATAGCAGGTATTTTACTTACCTCACCTATTACCGCGCCAAATGTTTGAAGAGTAACATTTACTTTTTGACCTAAACGTATTTGGCTTACTTCATTACCTGTAAGTGCAACTTTTACTACCCAGTTCTTATCTAAGGCAGCAACTTTCAATACCTCATGGCCAGGCGACTGCAGCTCACCTAGTTCAGTGTAACGATTTAATACAACTCCAGAAAATGGTGCGTATACTTGAGCTTTTTCTAAATTATAAAATGCAATTTGATAAGCTGAGCGGGTTGTCTCAACTTTAGTTAATGCTATGTCTAGTTCTTGCTGCGAACTTAATTCATTTTTAAGTAATTCTCGCTGACGATTCACTTCTCGTTTGGCTTGCAGTAACTGAGCATAGGTTGAATTTTTGTTTTGAAGTAATTCCGTGGTGTCTAATGAAGCAAGTAACTGATCTTTTTCAAAATACTGCCCTTCATCGACGGATAATTTTGTTAAGTAGCCACTACTTTTGAAAGACAAATTTAAAGTACGTTTAAAATCGAGTTTCCCCGTTCGCTTGATTGTATCAGCGTAAGGCTCAACAATGACTTGTTCAAGATCGTAATTCTGCGAAAATGAAGAGAATGATGCAGAAATGGTGATTCCTACGATCAACAACCTAATAAAACTATTCCATGATTTCATATGTAATTCTATAACGCGTTAAATTAACTAATATTATTATAGACAATACTTTAGGGTTGTTACTGAATAATGTACATCTTTTTCAGTTGTTTTTACTCAGTTTGATTAAGATTGATATGATTTGTACTGGAACAGAAAATAAAGACGACAAAGCTAGACAATTTTCACGTTTAATTATAGTATTTGCCGCGCTTCAAACAGCAAACCACCCGTAGCTCAGCTGGATAGAGTACACGCCTCCGAAGCGTGTGGTCACAGGTTCAATTCCTGTCGGGTGGACCACTTTATTTATTATCTGTAATATTTTTCTACTGTCTTCAAAAAATCGTTAATTTGTTCTTTAGGAAGTGCATTTACTCCAGCTGCAGCTGCACGCCCTCCACCTGTATCAAACTGACTACAAATATCACCAGCACCTTGTTTATTCGACAATGGAGCTCTTAACGAAACGGTATAAGTGCTATCGGCATTTATGGTAAAAATGGCGTGCGCTTTATCAGGGTTTATATTGGCGAGTTCATTACCGAAAACACCACTAATTCTTCTTGCCCATGTGTCATCCGGCAATTCAAATGCGGTAACAAGTTCAGTATCATAAAATGCTTTTGTGCTGACAGCTTTTACATGATCTTGGTTATAGAGTTTTTGTAGAATGTAATAAGGCGAGTCGACATCTTTTATAGCATCGAATGGGCTTGGATAAGCTAATAGCAATTCAAATAACGCTGACGGATGAAAATGTAAATCATCGATATGAGAACCATAACCATTGTAGTTAATTAAGGTTCCTAGCGTCTCTAAGTCCGCAAATTCTGTATCATTTAATCCAGCTAATTTTGCTAATTCAGTAGCCTTGGCAATTAAGTTATCTCCATAAGCGGCACAAATAGCCCATTCATGAAACTGTCCATCTAAAAGCTTATCTACAATCAATGCCGTACAAGTATTAGCATCTAAATCAATATGTGCGTCGAGATTATCATGTTCGGGAATATCACCTGAACGATGATGGTCAATATAAGTAACCTTGCAGTCATTAGCTAACAACCTATTCAATGCAGCTTTATTTTTCTCCATAGAGATATCTAAAACGCGAATGACATCGACATCACCTTCATTGCTACTTTCGGTTACTTGCTTAAGCAAACTAATATCGCGCTTAACACCGGTAATTTTCACACTTGATGTTGGGTTAGCTAATTGTAACTGCAGTAAAGCAATAATACCGTCAGCATCTCCATTAAATACATCGTAGTTCATAGGAAAACCTTTATTTTTATTTTTCAAATTGTTTGATAGGAAAACAATTATGCTTTTATTATTTGTTTTTTGATTAAAGCAGCGACAACTAAATCAGCACATTTTTCGATAGATAAATTTTCTGTTTTAACATGTATTTCAGCATTGGTAGGTGATTCATAAGCAGAACTAATACCAGTAAAATTAGCTATTTCGCCAGCTCTTGCCTTTTTGTACAAACCTTTCGGATCTCGGCTTTCACATACAGCTAAAGGCGTGTCTATAAATACCTCTAAAAACATAGCATCTTTCAATAAAACTCTTGCTTGATCTCTGTCTTTTTGAAAGGGAGAAATAAATGCTGTTGAAACAAGTAAACCTGCATCGACAAATAACTTAGCGACTTCACTAATTCTGCGAATATTTTCAATTCGGTCTTCGTCAGTGAAACCCAAATCATTATTTAAGCCGTGTCGTACATTATCGCCATCAAGTAGGTAACTATGACAACCACGCTCTAATAACTTTTGTTCAACAGCGTTAGCAACCGTCGATTTTCCTGAACCACTTAAGCCTGTATACCAAAGCAATACAGCTTTATGACCTTTCAAACTAGATTTCTGTTCGGTAGTTACACTTTGCTGATGCCAAACAACATCTGACGATTTTTCTACGTTACTTTTTTCAATGTAAGGACTTGCTTGTTTAATTTTTGTCATAATTCACATCATTAATTGAGGTTATTAATTACTAAAAAGGAAAGAAATATAAAATACTACACAGTGCTGTTATAGAATATATTATGCTAATTGGCACGCCTATTTTTACAAAGTCCATAAGCCTATATTGCCCTGCACTAAATACCATTAAATTCGTTTGATATCCATATGGACTTATAAAACTGGCACTAGCCCCAAAAGCTACCGCCATAATAAACGGAGTTATATTTACACCGTAGTTAATCGCTAAACTATACGCAATAGGAAAGATTAATGCAGCGGCTGCATTATTAGTAACTAATTCCGTTAATAATACCGTGATTAAAAATACAATAATCAATGCTATTGTTGGCGTTATTACATCAGAAAACGAGGTCATATTTTCAAAAACAGCTAACAACCCGCTATTATTTAACGCACTAGCCAGCATTAAAGCAGTAGAAATAATAATCCAAATTTGTATAGGGAAACGTCTTAGAACTTCATCCTTTGATAAACAATTCGATAAAAGAAAAAAGGAAAATAGCACTAACATTCCTTTGAATAACGAAACAATACCCAGTGCGCTTAACGCAACCGTTAAAAAGAAACTTATAACAACAAATATTTCTTTTTTACCCGTTAGCTTTGACTCTGGTTCTACACCATTCACGACAATAAAGTTTTTATCTACATTGTTTCTAGCTTTAAAGTCTTGACCCGTTGCGAGTACTAAGTAGTCTCCAGGGCGTAACTTTACATCTCCGAGCTTTCCTGTAACTGCTTGCCCGTCTCTTTTTATGGCAACAACAGCAGCGTCAAATTGAGCTCTAAAACCAACGCCTTTCAACGTTTTATTAATTAGCACACTTTCAGGACGAACAAAGACTTCAGTTAAGTTGTCATCAGCTAGCCCTTGTTTATGGGCAAAAACTGTTAAGCCATCAAATTGTTTAAGTTGATTTACTTTAGTTACGTCGCCATTAAATATAAGCTTATCGTTAACACTAATAATCTGTTCTGGTGTAACCGGTGCAATAGACTGGCCGTTTCGTATTATTTCAATAAGAAATAACGAGTCTAAATGCCTTAAAGCGTTTTCTTCAACGGTTTTCCCTATTAAAGCTGAACTAACCTCAACCTTAGCGTCAAGTATATAAGAGGTTTCAATCGTTGATTTTATATTGGTTTTTGGTAAATATCTGGATAAAAACCATAACATGGTGCCGCACGTTATGACTAATAAGATACCGACAGGGAAAAAATCAAAAAAACCTAACGCTGGAAGTTCGGCATTTAGTACCAAACTGTTAACGATTAAGTTTGTTGATGTGCCAATTAGGGTTAGCGTGCCACCAAAAATAGCAGCATAAGATAATGGTAACAATAAGCGACTTGCGGGGTGATATGGGTTATTCCGAATAGGTGCCAGCATGGTTGATACAACCGCGGTATTATTCAAAAAGGCTGAGGAAATGACGGTTAAACTGAAGAGCCTGATCCATGTTTTTGCATAACTAACGAATAAAACTTTACTTGCTAATACTCGCAACAATCTTGTTTTTTCTAATGCTAAAGAACATAACATTAATAAAACAAGCGTGATCAAACCCTTATTAGACATGCTCGCGAGCACGGTTTCATTTGAAACTTGTCCGAATATAATTAAAGAAAAAAAAGCAAAACCAAAAACTTTACCTGGCTGTTTTTGAAACTTTATCAAGCCTATTATCGTACTAACAAAAATTATTAATACGCATACTGCATCTAGATTCAAAAATAAATCCTTTTAGTTTTTAATAAAAAGCTAGAAACATACAATGATTACGAACTGAAAATAAGAAACTGCGAGGCAAATACTATTTACCTCGCAGTTAATTTTTGTTCGTTGCTCGCTAGTCGACGCTCAAATTTTTATAGCTTCGCTATTTAGCCGTTAAGTCTTTTGCTCCCCAGTGAGGGAAATGCTTACGAACAAAAGTATTAAGTTCAAGTTCGTACTCACTGTAATTTTGAGACTGTTTCTTTTCCGAATCAGCCAACGGTGAAGCTATCATACCAGCGCCCACTGTTGCATTCGTTAAACGGTCAATGATAATAAAAGCGCCTGTTTGACGATTATCTTCATAGGCATCAAATTGTACAGGTTTATTAACTGTGAAATTACATCGGCCTATTTCATTTAATGCTAAATTCAATACGCTTTGCTTTTCCATGGTATTAACATTTACGCTGTATTCTATTTTCTCAACAGAACCAACCGTAACATTAGTACCCACTTTAATAATATATTCGCGGTCAATTTGTAAAGCGGCTTCATCCATCCAAACAACATCAGCACTAAAAGCAGATGCAGAATATGGCTGTTCATGTGGACGAACAAGCATATCGCCACGGCTAACATCAATTTCATCTTCGAGTGTTAATGTAATGGCCATATCGGCATATGCCGTTTCAAGTTCACCGTCAAATGTAACTATCGATTTAATTTTACTCTGCTTACCTGAAGGCAATGCAACAATAGTATCGCCAACACGGATTTCACCTGAAGCAATTGTTCCTGCGAAGCCTCTAAAATCTAAATTAGGACGGCTTACATATTGAACAGGAAAACGGAAACTATCGCTTTTTTCGCCGTTAAGTTGAACCGTATTCAATAATTTTAATAAAGGAGAACCTGGGTACCAAGACATGTGTTCACTTTCGTTTACCACGTTATCGCCTTTTAAAGCAGAAATAGGTACGAAACGAACATCTTCAATTGTTAATGATTTGGCAAACTCTCGGTAATCACTTTTAATTTTTTGGTATATCGCTTGATCATAATCGACAGCATCCATTTTATTAATAGCGATAACCACATGCTTAATACCCAACAATGAACAAATGTATGAATGACGGCGCGTTTGCACCTGAACACCATGACGTGCATCAATCAATATAATTGCCAAATCACAAGTAGAACCACCCGTAACCATATTACGTGTATATTGCTCATGGCCAGGAGTATCGGCAATAATAAACTTACGCTGCTCTGTAGCAAAATAACGATACGCTACGTCAATTGTAATGCCTTGTTCACGCTCAGATTGTAAGCCGTCAACAAGTAATGCTAAATCGAAATCACCATCGGTGGTATTAAACTTCTTAGAATCTTTTTCAATAGCAGCCATTTGATCTTCAAAAATCATTTTGCTATCAAAAAGTAAACGGCCTATTAATGTTGACTTCCCGTCATCTACACTGCCACAAGTAATAAAACGTAGCATGTCTTTATTTTCATGCTGCTTTAAATAACCTTCGATGTCTGTTGCTAATAATGTGTCTTGATTATCCATTAAAAATACCCTTCAATTTTTTTCTTTTCCATTGATCCCGCAGAATCATTATCGATCACTCGACCTTGTCGTTCAGACGTGGTTGTTAATAACATTTCCTGAATAATTTCAGGTAATGTTGTGGCAGTAGATTCAACAGCACCAGTAAGTGGATAACAACCGAGTGTTCTAAAACGTACCGATTTCATTTCAGGTACTTCGCCTTCATTTAAAGGCATACGTTCATCATCTACCATGATTAACGCGCCATCTCGCTCAACAACAGGTCTTTTTTCTGCAAAGTATAATGGAACCATTTCAATATTTTCTTGATAGATATACTGCCAAATATCAAGTTCTGTCCAGTTTGACAACGGAAAAACTCGAATACTTTCACCTTGATCAACTTTAGCGTTATAAATATCCCATAGCTCTGGACGTTGGTTTTTAGGATCCCAACGATGGTTTTTATCACGAAACGAATATACACGTTCTTTAGCGCGAGATTTTTCTTCGTCACGACGAGCACCACCAAAAGCAGCATCAAAACCATGCATGTCTAATGCTTGCTTTAAACCTTGGGTTTTCATGATATCGGTATGTTTTGCACTACCATGGGTAAACGGACCTACGCCCATCTCCATACCTTCAGGGTTTTTATGAACAATCAAATCAAAGTCATATTTTTCGGCTAAATTATTGCGAAACTCAATCATCTCTTTGAATTTCCAATTGGTATCAACGTGCATCAATGGAAAGGGGATTTTACCCGGATAAAAAGCTTTACGTGCTAAATGCAATAGAACAGACGAATCTTTTCCTATTGAATAAAGCATAACGGGGTTATCAAATTCAGCCGCGACTTCACGCATTATTTGAATGGACTCAGCTTCCAATGCTTTTAAATGTGTTAATTTACTCTTACTCATAGATGCCCTATTATTATCTTTTAAAACTTAAATGTTTCATGAGTAAATTATATACTGAGTCTCGTGCGAAATACCTAAATACCTAAATACCCATCCAGCATAAGTTAGCTAATTTTGTGCTAGAACCTATCACGGTTAAAGTACGCTTGATTCAAATTGTGGTAAAGCACTGGTTCTATTCCGAACCCTGATTTAATAGAATTACCTCTTAATTTATCTTGTATATTTTCCCATAGTCAAACTTAAAAAATGATAAAGCACTAAAAAGTCAATGACTTTTTAGTGCTTTAATATATTCATCTCAGTGGGTGTGACAATAATTACAACAAGAAAAATTTGTTTAATATTCCTCTCGTTTTCACACTTTCATCAACAAAGTTAATACCTCTTGTGTTTTAACTTCCATTAAAGAAACATCTTGTCTTGATTCAACATTCAAACGAACGACGGGTTCGGTGTTACTTGATCTGAGGTTAAAGCGCCAATTATCAAATTCTATGCTTATACCGTCTGTATAGTCTATATTTACGGCCAGATTTTCGTAGTAGCCTAAAACCCGTTGAATTGCAGCTTTGGGATCATCAATTACATTATTAATTTCACCATCACAAGCTATATCCGTATCTGCAATATGTGCAAAAACAGCTTCTTTTGTAGAATTTCTATTTTCTACTAATAAAGGGTTTGGGATACCATTTGGAAAGGTGCCATCAGGTTCATGATGAATTTTAATAAATTTAACTGGAATATTTAATAGATTAAAATGAGACTCTAAAACATCAATTGCAGGGTCAGCGACCCATTACCAGTATTAACGACGAGCTTTAAAAACTTTGTGTTACTACTTTTTAAATGTGATCGAATATAACGGAAATTTTTACCTCATAATAATGTTCATTTAACTCTTTAATGCCTAGCATATTCATACACTAGGCATCTTTATAAACTCTTAAAAATCTATAGCAATAACAAATCGATTATTATATTAATACCTATCACGGTTAAAATATGCTTGATTAAGGTTATGGTAAAGTGCAGGCTCTATCCCGAAGCCTGTTTTAATAGTATTACCGGTGTTTTTATCTGTTAGCGAGGTTTGTACACTATAGTTCCACTGTTCAATACCTTTAATTTGAAAGCCATATTTTGAATTCATCGACTTACCAAAGTTTAGTGGAATAGAAAAACCGATAGCAAAAAAGTCTTCTTCTTCACCTCCATCTATTTTATCAAATTTAGTCCGGTTATATTGTACGTTAATTTGGGCGTTACCAAACCAATGTGATGACTTTAACGTAAAGCCTTTATCACCTTTCCAATACTCACCCGCGGTTACTTCTATATCCCAATTAAGGGGGCGGTAACGAAAACGATATTTAGCGAGCTTAGGTTGATGGCTTACTTGTGCAAGATTGCCAACCTGCTTATCTTCAAAATCGCCTACTAACAAACTAAAACGGTGGTTGCCATTATTTGTGGCGTAACGCGTTTCATTAAGTATACCGTCAGCATTACCATATATTCGGCCAAACGAAAACTGTGTAAAAATATTTAGCGGCAATGAAAAGGTTTGATGAAACAAACGACGATCAATACCTTTAATAATACTAAAACGGTTTTTGATATACTTACTATCTTGAAAGTCGTCTGAGGCTAATAATGTATCACTCATATAACGTATATCAACCACTGCACCTGGCCAAAGAGATATTTGCGGGTTCACACTTGCAATAACTTGATAGTCAAAAGCGCCGTACTCGGTACCGACTAATGATGATAAAGCAGGTGCTAACGTTATTCTAGGTGTAAAATATGCGCTAGAAGCATTATTAACTAACCATTTATCATTATTACCAGGTAACAAGTTCAATAAAACATTTGCTGAACTGTTAGTTACTTTTGTTTTTATATCGAGTATTGAATTTTCAGTAAATTCAAGATTTATTGTTTGTACTACTAAACCATAATTTAGTAAGTTCAGTTCAGTATTAATGGGTAACTTTTGGCTTATTAAACGCGCCATAGCATTAATTGCATCATCTTCATTACGGTTAAATAAGTTATTTTCAAACTCAACAACTAAACCATTTCCAGCCTTATTTGATCCTATACTAACTGATTCGAATCCATAATCAGTAACATACCTTGCAAATTTTTCGATACTTTCAAGATTAACTTTATTTTTATAGTTAATGTCAGTAGTTTCGTCATAATTGTTACGGCTTACTTCATGTTCAGGTGACTCTATTTGCAAGTTTACACTAATATCTGATTGAGGTGCTTTAGGTGAAGAAGCCCTATTCGGCTTTGTTTTATGCTTATGTATACTTGCAAGTTTCATTGCATTATTAGCAACTGTTTGTGAACTTGGGCGAGGCTTAGTTGTACCTAAGGGAATATTTAAATCGAAACTAAACCAATTACTTTTTTCATTGTGCTCACTTTCACTAGAATAAAGCTGGGCACCTGCCGATACTCTCCAACCTGTTGGTAACCACTTTTTAGGCGCAAAGACTTTAACGCCGACATTTACTGCGTTAGCATCATATTCAGCTGCAATTTGAATTAATTCATAAGGTTGATATTCAACAGAGCCAAAGCCTCCGTTCATATAATTAAGCGCATTGTCTGAAGTTGAGTACCCAACACTCACCCTAACCTGACCTAACTTATCAAAGTTAAATGCTTTAGAAGCAACACCGTAATATGCTTCAGATTTGACAATTGAACCTCCTACATCTTGCCCACCTATCGCTAATTCAAACCATTCTTTAGGAATAAAGGGTATTTGATATTTTAACGAACCAGACAGATCACGAAAATTGCATTTTTTTTCGAAATAATGATTACAATTCCATGTTTTCGTACCTAAACGTCCCACAACTTCAAGACCAGGTAATAAGCCTAAACCAAATTTTAAATCGGTAGCGCTTTCAAAACCACTGTTTATATTTCTTGCATGACCTTGGTCATAATAATTATCGCTATAGCTAAAGTCAAAATTACCGTAATTAATAACGCTGGAGTTGGGAGTATTAAAGACGCCAGTGAAAGCCTGCATAGAAAGTGTATCTGTTATTTTGTTGTTTTCAACAAGGTCATCAGCATAAGTACCTAAACATGCACTTGATATCACAAAATAGAGTAAAATTTTTTTCATTCTTATAAAATCCTTAACAACCCTGTGCATAACACAAATAGGTAAACATAAGCCATCGCCACAATCTTTAATGACATTTATCTAATACGCATTCTTATCAATGAAACCTTTAAATATAGTTGCTGCAATTATTTTAATATCAAAAATAAGCGACCAATTTTGGATATAGTCAAGATCATACTCGACACGTTTTTCCATTTTTTCTAGAGTATCAGTTTCACCGCGCCAGCCATTAACTTGTGCCCAACCGGTAATTCCAGGTTTAACCTTATGCCTAAGCATATACCCGCTTATAATTGTTCTATACTCCTCATTATGTGTTACTGCATGAGGACGAGGGCCCACTATCGACATTCGCCCTTGCAGTACATTAAAAAATTGCGGCAACTCATCTAATGAGGTTGAACGAATAAACCTCCCAATTGGGGTTAAACGAATATCATTTTTTTTAGCCTGAGTAACTTTTATACCATCTTCCATTACAGTCATAGAACGAAATTTCCATACTTTTATCGCTGTTCCGTCTACTCCATATCGATTTTGTTTAAAAAGAATAGGGCCAGGCGAGGACAACTTTACAGCAATACTAATCGCGATAAGTACAGGTGTGATTAAGAGTAAAATTATACTTGATAACACAACATCTTCGACACGTTTAATTATCTTATTGCTGCCATCTAAGGGGGAATCGTAAATACTAATAGTAGGAATACCTGCAACAACATCACTTCTGGCATGTAAAAGTTCAAACATAAAAATATCTGGAACTAAATAAACTGAAGCAGTAGAATCTGCGAGTTCTTTCATTAGCCATTTTATTCGTTTTTCAGCGCGCATAGGTAATGTAATGTAAACTCGGTCAGTTAACCCATTTTTACAATCATTAACCAATTGTTCCAAGTCACCATCTATTGATACAGCGTCACTTTTTCCAACTCGGTTGCTATCATCATAATAACCTTTGAAAACCAAACCCAAAGACTGATTTGATATAACTTTACTAACCAATTTTTGGCCAAGTTGTCCTGCACCAGCGATGACAAAAGAACGAGTATTGAACCCGTTACTACGCAAAATCGATAAGATGAATCTTAATACGATACGATAAGTAATCAGTGACAGCAATGTAGTAACAAACCACATAAGCATTAATGATACATCTATAGGATACTCTGGTGTTAGAAAAGTCGCACATATAAAAATAATACCTGCTGAAATGAATAAGTGTACTGTAATTTTTTTCATTTCTTTATAAGGTGAGAGGCCTCGCCATGAGATGTATAAATCGCCAAAGCCACTTGAGAAATTGAATAATGTTACGGCTATGGCAGACATTGCGCTTTCTTGTAAGCTCCAGTCTAATTTAAAATAATTCATCGCAAAATATAAACTAAAGATGATGGAGAACATATCAAACACTCGTTGTAGTAGTGAAACAACAGTTTGATTACTTTGTAAAATCCCTTGTACATTTTGTTTCATTTTTCTCTCAAGGTTCACAATTTTGGTTGGTGTAAATCAAATCTTATAGTTAAGCTTATTCATAAGAGATAAAGCTTTGTCGTTCACTTATTACTTGAAGTTAAGTTTCTCTTTGATCAGTAGATAGGCGAATTTAGAATTAGTAATTAAGTACCTCTTCCACATTCGACCAGGTTCTTGTATCACTCGGTACAACCACTCAAGCCCATAATTCTGCATCCAGACTGGTGCTCGTTTAACTTTTCCTGCTACGACATCGAACGTTCCACCAACCCCCATTACGAAATTAACCCCGAGCTTGTCTTGCCATTTATTTATGAAGTTTTCCTTTTTTGGAGAACTAATAGCAACAAATAAAAGCTTAGCACCCGATTTTTTTATTTTATCAACTACAGCTTCTTCATCATCCCAGAAGTAACCATGATGGTAACCTACGATTTTCAGCTTTGGATTCTTAGTTTTAATCACTTCAACGGTTTTTGCTAATACTTCTTCAGTAGCACCGAGTAAAAACACCGGAAAGTCACGATTTACGCTCATAGCTATCAAATTATGAAACAAGTCAACACCAGCTATCCGCGCTGGAACAGTATGCCCACAAAAGCGTGCCCCCCATACAACCCCCATTCCATCAATATTTATTAAATCGCATGAGTTTACTGAATTTGCTAATTCTGTATCTTTTTGCATGTTAACTAACTTTGCCACATTAACAACACAATGTTGCATAAAATCGTGATCAAAAATCGACGATTCAATCCTTGAAACTGTATTTTCCATTGATAATGCATCCAAGCTCGCACTCATGAATTGTATTTTATCCTTAGTATAACTCACTGTTACAAACCTCAATTAAAAACTTATTATGATTGGTATAAAATGTGGCAAGCCCAAAATACCTTTTTATGAAAGCTTGTCGTTGTTTAAGTACTTTGGCATCATTCAGTACATCAAAAAAACTTTGTGCTTTGGTAAAAGCTTTTTCAAAAGACTCATAAGAATTAACATTAAATGGAAATGATAATTGATCCTCGCTACAAATTTCTTGTAATGCAGGGACATCAGAATACAGAATAATCTTGTTCTGAAATATCGATTCTATTGCAACCAAGCCAAAACCTTCTTCTAAAGACGGTATAATTATAAATGGGCAATTAGTGACTGTTTCAAATGGACGCTCTTGATAGCCTATTAATATTAATTCAAGGTTATGATGAGAGTGTGCAGCTACAGATAATGACCGTCTTTCAGGACCCTCACCAACAATGCTGTATAATAACTTATTATTATACTTCATGGCTACCTGACCTAAAAAATTAATAGCTTCTTTAAAACCTTTCCATTGCTTTAAGCTACCTACAGATGCAAAAGAATTGTAATTGATATTCTCATATATCGTTTCGTGATACTTTTCACCAAAATAAGGGTTTGGTATAACTTTAATCAATAAAGGGTCAACACCTTGCGTTCTCAAACTCAAAGCAACAGCTTGAGATACGGCGATATAATGGCTACATCTAAAACAATTAAACAGCCATCGATGGCTTCGGTAATGAGCATGTGTATAAAAGACAACTTTTATCCCTAATAATCTAAAAATAATAGCAAAAGGTAAATAACAACGGCTATGGATAAAGACACACTTAGGTCGGCTGATAATACTACACAAAAATAATAACAAAAACTGCCAAATCAAAACGGCAAACTTAATCTTGATAAAACTATCTTTTAATGTAAGCGTAGTAACATTTTTATTGTCATTAACAAGTAAACTGAGTATTTTTTGAGCACCGCCTCGTGAAACATCAGAATCATTAATCAAGTGTAAATAATTAAAATTATAAAAGTTCATTTTTGTGCTCATCACGTAATTCACTGTACTTATTATTACCAAATATAATTGTATCTTCCGCACTTTTAGAGACTAAAGCAGAAGACGCGATGAAAACTTGGCCACAGATGGTTACAGGACCAAGAACACAGGAATTAATACCAATGAAAATATTACCTTTTAATATAGGCTGTTCGACTTTATTACCATTTTCTGTAATAATTTTTTTACCTAAGTTCCCACCTAAAGTTACACCCTGCATAATTTTAATAGATCCTGAAAGTTGAACTGAACGACCGATGACTATCATCATCGGATGTGGGAAATACAATGCACCGTATAATTTGGCTCTTTGATCAATATCTACCTTAAAAAATAAAAAATTTAACCACCATATAATACGTGGTAATAGTGGAATATTTAGGCAATAAAAAAAGTGGGCAAGCCGATAGATAAAAGTACAAATAAAGGATGGCGATAGGGAGCTCTTTAATAAAGTTACCACATTAACATTCAGAGACTTAAACATTGCAATAAGTTTTAGGTCTGCATAGAGTAATTTAAACAGTTTTAGACCCATAAATATATGCCCTCATATAAAAGTAGTAAGGCATATACATCCAAAATTTAAATGTGGGGTACAATGCCAAACAAATAAAAAACAATAAGAAACCTCCCCTTAAATGAAACAACCTCGCAGGGCACTTAAAGAAAGAAATAAACATGTCAACAACGATAAGAAGGCAGCCAAATATACCTAATTCAAAAAGAATAACAGGTACTTCACTCCCATCTCTAACTCCAACTTTAGGTTCAAATACTAACACAGACAAGCGATTATCTACCGCGAGAGTGCCCCAACTCCCCAAGCCTTGACCAAAGAATAGTTTGGTAAAACTCTCTTTATTTTGAAACTCAACAACACGCAAGAGTGGAATAACTCTAGATGAATGATTTAAAGCAGAGCTACCTGCTTGTTTTTGGTTAATCTCATCTCTGAAACTAAATACAGCGGCCAATAAGGATAAAAGAATTAGTAATATGATAATCCCTTTTATCGGCGCTTTCCTCAGGTATGGTATAGAATATATAAGTATTAAAGCGCCGACAGTTGCTAAAGTACCATTTAAAATAAACACAACAACAGTAAAAAAAGCAATCCAGGGCTTTTCTTTAAGAAACTGCTCAACTTGTTCTCCTATCAAGAGTAGAGTATTAAATGTAAATGCTATTGCAAACCAGTTGGGTTCAATGAAAAAGCCTCGAAGCCGATGCGATACAGAAGAGCCTTTTTGATAGTGTTCTGCATCAATAAAACTGAGTTGATAACCAAAAATTTGATATGCAAAGTACTGGCCTAACCCCGTTATAATCATTACCATTTGAAAATAAAGAAAAGCTTTTTTATCAAGTAAATCTATAGTGTAAGCACAAAATATCAAAACATTGCAAGCGATCATTAAATAAATTAAAAGCCCTCCAAAACCTGAATTAGCAAATAGCAAACCATTGACAGTGCAATAAAGAGTAAAAAACAAAAAAAAGTAGTCTTTCAATAAAGGTGTCAGAAATAATGTTGGGCGAGTCATAATAACAAGGCCATTAGTCATTAAAATAGACAATATTCCCAGATGTAGCTGAATACCAGTATTGATTTTAAACGCTGAGTCAAAAGCAAAAGATAGGTATATGAAAAGAGCTACTTTATCTAATTTTAATGTCATCTATTGCAACTTATTTTAACGATTCGATTATAAAATCTTGAGATTTTGAAACGAGGTCATTGAGTATTGGGGTAATCTTTTTATAATCAATATCACTAATTTTATTGTCAGTCATTACGTCATCACTTTTGAGCATTCGGTCCATTAAACCAATACTTTTAAGTAAGGTGGTTTGCCTTGTATTTAAATTGCTTATTACATGGGGTATAAAAATAAAGTTTTTTTCAAAGTTAATTGAAAAAGCCGTACCGTGAAAAGAATTGGTAACGACGTACTTTGCTCTTTTGATAAAGGTTATCCAATCTGATGGTCCTATATCTAATATGCTTATATCTGCCGCACTGATAGCTTTTGCGCCAATATGAATGACAGGAATATCATAATGTTTTTTAAACTCTTTAATTCGATCGTTAAAGCACTCTAACATTTCTCCCGAGCCTACTACATAGCTTACAATGAAATCACCGCTAGGTATTCGGCTATCATCAAAAACCTCTGAATAGTCTTGAATCAATAAACATGGATCTACAACTACAACAGGGTGAGTGTCTGGGGCTATTTCTTTTACATCTTCAGCTAAAATAGACTCACGAACACCAATACTATCGAAACTCTCTAGTGTCTTTTTCACTAAAGGGGCAAAATCATTTAAACGAATGCTTCCAGCACTAGCTGCAAAAGCTATTCGTTTGGTAGCACCTTTCACAAAATCTAAGAAAAAAACAGGATCAAATTTTTGCTTTGTTAAATTTAAATTCCAAATTTGGTCACTACCACAAATAGCAGCATGCCCCGCAGGTAGTTTATTTAAGGCATTCAGCGAATAATATGTATTTGGGGTAAGTGTCATAAATTTTGTTCTAAAATCTTTAAATTTATGGAATTTTTTGTATTTATCTATTGATTTTTGCAGGCCTTTTGCAGGACGATATGTTTGCAATAAAAAATAAGAAGGGGCATAGTCCAACACTTCTACATCAAAGTTTCTTGCTTTTAAAAACTTCATTAAAGCATACGCTTGAAGCACAGCACCATAATTTAAAGCTCTTTGAAAAGTAACCGTGTAAACTTTTTTCATTTATCTAATCCTGTAATTACAACTTCTGGCTCTAAGTGAACACTAAATTTTGCATAAACATCTTTTTGTATGCTTTCAGAAAAGCTGAGTATTTCAGCTCCAGTTGCACTGCCGTGGTTTAAAACGATTAATGGTCGATTTGCCTCAACACTCACATCCCCCACTCTTTTACCATTCCATTTACAAGATTTAATCAGATCTCCGGCTGATACTTTAACCTTATCGTTATCGAATGGATGAAAGCCTATGCACGAATCTATTGCCTTTATGCGATTATATTTTTCTATGTCGACAATTGGGCTTTTAAAAAAACAACCGACGTTTCCTATCTTTTTTGGATCCGGCATAGTTTTAGTTCTAATCATGCGCACAAGTTTTCTTTTTACACTAGGGTGTATGATTTTCAACGAGAGTAATTCCCTAACATATTGAAAATGCATCTTTAACTTCCAATTTGTCGATGGACCAATTTTTATAGATTTAAATGATAACTGAACACTTTTTATAATCTGAGGGATAGCTTGTAGAACCCCATTTATTTTACCGCTGGCAAATAGTGAGCTAAACGGTTTTGCAAAAAGCCTAAAATCAACAGAAAGCACAATCAGTTCTGGTCGTCGCTTAAATAGGCTATTCCTGTATGTAAATTCACATTCCTCATTTTCGAAACGAATGAGGCATTTATTCTTCAAATCATAACAATTCACAGCGTCAATATACTCACAAGCCTCAGTACCATAAGCCCCAATATTTTGAACAGGAGAAGCGCCAACATTTCCTGGAATTAGTGTTAAGTTTTCGATGCCTTGCCAACCATTCTTGCTACATATTCCAACGAAAACATCCCACTCAAGCCCGGCAAAAGCTCTAACTATTACGATGTTCTTATCGTTACTTCTGACTTCAACATCTGCTTTAACAGGATGAATTACCTCACCGTCAAAATCACCTGAGAATAGTACATTACTCCCGCCCCCAAGAACAAACCAAGAATGAGCATCATTGAATGTTGTTTTGATATATTCATCCAATTCACTTTCCTCTGTAAAGCAAAAATATTTTTTGGCTTTACTTGGAATTTTGAATGTATTTAATTTCTCTAAATTATAATTTTTTTTAAACATAACCTCTACCTAACACTTGGTATTCTATTTAAATATACGATTCTTCGATAAAGGAATAAGCAATACCTTTAAGCTTCGGCATTGAATGAAAAATATATTCCGATATGCAGGTATAAAATAATGGGCTAGGAAATTAGCAATAACTAGACCTACAAGTGTCGAAATAGCCGCTCCTTTAAGACCCATAACAGGTATGAGCATTAAATTTGAAATGATAGTTGCAACACAACCTATAATACTCTTGATATAAGCCCAATTTTGTGAGTTATCAGCAACAATTAACTGACCTGCTACACTGCCTAAAGCAATCAACAATGGACTAAGAGATAAAACTAATAATGTAGACCATGAACTCAAATAGCTTTCCCCATAGAACATATAAATTAAAGGATAAGAAAAAATACACATTAGTAATGACAACCCACCACCTACGGAAATCACCATAACACTAAACTTAAATCTCATTTCATCAAAACATTCAGATCCTATTTCTTTAAAAATTTTTGGTGCCAAAGACTCCGACAAAACAAGTGGTACAAGTGAAAATAGAGTCATGATATTTGCCGCGCTACCATAAAGACCAGCTTGGTAGTCACCCATGAACTCTCTAATTAAAATGATATCAACTCTTTGAAATAATAGCATCGCAGCACCAGATAAAACTAATGGTGCTGACTTTAAAACCAAATATTTTGATACATTTAAGCTAGCCTTAATCCTAAATTCATTTTGACGATAACTATAAAAAAAAATAATAAATAGTGTCGAAATAAATAAAAAATCTAACGATCTACCCAAAAGTACGTATTCAATTGCAAACTCATTATAAATAAAAAATAATAATAAAGAGATAGTAAGAAAAGACGAAAGTATTTCACATTTGGCTATAATTATATTTTTTTCAATTGAGACAAAAAAACCTCTCAGTAGTCTTGGGATTTTATAAAAAAAACTTAATGCATAAATTAACATTCCAGTAGCAACAATTGGATCATCTTCAATTACTGTATACAAATAAACTAAAGTAAAACCAACTACTGCAAAGAATATATTTACCAGTAAGCCACTACCAAGTAAAACTTTTAATTCAAAATCATTTCTTGAATATTCTTTGATTAAAACACTTTGTAGCCTAAACTCAGCAATAATTGCAATTACTGACAGTATACTGATTATAAAAGTATACTTTCCGAATAACTCAGGCCCGTAGTATCTCGCTACAAAGGCATTTATTACTATGACCTTCAGTCCCTCAAACCCTTTAGCGAGCAATGCATACAATTGATTTGAAGAAGTTAAGTCCCTGAAATTCATAACCTTATACCAAAAAAAACCACAAGATTCACAACCAAATACCTTTGCAATCTATAATATAGCTGGAGTTTGGTTTATTGAAGTAAAACTCTTTATGATCCACCATTAATATATGGAGATCTGCCGATTTAAGAGCCTTGTCTAAAGTAACTAATTCTAAGTTTAAACTTTCATTATGTAAAAAATCGATATTAGGCTCTACAGCGATTACTGCTCCAGAATGTAACTCGACAATTTTATTGGCAATATTAAATGCGGGGCTTTCACGCAAATCATCTATATTTGGCTTAAATGCTAAGCCATAACAAGCAACAGTAACTTCTTTTACCGTTTTATCGGGATTCGCTTGTAAAAAATCTGCAATCGCCAATTTGACTTTATTAATTACCCATTCAGGTTTTGCATCATTTACTTTACGAGCAGTATGGATAAGTTGTGCTTGCTCGGGTGTTTTTGAAACAATAAACCAAGGGTCTACAGCGATACAATGGCCGCCAACACCTGGACCAGGTTGTAAAATATTAATACGTGGATGCCGGTTAGCTAAAGAAATAAGCTCCCAAACATCAATATCTAACTTGTCACAAATCATTGATAGTTCATTTGCGAAAGCAATTTGTACATCACGGCAAGAGTTTTCGGTTAGTTTTGCCATTTCAGCTGTACGTGCGTTGGTGGTAACACACTCACCTTTAACAAACGCTTTGTATAGTTCAATTGCGCGTTCTGAACACTTCGCAGTCATTCCTCCAATTACACGGTCATTATCAACTAATTCACGAACAACATGCCCAGGAAGAACTCGTTCAGGGCAATGAGCAACATTAACATCTGCGGTTTCCCCTGCTTGTTGTGGAAAGCTCAAGTCACTCCTTGCTTCAGCAAGCCACTCAGCCATCTGCTCTGTAGCACCTACAGGAGAAGTAGATTCAAGAATGACTAAGTCACCTTTTTTTAGTACTACGGCTATCGCCTTAGCGGCAGATTTTATGTATGTTAAATCAGGCTCAGGTATTTCTGTGCCGCTTTCTTTAGATTTAGAAGCTTTAAATGGTGTTGGAACAGCAATTAAAAAAGCATCTGCTGGCTCAGGGGTTGTTACCGCTTTTAAAAAGCCCTCTGTTACAGCTGCGTGAACTAACATATCTAAATCAGGCTCTACTATGTGTATTTGTCCACGGTTAATGGTATCAACTGCATGCTGATTTACATCAACACCGATAACTTTAATTTTACGTGATGCGAACATAGCTGCTGTTGGTAAGCCTATGTAACCTAAACCTATGACTGATATTGTATTGAACGACACTTGATTTCCCTTCAGGTAAGTTATTTTACCTTTTATGCGTAATGAATTATTTATTACGATGTTCTATTTAAAATATTATAATTAATAATATTACTCGTATTCTTCGTCGAAGGATTATTTGCCTTGAGCTAAAATATCGCAAATCCTTTGACATGCATCGCCATCGCCATAAGGGTTATGGGCAAAGCTCATTTTATCGTATGCTGCACTATCTGTAAGTAGTGTGGTCAATTCTTCGGTGATCTTAGCGACACAGGTACCCACTAATTTAACTGTTCCTGAAGTAACTGCTTCTGGACGTTCGGTGGTATCACGCATAACTAATACTGGCTTACCCAAACTTGGCGCTTCTTCTTGAATTCCACCAGAGTCTGTTAAGATAATATAAGACCGATTCATAAGGTATACAAAAGGTAAATATTGCTGTGGTTCAATTAAATGAACATTGTCTACGTCTTTTAAAATACGCTTTACTGGCTCTTGAACGTTAGGGTTCAAATGAACTGGGTATAGAATTTGACAATCAGGGTGCGCTTTAGCTGTTATGGCTAATGCTTCACAAATACGCTCAAAACCACCACCAAAACTTTCACGACGATGACCCGTTACTAATATTAGTTTTTGGCTTTCATCAAGCATTGGGAATTGTGAAGCCAAAGTATCACTTAGGTCATTGTCATTTTCAATTTGTTGTTTAACGAGTAATAACGCGTCTATAACCGTATTACCTGTCACATGAATATTACTTGCGTCGTAATTTTCATTTAATAAATTTTGTTGCGATGTTTCTGTTGGGGCAAAGTGATACTTAGTTAAAGCACCGGTTAATTTGCGATTGCCCTCTTCAGGCCAAGGAGAATATATATCGCCTGTTCTCAGGCCCGCTTCAACATGTCCAACAGAAATCTGTTCATAATATGCTGCTAATGTTGCAGCAAAAGTAGTAGCAGTGTCACCATGGACTAAAACCACATCAGGTTTGAATTCTTTTAACACTGGCGTTAATTCGAGGATTATACGGCTTGTAACTTCAGGTAAGGTTTGTCCTGCTTTCATGAGGTTTAAATCGTAGTGAGGTGTAATTTTAAACAAGTCTAATACTTGGTCTAACATTTCACGATGCTGCGCTGTAACACAGACTTTGGCTTCGAAACGATCGTCGCTTGCTAGAGCATGTACGAGGGGTGCCATTTTAATCGCTTCAGGTCGTGTACCAAATACAGATAAAACTTTTACTTTATTTTTCATCATTATACTTATTTACTTATTTACTTATTTACTTATTAAAGTTTCGTTACAAAACCAAAGCATTTTATGTTCTTTAATAAAGCTTATGATTCAAGTCACATATTGAATCATAATATAAATAAAACGAGTACCGCTATAAATGTAGTATAACTTTCAGGATAGTTAATATTGAAGTAACTAAAAGTCTTCATTTATGTCACGTTTTACTATTTAACTTTACTTTATCGGTTATTTATCTGATTTATATTCGTAATTGTAGTGGCCGTAATATCCGTAGGCATTACTTGCTTTTTTAACTACTCCGTTAAATACAACACCTTTAACATCAATTCCGTTTTGTTCAAAACGTTGACGTGCGTAATCAATTTCTTTAATACCATTTTGACCATAACGAGTTATCAGTAACATAGTACCCACATGACCACCAACAATGGCAGGATCTGTTACCGCTAAAATAGGAGGGGTATCGATTATAATAATGTCGTACTTGGCTTTTATTTCTGTAATTAAGTTACTGAAATTTTCATGCATAAGTAACTCTGATGGGTTTGGCGGTACTTGCCCACGAGTAATAATGCTTAAACCTTCAACATTAGTCGACTTTGTAACTTGTTCAAGTGTTTGTTGGCCTGATAAATAATCAGACAAACCATTTTCCCAAGGTAAGCCAAATTGCTTTTGTAAATAGCCCTTACGCATATCTGCATCTATTACTAAAATCTTTTGACCACTTTGAGCAAGTATAGCGCCTAGGTTAGCTGAAATAAAAGATTTCCCTACCCCTGGTGAAGGTCCTGAGATAGCAATAACATTATTTTTTGCTTCCATCATGGCAAAATGTAAACTGGTTCGTAAACTGCGTAATGCTTCTATTGAAAGATCAGCAGGATTTTCTACTGCGAGTACGCTTTTGTTTTTAAGTGTTTTGTTCTTTTTACTTTTCTTTAAGCCTTTAGTTAAGCCTGTAAGTTTGTCTTGATTCGTTGAGAACGGTACACTCGCATAAACTGGAAGACCTATCGCTTCAATCTCAGTTGGGTCTTCAACACCTTTATTTAATGCTTTTTGAATTAATACAATTACTATGGCAAGAAACCCACCCAATAGGGTTGCAACAATCGCTATCAATGCTTTTTTAGGCTTTACTGGTTCAGTGCGATCAACTTCAGCACGGTCTACTAGACGCACGTTACCAACAGTGCCTGCACGCACAATATCTAGCTCTTGGGTTTTAGCCAATAGCAACATGTAAATTTCGTTACCCACTTCAACGTCACGCATCAAGCCTAGCAAAGCTTGTTGAGTCTCAGGCAAAGCCTTAATCTTTGAACTGAGCTTACTTTTTTGATCGTTAACTGATTTAATTTGACTGAGTATCGCTTGATAATTAGGATGTTGTCGCTTGAATTTAAGTGATACTTGTAATCTTTTTAACTCTAACTCTTGTAATGTCGATTCAAGCTCAACAATTTGCTCAAGCACAGCTTGAGTTTCTAACGTAATATTGACTGATTCTTGGGCCTTTTGAAAATCATTAAAACGTGTTTCAGCTTGTTCTAGGTCTGTTTTAATCTGTGGTAATTGAACTCTTAAAAAATCGAGGGATTTTTTTGCCTCAACAGAATTACGTTCAACATTCTGTCTTACATAGAAGTCGGCAATATTATTTAACACTGCCTCTGCATGTTGTGGGTTTTGGTGTTGGTAACTTAGATTAATAATGCCCGACTTTTTGCCTTTTTCTACTGCACCGATTGCTTTTTGTAATTTTAAAATTGTACTTAAACGGTGATTCTTGATCAGCACAAAGCGTGTGCCTGGGCGGGCATTGAGTGTTCGTATCGTTATTTGGTAAAGACTATTACTTACTTTCTCGCCGACTTTTCCTGAAATAACCTGTTCGCCATCTTCCGTAAATAAAATAAAGCTTTGTTGTTTACCTGCTACTAACTCAAACTCTTGACCAATGAGTGATGAAGGCACTTCAAAGCTAAATATATCAAGTTTTTCGCCACCCCAAGCATAACTACTGGCACCAAACATAGGTTCAGCTAATTGATTGACACTCAAAGGGGTAAACTTACGATAAAAATAACCACCAATCACTGGTAAGAGTTTTGGCTTTACTTGCGTATCTAGTTTTAAACTGTCGGTTGTCTGACCCAATACTGTACGTGATTTGAGTAATTCAATTTCTGTTATGGCTTCAGAAGTTCCTTCAAACATACTAGCCATATCATCAAGACCGGGGACAGATGGGCTGCTTTCTTCAACCTGTATCATTGCCGTAGCTTGATAGACTGAGGGCGAAAGCACAGCAATGGCTACACCTACCACCGAAAAAATTGCTGTTACGGTTGCAATAAACCATTTACGATCTAGTAAGTTACCAAATAAAGCCAGTAAGTCTATTTCATTACTTTTGATAGCTTGATTTATTTTGGTTTGAATTTTTGGTTGCATACTCATACTACAGAGTGTCCTTTATAAATATTTAGTCCAGGCGACACAGGCCTGTTCAATTAACTGATACACATGTTCGAAGGCTTCTTTACTCTTGCGATAGGGATCAGGAATATCTTTATCGCCAATCCATTTTCCGAGTAGAAAAGTTTTACCTCGTGCTTCTGGGTATTGAGAATGAATATCCATAAGATGTCGTTCTTCCATCACCAAAATCAAGCTGTATTGAGCAATTAACTTTGACGAGAGTTGCTGCCCAAGATGAGGTGTTAAATCAACACCGTTTTGACGAGCAATTTCAAGTGCAGTTGCTTCTGCTGGCTTATCAACTAAAGCAGTAAGTCCTGCTGAAGCGACTTCAATTAACTTGTCATCAAGCTTATCTTTCAAGATATACTCAGCTGTTGGGCTGCGACAGATATTACCCGCACATACCACTAAAATAGAGTTAAACATAGCCATTAAAAGATAGTACCTTGATTCTTAATGGTTGAAATGTTCTCAAGCGCCTGTACGGTAGGAACAAGCTGACTTATTAAACGATTCCAACGTGCGATGGGTGCTGTAGTTACATATACGATGTCTCGAGGTTGTAATTTGAACTGATCTGCTAAAACGAGTGCTACGACATTTTGAGCATATAGTTGATACACATCAGCGATAACACCCTCTTCGTTATCTTGACGTTTACGTAAAACGAATACACCGTTAGCATTTGCTGTTTTTTCATTTAAGCCACCGACATCGCTTAAAGCCTCGGCAAGACTTAAACCGTAGCGATTAATTTCGATGCTTCCGGCTTTAGCGACGTCTCCTAATACAAATACTTTTTGATTGTCTGTTCGGTTAACATGAATGATGTCTCCATGCTTTAGTAAACGATTTTGAGATATATCGCCTCTTGTATAAAAGTCATCTATTCTGATAATTTCAGTTTTGTTATCTCGAGTGAAATTAACAGTACGCCAGTCAGCTCTTTCACTTAAACCGCCCGCTCGATTTAATGCATCTATTAAGGTCAGAGGTATTTCACTTATTGCAAATACACCGGGATTTTTCACTTCTCCGGTTACATAAGCTCTCTGGCTTTTAAAACCAACTACTTTTAGATCTAATTGCGGTTTTTCGATAACCTGACTCAGTTTTTCTACTAAGATTTTATGCAACTGTTTAATGGTTTTGCCCGCAGCAAGAACATTAGCCGCATAAGCATAGGTAATTGTACCATCGGCTTGTATTCTGAAACCGTCAAATTCAGCAGTACGTTGTACCGCAGCTGGAATGGTTAATTCAGGATGATCCCAGACACCTATAGATAATACATCACCAATACCGAGAACATAGTCGTAATCGTCAGTAATTATTGGCGTATTTTTTTTATTCTGAGAGTAAGTTTTTTGACTGTTTTTTAATAGAGATATTAATGAAGAATCAATAACTGAGATATTTACATTGGATAAGTCTTGCTCGATCGTAGAGTTTTCCATCTCAACATCGATCCCTTCAATATGACTGCCAGGGATCATACTACAACCACTCAGTATCAATAATGATAAGGAAACAACGAGTTCTTTAGTGTATTTTAACATTGTGTAATTTATTCAGTCCTTTGACAATTTGACTAATTGCCATATTGTTGATGTTTTTTATAAAGTAGTATGTGGTTATTCGTATAGTAACTTTATAGCTTCAATTTTATTATTTTTATTATTTCAAACATTAATATAGTGATTCTTAAAACTTAACTTTACTGAAGAAATAAGTATTTATTAAACATAAATACTTAGCGCTGCAATCTAGCAACGCAGAATAATAACCTACCTTACCACCCATTGTCTAGTTAGAAACTATTAACTCAGTAATTCTCTGATATATAGTTTTAGTTGTGTTAACTATTCATTAAAAGCTGTTAAAAACTCAAACTTTTATATACACATATTTGTTATCATTATTTATTGGAAGTATTGGAATTCAAGTAGCTATAAACGTAGAAGAGTGTTTTTTTCTGACTAAAATATAGATTATCGAGTACTAAAGCAAATAGCACATCGCTACATATTATTGAACGATATAATTTTAATTTATACTTCTTTAGATCTTTTTTTAGTGTAAGTTTTTTACTGCTATTATACTTTTACTTAGTTTACCTTAAAATAATATATTTAAGTACTTATCTTACGTATTCTTCTACCTTTAATCGTCTGTATTATCATTGAAGTTGATCTTATTCCTTGTTACTTATAAACGGCTAAAACTTATTACTTTTAAAGTTTAATTTGGGCATAAAAAAACCGATAGCATGTAGCTATCGGTTTTATGTTATTTATAACAACGTTGCGTTAAATGGTTAATTAACCACCTGTACCGCCACCGCCAGTTCCGCCAGTTCCGCCAGTTCCGCCAGTACCACCAGTTCCGCCAGTAATATCGTCATCTTCGTCCGCTGCTCCAGCAATATCTCCTGGATCAATTTCAGAAGGTACATCTATAACAACAACTGGTACACCTGTATCCATTCCGATATCTGCTGACAAATCGATGATTTCTTGAGAAATTTCAGCTTGAACAATATTGATTACATCCATTGCAGCTAATGTTTCAGCAGAAAACTCTGCAGCAGGGTCTGCAATAATTGCCGTAGTGACAAACGCAACCGCATCGATATAATCTTCAAATGCACTTGAAAATGTTTCATCGGTGTCAGTATCTAAACCTGAAAGAGAAGCATTAATAAGTGTTAATGTTGCAGCTAGTGAATCAGTTGTTGATACGTCTGCAGAAACAGAGGCATCGACAATAGTCACATCAAAAAGGTTAGTTTCTGATAAATCGATACCTAAGGTTGCTCCAATAACGCGCGAAGCATCTTCTTGAAGTTCAAGTAGCGTTGCAGGATCAGAAAGATCTAAGTCAGCATTTGAAGCAGCAACAGATAAAAGAGTATCAGTAGCAAGTGTCGTTAATGCATTGACTTCAGCAGAAATTGTTCCGGTTCCGTCAGCGTAGCTAATTGTAGAAAGCTCTAAACCAACAAGTTCTGATGCAGGAACAACACCACCACGTGCAACGTCACCACAGGCTGTAGCATCACAAATCATTGTTGTATCTGAGTCGGCACTTAAACGAACAATAAATGTACCTGTAATAGCAGCACGTGTAGCGTCTGTTAAGGTGATCATGTAGTCGCCGTTAGCGTCAGTCTGGGTAGAAGCTAGAACTAAATCTAGATTAGCGCTATCAAATACTTCAACTAAAGCGCTGACTAAAGTTCCTTTTATGCCTGAACCTGAAACTGCTAATTCAGAAGGCACCGTTGGCGCTGGCACATCTGCGACGTAGTCTTTATCGTCTATACATGCTGTTAAAGTAAGTGCGATCGCTGCCGCAAGTGTTGAACCTATGATCTTATGCATATTAATCCCTGATATAAAGTGATGAAATCTAACATTCCTTGTTATATAGGATAAACAACAGAATGATCTTTGGAATAAATCTTAGCACCACCTTTAGCCCTTATCAACAAAAAATAACAGTTAACAACAGAATGATATGCTTAGATAAAATTTAAATTTAATATTCATTCAAAATCAGACGAAGATCATCGTAGTACCTTGTCATTTTATTTACTATTGCACTTGGAATGACCAGCTACAAAAAACACCTCAAAATACTGAAATAAAACAAAAAAAATAAAACCCATTAAATTTAACAATGAAAATAACTTCTTAAATAATTGTCTAAATCAACCCATAAAAAAATTGGCAGCTTGGTTTTTCAATAACATTAATTGGTCAAAAAAAACCAATTGTTGTCGAGATTTTAGTCTAGCAATGAGATTTTTTTTATCATCAATAGCCAATTTTAAATACCACAAGCCATTAATGAGATAACAACAAGCCAAATATGTACGGATTTTTGCGTCATCAATACTAATTAATGTATATTGCTGATAACGTTTTATAACAGTTTCAACATCCTCAGCATTTAATGCGTTAATCGCTATAAACATCGCTATATCGTATTCGGCTTCAGCTAAGCAACTACATTCAAAGTCGACCAACCACGTTTTATCTAACAAGTAATCTTTATTAAACGAATCACTTAAGCGAATATTTTCATAATTAACATCACCATGGCAAAGTACTAAATTATCACTCGTTAGCTGAAGTGGCATTATTTTTTCGATGACTTCATTTACAAAAGCTTGCTGAAGATGAGTAGCCTTTATTTCTGCCGCTAGGTTTAAAAGGAATTCTTTAATCGATAATGTAGGATGATTATTTGGATGTTTAAGTTGATGAACTTTTGACATCAAGTTCATCGCAATCATTATTTTATCATGAGAGGTTAAAGATGGCTTTTCTACAGAAAACCTCCCAAGTGATTCTCCATGAATATATTCACAAACCAACCATAAAGATGAATGATAAACTATCGCAGGAGCAAACCCTGCTTCAGCTGCCAACAAGTTAACAGCCACTTCTGCCTTTGCTGTTTCTTGATGACCAGCAAGCGATTTTACGAAATAACTTGTTTCTGCACCGTCTTTGCTGAAAGTTACTTTGAAGCAAGCGTGACTTTCACCGCTGATTATAGCCGTTACATTACAATAACCTTGTGCAAAACAGGGTAAGGTTTTTATCTCTTTATAAGTAGGGTTATTTTCTTCACTCACTAAAACTGACACTAATTACTCAGCCACAGCGTTTATATTACGAGTAGACTGATGATTATTCTTTTTATATTTACCATTCCAAGCAACATACCCCGCAATAGCAATGAGCACATATAAAACAAATAATATGACCGTTGGCTGTAGGTCTTTTTCTATATAAAGATAAATTGAAACAACGTCAATCACTATCCAATACAACCAATTCTCTAATACTTTCTTGGTAACTAAATACGTGGCGAATACAGCAAAAACCGTCGTTCCAGAATCTAGATAAGGAAAGTCTGTTGGTGTGTAATTGTCCATTAACCAACCAATTGCTAAAGAGCATGCTGTAAGTAGTAGTATAATTTTAATGTGAAAAATTAATGGCCAGCTTTGTATTTCAAGCGTAGAACCATGTTTACTAGTATCAACGCTATTATTTGCAGACGGCGAAATTTTTCGCCAGCAATACCAACCGAATAAGGCCATTGCTAAATAATAAACTTGCAGTAAAGCATCCATCCATAAATAGACATCATAAAAAATAACGGTATAAATAACGGTACTTACTAACGCGGCAGGCCAACACCAAATATTTTCTTTTGCGGCTAGTACCACATAAAACAAAGCAGAAATAACCGCTAAGAGTTCCCACAGTGGTAAACCAGAAAAATAATTAAAGCTATTTTGTAAAATCTCAGTCATTAAGTTTCAGCTTCTACTTCAGAACGGTCGCCACCAATAAACTTACATACAAAAACCGCTGCATTGAGTGTTTGGTGCACATGCTTAATTTCTGCCATTACATGACTCGTCGCTAAATCGTAATCACCGAAAACTTGTGTACTCATACCGTTAGTAACAACATTCAAACCTGTAACATTACGCAGCCGTTTGATGAATGCCCAAATTTCTGTTTTGAACTTTTCTTCTGCGAGTGGATATAAACTGATTTCGATTGATACTTTCATAATGTCACCTTCATGCTTACAAATAACTTCGTTATGCTTAAATGAATTAAGCATAACGAAAGCAGTACATATTTTCTAAGAAAACATCTTAAAAATTATAATCAAACGTTAAACCAAATACAGCGGGTTCTCCGTAATGATAATAAGGCTTATCTGTGTATCCGTCACGTGGATCATTACCGAAGTAAAAACCACGTACTTGGTATTCTTCATTAAGGATATTACGTGCCCATAACTTTACTTGCCAATCCTCTGCAAAATAACTTACCGAACCATGTAATAGTGCCAATGAATCTGATTTTTCATCATGGCTATCAGAAAAGTAAAACGCATCTTTACCGTCTACCGACAAATTAAATTGCCATTGCTCATTGATAAAGTAATTTAGACCGAAGTTGAACTGATAGTTGGGTGCATGTGCCTGATCACGATCGGGTTCTACATTACCATCCTCATCAAGATACCCACTAAATTCTGTATCTAGTAAACCTAAGCTACCATATACTTCAACGTTATCACTAATACTCCAAGCAGCTTCAACTTCAATACCTTGGTTATAACCTTGTGCAGCGTTGTCCCAGTAACTGATAAATTCTGAGCTACCATTTTGGCGTGTATCGAGGTGATAACTGCTAATTTGAATGTCATCTCTGTCCATATAAAATACAGCGGCACGTACATAAGCTCTGTCATCAAGAAGGCTGACTTTATAACCTAGTTCATAATTCCATAAGTATTCTGGTTCAAAACTGCGTAGCTCTTCAGATAACGTGCCACTAGAATTCACACTACCTGCTTTATAACCACGATTTACGGATGCATAAACCATAGCGCTTGCATCTACTTGGTAAGATAATACTGCCTTACCTCCAACCATATTATCATCGACTAATTTAACGACTGAATCTGAGTTTTTATATCCAGTATTGCGGTGCTCAAATCTTAAACCGGTTGTTAGCGTTAACTTCTCATTTATTTGCGTATCAAATTGTGCAAATACAGCGAAAGTATCTACTTCATAAGTCGATGTGTAATCACTATCTAAATAGGTGTATTGACGCTGTAAGTTTTCTTCTTCTTGCTTAGCATAGATACCTGCAACCCAAGACGTTGTGCCTTCAAAAATATTTGCGTCAGGTTGAGAAACAAAACGTACTTCTGCTGTGCTGTTATTTTTGTCACGTAAGTAATGATCTGTTGAAGAATAGCCATCAACGTCGGCTAAACAACCTGTTGGAGTAATACATGGATCGGGGTTATAAATACCGTTATCCCAATCATCTGCACGCCATTCGTATTCGCCGTAAGCCCAATCTTCATCATAACCATAAGCTAAATCAGAATTAGCATGACTAAAAGTAGAAATTACATCAAAGCCCTTAAGCCCTGAATAAGTAAACTTAGCGCTCATAGCGGTAGTTTCTTGCTGATCAAAACCAGGTTGATCTGAGAAAGTTTTGCGGTTGTTATCTAGCGAGAATGCATCGTAGCCATTATCAAAATCAAAATATAACAACGCTAAATCAATCGTTAAATCATCACTTGCTTCAATTGCTAACTTGCCACGTAAAGAAGTTTCATCACGATTATTAGTATCGTCTTTGCCTAAATACGTATTTTCAATAAAACCATCACTATTATATTGTTCAGCCGAAAAGCGATAATTTACTTTTTCACTGGCTGGTCCAGAAATAACAAGCCCTGCACCAACACTGTTATAATTACCCGCACTAAAACGCACTGACGATTCAAACTCATCGCTTGGGGCATTGCTCGTCATATAAATCAAGCCAGCAAGTGCCGTAGCACCAAAGCGCGTGCCTTGTGGGCCACGAAATAATTCAATTTGCGCGATATCAAACGTCGAGGCAATACTACCAATACCTGAAAAATCAATATCATCGACCACCAAACCTACCGATGCATTAATAGGTTCTTGAAATTGACTTCGTTCGCCTATACCACGAATTTGGTAGTAACGTGCGCGTTGTGAACCACCTGAAAAATTTACATTTGCGACTGCTCCAACAACTTCTTCTAAATTTTGAGCACTACGAAGTGAGATATCTTCTTGTGTTAATACCGATAAAGATGAAGGTGTATTTTGGACATTCACTTTTCGATAATCACCCAATACTGTGATTTTTTCGATGTTGTCATTTTCACTGGTTGCAGAAACAACGGGAGAGATTAAGGTAAGTGCTAAGGCAATGGCTAAAGGAGATTTTATAAAGTTCATACAAGGCTCTTTTTATGGCATGCAAGCAAAAGAGAGAAATATAAACAAATGCAGCGTAAGTGGGCACTCACTACGAGTGATTACAACAAGCATTTATAATATTAACCATTCCTACGCCGGCATTATCCGTTTCAGGTATTAAGGGTAAAAATTCTCAGCAATTAAGACCGCTTTTAATACAAGCTTCTTATTGCACCCCTTGGTTTGGTCGGCATACTAACAATATCCTTACAAATGTACAGAAGATTGTAGCTATTTCTTGTCTTGTATTTGCTAAATCTGATAATTTTCAGTAAATTAGCCTTATAGTTTTTTTTATTAAATTGCCATGACAAATCATATAAGCCAAAACCATTTATGCTCAGTAACTTTATTAGGAAATTTAGTTGCTAAGCCTGACATTCGTTATCAAGCAAACCCTGTGGTTGCGGTAGCTGAACTTGTATTAGCAACACATAGCAAATGGTTTGATAAAGCCAGTAAACAATTTAAAGAATGGACGAGTTATCACACCGTTAAAGTCATTGGTGATATTGTTGACCGTTCGCTTATTCATTCTCAAAAAGGCGACGTCATTTTAATACAAGGTTATTTACTGAACAGTAAGAAAGCTAACCGTGAAATACTACACGCCACTTATGCACAAACATTTGCGAAAGGTTATGCTCAATCAATAAATCAAGTACATATTAGTGGTGAAATCAGCAATGACATTAATTTAGTGCTTACAGAACACAATAAAGAATTAGTTGCGCTAGACTTAACAATAAATCATTTAGTTTATTCACCTGTAACGCAGAAAACCCAGAATATTTCGATTGAACGATCGGTACATTTATGGGGTAAACAAGCACATTACGTTAAAGATAAAGCGCAAAAAGGTGATCAGCTCATTGTTGACGGAAAACTAAATTATCTTAATAACAGTAATAAATCACAATTTATTGATGCACACCAAGTGGTTTTATTGAAACATTAAAACTGATTAACTATAACTTATATAAACATTGGATTGTTGGCGACATATGGAAGTACTTCATCACACAAAAAAAAGAGTAACGTTCAGTTGTTCAATACTCTTTTTTCTTTCCTGTTTATTAAGTGCTTCTAATGCTGTTGCTGAAGAATACCGACTTGAGGTTTTAGCTCAATTACCCACATTGAGTTCTGCAAAAAACATCGCACTCATTCCATTACCGATTGATAGCAATAACAAACATCAATATCTACTTGCAGACGAAACAGGTGAACTTTCTTTACTCGATGGTAGCAATTTACATTCTTTATCTCACTTACCATTAAGTGATCAAGTAGCTACCCCACAAATCCGATTAACCGCTTTAACTTTACACCCTAGTTTTTCGTTAGCAGATAAAACGGGGTACCAAACATTTTTCACGGCTCACATAGAGCCAATCAAAACAAATAATAATGTTGCTCGTTTAACTCAATTAAAAAATCCAAGCCCGTTACCATTTGATGCTGTAATTACTCAATGGAAATACGACAGTTCCGCAGTCAACGTAATTGATGTAAAACAACGTAGAGAGGTATTAAGAATTGCCGTGCCTACTGCCACACATCAAATCCAAAAGATTGCGTTTAATCCCTACAATAAAATATGGCACGATGATTATGGTTTACTGCATGTTGCATTAGCAGAAAATAACCATGAAGGATCGAGTGCTAACGAAGATGTTTTATATTCTGGTGTGGTTTTACGTATAAATCCTGAAAAATTTGGCCTAAGAAATTACATGATACCAAACAGCAATCCTTTTGCGAAAACCGGTAACATTAATAAAGAAATTTTTATTTTAGGCGCGAAAAACATCAAATCTTTTTCATGGTCAAAACAACATCATGATGCTTTACTTGTTCAACATATTTATGATGATAAACACCAAGTCGCTGTTGCTAAAAAAGGAACCGATTGGCGAGAAACATATCAAAATAAACTGGTTTTTGGATTTGAATCTAAAATAGCATCTAACGCACTGGTTTTTACCTATTATGGTAGAAAGCTTAAAACCTTTGTAGGGAATATTCTCTACCTATCAAAAAACACGATAAATTGGCAATTTGCTAAACTTAATACCCTGCCCAATATTATTGAGACTAACGAAGAACACACAATAACACCTATCGAGTTGCTTAATAGCGTAGAACTAGCTCCTAAAAGTAAAATTTCATTATTCTTTGATCATGCCAATGAGCCATTGTTATTAGATAACACAAAAAAGCAATTATTATCAATTACCGTAAATCAAACAGTAGCTGATAGTGATAGTAAGGTTCAAATCGCAGATTCTCAAGATGAACAAACCAGCCCCGAAAGTAGCAATACTTACGGTAAGCTTTTATTAATATTACTTATAATAATATTAGGTGCCGTTTTTTATCAATTACGACCCAAAAGAAATGCTGCAAAAGTAAAACTAAGAAATCAGTTTGCTCGTTTTGAACTAGATGACACAAAAACAACACTGTCATTTTACAAGCGTCATCAAACTGAAATAGACAGCCAACTTAATACTGCAGACATTGTTAAAAGTGAAGTTTTCCTCAATGATAATAGCGTCAATATTATCAATGAAGATAATGGCAATGGCTTCAATGAGCAACGAGAAAATCAATTACGCCTGAGCTTTACGCAAGTGCATAGGCATAAGCTTATTGATAAAGAGATCAGGCAAGTTAATCTTTATTTGACAGATAATAATGCTAAAACGCATGTCGTTTGCTTGTATTTAAGAAAAGGCAATCAGCGCCTCACTAAAGCAAAGTACTTTGATACCTTAGAAACTGCTATTGATTGGAATTGGTTTATTGCAACCCAACTAAATCCAGCCGATACAAGCATTAGAACAATGAAAGAAACTGTCATTAATAAAACTAGAGAGAAAGTGCATACTAAGTCAAAGGTTAGCCCTGTAAACGTTCAAAAAACGGAAACGAAAAAACCAGAAATCATTAAACAAACACAAGAAGAATTACACGATATAGCAGTCCATGACTCTGAACTTATTAATGCTTTAGACAAACTTGTTAATTTGAAGCAAAAAGGCTTTCTGACTGATGAAGAATTTAGCTTAGCTAAAGCTAAGATATTATCGGATATGACGAGTAATAAGTAATACTAACGCTATGCAAAACCAACAGACTAAAGTACTTTTAATACTGACCTCTTTAATAGGTATCGCTCTATTTTTCGGTGTGTTTTTTTCTTTAGATGTGCTTAAAAATGCAAACCTTCAACCTTTTCTTGACCAATATATTCCGCAAGGATATTTCGGTTATTTAGTCGTATTAACACTTTTGGCGATACTTACAAGTATAGGTTTACCTAGGCAAGTAGCCGCTTTTTCTTGTGGTTACATCTTCGGCATTATTTCCGGCACACTAATAGCGACCTTAGCCGCGACAATAGGTTGTATGCTTACCTTATTTATCGCAAAAACCTTTTTTAGAGAAAAGGTGCTTAATATCTACCCTGAAAAACTGAATCGTATATCTACTTTTTTTTCAACTCACACATTTAGTAAAGCATTAATTATTCGTCTACTGCCTGCTGGCTCGAACTTTTTAACTAATGTATTGGCGGGTATTGCAAACATAAAATTCATACCTTATGTGTCGGGTACTTGTGTTGGATTTATTCCACAAATGTTAATATTTTCGCTATTAGGCGCTGGTGTAAAAGTAGGAGAACAACAACAAATATTACTTAGCTTATGTTTATTTATTGTTGCCTTAATTTTTGGTTATTGGTTATACAGAAAAGAAAAAAAATCCAATAAAAAAGGAGCTAGTTAGCTCCTTTTTTATCTGTAACACTTAGGGTTATTTAAGTGCTAATAAATACTTCACTAAATTATTGTAATCTTCTTCAAAGTTTTCTTTATTTAACGCGCTATTTTCGATTTTATAACGACCGTTAACAATAACCGATGGTACTGAAGTTAAACCGCCACTTTTTGAATAATAGTTTTGCTTTGTCTTCATTTGTTTAGCTTGGCTATTCACACCAAAGCTTTTCATTAATTTATCAAATTTTTCGCCATCTACACCATTAAGAACAAAGATTTTACGAACATCTTTTTCTGACGTAAATACTGAACGCTTAACATGAATGTAATTGAAAATCGCGCCCATCAATTTACTTTCCATACCCAATTTTTCAGCAACTGCAACAGCTTTACTTAATGTTTGCTGCATCGTTGGTGAAGCACCGCGTAAAAAATCAACATGGTTATACTCAAATTTCACACCGTCTGGTAATTGTTTTTTTACACCTGCCATAAACGGTTCAAAACGAAAACAGTGTGGACAATAAAATGAGAAGAACTCGCGCACTTCAGGTTTTTTACTTGCTTGCTCACTGACTACTGTGTAGTGCTTACCTGCTTGATAATTTGTTGCTGAAGCCATTAATGGCAATAATAACATTATAAATAAACTGACTAATTTTCTCATTTAACGCTTTTCCTCAAAAGATAAACAATGCACTTTTTATTATTAATAATTATGCAGGTAATAAACTTAACGGTGGCTGCTGAAGTGCAGAAACTTGCTCTTTCAACATTAAAATTTGCTGTTCCCAATACTTATCTGTATTAAACCATGGAAAGTTATGAGGAAACGCTGGATCATTCCATCGTTTACATAACCAAGCCATATAATTGACAACACGCATCGTACGTAATGATTCTATCAAAATAAGTTGCTTAGGTTCAAATGAATAAAATTCTTCGTACCCTGACAACATGGTATCAAGTTGTAAAAGCTTCTGTTGACGGTCACCAGAAAGCATCATCCATAAATCTTGAATCGCAGGTCCCATACCACAATCATCTAAATCTACAAAATGTGGGCCAGCGTCTGTCCATAAAATATTACCTGCATGACAATCTCCATGCAAACGTATTTCATTACTCGGTTGGTATTGCTCAGCGGCTATGTCGACAACTTGATCTAAAATAGTAAAAAAAGCGTTGGTCAGATAACTGGGAACAAAATCAGAATCTTTAATTATATCTGTAGCCTGAAAAAGCATTTCTTGTTTATTATAGGTAGGGCGATGTTTGAAAGGTTTAGTGGCTGCAACTGCGTGAATTCGACCTAAAAAACGTCCCATCCACTCGAGTTGGTCCAAATTATCAACTTCAAAAATACGGCCACCACGACAAGGGTATATCGCGAAATGAAAACCTTCGTGAGAAAAAAGAGACTCACCGTTAATTTTTAACGGAGCAACGAGAGGCAACTCATGCGCTTCTAATTCAAACGAGAACTCATGTTCTTCTCTCAGTTCAGCTTCGGTCCAACGTTGCGGTCGATAAAATTTAGTGACATATTTATGCTTGTCATCATTAAATTGATAAACGCGGTTTTCATAACTATTTAGGGCAAGTAATCCACTATCAACAAAGAGACCTGTGCTTTCCAGGCCGTCTAAAATTAAGTCGGGGGACAGTGTAGTAAAATCAAATACAGACATTAGCGTTTATTAAAAAACCTACTTTCGTGTTCAAGAGAAACATCATCTTCCTCTGAAACCAGTTCAATAACAAATGAAATATCAGTCATATACCCTTTTAGTTCATACGGGTCGACAGAAATACTCATAGGTAAAGTATAAACAGCAGCCGCTTTAACCATTATTTCTTGTTCGCCATGCCATTTAGTATTTTCAATACCCGTTACAGAAAGCCGATAAATGTTATCGGTTTGCGATTTGTTTAAGATTTTTAACGTATAAACATTCTCTATTTCACCATTAAATTTTTCTTTGGCTAATTCAGTTCTATCACGAATTATATCCATAGAAACAGGTACTCGATTGACAATTTCTAAGACTAACAAACTAGACATCACGATTAAAACAATCGCGTATCCCACGAGCTTTGAACGAATAAAATGTACTTTTTTACCTTTTAATTCGTGTTCCGTTGTATAACGGATAAGCCCTTTGGGGTACTTCATTTTTTCCATAACGTCGTCACAAGCATCAATACAAGCACCGCAATTTATACATTCATATTGCAAACCATTTCGAATATCTATACCTGTTGGACAAACCTGAACACATAGACTGCAGTCAATACAGTCTCCTAAGCCCATTGCTTTATGATCTTGTTTACGAGATCTACCACCACGATTTTCACCACGATTATAATCATACGAAACCGTTAACGTATCTTTATCGAACATGGCTGATTGAAAACGTGCGTAAGGGCACATATGTAAACACATGATTTCACGCATCCAGCCTGCATTTCCATAGGTACAAAAGGCAAAAAACCAAACAGTTGCCGCTAATGCAAACGAAGCTTGAAAAGTAAAAAAATCAATAAAAACTTCATCTACTGGTGCAAAATAGCCTGCAAAAGTTAGTGCAGTAAGAAGAGAGAAGAATAACCAACATATATGCTTGAATGCTTTCCGCCAGAATTTATCAAAATCCAGTTTACGGCTATCGAGCTTTTTGCGCTGATTAGCAGTGCCTTCAATTTTTTCTTCAAACCAAATAAAAATGAAAGTCCAAACTGTTTGTGGACATAAATATCCACACCAAACTCGCCCTAAAAATGTCGTAACAAAAAACAATAAAAATGCACTAAGGATACAAAGCCAAGCAAGTAACGTTAAATCTTGTGGCCATAAGGTTAAGCCCCATAAGGTAAAACGCTGCTCTGTAATATCGAACAATATGGCTTGATGTCCGTTATATTGTAACCAAGGAAGTAAGGCAAAAAGTGCTAAAAAAACGAAGTTCATCCGCTGTCTTAATGCCTGGAAAATACCGCTAACCTTTCGCACATAAATTTGATCACGAGGTTGGTAGGTCTCTACCTTATTGGGTTGATGTATTTGGATGTTCTTTACGGGAATATGTACCGATGATTTTTTCTTATTGTCTTCTGGTTTCACGACAAATCCTTGGTATTCGAAAAGATGCAGATCATAGCCCTGTTTATTTAATAACTGGCTATAAAGTAATTATTGTTAGGGAATAAGCAATAAATTGATTATTCTAGTATTACTTACCAATTATATGACACATTATGAAAAATTTATTGATCTTAATCGTTGCAGCCGCATTATTTTTACATTTTTACCCTCAGCCTGAGTTAGAAGACTGGTTTTCGGAAAAGAAAGTAACTGCTCTTGCTATTTTTTCCAAAGCAACTGAGACACAAGTTAGGTTAAAAGCGAGCAAAATTTATGATGATTTAGAAATTCAGTTCGATGCTTTTAGTGCTGATGAACAGACGTTTTTGAAGGAAATGACCAAGGATAGAGAATCAGTGAAAATGTTTTACACTGACTTTTGTAAAATTAACAAACAATCACCTTTGCTTCACCGTGAAAATCAAAAGAAAGTTTGCTATACCATTGAACAATACAGTGCGCTTTTATAAGTATATGAAATATTTATGTACTTCTCATACAGACATAAAAATTTTCTAAAAATATAATAATGGAGAGAGTAATAAAATTACTCTCTCAAAACAAATGTCTACTAGGCTGAAAGGCTTGCTAATAATAAAGAAAACGCTTGTTCAGATTTTGCCTCTAATTCATGTGCCCCAGCTTTAATGACCCAACGGCCATTGACCATCACATCGTTCACCATGTTTTGTTGACTAGCAAAAATCATACTATCAAGTAAATGTTGATCATGGTGAGCAAATAAAGCGACTTTCGATGTGTTAAGCACCAGTAAGTCAGCTTGTTTTCCTATCGCTAATTCACCTGTATTGCTGTTAGTACTTTGAGCACCACCTAACGCCGCTTGTTGCCAAAGATTTCTGCCTACTGAAGCTTCATCATCTGATGCTAAAATAGCACGCTGTTGTTTGATTAATCTTTGGGCATATTCTAACCAGCGTAGTTCTTCCACTGGGTTCACCGAAATATGGCTGTCGGAGCCAATCGCTATTGTGCCCTTTTCTGCTAAAAACTCGGTCGTTGGAAATATTCCATCACCCAAATTAGCTTCAGTCGTAGGACAAATTCCTGCGATTGCTTTACTGGCAACAATGCCTTGGCGTTCTTGCTCATTAATGTGAGTGGCATGAATCAAACACCATTGTTCATCTAATTCCGCATTATTTAATAACCATTCAACAGGGCGCTGGCCATAATGCGCTAAACAATCGTCAACTTCTTTTTGCTGCTCTGCAATATGAATATGTACAGGGGCTTTGTTGTCTAAGTGACGTACATGTTTCACGGCTTGCTCTAACGATGCTTTATCTACCGCTCTTAATGAATGTGGCGCAATACCTACATTCGTATTTTCATATTCTTTGCTTAGCGTAAAACAGTCGCTGACTAATTGATTAAATTGTTCAACTGAATTAATAAAACGTTTTTGACCATCGTTTGCCGGCAAAGGTCCAAAACCACTAAAACGATAAAGTACGGGTAGCAATGTTAAACCAATACCCGATTGCTGACTTGCCTTGAAAATAGCTTTTGCCATTTCAGCAAGTTCCGTATGGTTGTCACCATTAATTTCATGATGAAGATAATGGAATTCTGCGACACGGGTATAACCCATTTTAAGCATTTCGATATAAAGTTGTGTAGCAATTATTTGTGCATCTTTTACAGTTAGTTGGTCAATAAACTTATACATGATGCTGCGCCATGTCCAAAAACTATCTTGACCTTCACTACCTTGTTCACTAAAACCTGCAAATGCTCGCTGAAAAGCATGTGAATGGCAATTAACCATCCCAGGGATCACAACACCCACTCTTTCGGCATCGCTTGTATAACCTGATTCGATAGCGGTGATAACACCTTCTTCAATTATTAAGGTTTGATCCGTCTGCCAGCCACTGTTCAGTAAAATTCGCTCTGCAAATAATTTCATCGATAATACCTTTATTAATCTTTTTGTTGTGAGAATTGAATCAAGGTTTGAACTAATTGCTCAAGCTTAGGAATAACTTCAGCTGCTAACGCTTCATTATATTCACAACTGGGTTCTTGCATATAAGTACGTTGTGATAATTCTAATTGTACTGCATGAATATTTTTTTCTGGATCGCCATATTGACGGGTAATAAATCCACCTTTGAAGCGTCCATTAGTGATCATGCTGTAAGGCGAATAATCTAGGTTTTGCAGTGCGACCAATAATTCAGGATCACAACTTTTTCCATCAGCTGTACCAAAATTAAAATCAGGCAATTGACCCTCAAAAAACCTTGGTACTTTTGACAAAATAGAATGCGCTTCAAGTAGAACTGCTTTACCAAATTCAGCCTGAATATCTATTAAGGTAGCTTTCAATGCCTGATGATAAGGCTGCCAATAGGTATTCACACGATGCTTTATTTCAGCTTGATCTGGATTTTCTCCGTCAAGATAAAGTGGTGATAGGTCAAAGGATGTAGTCGGACAAAGTTCTGTACTGTTGGCGCCAGGATATAGATCAACACCTTCAGGATCTCGGTTTAAGTCGATTACATAACGACTATACTTTGGCATAATAATATAAGCGCCAAGTGCTTGCGCAAACGCATAAAGTTTGTCTTTATGCCAATCTGTATCAGCTACTTTTTTGCCTTGTTCAGTCATTTTATTAGCAATATAAGCCGGCAACGCTTCACCATTGTGTGGCATGCTAATAAGTACTGGAATACGACCTTTTATTAAAGTATAGGTATTAGACATTTTCAATCCTTTAATTGTATATACAACTTGTGTCTTTAATTTATCACGCGGTTGCCATAGCAAGCAAATTTATTCATCAATTACGGTGATGTTAATAATAATTTGAGCCTGATTGCACGTATAAAACCCTTGTTTTTGCTCTAATAAACTCAGCACTTTTCTTAATTATATTTGCTGGTGAGTCACTTATAGCATAGAGTGTATTTATACAATTTTCTCTTTGGCTTTCAAAAGTAGACTCAAAAATTAAACATGGATTATGACATTACTAGTAATACACGGAGCATTTTAAACAGCCTATACACTTGGTTTAGATACACTTTATTTTGTAGTGTTTTATTTGTCACATTTAATACCTATTCAGAACAAGTTTCCAATAAAAAACTAGCTCCCCTTAAAATAGCATTACCTGATCGTTCATCGCTTAATGCTGCTTCGGGAGAAAAACTCCAACTATTAGTTAATTTTTTAAAAGAATATTGGCAGATTTGGGCAATAGATAATCAACGTGAAATATCATTTAGCTATATGTCTACGGATAACGCTTATCAATCACTCGCCAATAATAGTATCGATATTGTTGCTATTACACACCATCAAAATAATCAGCCAAACCTATTATTTAGCATTCCTTATGCTAAGTGGAAGCAAAGTGTCTTCCGTCGTATCACAAGTAATAAAAATAATGGCATTCAAATTGGTATCCACTCTGAAGGTAAATCCGCTTTAGATTTTCTTGGTGACCATATTGAACGATATAATTATCATGACATTGATAATCTATTGGGTGATTATGAAAAATTTGATGTTTTATATTCAACTAAACCTTGGTTGCTTAAGAAAAAGTTAAATGAATATAAAATCAGTGATGATTTTCATGTTAATAAAAATGAAGCACCTGAAGTTTTCTTTCGTTTTGCCATTAACAAAAAGAACAGAGTGTTAATGCACACCATTAACGATAGCATTCGTTCTGTTAGCATACAGCAGGCAGAATTATGGACTAATAAATATATAGAATTGAACAAAGGAGATATTACATTAACCTTTGGGAGTTATCTTGCAAATTTATCGGACTCAGAAAAAGAATATATTATTGACCACAACCTCCTCTATTTTCCTGTTCAATCTAATGGGTTTCCTCCTTATATAATTACTAAAAATTTTAATCACATTACTGAAAGAGGCTTCACCATTGATTTATTTGATATTGCTACTCAGCGAACTGGCATTGTCTATAAACCTGTTTATGTCAAAAATGTAGAGCAAGTCCTTTCTTATTTAGATCAACAAAAAATAAACATTCTTCCTCTCGTTGAACGTAATAAAGACCGTGAAAAGGTGATGGTTTTTTCTGTGCCCTATTTAAAGGCGAGTTACAGTATAATCTACCGTCACAATGACACAATAATCGATGGATTAAGTGGTATTGGTAGCAAAAAAATTGCGGTCATAAATGACTTTAATGCCACAAACTTATTGATAGAAAAACTACCCTTTTCAAATTTCAACACTTATGACTCGATGATTTCCGCTATTTCTTCTGTCTCTTTGGGGGAATCAGATGTATTTATTGGGGACTCGCTGATTTCATCCTATTTAGTAAAAGAGAATCAATTATCCAATTTAACCAGCCAACCAATATTAAACTTTAATAATAAAGCACAGTTCTCCTTCGCCAGTAAACTCGGTCATGATGAAGTTGTTAGCCTACTTAATAGAACGATCAAAAGCATTTCAGCGATGGACTACGAAAGACTTTATGCGAAATGGAGTCGTTCAGCCTTTCATGAAAATAATGCTGATAAACAAATAGCTAACGCTTATCGAAACGTAAGTTATTTTTTCGCGGCATTCATGCTATTTGGGCTCATTATTTTCTGGATTTATTATCGTCAACTCAGAGTCACAAAACTTGCTCAGAAAAAAATTAAACATGCCTTATCGATTGCTGAAACGGCAAAAACAGATGCTGAAAAATCAGCTCAAGCTAAAATAACATTTCTTGCACGTATGAGTCATGAGATTAGAACCCCTATGAACGGAGTTTTAGGTATGGCAGAAGCACTTGCCTTTACGCCATTAAATAAAGAGCAAAACGATTTACTCGAAACACTTCAGGGTTCAGCTACTAATTTACTGGCTTTATTGAATGATGTACTCGATTTTTCTAAAATGGATGCTGGCAAACTTACTTTAGAATCTGTACCGGTTAATTTTCATCTGCTGTGTAAAAATATTATCAGTGGATTTAGCCACATAGAGCATTATAAATCCCTCGATATTAACCTAAAAATTGATAGCAAAATAACACACAGCTATTTAACAGATCCTACGCGCTTAACACAAGTGCTGAATAACCTGCTCAGTAATGCAATGAAATTTACCGATAAAGGGCAAATTGATTTAGCCGTTTCAGTGGTTGAAAGTAAAATTATCAATAGTAATACCTACGACACGCTTTACTTTGAGGTTAAAGATACAGGCATGGGGATAGCGCTAGACAAACAAGCTTTTTTATTCACGCCATTTATTCAAGCCGACGATGACATTACCCGAAAATATGGAGGCACGGGGTTAGGATTAAGTATTTGCCAAGAAATAATTACAGCAATGGGCAGTAAAATTGAAATTGATTCTACGATTAATCAAGGTAGTTCCTTCTATTTTACTTTGAAACTTAAACAATCCAATTTAGAAAGTGCTACTGATAATCGTCGAAAGCAATCCCGCCTAATTAATGCCACTGACGATAATCGTTTTAAAGATCTTCGAATACTTATCGCTGAAGATAATTTAGTAAACGTTAAAGTGCTCAATGCGCAACTCGAACGCCTAAATATAAAAGCTGACATTGCTTACGACGGTAAAGAAGCTTTAGACTTACATGAGAAAGCAGCCTACGACATTATAATTTCTGACTGTCATATGCCAAATATTGATGGATTTGAACTTGCGCAAACACTTACAAGAAAACCTCAAAACCGACCTCTTTGGCTAATTGCTGTTACAGCTGATGCACTAAGTGGAGCAGCAGAAAAATGTTCGGCTGCAGGCTTTGATGACTATATGGCTAAACCATGTCCACAGGAAGAAATAACCAACAAACTCAATAATGCTTATCGTCAATTATTAAAAAAACAACAATTAGATAACTCGCCCAAGCACACCTACACGCTATTTAACCTTGAAATGTTACTTAAGAATAATGAAAACGATGTTGAACTCAGTAAAAATGTTTGCCAACTTTTTATAGCTTCATGGCAGAAAGATGAAAAACAATGGTTAAATGCGATTGAAAGTAATGATTATAAGCATATACAAATACTTGCCCATAAATTAAAAGGCAGTATTCGGTATTTTTCTCGCGATGAAATAACCCAAACGATCACTGAAATCAGTCAGCAAGCAAATGCAAAAAAGAGTCATGATATAAAAGTATCTGCGACACTGCTTTATCAACAACTTAATACTCTAATCAATGAAATCAGTTCTTGGTCATCATCCAAATCGTTTTAATTGCATTTAATATAAGACATCAATCGCTTTATCCAATCATAATAAACTGTTTTTATCATTTTATTAAATTCAGTTAATGACCCATACTCATTCCACTTAACAGATTCCAACCATTTAAAGAGAGCGATTATGTTTACCAATAAAGAAACACAGCAAGTCCCAAACACTACCTTTCCAATCATAACTTCTGAAGGATGGGCAAGTCGTAATAGTGATGAAATTTTTGCCAATAAAACAGTTGTAGTGTTTTCATTACCTGGCGCATTTACGCCTACATGTTCATCTTCACATTTACCAAGATACAATGAACTTGCAGCAAAATTTTCTACTAATGGCGTTGACGAAATAATTTGTATTTCTGTTAATGATACTTTTGTGATGAATGCATGGGCACAAGCTCAAGATGCAGGAAATATCAGCTTTATTCCTGATGGTAACGGCGATTTTACTGATGCAATGGGGTTACTGGTAGATAAAAAAGAAATTGGTTTTGGTAAACGTAGCTGGCGCTATTCGATGTTAGTGAAAAATGGTGTTATCGAAAAGATGTTCATTGAACCTGATTTACCTGGCGACCCATTTGAAGTATCAGATGCAGATACTATGTTAGGTTATATTAATCCTGCTGCTGTTCAATCTCAAGAGATTACAATATTTAGTAAGCCAGATTGCCCATACTGTAAAAAAGCTAAAGCATTATTAACAAGCAAAGGTCTAAAATTTGAAGATTTAACAGTGGGTACGGATGTAAATACTTCTATGTTCAGAGCTATAACAAATTCAGATACTGTTCCACAAGTATTTATTGATGGTAAAAACATTGGTGGTAGCGAAGACTTAGAAACTTACTTTCAGTAAATTTCATTTGAGTGAAGCTTTAATAAGAATTTAATTAAGGCGTAATTTAGCTTAATTAACGTTACAAAAAAGCCGCGATATATTATGGCCTATGATGTCAAACGGAGGCTATTCAATAGATTGAATAGCCACTTTTAGTATTTATCTCTTTAAAATAACGAGCTAGAGTCAAATGATTTACGTAAAGGAAATTTAAAAAATAGATAGCTAGCTTTAAAATATAAATATCCCGAAGAATAAGAAAAAATATGCCAACACATATGGAAGAAACAGTTTGAACATCCTGTTACTCAATTTGCTATACGTTCAGAATAGCTCATTAAACTAAGAGAATGTGAAATTATGCGCTTGTATAATAACTTCCGACGCACTAATAAAAAATCATTAAAAATTGCCCCCGTCGATGACACACCAATATTACCCGACAACGTTGAGTTATAGCTGATATCTGATAGCTGATAGCTGATAGCCGATAGCCGATAGCATATTTTGTATATCTAATATTGCGAGTTTAAGTTTCAATCGTGAATATCTTATTTAGGGTAACGTAAGGGGCATAAGAAATGGAGTGACTTGTGTTCAATCATTTATACTATGAAATACGTTGCATGCACCATTTGAACTCAAGACCTTAAATTGACCTTAATACTCTAAAAAGGTTAAAGTCTTCTGATAGCGATAAAGAGGTATTACAGGTAATATTGAAATTAGTTACTTTTATAACTTTAATATTTGAAATAGTACCTATCATTAAAAATGGATTTATAGACAAATCTAAAATTAAGGGATATAGATGTGAATAACAAAATATTATTGGTAGTAACTCTTTTGCTTGGCGGTTGTGCCACAGGTCCATATGCAATTATTGATGGTACACAAAGTAAAGTTTCTGATGAAAATAATTTTGATGTAACTATAATTTCGATCGATGGGAAAATGAACTTTGGTGAGAAAAGGAAAAACATTAAACCAGGCTTTCATTACATTAATGTTTTAACTACAAAAAATATCAGAGGTAAGAGCAAAGAAGTACAGATGTTTCCAGTTGATGCTAAGGAATGCATGCGATATGAAGTATCTGCTCAGCATAAAAACGGGATCTCAGATGAATGGGATGTCAGATTGCTTCGTGAAGTACCTATTCTTTCTTGTACACCAAGTGAAAAAACTGAGAAAGTCGTTCAAATCCCAACTTATTTAGCGCCAAAAATTGAAGTTATCTGCTTAAACAAAGACATGTTAACTAATGCTTATAACCCTACTGATTTATTTCCTTCGATTAAGCTGTGCATAAAGCATGGACAAGTAGAGCAAGCCATTTACAACTATATGCTAGCTAGCGCCTATAGTATGTTCGACACAAGCAGAGTTGCAGATAAAACTGCACATCACGCAATTGACGTCATACAAAAGTATTCTATTTGGTCATTAACCGCGTTAGATCAAGAAAAATTTCAACAAAAATTAACCTTATTTATTAATACTCCCAAATCTATGGAAACGGCCTGCTCGTTTCTAAAGTTAATAGGAAAACCCAATTACTATCCAGACTATATGATTGAACATGGCATAAAACGAGCAACGAAAGAAAATCCAAATGGTTTAATTAATAACTTTAAAGAAGATACAACTTGGTCTTCGACCTTAAAGAGTCAACTTAAGTGCTTAGTAGCATAGTAGATTCGGGTATGTTTTTTGATATACGTGAAAATTTTTAGCCATGAGTTGTTGTTAACCTTTGATATAGGCTAATGTTATGTTGGCACAATCCAGCCTCTTTATGGGGCTGTTTTTCGTTTAGGCGTAGTCGGTGAAGGTGAAGGTATAAATCACGGACATTGCGCAAAAGAATACAAGGAGATATTAATATAACCGCGATTTTTATCAAGAAACGACCAATAATTTAGTATCAGGTTTTACTGGATTTATGCATTTTTACATAAATATGTTCGTTTAATTATCAACTATACTGGCCTGTAGCAATAAAAAGGCTACTAGTTATAATGAGTAGCCAAAGCTTGGTTTAAGAACCCGAATATATTCGCGGATTTTTTGATATTAATTTCACTAGGAAATGATAATTCAGCATATTTTAGAATTAAGAGAACATTAGTAATGTATAACAACAAAAAATATAATCTGCTAATGTCTATTTAAAAGTCGTGATGTATTCGAAGTTGTTCGTTATTTAAAAAATTACATTATTCATAATAAAAGATTAGGCTAGATAACTTTAAATCTAGCCGTATTATTTAAACTTTAAACTTACCAACTAAGTCATTTAACCCAGTAAACTCTTGTTGCAAACTATCGCAAGCTTCCTGTGTTTGTTGTAAGTTCTGTACGCCCTGCTGATTCAACTCCATTAATTGTAATATATCTTCATCAATCGATTTAATCACACTGACCTGCTGCTGGGTCGCATCTGCAACCGCATGATTTTCATCATCAACTTGATGTAACGTATGTATAATGAGTTGCATTTTTTCATCTGCTATCGTTGCTTTCTCTACACTATTTTCACTATTTTTTTGACTTGCTTCCATCGAAGAAACAACAGCATTCGTACCGCTTTCTAAGTTATCAATCATGGTTTCAATTTCTAACGTCGCATCTTGAGTGCGCTGTGCTAATTGCCTTACTTCATCAGCTACAACAGCAAAACCTCTGCCCGCTTCTCCTGCGCGAGCCGCTTCGATAGCAGCATTTAAGGCAAGTAAATTGGTTTGTGAACTTACGCCTTTAATGACATCTAAAATACTTACAATGTTTTTAGTTTCGCTACTCAGCTTCTCAATTTCATCACTTGAACGAGTCATGATTTCAGATAAATGCTCTATAGATTGAATATTTTCACTGAGTGCAGTTAAGCCTTCATTCGACTGCGCTTGCATACCTGATGTTAAATCAGATGCAGTTACTGCGTTATTTGATATTTTTTGAGATGAATCATTTAATTCAGTTACAGCTGTAGAAACGCTATTACCACGATTTAATTGTTCACCCGCCATATCTATACCAACTTTCGAACTTTGGCGTACTTGATCAATATGCTGTTCTAGATTTGCAGCCGACTCTTGAACTTGTTGCATTGAATCGTGCATCGTTTCAATAAAGTCATTAAAATTATGTGATAATTCACCAAATTCATCTTGGCTTTCAACAGATAAACGCTGAGTTAAATCACCGTCACCCGTTGAAATTCCTTTAATCGCAACATTCAATGTATGTATAGGCTTCATTAAATGACTAAACAAAAAGTGCAAAAGAATAATTGTCACTAATAAACTCATGATCACAACAATAATGGCTGTATTACGCGCATTAACCATAGGCTCAAAGGCTTTTTCTCTATCGAGCACGACACCTACATACCAATCAACTGATTCAATACCTTTAATCGGTATAAAAGAGACAATAGTTTTATTGTTAATTTCGTTTAGTTCGATGGAAAGCGCTGGAGATTCTCCTAATAATTCACGTACATTTTTACCAACATTTTTCACATTAGGATGACTTAAAATATTTCCATCTGACGTCATTAAATAAGCATAACCTAAATCAAGAAAGTCGATTTCATTCAAAATTTCTGAGATTTCTCCCAGAAAAATATCACCGCCGGCAGCTCCAACAAAGGTATCACCGTCTAGAATAGGCGCAACCGCAGTCAACACTTGTTGATCAGTCGTTGCATCAATATACGTTTCAGTAAAAGAAGACTTACGTCCATTTTTTGCTAGGAGGTACCAAGGACGCTGACGAATATCGAAATTATCGGGTAGTACTATCGTTAAATCGTCGAGAATAAATTTACCTGTACTGGCTAATCCAACAAAGGTATTTTTCATCTTGCCAGCTTTTACTGCTTGTTGTACCGCATTAAAAATTTCGTCATGGCTATTAATGTCAGTGATATTTAACGCTACGGCATCAATGATTTGAAGTCGATTACTTAGCCAATTAGCAATATTTCCAGAAACAGAATGCCCTATTTCGTCAATCGCTTTATTTAGGTTTTTTTGCGTATTATCCTTCAAAAAAACATAATTAATTGAAGTAGATACAGACAAGGCAACTAACACTAAGACTGTAGAAACAATAATAATTTTACGAGCAAAATTTAATTTAAACACGCTTAAACTCTCTTACATCATGATTCAATTTAATGGCATAACCTTATCATTGACAAAAAATAGATCAACTTTCCGATACATTTAATTTTAAAAAGCTACTTCAAGGTTAATCTGTTAAAATAATTAAATGATTTACAAACAATTCAAATGATAAAAAATATGGATAATCAACCTTTCAACCCTTTACATGGCGTCACCTTAAAAGTACTTGTTACTGAACTTGTTGAATATTTTGGTTATCCTGCACTTGGCCAGCAAATAAAAATAAAATGCTTCACCGAAAATCCCAGTATCAATTCTACTTTAAAATTTTTGCGTAAAACGCCATGGGCCCGTGAAAAAATAGAAGCGCTTTATGTTAAAAATTTGCACAAAATACATAAATCTGAACAGTAGTAATAGCATAGCGATTAATAACAAAGCCTGCTCATGCCCAATAGAAAGTTAGTTCTTAGCTTATAGCGCAATAAACTAATCACTTCGTAAAAAATCTGTCACACTGGCCTCATATTTATCATTTTTGGAGTCAAGTATGAAACCCATTCACCACTATATATTAACTTGGCAATGCCCTGATACTTCAGGAGTCTTAGCTAAAGTTTCTCAAAGCCTTTTCCAGCATGGCGCGTTTATCACTGAAACCTCACAGTACAGTGATCCTTATACGGCCACTTTTTTTTCACGTATCGCGTTTGATGACAGAAATTTAACGGTTTCAATAGAAGAGTTTCGCATGGCAATAGCCGAACTCGCCGAACCTCTTTCAATGAACTTTCAATTACGTGAACGTGATAACTTTCCGAATGTTGTTATAGCGGTATCTAAAGATGATCATTGTTTAGTCTCTTTATTAACCAAAGCAAAAGCAGGTGTATTACCCGTTAATATTGTTGCAGTAATTTCAAATCATCAAGACTGTGAATCATTAGTTGAGTGGCATAAAATTCCTTTTCATTATTTGCCTGTTTCAGCATCAACAAAAAAACAGCAAGAAGATAAATTTCTCACATTATTGTCAGACTATAAAACCGACTTATTAGTGCTTGCCCGTTACATGCAAATTTTATCAGATGATTTTTGTCAACAATGGCAAGGCCGTGCGATTAATATTCACCATTCATTTTTACCCAGCTTTAAAGGCGCAAAACCTTATCATCAAGCTCACCAACGTGGTGTTAAAATTATAGGTGCAACAGCACATTACATAACAAGTGACTTAGATGAAGGCCCAATTATTGTTCAAGAAGTAAAAGCGATTAATCATAGTTTTACGATTGAAAAAATGGTGCATAGTGGTCACGATATTGAAGCAACAGCATTATCTCATGCGGTTAGAATGCACGCCGAGCAACGTATATGCTTGAACGAAGGTAAAACAGTTATTTTACTTTAGCTGCCCGCTACACAAGATAGTTTTTCGAAGTAACATTAGGTCACTAAAGTAGGGGTAACAAAATTGTTCAGTAAAGCACAATATTCACTTTGTGCTTTACTGTTTTTATAGTGTATTTCTGGTACATTGGAGCATATTTTCTGCCTCACTTAGTTGCCTCTTTTCATGATCCAATACAAAATCTTTCCTGATAATTTAAACAGCCACTTATTTTCTGTTGAGCTTTCATTTACTACTCAAATAGATAAAACCTATCATTTATCATTACCTGCTTGGTTGCCGGGTAGTTATATGATCCGTGACTTTGCTAAAAATATTATTGAAATTCATGCGCATAATGGTGACCCAAAAACCGGGCAAGATATTAAGCGTATTCCACTTAATAAAACCGACAAGCAAACTTGGCAGTTTACCGCTACAAGTGGTTTTACCGTCATTTCATATCAAATATTTGCTTTCGACTTATCAGTTCGCACCGCTTATTTAGACAGTGAACGAGGATTTTTCAATGGCAGTTCAACTTTCTTACAAGTACAAGAATTACCTGATGAAAAATGCCAGCTATCTATTTTACTTCCAGAAAATATAATAAAAACATCGCCTAATAAACTCACGCATTGGCGAGTGGCAACGGGTTTGACTCGAGAAAAAGCTACAGAAAAATATCAGTTTGGCGACTATATCGCTCAAGATTATCAAGAACTTATCGACTGCCCCGTCGCTATTGGTAACTTTGATGCTTTTGAATTTACTGTTGAAGGTGTTGTTCATCATTTAGTGTTTACCAGCCAACACTTTGGTGACAGAGAACGCCTAAAGGCAGATATTGCAAAACTTTGCCAACACCATATAAGTTTATTTGGTGAAGCCCCCTTTAAAGAATATTGGTTTATCACCCATTTATTAGGGAGCGGATTTGGCGGGCTTGAACATAAAAACTCCACCATTTTACAAGCAAGTCGCTTCGATTTGCCGAACCCTAACAAACCTGATGAAACATCTAATAATTATCAAACATTCCTCAGCCTATGTTCCCATGAATACTTTCATGCTTGGAATGTTTGCCGAATAAAACCAAAAGAATTTCATCCATATAATTTACAAGAAGAAGTTCATACTCGTCAATTATGGGCTTATGAAGGCATAACGTCTTATTACGATGATTTTTCATTGTTTCGATCAGGATTAATCACTTTTGAAGACTATTTAAAACAATTATCGAAAACCGCTACACGGGTTTATCGTGGTCAAGGTGAACTCAAACAAAGTGTTACAGACTCTAGCTTTGATACTTGGACCAAATTTTATCAACAAGGGCCTGATGCAGTTAATAATATTGTTAGCTATTATACAAAAGGATCTTTAATCGCACTTTGGTTAGATTTAACCATTCGCGAAAAGTCAGCAGGTGTTTATAGTTTAGATACATTAATGCGTGAATTGTGGATACATTTTGGTAGAACCAATATGGGTACAAGCGAAGAAGATTTCATTAATATTGCGAACATACTCTGTAATGACGATATTACCGACTCTTTTTTAACGTTACTCAACAATGCTCAACGTGTCGATTTAGCACCATTACTTAACCAAGTAGGTATCGCTTTTACCCCACAAAAGTTTAAACAAATTAATAGCTTAGAGACCACAAGCAGTGATACGTATTCCCCTTATATAGGCGCTCAATACAAAGGAATGGCATTAGGTGTTCAAATTACTCAGGTAATAGAAAGCTCTCCAGCCGCTGAAGCAGGATTGGCCGTGAATGATATTTTAGTATCAGTTAATAATATACGGGTGAGCGAAAAGTCATTACAACAACTTGCTGAACATTTGCCCGAAAACACACCAGTAACCTGTCATTACTTCAGAGACGATCAATTAATTTCTAGTCAAATTAATTTTATTGATTCACCACTTGCTGCTATTGGCATTACAGAAGTGGATAGCACACTGAGCGAAAAATGGCGCTGTAAGCGTTGATTTTACAGTAAAGTGTAAATCTTTTGACACGAAAAGCCTAAAAGCTAGATTTGGTAAGCAACACACAAACTAGTAACATAAGTTACTTTATGTGAACATTGCCCCATATAAAATTATTATTAAGAATAGGTAAAGTATTATGATTCAAATCAAAAGATTTCATCACGTAGCTTATCGTTGTATAAATGCAAAACAGACCGTTGATTGGTACAAGAAACATTTAAATATGGAACTTACTGTCGCCATTGCTGAAAACGAAGTACCTTCAACTAAAGCGCCAGACCCATACATGCATATATTTCTTGATGCTGGCATGGGCAATGTTCTCGCCTTTTTTGAAATCCCTAACTCACCTGATATGGGTCGTGACGAGAACACACCTAAATGGGTGCAACATATTGCCTTAGAGGTAGAAGATATTGATGCACTTGTTGCGGCAAGAGATGATTTAGCGGCAAAAGGTCTTGATGTCTTAGGACCAGTAAACCATGGCGTATTTAAATCAATTTACTTCTTCGATCCAAATGGTCACCGTTTAGAGTTAGCCGCAAATACCGGAACGGTTGAGCAAATGGCAGAACTTAAAAGCGTAGCGCCTTTAATGATTGCAGAATGGGATCAAACCAAAGTTGCACCAAAGCATGCTGCTTGGTTACACGAAATGGATTAAAACCCTCTATCAAATGACATAGTCGAACTCAGTAGAATATATTATATGCTGCTGAGTTCATTATCCTCCCAAAAATCTATTACTTCATTTGTTGCTAATTAATTACGAATACTTTCTTATTCATTATTTTCTAAGTTCACTAAATTATCTGTCTATTAAACGAAGAATTTCGTATATAAAACCATCGGACACGCTTAGTATATAAGCGATTGTTTATGTAAGACATTCGCCATACAAATAAATAAAAGTTACTATTTATTAACTTAATAAAAAACAAATAATCATAAAAAACAACAACTAAAAACGACTAGCTGATGAAATGTAAATAAATATGTATTTATCACTTGCGACTTTTACAAACTAAGGCATACTACTTCCGAGCTATTTTTTAGCCAAATAACAATATGGAATGAATTGCACGGAAAGCATTTAAACATTCTCTTGTAGAGTGTTACTTTTTAAAGAATACGGATGATTAATTTACTATCAGGATGATTGTTGATAATTAGGTCTTTGACCACAACACGGAAAGATATAGAAAGTGTCAGGATGACCAATAATAAAAAATAAATTAAGTATTTAACGCAACATAAAAAATAATAATACGTTAAGACTTAATAGGAAGCGCTAACAGGTTAGGATAACCACTTAAATTAATACGAAAGCGATGACTTGTTCATCGTTTTTTTATGCCTGAAAATTAATCATCAACCCCTATCGCTGTTTCCCACAATATAACGTAAAATACACCCATTGAATTTATTAGTGATATTATTTTATGTCTCGTAACAAGAAATCTAGAAAACAAGGCGCTGGCTCAATTGGTGCAGTAAAAGATGATAAGAAAAAACCTTTAGTTCCTGTCGATAGAAAACCAAAGAAAAAATCAGGAAAGCAAGCGGGAAATCGTCAGAAAGAAGCTTTTGATTCAGGTGTAGACGCTAAGGAACCTGCTAAAAACAAAGATCCACGTATTGGTAGCAAAAAACCAATTGATCTTGGCGGACCAGTAAAAGCAACGGCACAACCTTTTAAAGCAAAAATAAAAAACAAAGTGAAAGCTGATAGCTCCCCTATCGCTGCTATTCGTGTTGTTGAAGCTGATACCTCTTTAGAGCAAGAATTAGCTGCTATTGAAGACGATAGCCGTTTACAGAGTATTCTTGAACAACAAGAAAACGACATTTCACTAAGTAATGAAGATGTTGATTACTTTAATGAAAAAATGGAACGTCATGAGCAATTACGTGAAATGCTCGGATTAGATGATGAAGAGGAAGACGAGTCAGCTGAAAGCGCTGAAAAACCAAAATCTGGTGAAGATCTTTGGGACAAGTTTGATAATAGCGACTTGTCAGAATTCGAATAAGGTATCTTCATGCTCACTGAACCTTGGATTTATGCAATTGTTAGCGCCGTAGTTATTATTGCTGCGCTCGCTTTTTACGCTGTTAAGTTATTATCTCAACTTAAACAACAAACAGCTAAAATTGAGCTTGCTGAACAAGAAAAAAAGATGGCACTCGCGAAACACGACACTAAGATCCTTAAAAGTGTCGTCATCATTGCTCATGCCATGAAAGAAGAACAATGCGATATTGCTGAAGGGTGTTGGCGTTTAAGTGTATTACTTGACTCTTTAAAGCTTAGTGAAGGTTTGTCGGAAGAATTTCCAGCCATCTTTGAGCTTTATAATGAGATTAAACATATGCCTATTCTTGAAGAAAGAAAAAAACTCGCCAAAAACGAACGTATGAAGCTTGACTTACATCGTATGAAAGCTGAAAACAATTTATCAGCAAAGATAAAAATTGATGTCACATCGCTTCACCAATATGCTCAAGAGCGTGTCAGCGCGCTAGCAAACTAAATTTATGGCTATTCAATAAAATAGTTTACCTTTGTTGCGCTCGATCAATATCCATAATACTTGCATTGTTATACTCCGACTTAGAACATAAGTAATCGCTAATTCGGTAACAAACAATGCAAGCAAATCAATTTTTCGACCCTAAATTACTATCTAAATATAATACGAGTGGTCCTAGGTACACATCTTATCCTACAGCGTTAGAATTTCATGACGACTTCTCTGAACAAGACTTTGTTAATGCAGTAAAAGATTCACCCAATCGTGAATTGTCTTTGTATGTTCATATCCCTTTTTGCCATAGTCTTTGCTATTACTGCGGTTGTAATAAAGTTGTCACCCGACACCGTGACAAAGCAGATACCTATTTAGAGTTTTTAGCAGAAGAAATTAGTTCACGTGCTGAGTTTTTCACTAACTATACGGTTAAACAACTGCATTGGGGTGGCGGCACACCTAGCTTTTTAACCCATACCCAAATCACAAAATTAGTCACATTATTAAAAGAAAAGTTTACCTTTGCCGAACATGTAGAAATGAGCATTGAAATTGACCCCCGTGAAATTGAAATGAATCTTGCCGAGCACTTATTTAATTTAGGCTTTAACCGTTTAAGTATCGGCGTTCAAGACATTGACAAGAAAGTACAAGAAACCATTAACCGCTTGCAATCAACCGAGTTTATTAGCGACTTTATTGCTCACGCCAAACAAGTAGGCTTCAATTCAATTAATATCGACCTAATCTACGGATTACCCCATCAGACGATAGAAACATTTACTAAAACATTACACAAAGCCCATGAAATGAATGTTGACCGTATTTCTTTATTTAGCTACGCACACTTACCTAGCCGCTTTGCTGCCCAACGTAAGTTACGTGATGAATGGTTACCCAGCGTGCAGGAAAAATTTGCACTAATGAAACTTGCCATTGAAAAGCTTTGTAGTTTTGGTTACGATTTTATTGGTATGGACCATTTTGCTATGCCTAACGATGAACTTTCTATTGCCCAGAAAGGTGGCACGTTACATCGTAATTTCCAAGGCTACACAACTAAAGGTGGTTGTGATTTATTAGGCTTAGGTGTTTCGTCTATTAGTAATATTGGTAATTCTTTCAGTCAAAATATCAAAGAATTACAAGACTATTATAAAGCGATAGACATTAAAAAAAATGCGCAAGTGAAAGGGGTTAGCTTATCAAAAGATGACATGATTCGTGGTGAAGTTATTCGCGAATTAATGTGTAATTTGTACATTGATAAGAACACAATAAACAAAAAATACAGTATCGACTTTGCAGAATATTTTGCTGAAGACTTACCACTACTCAGCACATTTATTGAAGATGGTTTAGTTATAAACACAACTGACTTTATTCGCGTTGATCAAAAAGCGCGTTTGCTCATTCGTAATATTTGTATGAGTTTCGATGCTTATATGAAAAAACACGTTAATCAGCAACGTTTCTCGCGAGTAATTTAACCTTATAAACTCGTCTTTACATTATCAGAAATGAAAGCGTTAAAGATGAGTTTTTAAAGATTAAATGTCTAAAGATAAAGTATTGCAACAATAATATTTTAATCTAACATACCTAAACTGAACTGATGACCAGCACTAGAGAACATGAGTTCAGTTCCCTTTTCAGTAACAACTTCCTTGGCTAAATCAGCCCATTGATAATAAATATTTCGATGCACTTTTGCCAGTAAGTTGCGTCGTACTAAAACATATATCTCACCGTTAGCATTTATCGTTAACGGATGACTCTCATCAAGCACGAATTCGTCATCTAAATGAGTACTGACCGTCATTGTAGATTTGGTGTCATCTTGCCATGCCCACTGTGTTAAAACAAAAGGTGCGTCGTCAACAGTGATCTTAACTTTTTCAACAGGTGTAACTAAAAAGTACTCATCACGTTCACCCTCTACCTCTCTTAATAAAACAGAAGCAAATAACTTAACGAGTGAGAGCCTTTTAAAAACAGTACCACCAGAAAACCAGTCCCCGTTACTCTTAACCTGTAAATCAATTTCACCACAATAAGGAGGGTTCCAAGATTCTATGGGGGGTAGTTTTTTAGCCTTGCCTTCAGTTAACCTATTAATATTATTTAATTGCGCAGAAATTTTTTCTAGTGACATAAGTCCGCCAAATATTCAGATGAATAATGTTTATAATATATTAATTCAAAGTACAGTTGGAAAAGATATGAGAAAAATTGCTTTAACAATTAACTGAATTATTAGACATAAATATGGTTCAGATAAAAAGTACCGTATAAAAAGCTAAAAATCGAAGATTTTTCTTGTCAATCTACGCATAAATACAATATACTCTCCGCGCCTTACCACAAGGCGTTCTAAGTAATATCAGTGGTGGCTATAGCTCAGTTGGTAGAGCCCCGGATTGTGATTCCGATAACCACGACCTCAAAAAATCTCTTTTATCTCTATTTTATCTCTTTATAAATAACCCAACAAACCTAGCATTACCATAGCCTGTAGCTCAATTGATATCAACTATACACCATATTCATGACCGATAGACTTTCGCCTTTATAACTTGTCCCGTTCCATATTAGTTACACAAATGTGTCTAACAAGATCTAAACAGGTACAAACACAGTAAAGAAATCACTTATTTCGCTAGTATTGGTATAAGGTGATGAACGTGGAGCTGGTATCTTTTTTACTGTCTAGTTTAGGTAGGGAGAATCAGATAATCTGCCTATTTGATACTAACATTTTGCAGTAATCACTTTGATGATTTCGCTTTACGTTTGATGTTATAGGTATTTCCATAGCCAGAGTTGTTTTCTAGCAATTTTTTTTGTTTTTGGGGGGCTAATAATGGCGTTACTCAAATAAATAGATTTGAAATATAAATGCTCAAAAATTGATGATGATTAAATCTTGAATATAAGATTTAAGTTATCTTTGGTTTGATATGTTTTTTGCTTCTTATTGTTTCTAACATCTTGAAAATATGCGATATTAGATTAAAGATGTTACAACGTTGAATTGCAGTTGATCATATGTCAGCTTGAAGTGCCAGTTCTATATACATTTAACTAGGAAAGTTATGACTACTAAACTTTTAGAAGAAATTGAAGATTGGAAGCTTGAAGCCAAGCTGGAAGATACCGAAAGATATTTTTATCATACTAGAGTGGTAAGTAGGATTTTAAAGGGACAAAAACTATATGTCGTTGGCCGTAAAGGAACGGGGAAAACAGCCATTAGTGAACATTTAGATAACTTAAAAGAGCATGATTATTTTTCTCAAAAATTGACGTTCAAAAATTTTCCATTCAATAAGTTATATGCGTTGAATGATAGTGGTTTTACCCAGCCTAACCAATATATCACGCTGTGGAAATATGTAATATATTCCACTGTCTGCAAACTAATGATAAGTAATCAATCTATTGATTCAGATACGCGCCATCGACTCGAAAAAATATTCAATGATGATATCGAAAATGCTCTCCCGAATGCAGTAGAGAGATGGACGGGATTGAAATTTGATTTAAAAATCCTTGGTACTGGAGGAGGAATTGGTGCAAATAGAGAAGTTGTAGAAAAAGAGGACTCAGATTGGACTCGTCGTGTAGATATATTAGAAAATTTCCTTAAAAATAACCTTGGAGAGTGTAGGTATGTAGTTGCGTTTGATGAATTGGACGAAGATTATAAAGAAATATATGAACCACAGAAATATAAGCAGTATACAGAACTCCTTACAAGCCTTTTTAAAGCTGCTCAAGATATTAGAGCACGGTTTTCATCCCATAAGTTATTCCCTATTATATTTATCCGAGATGATATATACGAAGTATTACAAGATCCAGATAAAACAAAGTGGCTCGATTATAAAATTGACTTAGAATGGAACGAAGCTTCAATTAAAAATATGCTCGCATTTCGTTTATCTCGATCAATTTCTAAAGTAGGAAAAATAAAAGAATTCCATGATGTTTGGAATGACTTATTTGAAAGGGGGGGGGTTAAATACGGTGACAGGCAGCGTAAAGTAATGTCTCCATTTGACTATATTACTAGAAGCTCCCTTCTACGACCAAGAGACTATGTGAGGTATTTACAAGCTTGTGCTGAAGCCTCTTTAGAACATGGACATTTTAAAATTAAACCGCATAATGTAGCCATTGCGGATACTGCTTTCTCAAACTACTTAAGAAGTGAACTTGAAGACGAACTGCATGGACTAATTCCCGATATTCATAAAATATTAGATATATTTACCACATTGCGTAAGCAAACGTTACGTATTGAGGAATTCAAAGATGCTTATAATGAAGCAATTAAGCAAGGCCTAATTGAATCCGGTGATTTTCAATTTATTTTACAAATGTTATTTCATTTTAGTATTATCGGAAATCAACCTAAACAAAAAAGCTTTCAAGTTTTTCGTTATAAAAACAAGGAAGCTCGTTTAAATTTGAAAGAAAACATAATTCTTCACAGAGGGCTATTTCGTTCACTTCAAATATTATAAAGGGTAATTTTCAATAAGAAGCAATCGTATTTTATTGCTTCAAAAGTGATAACATATGTGAGCTACATAATGATCATAGAATAGGAAATAGTGACTTTTATATAGGTAATCCAAAATTGGATTACCTCAATTTTTTTTATGATTTCAGTAGTGACTTTAACGATTCTCTAACAATTTGACTGGTAGTTTTATCTTTTTCATCAGCCAAGTTTTTCAAAAGTTGGGATTCCCTTAGGTCAAGGTAGAAACTTAACCGTACTTTCTTTTTACGAAGTTTCATTTTAGGTCTCCCCCCGATGGCATGTTCTAATTCTGCTAGCGTTTGCATATTCATTTCTTAGCTCCCAGAGCTATGATAGCGTCATATACTTTCTCATGTGCTACACGCGTTTTATTAAGCTGGTACTCGCCGTTAATTTGGTGAACTTTACTAAACCAATCGCCTCCGTCTTTAGCCACGCGCTCAAATAATGTAGTTGTGCGAATACCAAAAATAGGTAATCGACCTAATGCATTGATTAAGAAATCTTTAGTATGTTTAAACTTGGTATCGCTAGTGAAGTTATTAATAATGATGGCAGTCGGTTTGTCTGCTACCTTAAGCAAGTTAACGGTATCTATCGTGCCTTGAAGACTTCTAGCATCAGTTAATGTTGGGATCACGATAACATCACTCTGTTTTACAGCATGTGCTAATTTAGTGTCGATGCTGTTGTAACTCGCACCAAAATCAAACACCATAGGCTGTCTGTTGCAGAACTGTAGCGGTAATGACCTACTCTTTGGCTCTAGCTGTATAATTCCGCTGTTATCATTAACAACAAGGTCATTGGTTACGCACTTTGCACTCATATATGTAGCAAGGTTTAATGCGATACCAGTTTTGCCAACACCGCCTTTTACTGCGGCTACTAAAATCTTCATTATATTATTCCTATCAAATTAACGGATGCAGAATTACATCTATTAATTTGTTAGTAAAAAGTGGTACCCCAATAGTACTATTGGGGTACCACTTTTATTACAACAACCGTTTAACGAAACTAAGCTTATTTGAACCTTATATTACTGTTTTAGATTAACTTCTAGAGGATTAACACATGGGGAATAAATTCAAGTTTACTGACAAATCAATCAAAGCCTTAAAAACACCACCGCGCGATTCGCCCTCAACAGAATTTGAAGCAACAGATAGTCAAACAATAGGGTTAAAATGTTTGGTAGGTAAAACTGGGAATAAGCGATTCCTTTTTCGCTATACCCTCAATCAGCGTAAGCAAAGTATTAGCTTAGGCCACTTTGGCGATATAAATGTTTCAGATGCGAGAAAGTTAGCACACAAATATCGAATGGCAGTAAATGAGGGTATCAACCCAAAAATTGATCGTAATTGCCCTACCAGACTAACCATTGATGAATTCTTTCAACAACACTATTTGCCAAGTATCAAGAAACGCAAAAAGAGTTGGCGTGATGATGTTTACCGTTATGATTCACATATTGCACCGAAGTTTGGGTCAATACTGTTCCAAGACTTACGCACCATTGATGTTCAACAAGTGCATTTAAAAATGACGGACACCCTTAATAAGTACGGTAACTTGTATGCTCCGGCAACAGCAAATCAAGTGTTAATGATATTTAAAAGCATGACTAAATATGCTGTAAACCTCGGAGTTATTGACAAAAACATTTGCAAGCCCGTAAAGCTGTATCGCTTAAACAATGCTCGCACTCGGTTTTTAACGACCTTTGAAATTAAACGCTTGCTCAAAGCTTGTAGGGAATATTCAAATAAAACCATTGCTGGTCATATTGCTATCCTTGCTTTAACGGGATTACGTTGTGGTGAAGCGTTTAATATTAAAGTCAAAGATATTGATGTTAAGAAACGTGTGATTTATATCCCAATGACCAAAAATGGCAGACCCAGAGTTGTGTATATTACCGATATGATGCTGTCATTTATTGCTAATGTGGCATTAAAGCCTGATAACCCTTATTTGTTTGCCGGAAGGGTTAAAGGTCAGCCATTACGTTCAACACGGAAGACGTTTTTCAAGCTACTTAAACGAGCGCAAGTCAATAGCGACGGTATCTGCCAGCACTCTTTGCGACATTCTGTGGCTTCAAATTTAGCAAGTGAAAATGTTTCACTGAGAATTATTCAAGAACAATTAGCTCAAAAATCCATCATTTCGGCATTAAGGTACACCAAGGTAAATACTGAATCTATGCGCCAAACCAGTGAAACACTGTCAAAGATATTTAGCTAAAAATCATTTAACAATAACCCTATAAAGCCCACTCCCTAAAAACCTTCATTGGCTAAAGGGAGTGGGCTTTTTCATTTCTAGAAGGAAACAATATGCAAGTGATTAACTATTTACCAATTGCTGAACAGCTAGCGTTAGAGCGTTTCACAGCTCAATGTGCCGTTGACTTGTTGGTAGAGCCATTTAGCACTATTAGCGATGCGCGAGATTTTTGGCGTGAATATCCGAGCGTGATTATTTGTTTTAACCGTCAAGATGATTTACCTGCCGCCCTGAATGTCCTTGATGATGTTACGCGCCATTTTATTGAGCAAGCGGAGTTTAACCCTGAGTTTGTTGAAAATTTGGCACATGGCTATCAACTGTCGCTAACTATTACCAACGATATGGGTACAGGTTTATATCTGATTAAGCCGAAAGAATTAATTATCAACCAAGGTGACACTCATGAGTAGAAGCCAGCTAATTCGCATTATCTGTAACGCGGATGCCCCGCGTTCAATTCGCTGTGATGCTCAGTACCTACTAAATCAATTAACATAATAACCATTAAAATAAGGAAAAACACTATGGCTGTAAAAGTTAAGAACACCAAAGCTAGTGATAAGGCTAGCACTGATAAATCGACTAAAGTTGATGAAAAAACAAATGATGAAGATATCACCGAGTTACCTGTTGAAAATAATATTGCAACCGATGATAAAGTTGATATTGACCCTGACAGTCAGTACAAAACGGTGCTAGTTGGGCAAGCCAGAACCTTATCCGCTAAATCGAAAGGCTTGATTAGTTTTGAGCTAGCATTAAACATCGATGATAAATGCCGTTACCTTCGTTTAACACGAAACAGCAATGGCGGTTTGTTCTCAAAATCCTGGTGTAGCCTTGAAGCTATATTTTCGTTGCTAGAGCAACAAGCTATAGATAAACCGTTTAAGTCTTCGATATTTAAAGCGGTGATTAAAGGTGGCTCTGTAAATAACGTAAGCTTCTTATCGGCAGTACTTCGCTGTGAAGAATTAAGCTTAATACTGAAATCAGAAAAGAGCCAATTCTTGCACTTGGTTAACCCTCTATTAGTCAATCAACGTGATCGCTTAACCAAGTTAAAGCCACTTCCCACGCCTACCTTTAAATAGCCGTTCATACGTTACTGCTTGCAGTAATACGCCCTACAAAAACAACTGAAGGTTTTATTATGCAGCTGTCTTTTAACAAAAATCAGTGCTTTACTGTGCCTGAAAAGCTTTACCAATTATTAAACGATGAATTAGCGAACGTTTCACTACCAGAGGCTATCACAGAGGGCATAATTTTAAACTTTCGTGATGTTGATTATTCAATTACTGCGGGTGGTTTTCATCCCGTAGAAATACGTCTAGTTAAGAGCGTGGTTGATGGTAACGTTAACTATCAATTTGTCTACCTGACAGACTTTAGCTTTCAAGGTTCGCCTTATCCTGAGTTAGCCGTTGATATAGACGTTTGCTTTATCTCCGAGCAGGTTTATACCGTCTATGGCGGATGGTTAGATAAAACGGGTGGTGAAGAGTTGAAAGAACTCTTTTTAACCAACTTTATTTCTTATGTCGAGATGAAGGTCTTTGAAGTGGAAATCACTTTCTACTAGCCCTTTTATGGACAGGAAATATTGTCGTTAAATTTGATCAGCAACAATAACAGTCATTACGCTAAACAATTAAAGGTGTGATGGCTTACTTACATTAAAGGGCTTTAACTGTTGGCCGGATTAATCATACGGCTGACACTATGGTTTACTTTTGATTGGAGATTTATAACGAAATGAAGAAAAAACGAGAGCCTTTTGATGAAGAATATTTATCTAAAGGAGCAATAAAAGGTGTTATTACAGGTATAGCTATTGGCAGTAAATTTGGTAGTCGATTTGGGGTTTATGGTATTGCGGTTGGTGCTGTAGTTGGTGGTATCACTGGATATGTTATTGAGGAAATGATTTAACAATTATTGACCTGATTATTTATTCTTAAATCAGGTCGTTTTTAATGATTAATATTATTAGTCAATATATGAGCTTTTAGGATTAGGCCAATTGTCTTTTAAGTTATTGTAAACTTGTTGAACCCATTGAGAATTTTTTGAAGCTTCTATACCTGTATAGTCATTGCCGCTATCCCACGTCTCTAAACGAAAAGCTAGACCGTCAGTATTAATACTGCCAACATCATCAGAAAGGAAAGCAACACCATCTGTAGTCACTCGTAGTTGTCGGCTTTGAGAGTCATCTTTTGATGCTAATAGTGAAGCCACATTTGCTAATGTAAGGTTTGCTTTATCGTTTAAATCTAACTGCATATTTTTATTCCATAAAATAGATTAAGCATAGAAATATATCATATTAATTATGAAGAATTTTTATATATATCAACTTTATGGTTTTTGAGATTAAAAATCGACTAACCTTAATGGTTAGCCGATAACAGTTTGCTTCTACGTTTTCTCTTTGTTCAAATAGTTTTAATGTTTGCCTTTATTAAGAATTAATAATGAATCTAAATTTATTAATATATAGTCTGGCGGACGAACTATTTGCTATTGATTTGTTAGTGCAAAATTTAGCAGTTTAGCTATTTTTGTCTAACCACTCAGGTTGGCATTTTAAATAATCATTTTCAGGTTTTATGTTGTGTGATGCTATGGCTTTACAGATCAGGATAGAATTCAACATATAGCAACTAAATACCAATTTGGTACCGTTTTAATCTGCTCTTAGATATACGCCCTCTTCTCTACTTAAAAGATAACTAATAGCATCTTAGCTAGTTTTTTATTTAATTAAACTGTGATGTGGTTAGACATAAAGTTTACGATTTCTTATCACAATATTAAGGTTGTGCGTTGCTAAAAATTGTATTTAAACTAATGAAATCATATTGATGTCACACCATGTAATTTCTCTATTGGGGTATAAAGGGTTACTACACGTTGAATTATTCTTTAAATGAATTTCTTAGCGTGATAACTGATCAATAGAAAATTGAAGCTCGTATAGCAGTGATTGCTTTAGCTCAACGGGAGATAAAATTTCGATATCGGGTAGCCAGTATTTTAATATCGGAATTATTTGTTTTTGATTAGTGATAGTTGAGGTAACCAGTAAGCTATCATCATCTAATATCTTGAGTAACTTTTGCTCTGGTAAAATATTGGTATTTCTAAAATGGCTGGCGATGGGAGTATCTATACGCAGAACGACTTCAATGGGTGAATCTGTTAGCCATATCATGCTGCCTTCGATAACATGATCATCCACTTCTTTACGGCGTTTAAAATGCTGACTAGCGACGTCTACTTTGCTTACTTGAGCAACTTTGTACGACTTCAACGTGTCATTATGAATTGCAGCTAAATACCACCAACCACGGTCGTTCACTAATCGGTAAGGGCTAACATCACGGTAGGTTTTTTGTTTATAGCAGAATCGAATTATTTGGTTATTCTGAATGGCTGATGTTAATAATTTAAAGGTTTCTTCATAACTTGATACGTCTTCTATTTTTAATTCTCTAAATAGAAAAGGTGCGACTTGATTATCATTTAATCGAGTAAATGATAACGCATCGAATGATGGGAATATTGATGATAAGCCAAGCATTTCAAGAATTGGTTTTACATCTTGCTTGCCTTGACGGCCTAAATACTTAACGTCGATAAAGTAAGTTGAGCCATCGCGTTCAATCGGTAAATAGTTTAACCGTTCGTTGAAATCACGTTGCAGGGTTCTTTGGGTGACATTGAACTCCATTGATAAATCAGCCAGCGTCAATCGCTCGCCCGTATTCAAACGGGTAAGTATTAAACCAAGTCTTTTCGCTAACGTATCATGTTCCATCCACACTATTTTAACTACCCTCCTCGAAACGGTATGTCGCGACCAGAAGATATTTTTACGCGGCGGTATGTATCGCGCTAGTTGTTTTGTTATACGCCAGCTAGCAATAGCACAACTTATAGAATTATTTGAACAACATGAAGCTGATCGTCACGACCTGTCGCGGTGGTTAGTTACAATTCAATCATTAGCGAATAAAAAATTAATAACTTAAAGGGAAATTTCAATATGAAAGATAAGACAAAACAAAATCTTGCTGCGTTAACTGCAGCTGTCATGGCTGCTTACTTTTTATTCAATGGAATAATGATGCTAGGTGAAGGACGATTATTACCATCACTGATAGGTTTATCTTTAGGTAGTGGCATGGGTGCTTCACTAATTGCTATTTATAAGAAACCGACAGAAGGAAAACTATATAACTGCGCTGTTTTTCTTGGTGGTTTACCATCATTAGTATTTTTAGTTATTGCTATATGGAGTATGTTTGATGGTAGCTTTAAGCCCGGCAGCCTATTTCAATTGATTGTTGGTGTAGCTGGTCTATTAGTCGTGAATATGGTGATTAACAAAGACGATGAGATAGAAAGCATCGAAGAAACGTCTGTAGATACCAATGAATGATGGATAATCTTATTTATTTGGGGTTATTTTTCGCGTTAGTACTTGCACTGATTAAAGGTGTTGATAACCCTAAAACTGCCGTCGCTGCGGTATTCCTATTATTATTTCTAGTTAAATGTGTGGGGTAGTTAATGTTCACATTATTAATGAGTTTCATCGTTTATGTGGTAGCTGTATTTGCTGTCGCTATATTGTTAAAGCTTCCACCGAAGACCACATTATTTGGCTTTGCGATAGGTGTTTGGTGGTTATTCTTTTAAATGTTCTTATGTTCCAAACTAAAAAGCTAACCAGTGATGGTTAGCTTTATCATTATTTAACGGTATTTATTTTTTACCGTTACCGAGACCTTGAATAATACCTTCATTCATCGCCATACTCCTTAAATTTATAGTAAATTTATTAGCACTGAAACAACAGGGCTTCGATCTGTACACCTTATAATTACGTGAAGTGCTGCATAAAATCAATCGAAAATGTCAGAATCTGTATTTTTTTTTATAGCTTTCATGCCTGTAAAGAGTATTAATTTAAAAAAATAGATCGATATCATCAGCATTTAGTTCTGCATTCATGTTTAGATATATCACCCACTGTTCAAGTACTGATATCAGTTGATTATAAGTAAAATAATCGGCGTTGAGTGTACTAAAAGGGATGCTCATTTGTGAAAAGTCAGTGCTTGGAATTAACAAAGTTTTCCTTGTTGGTAATTTATAACCGAAATTCTGTTTATTTATAGTTTTTTTGCCAAGCCTTATTGTTTTTCTTTGCTTATTGCTTTGCTCTCTAAATGGTATCTCAACTTGAAAATTTTCATTAAACGATGGCCGCGATACTGATACGCTCAGTGAAATTAAAATAGTCTCTTTAATTTTTTCAGAAAATATTTGATATTGAAAGCTGCCTATTTTTTGCCTCAAATCTTGATCATCGATTGCATATTCTGGTGGTAATGGATAAATAAAATTCATACCGCTATAACCACATCTAACCCACAAGACCAACTGAGTTGTGACTTCATTTACTTTTGCATCATGCCTGTATTCAAAAGGTAAGAGCAGGACTCTCAGAGGTGCTTCTTCTGGTATGTTTGGTTGGTAACATCTACTGTTTGGTAAGGTAATATGGTGTGGATTGTCTTCTAGTTCTTTATAAAAATCATCTAAATTAGAGTTAGGTCTGATTTTTTTAGTTGAGAGTAATGGGATTAATGATTTATATAAATCGATTTCAGTTTGAATGTTGAAAAATCGACTCATTGCCGTGACCAAAACATCATGATCTAACCGCCATTGGCTGATAGGATTTTGGCTGTTTTCAACTAGGCTCAGCGATGCCCTGACTCTATTGGGCTTTATTAGAAAGCTTGTGTCCATACCTTTAAAATAAATTCGCTTACCTTTAACAACCCCTTTTAATTGTAATTTTTCACTTTGAGAGTCATCAATATAATTTATGTAACGATGATCTTTGTTTACACTTTTTGAAACTTCAAAATAACGATGCACTTTTCTATACGGTGTATTTGAAACATACCTTCTTACGGTGGATTGGTTGGGTAATTTTATTTTTGATTCAAGCAGGCTTTGCAGTACATCCATTGCAGGTCGGTGTGAAATATGAAAGCGATTCATTAAGTAACCTAAGGTTTCCATCAACCTCGTATCCACTTTCCCTTTCAGAGGCTCTTTCCACTCTTTAATAATTTCTCGATCAAGAATGAGTATTGATTCCTTCATGTTCCCCATTATCTATGCACCAAAACCAATTTAAAATATTCCTTACATTTAAAGCATTACATATTGATAACACTGATTTTTATTAAGTGCAATTATTAAATAACCATTAACCACTCATGCATTTAACAGGCTCGGCTTTGTAGTGGGATAAATAGTGGCTTATCTATTCCAGAATAGTATCTATCTCGTAATCAACTAAGAGAGGTACATATGAAATTAAGAGAAAAACTAACACAGAGAAGTCTAACTGAAATGCCGCTTCGTAAAATAGGTGAGGCTGGTGTTCGATTTAGAAGTATAGAAGATAAGCGTATTTGGGTTAAGTCAAATATAAATAATATTTCTGTTGGTGTGCAAATGAATCACGGCAATAAACGTTATTACCACACAGTTGGTCATTTTCCTGATAATTCTTGGCCTGAACTAAATAAGCGTGCTGCTAAATACATTGCTGATGTTCTTGCTGATGAGCTGGTCACTAGGACTAATACTACTGTTGGCGCTTTCTATGAAGATGTTGTTAAGCCGTATTCATTAACACATCACAAAGACAGCAGTGGTTTTTTACAGCGATTAATTAGTTTAGTTAAAAGTTATGAAAACGAACGTGTAAATAAAGTTAAACCTATGCACATCGCTGGTTTAGTGAAGTGGCTTTCAGAAGGTCGTGATTCGCCAACTGTCGCTCGTTATCTAGCGGCTTATAGTAAGTTTTTTTCACTTGCTATTGAGCATGAGCTTATTGAAAAGAACCCTTGCAAGGCTATAAAGAAGCCACCTGAAAATCCTAGTCGGGAGCGTTACCTTTCACCTGAAGAAATTTTAGCTTTTATTGCTGGTGCTTTTCATGCTCGTAACCGTATGCACGCATTGGCACTGCTTTTATGTCTTTTTACAGGTCTTCGACGCTCAAATGTACTTGGTATTAAGCTCTGCTGGTTTAATCATGACTTTACGGTATTGCGTATACCAGCAAGTGAAAGTAAGTCAGGCACGGTAATCATTAAGCACTTAAATAGCATTGCTCAAGAGATTATCCGCTTAGTTTATCCGTGCAACGATGGACTTCATTTACTCCCTTCTAAAGTACCCGGTCAACCAATACGTAACCCTAACAAAACTTTGGCTGAAATTAGAGCCTATGTTCAAGAGCAAACAGGTATTACGGAGCACTTTCACTGCCATGACTTAAGAAGAAGTTGGGGAACGTATTTACTTGAAAAAAGCGAAGATATTTTTGTATTAAAAGAAGATTTAGCTCATGCAGATATCAAAACCAGTCTTATTTACGGTCGCAAAATAAATTCAAAAGTACAGGCTGCTAGTGAACAGACAGCACAGGCATTACTTGGTGGTCGTACTTTTAGTTCATTTATCACTTCAGAGGGGATTTAACTCATGGAAAAACAGGTTTTTACACTTCCTGAATTCGTAAAAATGTACTCGCTCAATGAGGACACTATACGTGGCTATGTGAGCCGTTCACCTAAGAAGTTACCAAAAATACTACGTATTGGTCGCTCTATCCGTTTCACCCTTGAAGCAATTAAAGAGTGGGAGGTGGCAATGACTGAAAGCTAGAAGTGACACATGTTTGTAACACCCTTGGAGGAGGGATATTCATTTTTTTTTATTCGCTGAGAGCTTCTCAGCATATTTTAACATTTAAGAGAGAAATACAATGGGAAATTTAATAAGACTGCCTGGAAATATAGTTTTGAACGGTACGCAGATAGACAACTTTACTCACGTACCTAATAAAGGGGTTATTATCAAAAATAAATTTGGTCATATTTTAGGATTCATTAGAGAGGCTGATAATGACATTGCTTTACATTATTTTGAAGAACTTCTGACATACACTAATGCTTTTGGTACTAGAACACCATACACCATGAATTTCGAGCTTCCAAGCCCTGAACAAGTGAAACCCGAACAATCAAAAAAGGCTGTTAAGTAACATAACTTTTCCTCCTCCTCTACTCACTAATCAAAGCCGGGCTATCCCGGCTTTTTCTTTACTCATTTGGAATAAATTATGAACGTAAAATATGAAGTAGGCGCCTTTGATGCGATGCGCTTTGGTCTTGATGTAGATGATAATAATTACATTGATATTATGAAAAAAATTGAACTTGATATTGAAAACGATATTGAAGAAGCAACTGCTTCACCTGAAAAGATATTGCAAGGTCGTGGTGAAAATGTACATATTGGCTTTGATGTCGAGTATGAGTTTAACGAAGCTAGTGGTGCTGTAGAATTTAAAGATGACCTTGGTGAAAACGATGTCTTAATGTATGGCTTTTACCTCATTGCAGCGGACCGTGTACTTAAAGGCGTAGTTTATCCTGATGGTAGAGGTAAAAAGTACCGCTGTTCTTTCAAGAAACTCTTTGGGAATATTTTGCATTGGGCTAAAAAGGAAGGCGTTATTTCAGACTGGCCTGCCGTTACCTTTATCTATTCGCATTTTATGCGAGCAGACGTTAGCTCTTGGTCTGATTTTTGGCAATTCTCTGACCAAGTAAAAGGTGTCGCTGGAACTGTTACGGGCCAGTTAGGTAACCCAAAATTCGATATTGACTCAATGAAGAATGGTTGGGGTATGGGTAACGGTGATAAACGTCGTTATCGTCCAGAGCCTATTGCCATGGCTGATTGTAATCGTCGTTGTTTTATGACTTTTGTTAATTTCGTCGATACATTATTGCTTACGCCGGGTATGAAAGGTGTTTCTGCTTTAGGTGATTGGCTTGGCTTTCCAAAAGTAGAAATTCCTGATGATTGTGATATCGCTAAGATGTCTGAATTTATTGCAAGGTATCCTGAATTGGCTTATGAATACAATATTACTGATGCCATGATCAGTGTTGTGTACGGTTTAGTGATCAGGCAGTTTGTGCGTAATGTCCTAGGACTTAGAAAGATGCCTACTACCATTGGTGGTATTGCCGTTGCAAAATTTCGTTCTTTAATCGATGACAAAGATTATTTCAATGAAGTATTTGGTGTACGTTATATTCAATCTCAAGAGTGGGATGGGTTAAATGGTAAAGTTAGAAAGCGTTTACGTAAAGTTGAAACTGTGTCACGGCGTTTTCACTCGCCATTTTTTATTGATGCCTATGCTGGAGGGTTAAACAACTGTAATTACTTTGGACCAACCGAAGAAGGTGAATTTAATGATTTTGACTTGGCATCTGCTTATGTCATTGCCATGTTAGATATCTACCCACTAGATTATGCTGCATGCTTTGAAACCAAAGAGCCTAAGGATTTTATCGGTCATGTGATGGGTGTCGCACATATTCATTTTAAATTTCCCGACGGTACAGAACATCCTAACTTAGTCGTGAAGACTGAAAACTATGGTCTTGTATCTCCGCTTGAAGGTGAATGTTATGCGACTGCCCCCGAAATACAAATGGCATTAATCCTTAAAGCTGACATCAAAATTACTCATGGTGTTATTGTGCCGTGGAAAAAAGACGAGCCTCGTATCTTTGAGCAGTTTGTTCGTTGGGTTCGTGAAACAAGAGCTCAGTATGAAAAATCTGGTGAAAGTTTGCTTGCTGAATTTGTAAAAAGTATTGGTAATACATTATATGGTAAAACAGCAACACTAAGACCAACTTCATTTTTTGACACTGAAAAAGGTGATAGTAAAACATCTTCACCATCCCCTATTGCAAATCCATATATTGCCAGTCACGTTACGGGATTAGTCAGAGCAACACTGAGTGAGTTAATTAATAATGCTAATAGAGGTGACTATCGTACCTACTCTGCAACTACAGATGGTCTATTAACAGACGCACCAAGTTTAGACTTATCAGGTCCATTTTCTGTTCGGTATCAAGAGCTATGTGATCTTATAGACGGCGAGAATAGAATTGAGGGCTCTATGTTGAAACGTAAGCATTGGGTTAAGCAGTTAGTGTCGATTAAAACACGCGGTAACTGTACGGCTGAAATTGCAGACGACCGTGTAGACAAAGACGATCAGAAAATTGTTCTTGCCAAAGCTGGCGTGAAAATGCCGAAAGAGCATGATGGTAAGAAACTTATTACAGACAACGATAAAAATGAGTGGTTCTTAAAGCTCTTTTTAAATCGTTATCCCGGTCAAAAGGTAGATAGTAGTCATTTCATTGCTATGCGAGAACAGTGGCTAAAGCAGTCTGATTTAGTAAAAATTAAGAAAATGATTTTACTTAATCAAGAATATGACATGAAGCGTATGCCAATAAACCCACGCATGGTTAAGGTACGGGAAACTGAACATTTAGCTTTTGATACCATGCCTTGGCAAACTGATGAAGAGATGCAATATGCTCGTGCAATATTTGATGGCTGGCGTAAACCTAATTACCCTAAATTGGCCGAGGGTCAATTAAAATACACCCAAGAGCAGATAGACAAAGCTAATAGCCAAGCAAATTGTTTAAAAACGGTTGATGATTTCTATCGCTTTGAAGACTTTTTCCTTAGTTATATAACAACCGAGGGTAAACGAGGTATTAGCGTACAGCATGATTGCTCTGAAGGTATTTTAAAGCGCTTATTCCTACGTGCTTTTGTACGCGAGCAGTGGGGGTTAGAAAATATAGCGACTTCTCGCACAGAGCTAGCAAACTGGCTTTCAAAAGAAGGTTATCAAACTAGTCTTGATGATATCGCTAATGCTAAAAGAAAAGACGCTAAGCTTGTTTATCACGCTGTTCCGGTGACTAAATACAGCTTAAAATTGTTGGAATTCATCTTAGATGAGTTTCCATCATTTCAATACCAAAATGCGTTTGATATGTTTACTGTTTCAAGTGGGCTTGATTCGGCAAGGGCTTTGCCTTTACTAGATGGTCAAAACATTAGAGGCTTAAGCTTGCTGCAAGGTAGCATTTCAAATACGCAAAGTTTGCCTAGTGCGTAAGAGTAAAACTGCTATAGCTTTTATAAAATAAGAGTTTGGCTGTCCATGTAACTTCTCTATTGGGGATAAGAGGCATGATACAGCCGTTATTTTAACACCTTAAATCGTACTTCAATATACTAAGATTTTAGTGTTTATTAGAGCTAGCTTTTGAATGATTTTCTACTTTATGCCGTAATGCTCTTTTCTGTGGCAGTTGGGGCACAGAGCAATAGTGTTGCCTAAAGTGTCTTCGCCACCATCACAAAGCCTTACCTTATGGTGTACCTCTAAATATGGAGAGTTGTCTTTCTTCTTTTCAAATGGGGCTATGTTATTACACTTTTCACAGTATCCATTTGCTCTTATTAATGATTCAGCAACTATGTCGGGGCTTCTTGCATATACATATGACGTTACTTTAATCTTTTTTGGAATTAAAGGTGTTTTGGCTATTTGATTTAATCTATCTTTTTGACTTAATGCAGATGATTTTTTTACTTTAAGTTCTTCATTGGATTTTAATTCTTCTAATGATAGATGGAAATGGTTTTCGATATACTCTAATAAGTTTGCATTTAATTTTTGAGGGCCTTGAGGTGCAGCTTTTAAACCGTTATTCTTTAAAAAATCAAGGTGGAGGTCTTTGTTATTGACTGACTCTATAAGTGATAATCTGCAGAACCTACCCTCAACTGATTTTTCATATTCACTTTGGTCTTTCCAATAGATTCTATCGTCGCGAGTTTCGCTAATAGAGAGATCTACTTTTTGAACTATACATTTATATTTTATTTCTTTGATAGGTTTTACGGCATAGATATATACGATGTCACCAATAGCATAATTTATTCTCCCTTGTCGCCAATCGATATAGCCGAAATCGGTGAATGAACTTTCATGATCATAAACAGAAGACTTTGCTGATATTAACCAATGCATATATTCCCTCAAATTCTGTAATGTTATAATCGGTTCAATAGATTCTGAATCGATAACCCTAATGCTCGGCCTAATAATGGCGGTACGGCGTTACCTACCTGCGTATATTGTGGTACTTCAAACTTCCGTTGTTGCCCACCGGTTGTTACCTTTGATCTAAATACAAAATTATCAGGAAAAGATTGTATTCTGGCCATTTCACGTACCGTTAAAGTACGTAATTCGTCATGGTGATAGTGGCAGGCATCATCTGGGATTGATAAGGCTGCAGGCGCTGGTGAAGTTGCATCTAATGCTTTCTGTGTTTGTTTTTTTGTTAGGTGGCGTAAAATAAAATCTAGAAATTCATTCTTTATATTGAATTGAATATAAGTTCCGTCTTCAATTAGATAATCATGTTCACTGAAGGCTGACCAAGCTGCATCACTGATCGTTGCAGCTGAACCTTTCAATACTGAGCGTACCTCTTTGGCTAATCCATTACCAACCTGTTGCATAATTTGGTAAAGCCTAAACCTGCGTTGTACTAGATCACCGTTTGCTCGTTCTTCATGATTGGTTAAATCATTTCTTGCTACCAAGTTACCATGGGCTAATGAATTAGCGGTGTTTACAATGTGCTCTGATGGCGCGACTTGCTCTCCATTAAATCTTAAATCATCAATAGCTTCGGCTACCGTTATTTGCTCTATTGGTGCTGTAACTACAGGAGCTAAAAATGAATTGGTAAATAACTCCAAATCATTTTCATTAACTACATCATGGTAGTTTAATGATTCTATCCCCGGATTATTACCTGCTTGGACTGATTGATAGAATTCCAATGATGTCGCAAATAATTGTGCTTCTGAATCGTTAAGTGTCGGTGCTAATTGTTCATAAATATCATGCCTAACACCAATCATAATAAACCGTGGTCGATTTTGAGGTACGCCTGCGAAACGGGCGTTAACATGCAGACATAGTGGTACATAGCCGATTTCACTGAATGCTTTAGATACTTCAACCCATGCGTGATACCTTTCACCACCCTGTTCGAAAGCTCGCAATATACCAGTAACATTTTCTAAGATTGCGAATCTAGGTTGTACTTGGTTAACAAATTGAGCAAATTCCCAAGGTAGTGAATTTTTGTCACAATCTCTATTTCTAAGCCCTGCCATACTGAAACTTTGGCATGGTGGTCCCCCAGAAACAAAATCTAAGGTACCGTGTCCGTAAGCATTTGATAGTTGTTCAGTGATATTAGGATTACCAGCAAGAAACTGATTTAAGTGGATGATATTGGCAACAACAAGCTTGCCATCAAGGTTTTCATCAACAATATCAGTTTGGTGATTATCGCTATCCAGTTCAGGGTACGTTCTTGGGTCTTCACGTAATCTCAACTTTAAATTTTCAATTGAATGTTGGCTCGATAACCATTTAATTCTTTCTGGTATAAAACCATTAATCTCTAGATCTTCATTAAAGAAATTATATGCAAAAGTTTGTGCTGGCATTGGTGATAATTCATTCGCCATTATCATCCTAGAGCCATCTATTGACTCCAAGCCTAAAGATAAACCGCCACACCCTGCGAATAATTCAATATAATTCAATTCAGTAAAGTCCAATGCAATAAATTAAGGAGTAATTTTAATTATTTTTTTGTGAAAAGTCCAGGCGTTTTGTCATTACCGAACAATTTTTTAGTATATCAACTTCAGCCATTGACATACAGTATATTTATACAGTAATCTATTTCTCGAATAGGCCAAAGCCTTCAATCCCCTGAGATTGTAAAGCCCTTTGAAACTTTAACTAAGTGGAGGGTGAGTTATCGAAATAGGAAACTACATAATGAAGAAAGAATCTACGTACAAGAAAGAAGCGAAAGCTTTTCAAAAGAAACACTCCCTTAAATTGCACCAAGCACAGCTATTAATTGCTCAAAGCTATAGTTTTAATACTTGGTCTGATCTCATTAAGGCCTGCGAAATTGATGTCGTAATTAATACACCATCCCCAGAACTTGATACTAAGTTAATTGAGAATATTAATAACGAAGACTCTGTGGAACAAGTTGAATTTTCTTCTATGTCTGATGATATAAAGGAACGTACGACCGAACTTGAAGATAATATTAAAGCTCGAGTATTCAACAATAAAAAAAAACTTGTCTCTATAGGTCGAGATTTTGCTATGTTCGAACCTACTTCAACAGGCTTAAAGAAGTCTATTCTTGATGCTACACAGCATGTTAGAACTTTATTTTGTGACGAAAAATTTCATAATTATGATGTTCAGAATCAAGGGCCAGCATATAAAATCATAAAAAAAGCATTTTTCATTAGTGATGATGGTGTGACAGAAACAACCGTTAGCCTTTATCGTCCTAGTACTAAATCTGGTGATCCACGTATGTGGTTTAAAGGTTTAGGAAAATTTGCTGACGTTGGTGCCCAAATAGCTATAAGTATTGCTGATGGGGTCGCTCTGCTTATTAACTTGAGTACCGCTGATCTTCATCAGCAAGATAGTGTAATCATTGCCAAATTGCTTGAGTTATTGCCATGTGATGATTCGGTTGCCCAAGAATTGTTATTGAAACTGAAAGCTATTTCAAATAAAGGGTTGATTAAAGCAACGACTAGAGGCTCCACAGCTGTGGGAATGACGATTGAACATGCTCTTGGTATTCTGCCTAATAGTAGTATGCAGCCTGATTATAATGGAATAGAACTTAAATCTGGACGTGGAGGTAAGAACCGTAATACTTTATTTGCTCAAGTTGCTGATTGGCAAATTAGTCCTTTAAAGAAAAGTTCTGAAATATTAGATCAATTTGGTTATTACCGTGAAGATGATTTCAAATTGTACTGCACCATTTCTGCTCGCAAACCTAATAGCCAAGGTCTTAGATTCTCGTACAATGAAAAATTAGATTTATTAATTGAAACTCATGAAACTTTTGGGGATGTAGCCGTGTGGCCAGGTTCGTTACTTCGCTCGCGTCTATTTCAAAAGCATAAAGAAACTTTTTGGATTCACGCCGAAAGTATTGAATATGATGGGGATGAATATTTCAAATTAATTTCTGTTACACACACCAAAGACCCCATGTGCAGCCAGTTAATGCCTCTAATCCGTGATGGGATAATAACGATGGATCATTTGATAAAAAGGCGAGCTAGTGATGGTCGTGTAAGTGAAAAAGGACCTTTATTTAAGATAAATAAAAAGGATCTATCATTAATATTTCCAGAGCCCATTACATATTCACTAGCATTTGAAAATTTAATCAAGGAGGGAGAATAAATGATGAATTCATTACAGCAATTTGGACAGAGTGCTAAAGCATTATCACGTAATCCACTAGGTATTATTGCATTATTTATAGTTTTAATTTACGGATTTGCATCCATAGTTGTTGGTGCTAGCGATAAGCTACAAACGGATGAAAGGTATCTAATGATCATTTTTATGACTACTTTTCCTATATTAGTATTGGGTGTGTTTGGTTGGTTGGTTTCTTGCCATTATGAAAAGCTTTATGCTCCTAAAGATTACAACAATGACGAGTCTTTTTTACGTGGTGTGGTTGATAAAAAAAATGGTCGTTCAAACTTACGTAATTTAGATGCTCAAATTGACGCTAAAGTAAATAGTGTATTAAGTGCTGTAAAATTTGAAAATAACGCAGATAATGAGATTAAATTAAAAGAAAATCTAAAGAAAGCGGCTGAACAAATAACCTCTGAAATAAGAAAGTCTTCATTTATTACAATTGACACCAGACAGTTCACCCAGAATTCAAGCGATGTTATCGAGCTACCCGTTAGTGCATTTAATACCTTAGGTGAGTTAATGGATGAGATTTACTTCTTAATTGAAGATTTTGTTGAGCCTTTCTATTATGGTCATACATGGGTAATTAAAGATGTTGCCAGTGGCTCCATTATTAAAAATGGCAGAATGATTACACAAACTAAACCGGGAATGCCGGTACATGATGAACGCTCTCTGTCTGAAGTAGGAATTAAAGCAGGCTCAGTTCTTGAAATTATCAAACCTTAAAATATAGTTGTGGCAGGTGTAATAGTGGATTTTTTAACTACAAATGACAAAATCATAGCTGTAATACTTGGTTCTCTTCTTTTAGTGATAGGGTATTTTTATCGCTCTTTAAAAGAAAACAAAAAGAACTTAAAAGTAGCTTTATATTTGCTCTTAGAAATATGGTTTAGACTTTCAATATTTTATAAAAAGAATTTTGATGGTTTATTTGACCAAGTGTTTAAACAAATGCGTGAAGAGTTCCCCGGACAAGATATCCCCCAAGAACAGGTTGAGGCCGCGAAACAGTATTTTGGACCTTTATTAACACAGGTATTAATAGAGAATATGTTTTCTGATTTAAGCAGTCTAGAAAATAAATATGCTGATGCAGTTTCTTTGATAGCATCTTCTTCTCCATTATTTGCGTATAAAGTAGCTGCTGCAAGTCGAACTAAAAAGTTTTTAAGCACTGTAGACACATATTTAACTTGTGTAAACGGAGTTATTGAAAAGGAAGAAGGTTTAAATAAAGAAACGTTTAAACCTTTGAACGCTTATGTAACTGAATGCGCTCAATTAGATGCTGTTAAAGACCTTGAGATGTTTATTAAAGGTCTCTCCTTTAGGGTTAGTTTTATTACTTATATTTCTTGCTTGTTCACTATAAGAAAGCGTAGGAATAAAATAATAAATGAGGGTTTTGATAAAAAAGTAATGAAAGATTTAATAATTAACGGTATTGCTCCAATTTTAAATGGCCTTACGCAACCACCAGTTAAAAATGATCCACTAATCTAAAAAGCATGTGTGATTGCAGATTAGTTGCACAAATTCTGTAAAACAGAGACTACAGCGTATAAATACAATCAAAAGCGAAGATTTTTCTTGTCAATCTACGCATAAATGCAATATACTCTCCGCGCCTTACCACTAGGCGCTTCAAGTAATATCAGTGGTGGCTATAGCTCAGTTGGTAGAGCCCCGGATTGTGATTCCGGTTGTCGAGGGTTCAAGTCCCTTTAGCCACCCCATTCTTCTTTATGAAAATCAAAACCTTTGGATAACTCCACACTATAATCAGAACTTTCTGATGAGCTCTCCTGTACATTTCTTTTTAGGGTTTAGGAAAAATTAAGTCTCCCTCATTAAAAGACTACCCAACTTCCAGCTCATACATTCAACACCGACCGAAACTGATAAACTTTGATCAGAATTAAAAGGTACTGTCTAATTACTGTGTTTTCTACAAAAAAAGACCAGAAACAAAAAGCTATTGATCTTTTAATATAATCCTATCCATTTTAGGATTGGATAACTAAATTATACTTTTAATCTTGTTTCAATTTTTATTTTTATACATATCTATAGGTATGCCTCGTCAAGTTAATTTTAAGAGGATGTTTGGTTGTAAACCGTGTTTATTGTTGAATAACTATGGTTCATGGCGTATTATCGGTCTTGATTTAGGTGTCTTCAATGATATTTTTTTTAATAGATTTACCCCAAAATATCATTAATGAAGATGAAACGTGAAACTGGATAAATACCAGTACTGCCCCCGCAACGGTAACTGTGAGCAGCAACGAAACCACTGTATTAACTATTATTTTTGAATATAGAAATAGTGAAAATATGGGAAGGTGTTGCAAATGCGATGATCAGAAGTCCGGAGACCGGCCTAATTTATAGTTATTTTTAATGTGACTATGCTCGACAACTGCGGTGGGCGGTGATTCAGAGAAGAGTGCACGGCCTGAATTATTGCTTAACTATTAATTAGCATATGAATTTTTATTTACTTATCATTAAGTATTAATAATTTATTACTCCGTATACCGACTTTGATTTCCTACACCGTTAATTTTATTTAATGGGATTATTATGAAATCAGTCAAACACAACTCACCTATTAGCTTGCTTATTGCGGTATTCGCAATATTAACTTTGCTGATGCTAGCTACACGCACACATCACTTTGCTAGTTTGAATAATTTACCCAGCGCATCAATTGCCATTTTTTTCCTAGCGGGCATGTATTTACGTAATATCAAAGTATTTTGGTTTTTCTATATTCTATCTGTCACGATAGATCTTGCTTCATCCTATTACCGTGGCCAATTTGGCGACTGCATTACTACCTCTTATCCCGCATTAGTTTTAAGTTACGCTGCAATGTTTACCGCGGGTTTTTATACTCGACCTAATTGGCAGCAGAGTGCTTGGCAAATCAATATTATCAAAGTGTCGTTAGCACTATTTATTGCGAGTTCAATCGCTTTCTTTATTTCAAATGGCAGTTATTACGCAATATCAGGCAAGTTTCCTAACTTGTCATGGGCGGAATACGCAACACGTGTCGACAAATATTATTTTAGGTCTATTTCAAATCCTATTTTTTATGTGCTTTCAGCAATGGTCATGGATTTTACTTTGAGTCATTTTTTCAATGAAAAATCGATAAACGCTAAAACACAGTTAAATAATCGCCTTTAGTTTCAGCTATTAATAACAAAAATATTAAAATGGAAGATATGACGTAATGGCATTATCGAATAATAAAAAATCACCGTTTCAAGATAAACCAAAACACCAAGCAGGTAGTGGTGTTTTGTGCTCAGCATTAATTATTGCTGCTTCGCATTCAGGCTCGGGTAAAACTACGGTAACAGCTGCACTGGCACGTTATCACCGTAATCAAGGTCGTAAAGTTACCGTATTTAAAGTAGGACCAGATTTTATTGACCCGATGATATTGCGCAAAGCCAGTGGTGAATTAGTTTATCAATTAGACTTATGGTTAGTGGGTGAGCAGGGTTGCCGTGAGTTACTTTATCGCGCGGCGTTAGATTCAGATCTTATTTTGATTGAAGGGGTTATGGGCTTATTTGATGGCACGCCAAGTAGTGCTGATTTAGCCCAATATTTCAATATTCCTGTACTAGGCGTTATTGATGCTAAGGCGATGGCGCAAACCTTTGCTGCCGTGGCTTTTGGTTTAGCTAAATACCGTGAGAACCTACCTTTTTCTGGCGTTATTGGCAATCGAGTCAATTCAGATCGTCATGCAGAAATGCTGAGTAGTCACTTGTCAGATGACATTCGCTTTTATGGTCGTATTCCAAAAGACGAGGCCATAACCTTACCAGAGCGCCACTTGGGTTTAGTACAAGCACAAGAACTTGCTGATATTGATGCGCAGCTCGATCAAGCTTCGAGCCATATAGCGAATACTGGTCTTACCGATTTACCTGCAAAAATTGAGTTTTTCACTCTGGAAAACGAAAGCGAAAAAAAGGTTGTTCATCAAGCATTAGAGGGCACTCGCGTCATTATTGTTCGAGATAATGCCTTTAGTTTTATTTATGCAGCGAATATCGCCTTTTTACAACAAGCAGGAGCCGAACTTATTTATTGCTCTGCACTTGCCGATGCGCATTTACCTGAAGGTGATGTTTTGTATATTCCAGGTGGTTATCCGGAATTATATGCTGAGAAGTTAATGAACAACGTGACTTTTCTAAATGATGTCAGAGATTTTGCTTCAAGCAACAAACCCATTATTGCTGAATGCGGCGGCATGTTGTATTTACTTGATCAACTTACCGATATGTCGGGTCAAGAGTTTTCAATGCTTGGGCTGATGCCTGGTAAAGCTATCATGCAGAAAAAGCTCGCTTCGATAGGCTCACAGTGGGTCGACTTACCGTTATTTGATCAAAGTGAAGGGGCGAATATTGAGGGCAATAAAATGCGAGGGCATAGCTTTCATTATTCCTCAGCTGAAATTGACCTTGAACCTAGCTGCCAAACTACGCATCACCCAAGCGAACGAGCAGGCGAGTTTGTTTACATGCATAACAGTATTATTGCTTCATATATGCACTGGTATTTGCCAAGTAATCCTAGTTTATCATTACGTATTTTTAATAAAACGCGCTGCTTCTAGCGTATTTACTAACGATAAAAAGCGTTAATCGATTAACACTTTTATATGAGATTTATCATGTTCATCTTCATTTTTTACAAACAACTAATACAATCTATTTTTGAAAAACTGGTGAGAAAAGCAATAAACAAAAATTACTTTTCTATGGCTTTATGTTTTGTTGCATCCGTCAGTAGTATTACCTTAAATGCGACAGAAATCAAAACATTGGCATTGGTTTCAGATCGTTCTGCGGCAAGTATGGTTGCTGGCGCTCATCAATTTTTAGTAACGCAAAAATCTACTAACAATACTTCATCACAAAGTAGCATTACTATTCGCAGTGTTAGCCAACTGAATCAGTTATCCAATCATCAAATACAAGCGTTGATTAATCAGCATCAAGCGTTAGTTATTGCCGGTGTATTTGGTGAGTCAGTAGAACGTTTACTGTCATTGAAATATCAAGCCAAGCAAACCCGTTTAATGCTCAATACTGATCGACGTTTAATGGCTTTACATCAAGATAGACAGGGCGGGAATATTGCCAGTTTATCTAAGCAGCAATTACAAAAATTGATGGCTTCATTTGATAAAAATGACTACATAAATGCGTTAACCGCTAAACAAAAACAATGGCCGCAATTTGCCTATTGGTTACAGGCGCGTGCCTACTGGCAAAATAGAGGAAAAGAAAACCTTGGTCAACTGTTTGCTTGGTTATCAAAAATTTCTACTTCATCACTAACTCCACTGGTTAACAGTAATAATTTGCTCACACAGGCCGCGGATATTTTACTTCTTCAACCGATGCGCTTTTATTGGCAAGAACAACTTATTAGTCTTGTCGAACTTAAAAAAAATATTGTTGCGAATAAAACTAAACCCGTAGTATTTCTGGTTGATCATGATACTGGTGATCAACCAGGACAATGGCAGTTGCACCAACAATTATGTGAAAGCCAATGGCTGTGTGTTTCCGTACTCGCTGGCTGGGGGAAACCGAGCGAACAAGCGATAGAAGAACTGCTTTCGTTTGAATCGACTCAACCATTTGCACTTATAGCATTACAAGATTTTGTTATCGGTGGTGGAGAAGGTCGAGAAGCGGTCACAAAAAAATTTGAAGCACTAAACATTCCTATCTTTAAAGGCATCAGGGTAACTGAACTTAGTGCGTTAGAATACGAACTTTCTCCAACGGGATTACCTAGTGACAGCGTACATTACCGTGTGGCAATGCCTGAACTACAAGGTGTTTCTCAGCCTCATGTTTTGGCGCTCGCTTCAAGTGCCAAACTAGACTCATTAACCGGTGCTAGTTTATCCATCAGCCAAGTGTTAACAAAAGAGATTGAGCGTTTACAAGCCCGAGTGAATAGCTGGTTAGCATTAAAAACTAACAATAACTCGACTAAGAAAGTGGCAGTTGTTTATTACAATCATCCTCCTGGTCGACATAATATCGGCGCTGATAACTTAGATGTACAGCAGTCGTTGTGGCAAATATTACAGCGATTAAAATTAGAGGGTTATGATCTTGGTCCAGACGCTGACTTTCCAAATTCAGCCGATGAACTATTAGACTTATTACAATTAAAAGCCGTCAATTTACCGCAAGATGCGGGCGCCTTAAATAAAATGTCGCCGTTGATAAATACTATGTCGATAAAAGATTACCAAGGCTACTTTGATACCTTACCGGAAATTGTAAAAGCTGAAATGATTGAAGGCCCATTAGGCTTTTTACATGCGAAAATTAAGCTTTATCTGATTGACAGTGGTCAAGCACAGCTAGCTAATTTACCCGCGCTTGAACGCAGAGAAGTACTCACCGCATTACTTGAAAATGTCGAGAGTACTTCGGTTGATTTACATCATGCGTTAGATGGCATTCGCCATAAAGGTCGAGTTCGTGCATTAGACTTACTTGAACAACTCACCCAAACATATCGTGATTTAATCACCTTAAATCTTCAAAACAGCCCTATTACAACCAAGCAGTGGCAAGCGGCTGAAGCGCTTAAAATAGCGTTAATCTCCATGCAAATTGAGGGTATTCGCGGCTGGGGAAAAGTACCGGGTAAAACCATGGTTTGGAATAATGAAATTTTGTTACCGGGTGTTCAGTTTGGCAATATCTTTCTTGGGCCTCAACCGCCAAGAGGTTGGGAGCTAAACGAAGAACTATTACATGCCAATATGACCTTTCCACCACCGCATCAATACTTAGCTTTTTACTATCATTTACGTGATGTTTTTAAAGCCAACGCGATTGTGCATTTAGGTCGACATTCAACCTATGAGTTTTTACCTAAACGTGCGGTTGGCTTGTCGGCAAGCGATTATCCATCACTTGTTATCGAGAGCATTCCCAGTATTTATCCTTATATTGTTGACGGTGTTGGTGAAGGCATTCAAGCGAAACGTCGTGGTATTGCAGTTATGCTAGATCACTTAACGCCACCCTTAGCGACCACTGAACTATATGACGGCTTATTACAACTACGTCAGTTAATTGAAAGTGCAGAAGCGGCGTCGAATCAAGACACTAAGAAAAAAGCGATCAAAGCGTTACGCCATAAAATTGCAGTACTGAACTTAACCGACGAACTTGTCGCCAGTATGGATGAAGAACTACAAGTGCGTGGTATTGGTTTTGGTGAAGTTGATGACGACTTTTTACTGCATGAAGTAGGGCATTATTTAACAAAGCTTCAAGAAGATTTCATGCCTTTAGGTTTGCATGTGTATGGCAAAGATTGGCAGCAAGACGCCATCGAAATAATGATGCAGTCGATTGAAAAAGGTGAACTAGATTTTGATGAAGTTCAGCGTAAGCAAATAAAAGCCAACCTGATTAAATCACCTAAAAGTGAAATGTCAGCACTCTTAAATGCCTTAAATGGTGGCTTTGTTGCGCCAGGTAAGGGCAATGATCCGATAAGAACGCCTGATGCAATGCCAACAGGACGTAACTTTTATGCGCTTGATGGTAGCTTAATACCTTCACAGCTAGGTTTTGCAACCGGTCAACAATTGGCAAATAAAGCCAGAGAGAAAAACCCAGTTGTTGATAAAACTCACAAAGAAGCTGTTATTCTATGGGCATCAGATGCCGTTCGAGACGAAGGCGCTATGATTGCTTTTGGCATGGATATGCTCGGCGTAAAGCCGGTGTGGAATCGACGAGGTATCTTAAAATCTCTAGCGCTTATGCCACTTAACAATGAAAGTGAAGGCAATACGCGTAATGAACGTCGTGATATTGTTTTTACTACCTCAGGATTATTCAGAGATTTATATGCTCAGCAGCTCGCTTGGCTCGATCGTTCTGTATTATTGGCACTTGCGGCCAGTAAGAAAACGATAGAACGAGATCATCCTGCATTAATCAGTGCATTGCAGGCAGCATTAAAACCTGTCGCTCATATGCTTGATCAGCAAAAACATCCGTTCAATGAAAGCTTAACTAACAATATGGTTGCCAGTAATTGGCTACGTGAAGCGCAAAGATTATTACGCTTAAATGGCAATATAAGCCCAGAATTATTAGGTCGTCAGGCAAGTTATCGTATTTTTGGTACTGCTCCCGGCGCTTATGGCGCGGGTATAAACCGTTTAGCTGAACGTTCGGGTGCATGGCAAGAACGTAAACAATTAGGCGAAGCTTATATTAAACGTATGAGTCACGCCTATGGTGTGCCCAGTGCTGGCGTTGAAATGGGCAGCAATGTTCAGGCATTATTTCGCGAACAGCTGGCCCATGTAAATAACACCTATTTAGGGCGAGCCAGTAACCTTTATGGTTTAATCGATAATAACGATGCTTATGATTATTTGGGTGGCTTAAATTTAGCAATAGAAACAATATCAGGACAACAACCCGATAGTTTTGTTATTTCTCACGCGAATAATAAACAGCTGTCGATTGATCCACTGCAAACGGCATTATTGTCAGAACTACGCGGACGTTTTCTTAATCGACAGTGGATACAACCATTAATGAAACAAGGCTACGCTGGCGCAAGAACTATGGGCAGTGAGTTCATCGAAAACCTTTGGGGCTGGCAAGCAACAAGCCCTGAAATTATTCGTTCTTGGGTATGGGAAGATTTAAAAGCCATTTATATTGATGACAGCCTAGAGATAGGCTTAGATGAATTTTTACAGCAAAAGCATAATGTTCATGTGCAAAGTAATATATTAGCAGTGATGCTGGTAGCCATCGAAAAAGACTTTTGGCAAGCCGATCAACAAACGCAAACAGCACTTGCGGAACAATTTGCCAAAAACATTGTTGAAAATGGTATTCCGGGCAGTGGACACACCCATGCGAATCACCCTATTTATAATTTTATTAAGCCCATGTTGTCAGCCGAATTGAATCGTCAATTAGCCGGGGTTTTAGCCGCGGCGAATCATAAACCAGTTGGCGAAACAGGTTCAGGTGTTCAACATATTCAAGAAATTAGCACCGAAATTGAACGGAAAAATGCCGCCCCTTCAACGCCTTTACAAATGAAGGAAGATAATCAAGCGGGTGAAAATAGCGCTGAGGATGAAGAGTCATCAGAAAATAATGAGGAAAACTATGAAGAAAGTCAGGAGGAACAGCTATCGGAAAAAGACAGCTTATTGTTCGGGCTAATTATTATGATTTTACTACTTATTCTCATTGGATACCTTCGTGCTCGTCGTCAATTATCTCAATTGGAGTCTTAATATGTTGTATGGTTTTTCTTTAGAATTAATGCATTTAATTACCTCTTGGTTATTGCAACCTGTAGTTTGGGGATTGTTATTTTTTACTGCCTTAGCCATTTACGAATTAGGCCTCGCTATCGGTGAACGCTTTACTGTTATTCCTGCTTTAGTTGCCGCAAATAAAAGACGTCTACTCATAGAGCAAGGGAAAAAACGCATTGAACGAGCCGACTTTATTACGCGTATCGCGCCAATGCTTGGTTTGATGGGAACATTAATCCCGTTAGGCCCGGGGTTATCAGCATTAGGAACAGGTGACATTAGTATATTAACTACCGCAATGACCGTGGCCTTTGATACCACCATTATTGGTTTGCTTGCCGGTGTTTTGGGCTTTGTTTTAGGACGCATGCGCAGACGTTGGTATGACAATGCCATGCAACGTTTAGATGATGAAAAAAACCTTCTTGCTGAAACTATCGCAGCATCGGATGTAACAGTTTCGATAAAAACGGGTTAAGGTGAATGAAATGAGTAGCGAATGGCGAAGTAGCCAATTTGACAGTCAAGATCAAGAACCTTTAGGCCCTTTAGCGAACCTGATTGATATCATGCTTGTTTTTGCCTGTGGTTTGATTGCGGCTCTTGTGGCATTAAGCCCTGAACTAGAACAACATTTTCAGGTGAATCAGCAAGAGTCTTCAACCAATAAAGAGTCTTCGGCAAAAATACAGCCTGTCGATTCAGTCGGCAAAGAACTAACCTCAACACCTGAAGCGTTGAAAAATAAACTGAGCAGCCAAGAAGGTTATCAGTCAATGGGACAAGTTTATCGCGATCCTGAAACGGGTAAGTTAATCCTGATCAGTAACGATGAATAATACGAATAAATAGAAGATGAGATACGATAAGTTATGAAAAAATACCTGTAAAAGAAACTGAAAAAGCAGCAGTGAAAGAAAAAAGTACTAAGATGTTCTATTAATAGCACTTTGGAAACTTGCCACATTATAATATTTATATCTGACTGAGCCCTCAATAGCCGGATTTTGATCCCTGTTGTCGGGGTTCAAGTTCCTTTAGCTCACCACTTCTCTCTTTCAAGGCAAAGCCTCTAGCCAATTTACTATCGTAATCAAAACGTTCTGATAAGCCTCTGACGTCACTTTTTTTGGCTACTTGTTACGCCTGTTATTAAACACCTTACCTCTGCACTAGTTAGCGCGAGTATAAGAGTAAACCTTATTTTATCAACACTTTATCACCATCAACAAGGCGTTCGCCACCTCGTGTTGCCACATTATCACCGTGCTTTAAATCTCCGGTAACAGCCACTCTTTCTTTATCGCCTTTACCCACTTCAACAGCTAAGCGAGCAACAGTATTATTTGCTGCCACTTTCACCACAAAGCTACCGTTACGGCGTAATATTAGCGCATCTCTCGGTACGGTTAAGCTCGGTGTTGCTTTTTGTGTCGGTACACTAATACTTACCAACTGCCCTGCCGCCCAATATTCATTAAGCGCTTTAGGTATATTTAATCTCACTTCAAAGGTTTGAGATCTGGGATCAGCACGAGGAATTTTTGCGGCAATAACAGCTTTAGTGGTTTGTTCACTGGCCGAAATAGACAATTGGTCGCCCTTATTAATAAATGCTAAGTATTTAATAGGTACATATAACCTTGCTTCAAGGTTTTCAGTATCTAGTAACTTTAATAACACTTCACCACGACTCACTTCACTACCTTCTCTCATTAAACGCTCAGTAATAACCCCAGCGAAAGGCGCTTTGATAATGCCACGGGTTAGTTGTTCATTAATTTGCGCTAACTTTAATTTAGATATTTCTAAATCGGCACTCGCTAAATCATACTCTGAACGCATTTGATCCAATTGAAACTGCGAAGTAGCTTGGGTTTTTCCTAACGCTTCTAATCGTGTTAATTCATTTTTCACATAAGTTAACTGAATTTTTGCACGGCTAATCTGCACCTTTTGTTCTGCCTGTCGGAGCTGAATAGGCAGCAAATCCATAGCAGCAATTTTATCACCTTCTTTAACATAATCTCCCGGCTCGACTAAATAGTCGATGCGACTATTTAACGAAGCGGTAATTGGAATATGTGAACGACTATATAAAGTTGCATTTAAATCTGTTTTAGCTGCAAGCGGCATAGTAATAACCTTGGCTACTTCTACTGGTTTTCCTACTGCTTCTTTAGCAATAGCCGTTTGTGTGATATTAAGTACTATCAAGCCCGTTAACGCTACTGTGGCGATTTTTTGCTGTAACTGTTTTTTCATAAAGTTGTGTTGCTTAAAATATTGTAATGCGTTGAACATAAAGTTCTCCTAACGATGTAGAATTTTGTCGAGTATTAACGAGCTTTAACCATGTTGTAGAGTTTAGTCAGGGCTAGCTATTACGTGGCAGCAGCGCTTGTTTACCTGCCGTCATTCTCAATAAACTTGGAAATAGCACCAATGTAAATAAAGCACTAATGCTCATACCACCCACAATTACGGCGGCTAAACCTCGGTATATTTCGCTGCCAACACCCGGCATTAACATTAAGGGCAGCATGCCGAATAAGCTGGTCAAGGTACTCATATATACTGGTCTTGCGCGAATTCTCACCGCCTGTGCTACCGCATCACTACGTGACAAACCAGCTAAGGTGGCATGGTTAGTTTGATCCACCAATAAAATGGCATTATTAACCACTAATCCTAATAAAATAATAAACCCTATCATGGTCAATAAGTCGAGTGACTGATAAGTAAATAAGTTCAAGATACTTAAACCAATAACACCGCCAGCAACCGCTAAAGGCATTACCAATAGCACCAACAAACTGTCTTTTGCCGACTTAAATAAAGCGGTCATCAATAAAAATAAAATCAGTAAAGCCAAAATAAAGTTGGTGATCATATCTGAAATAGCTGAAGCCATCTTATTGGCATTACCACTTAAGGTAATGGCAGACTTTTGCGGCAAATCTTTCTCCATCAACGGAATGATTTTTTCACTGATAATGGCCGTAGCCTCTTCAAGCGACATGGTTTGAGGTGGCGAAACTTGTAAACTAATGGTGCGCTTACCATTTATACGTTTTAACTCGGTAGGTCCAGCCGAACGGGTTATTTCAGTGAGCTCTCCAATGGTCTGAATACCCGCTAATGGCGTATGCATTGGTAACATTGCTAGCTCATCAGGCGTATGCCACTGTTCACCTCGCAAAATAATATTAGCTCTGTGGTTACCATCAAAAAATTCACCAATAAATAAACCGCTAGTATAAGCACTTATTGCTCTGGCAACGTCAGTGCGGTTTAGCCCAGCTTGTGTAATTCGCTGGTCATTCGGTAGTAAATTTAACTCTGGCTCTGCAAGGTTAAGGCTTGGTATTGGAAAAGCGGTGGTGTCAGGCATGTGCTCATCAATCGCTTTAATGCCGGTTTTAGCAACTTCCATCAATTCGGCTATATCGGTGCCAGTAATATCAATATCAATGGATCGACCATTACCGTTACCTCTAATATTTATCATAGAGCCACGAAACAAAAATACTTGGGTATCAGGTAAACCTGAGAAGAAATCTTCACGGGCAACGTCCATCAACTCTTCAACCCGTGTTGGATCATCCGAGTAAATAAAACCGCCAGTATTACCAGAACCTTGAGAATAGAAATTATAGCTTTTGATTTTAGGTGTTTTTTCACCGGTTAAATAAGGCGCTAATCGCTCTTTTACCAAGCTTGCCATTTCATGTTCAATAAAGTCGATATTGCCACCTGGCGGCATGTCTAAACTATAAAAGAAACCATCAGTTGGCGCTCGTGGCATAAAATCTGTTTTAGGCAGTAAGCTATAACTCACCAGCAATGATCCACCTAATAAAATACTCACCCAGCTTATTCGTTTCACCTTACTGTCGGTCAGTCGCATTACTAAATCAGTTAATCGCTGCCAGTAGTGATGAAATGGGTCAGCATCATTCACTTCTTTAAGTAGATATTTACTGGCGATTGGCAATACCGTAATGGCGGCAAGTAAAGAGGCAATAACGGCAATAGAAAGTGTTAAGGCAAGATCTGAAAATAATTGCCCTTCAATGCCCTTCATAAATAATATAGGTAAAAATATCGCAACACTGGTCGCTGTAGAAGCAAACAAGGCACCTGTTACCTGTGTGGTACCTTTAAGCACCGCTTTATGGTTTTCCATGCCTTCGTTTTTAAGCCTAACAATGTTTTCTTGCACAATAATCGCAGCATCAAGCACCAAACCAACCGAAAACGCTAAACCAGCAAGAGAGATAACATTGAGTGTTCGGTCGAAAACAGTAAGCGCCACAAACGCCACAAATATAGATACAGGAATAGTGATAGCAATAATCAGAGTATTACGTAGGCCACGTAAAAACAGCCATAAAATAATGAGTGACAACAACACACCTAAACCTAGGTTATTTTGCACTAACGATAAAGCGTTACGAATATGTACTGATGAGTCAAAACTTAAATCAATTTTTATCCCTGCAGCTTTAAGTGGTCCGGCATTAAGCTCCTTTATCGCAATGTTAATTTCATCTAATAAAGCAACAGTATTGGCACCGTTTTGACGCTGTAAAGTCATGTAATAAGAAGGTTGTCCGTTACGTAAATTAAAGCCGTTTCTGTCAGCTAAAGTACTTTCAACCGTGGCAATATCTTGTAAATAAATAGGTCGTTCACCGCTATAACCTATAATCATTTCAGTAAGATTATCTAAGGTATATTGACCAGAGAAACGCACCATATATTCTCTGCGACCGACATTAACAACACCTGCCGACGTATCATTGGAATTAGAAATAACGGAACTAATTTCACCAATAGATAACCCTAACGATGCTGTTTTTATTGGGTCAAAGGTAATTCGAACTTCACGTTGACGATGACTTGCTAAGTTAACATTACCCATACCAGGAATGCGCGAAAATCTTGGCTCTACCACATCCTCAAGCAGTTGCTGATACTGACCAAAGTCTTCTACAGGGTTATCTGGCAAGGTTTTAATCATCATGGTAGCGGTATTGCCACCACCGCTGGCGGATACTATAGGCTCAATTGCATCAATGGGTAGTGGTGGTACCTGATTAAGACTGTTGATGACATCGAGCATGGCTTTTTACATATCCGCGCCAACATCAAAGGTCAGATTAATAAAACCAACACCTTGAAGAATGGTGGTGTTAACACGCACTACTCCTTGAGTGTTTTTAACCACATTTTCAATCGGTTCAATAATAACCGATTCAAGCTCAGAAGGCGCAGCACTGCGCCAGCCAGTAAAGATAGTAATTTGAGGTTGTTCAATATCTGGGGTTAATTGAATGGGTAATTTAATAACGCTTAATAAGCCAAACACCATTACTAAGGCAACGATAACTAAAATTGCCGCTGGGTTCTTTAAAGCCGTTCGAGTGTAATTCATTGTACCTTTCCAAGGTTGCTAAGCTGGCAATACTATATGGCAAAGGCAAGTAAATGTGTCAAAGTTTAGATAAATGGTAATAAATTCACGACAAAAGTGTCTTTTTTCATAGAAAAATTTTGTTTTTATCATAAACAATCAATCAGTTACACTAAGTTGATGTTTTTGTAACATGTTATTGTTTTAGCATGTAAAGGCTAAAATAGAGCGACAAACTAACAAAGCTAAATAATAATCCCAATAGGGGTTCACCAAACCACTAGATAATAAGAATGCGGTAAACTACACAATAAATATTATATCTTGTTTAGCGCTTTCTTTAAATTATCTAGTTCGAGAGGTTTCATTAAATAATCATTCATGCCACTGGTTATACACTTCTCTTTATCGCCTTTTATGGCGTTAGCTGTTAGCGCTATAATATGAATATTTTGCACTGCGGCTCCTGAATTTCCTGATCTAATATTCTGAGTTGTTTCAAATCCATCCATTTGTGGCATTTGGCAATCCATCAACACAAAACTGTATTTTCTTGGATTACTTTTTAAGATGTTCAACGCTTCTATACCGTCGTTAGCAATATCAGATGGAATACCAAGTACTGATAACATATTTGATGCTACTTTTTGATTTATTCTATTATCTTCTACAATCAGAGCACATAGATTGGTGAAAGTATCTTCAACCTTGGTAGTTTTCAATTTATCTTCCTCGTTAAGTATTAGTTTACTTAACGTCGTAGAAAAATTCATTGGCGTAATAGGCTTTCTACAAAGCGGAAAATTATGCTCTTTCAGTTTGTTCTCTAGGTTTGTAGATAAAGATGTCAGCCATAACACATGATGTTTCATGGCTTTCCAGTTAATTGCTAGGTTAAATAAGTCAGCATTATAATAGTCTTCATCTATGACAATTATTTTAGCCTTACTGTTTTGTAACGACTTTAACTTTCTTTCACCGTCAAGCTCAGAAGAAATTTCTTTAAAGGTATTTTCATTGAATGTGCGACATTGAACATTTGACCGTTTGAATAAATTCTTTACAATAGCAGCTGATTCAAAAGGCATGATTAGTATGGCTTCATCTAATTCATTATTAAATGATGGCCAGTTCGATTTTGTGTCTGTTGACAAGGCCATAACTGTCGCTGTGAACGTACTTTTTTCTCCAAATACGCTAGCTGCATTTAAATCACCAGACATCAACTTACATAGCTGCTTTGAAATTGTTAACCCTAAACCACTCCCTCCAAACATTCGGGTTGTTGAAGAGTCGGCTTGAATGAAAGGTGTGAAAAGTGTTGCCATTTTACTGGCTTTGATCCCTATTCCTGTATCTTCAACAGACATAACTAATTTTATTTGATTGTCTGATTGAGTTGTTAAACAGGTAACTTTTATTTGACCATTTTGAGTAAACTTAATTGAATTACCAATAAGGTTAGTCAGTATTTGCTTTAACCTTGTAGGGTCACAAACGACATTCACATGTTCTATCTTTTCAGTATCAAGAAGAAGTGTTAAACCTTTACTTTCAGCAGAGAGAGCATGCGAAACAACAACATCACTTATTAATGCTAATAAATTAAATTCAACGGATTCAATTTCTAACTTACCCGACTCTATCTTCGAAATATCTAAAACATCACTTAAAAGACTGAGTAATATTTTTGCACTTGATTGTGCAATCTTTATTTTTTCTAAATGATCTAGAGACATATCTGAATTAGAAAGTAATTCAAGCATACCTAATACCCCATTAAGGGGGGTTCTGATCTCATGGCTCATCGTTGCCAAAAATTCAGATTTCGCTTTATTAGCATTATTGGCTGTTTCTAGAGCTTGTTGTAAATTGTACGTTTTTTCCTCAATAACTGATTCTAAATTTTTATTCACTAAGGCAAGTGCCTTATTAGCCTCTTCTTTATTTTCTTTGGCTTGATGCAACGACGATAAAGTGTCATTTAATCTATTTGAAAAATCTTGAATAATTGCTGACATACTGTTCAATTCGATAAATATTGAAGGTTCAAAGTTCAAGTTGAGCTTTTCAAAATCACCGGTTTTATTCACAAGTTGTAAATTTTCATTTAATTTTTCAATAGGTTGACTTAATAGCTTGGTAAATTTTAACGTCATGAATATGCTAGCAATAATGAAAATTAAAAATAGTTTAATCGTAAAAAAAACTTTTTCTGCAATTTGATCTTCATACAACACCCTGGGTACCGAAATAAATACGGTCCAGTTTAGTCCTTCAATTTTTGAGGACATACCTATACGATATTCACCTGATGAATCTATAAAATAATAAGCAGAAGAATCATAAATATAAGTATTAACAGGCTCCTCTTTAATATTTTGTAAAAAGGTATAAGGCAGGTTATCTGACCTATAAATTACTTTTTTATTGTTATCAAATATGAGTAAACTTTGCTCTTCATTCCAAGTTTTACTATCAAGGATCTTCATTTTTTGCAAATCTAAGGATGCTTCAATAATTCCAACAAATCCGCTGTCATGAGAAATTGGAACTGAAATAGCGATGATGGGATCATTACCAAAACCTCTGCCTTGAAATACATCTGACACATAAGGTTGCATTGTTCTCATACTTTCTATGAAGTAAGGACGAGTATTTACATTGACGAAATCATTACCTGGTAATTTAATTTTTTCGATTAAATTCTTTGGTGCCGTAGCAATAAGATTGCCCGACTTTTCAGTAACAAGCATGGTTAATATATTAGGGTAAGTGCTTCGCATGTTATCTATTGAGCTTTGCCATGCTTGATAATTTGTCGGACTTGGGTCTTGATTATGGTTTAATTTGGCAACTAACGAGAGCATATCTACGTGATTGTTAATATAGTTATTGAGTTCCTTGGCGGTAATTTTTGCTTCTAAAAGTAAAGCGTGATTAAGCTGAGCTAACTTGTCTGTTTGAATGTTCTTAAGCCAAAAGAATGAGTGTGTGAATATTGAAAATGTTAAAAGAAAAGAAACTACGAAAGCAATGAAGCGATGAATTTTAAATTTTTCTTGCAATTTTGTTGTTTTGTATCGGGCAAATAAAAATGCAATTACATAACCAAGTACAACATTGATTAATCCATTTAAAAGGTATTTCAGCGTGATCGCTATTTTGGTTACTTCGAGGTAATTGGTAAAAATAGCTAATTGAACACCTGCTATCATCCATCCTAAAGTTAACCAGTATAAAATACCAAAAAAACAAGGATTCTTGTTACTTTTCATTGCAAAATGAATAACAATAATTTCTAGTGTAAAAGGGGGAATTGCAACAAAGTTTCCCCAACTTAATCCCGTTACCCAACTACTTAACAAAGTACAAAATAGTCCTGCTCTGAGTCCGAATAATAGCGTTATCGTAATGGCTATTACATTCCCAAAAACAAGTTGAGAACCTGCAAAGTGAGGTACAGGAAAATAATTAACGAGTGCAGAGGCGAGTGTTGCTAATATTATTACAAAGAACCTATGATAGCCAGATGTTTGCATTAATGTTTTCCTCAAATTCAGTAGTACGTTAATTTGTTACTTATAACTATAAACTTAAACCTTAGAGTAAAGAAATCAAAGTGGGTTTATCACTTGAGAAATCAATATAAATTTCACTATAGTTGGCACGAGCCGCATAGTTAATATGGCCAGCTCATGAAAGATGTAATTATGTACCTAACACCTACATAGTTGATAACAATAGCAAATAGCAAGGTCCAACCCATAGTGCAGTATTCTTATCTATTCGTCTATCTGATTTTTATTTAGTAACAAAAAGCAATAATGATAATTTTCAAAAAGATAAGGTGCTTTATACTTTAAGAATTCGACGAAGTCTCACTAAACATAAAAGAGCTAAATTATCTGAGAATACGAGAAGCTCTCCTGCCGAATAGCATATGGGCTCTCTCAGGTACTGAGTATTTAGAGCTGTTCTCGTCTAAATAGAATCGATGAAAAAAATGAATAGATGAATGAATGACCAATCAGTAATTTAAAGAGGATGAACACTAATAACGGATCGTAGTTTTGTTGCAATAAGTACCCATGATACTACTATCATTTACGCCTATTATGGGTACTTAGCACTACCAAAAATTAATTAAAACGCCATAGTAAAACTGAGATTAGAGCTGACAAGGTTCTCGTGACGTTCATTAATTAAGGCATAATCAATTTGTTGTAACTCTAAAGTAATTTTACTGTTATCTGTCACTGTCCAGAGCATCCCTATCGAGGAACTAAAACTTATTTGATTATTATCTTTAGCAATATTCGCACTAACACTGCTTCGTGCTGCACCAATTCGGCCGGTAAAACCAAAGTTTAGTGTGACCATTTTTTCAGCTCTTACGCCCAAAAATATATGATTAAATGTTTGTTTTAAATTAACACACTGATTATCTATTAAATAGTCATTACAATAAGTCCCAGTGTCATTCTGAAGTTTGCCCATTTCTGCTTCCACAGCAAGCCAGTCATTTAGCTTATAGCCACCTAATATACTGTATTTAGTACTGGGTACACTAAGTTGCTCATCCACACTTGTATGGTTAAACCCGAAGGTCGCACCGCCATACCATTTAGTATCATTGGCTTGCGCTAAGCTTAAGCTGCTAACAAACAACAAGGGTATCATCATCATTTTATTAATCATTGTTTGTATCCTGTAGGTTAGTTAGTGTAAACGAGATGCTTGAATCACTTTTTATATTATAATGTCCGCCTGCAAAATTTGGGTCTATGGTTCCAGTGTTTTCTTGATATAAATGTGCGTTAACGGTACAACCTTCATCCTCAAAACCATACACTTTATTGATTGTATTCATTGGTATAAGTAAACTTGTTTGCCCCTCTGCTAAATCATACGGCACCCCCGCTAGATCGCTATTAACAAAAGAGTAATCTTGCTCTAAGCACTCACCTCGTAAATATAATTTACTGTCCTGCGTAACGGGTACATCCCATTCAATAGATAAATCGGTTGTACTATGATCAATAATTTTTTCTGAAGTAGGAGTTAAGAATTGAAAAAAGTTAGGCACCTGAGCACTTGATTCTAATACAGATCCCGTACTACGATTAAAAATAACGGTTAACTCATCGCCTGCTTGTAATGGAGACGATAGTTCCTCATCTGAAATATACGTACTGTAATCTGAAGAACTAAAGTTACTTGCCTTGGTACGTTTGATATTAAGTGAAAATTGTTGATTGTTATTAATACTTAAAAATTGCTGTTCATTTGGCGATGAAAAGTAAATAACATCGTTAGAAAAATATGCGCTGGTCGCATTAATGCTATTTTTAGACACTGTTATGTCAATATTTTGAAAAATTAACTGCTCTGGATAATCAGTGGAGGGGTTATCATCAGTGCACCCTATCAGCGAAATCAACATCAATATACTTGATGACTTTATTAAATGGTTCATTGAGCGAAAGTCCTTTTATTTTATGTTATTAGATTGAACTGAGGGGCATATTAATACAAATAATTAACATTTAAAAGGAGGTGTTATAACCTCATATTTATTAGCGGTGTAATGTCGTGTAATGGTTATTTTTCGTTATCTGCAGCATTCTGAATTCTCTCTATAAGCTGATTATTATTTGGAATATCCCATGAATGAATCAAAAGCATTTATCAATGGCATAAAAGCTCAGAAACCTAATTATAAAGCGAGTGCTCCCTGCACTATTGTTCAGCCTATAGATTTTAAATTCGAAGAAAGAGAAGTTGATTCTAATTTATACTGCTTTTTCACACGTAATAACACAAGAAATAACGGTACTGACAGAAATCAATTACAAAAGCCAACACTATTAAATAAGCTTACAACTTCAGCGCCTAAACTGAATCAGAAAAAAATACCCATGCACACAGAAATTACTATTATCAAATTATTTGAACAAGACGATATACTTAAGCTTAAAAACATCAAAACCCTTGCACAACAAAAGCTTAAATTTAATATCACGGATAAAATTCTTGCCTTTTTTTCCAAACCTATGGCTTCGCTTTTTAAATAAATTGAAACTCATCATCTCACTTTCGTTTTCGCATTCGGCAATATAAGCTGATAGTATCCATAAGGTACTAATAATCTATTGATTTCTAATTTATAAAATTCTCAGTGATTAAATCAGCCGTATAAATCTGATATTTAGCGGTTAATGCAAAATAATAAGGGACAAAAATGACGATTACTCAAACTGAAAGCGAAACTGCAGAGGTAAAACCTGCGACCACAACCATTTATGTGAACATGGAATTTTCCAGACTTGCTAACGATATAAATAGCGGCACCTTGGCACATCAATTTAATGGCAAAGGGAGAAAAGTTGCTTTATTACCTGAAGAACAAGAATCAAACTACCTTTATTACTCAGCAGACAAAGCAGGCAAAGACATATTACCGCAGCCTTTTGAAGTCAACAATGGCGAGAACATTAAGTTTAAATTACAAGCGGCGCCTAACGACAGTAGTAACGCTAGCTATAAATGGAAAGGCATTATACAAAACAGCTTTGACTTACAATTCGTTTCAGAGAAAAAACACAGCGCCACCTATAACGCTGTTGCAACAGAAGGCACTGAGACTGATGATGTAATTATTAACATTAACTTTAAGCTCGATGGTGATAAGTTTTCAGCGGCTTGGGATCCTAGGGTAATAATAAAAAGATAAATAAACTTATTTTAAGGCTTTAGTTATTAATTCACGATATTGCGAATCATGTCTTAAGTTATCAAGTAAAGGTGATGAAGTGATTTCAGCTATTGAATAGTTATTGATAATAGCAAATTCTAGATACCTAAGAGCCGCTTTGTTCATATTTAAACGGGCATAAGCGGCTGCTATAAAAAATTGATTTTCTCCGGAACCTTTCTCGCTTATTTTTTCAGCATAAAAACTAGTCTTTTCAACATTGTCTAAATTAGCATAATAATAAGATAACGAAGTAATGGCATATTGATTATTAGGATTTAATGCAATCGCTTGTTCTGCCAATTTTATCGCATGTCGAAAACTACCTATATATTTTTCATTATTGGCAAAACGATAAGCATCCGCTAAGTTGCCCCATTTAATATAATCACTATCGTTCAAAGCTATCATGTTTTCATAAGACTGAACCGATTTTTTATAGTTTTTTAAAATAAAAAAATAAGTACCAAGATTTGCATATACATCTGCATTTGGTTCAATAGCTAATGCTTGTTGTGCCACTATAATTGCTTTATGGATATCACCATTAAGGTAGTAGCAGGAACTTAAATTAAGGTAAGCAATATAATTATTGGGGGTTTGCTTCGCTAGTTGTTCAAAGTACTCGATTGCTCGAACATATTGACCGTTACCAAAATGAAAAATACCTAGCTCGATTAATACTGCATTATTATTCGGCATTAATTTATATGCTGTTAATAGTATTTCTTCTGCTTTTACTAGCTCTCCTAGTTCTAGATAAGAAATAGATAGACTTGTATAAGCCTTTAAAAAACTTGGTTTAAAACTAATGCTGTTGTTAAACAACTCAACGGCACCTTCATAATCTCCTTGATTAAGCTTAAGTTCAGCTTGCAAATAGTTCAGTAAAGGATGGTGTCTATCTACTTTTGTCAGTGTATCGACTGTTACTACCATTGGTTTTAATAAATCTATATCTTTAGTTTCGGTAAAACTGCGTAATTGCGCTTCTGCCAAACCGACATAAGCATCAGCATAATTGGGATCAAGGTCAATAGCCGCCTGAAACGCCTTAAGCGCCTTACTAATATTATCGCCATGGTCAAACCGATATAAATACCCCTGCCCTTGTAGATAATACTTATAAGCGCCATCAAAAGTTGGTTTTTGTGCAGCAAACTGTTGGTTCAATGCAGGTGGTATTTTCCAACCCAGAATGTCGAGCACTTGCTGACGAATTTCCGTTTGCGCATCAAATAGTTTATTGGCATCAAGGGTTAATTGTTTTGACTTTAGTACCCGACCATCAGCGCCATTCACCAGTGTTAAATGCAAACTGCGAGTCGACCCCATATGCTGAATGCTACCGGTGACAATAGTATCAACACCATATTTATTATAAATACCACTAACGCTAGGGTCTTCAAGGTTTCTAATTTCACTAGTCGGAAGTACCCAAGTCGTACCATCACCTTGTTGATAACCGACTTCGGCTAAATCGCTGCTGAGCATAGTGGCAATGCCATCACTAAATATTTGCAATACTGGGTCGCCGCTAATATTGTCGAACGGTAAAAAGGCTATTTTTTTCGATTCTACTAGCTGTCGAGCAATTAAATCTTGCGTGCTGGGCGGGAATAAAACACTACGAATACTCCAACCTAGTATGGCGATTATTGGCAGTAATAAAAACGCTTGTGTAAGCCAGTGTTGTTGTTGCCACCAGTTTTTTTTATGATTAATTTTTTCAGCTATAGCGTCGATGTCTTGCCCGAGTGCTTTGGCGGTTTGATAACGCTCTGCAGGCACTTTTTGTAATAATTTATCAACTACCGCTATTAGCTCAGGGGGTAATTGCGGTTTTAACTCGGCTAGTGGGGTATATTTTTCGTGGCTAATGGCTTGGGTAATTTGTTTAATATTCAAACCTAAAAAAGGCTTAACCCCAGTTAACATTTCATATAAAACAATCCCCAATGAAAACAGGTCTGAACGGGTATCGCTCACTAGACCTTGAATTTTTTCGGGCGACATATATTGCGGAGAGCCAACTATGGCCAATGCTGGTGTTAATGATTGCTGTTGAGCCTTTGCTTGTTCATCGCTAGGCTTTTTATTTGTTGAAGACTCTTTATTTGCTGAAGGCGCTTGTTCTGCTGGAGGCTCTTCAGGCTCGACAAGTGCCGAAATACCAAAATCGAGTATTTTAATACGGCCATTAACGTCAAGCATAATATTTTGCGGCTTAATATCATGATGAATAATTTGTTGCTGATGAGCACAAGCAAGGGCGGCTGCCATTTGCTTGGCATAATCGAGTACTTTGTTGAGCGCCATTCCCTGCGAAGGAATAACGGTATTTAACGGGTTACCGTCAACCCACTCCATCACAATAAAATTAGCATCGCCGTCACGGGCAATATCATAAATAGTGACAATATTAGGGTGATTGAGCTTAGATATAGTTTTTGCTTCAGCAAGTATTAATGGCTGTTCAGTACTACTGATTCGGAGTGTTTTAATCGCAACATAACGTTCTAAAGCCAAATCTTTAGCTTTATAGACAGCACCCATACCGCCTTTACCTAAAATATCGATAATTTTAAAGTGCGCCATACTGCTATTATTTAGCTGTGCTTTTTGCTCATCTTCAGAGAGTAACTCTTGATGATGAAACTGAGTATCTGCTATAGAGAGTGGATCGATGCTTGGCTTTACTTGGCTATCTTTTATCACAGTATGACCATATTAGGTCAATACCATGCTTGACCGTTTGATTATCATTCTGCTAATGATCACACGGCGATACCTATATGTACAATACTAATCGCTAAGTAAAATGACTTGGTTTAACAATTAAACATATACTCTAGTTAAAGAAAGCTAGTGGTTCACATATTGACTAGCATTCTGACCAAGGCTTTGACTTGTATTTTGCTCAGTCGATTGATCCGTATCACATTCAACATTATCGCCTTTGATTATACGGAAAGACTTACTGGCCAAACGAATTTTACCGGCATTACGTTCAATAATATTACTGGATTCGCAGGCATTATTTAGCGCATCGACAAATTGTTTACGAATGCGATAAATTTGTATATTTAAGTGGCTGGCATCAACCCCTAAATCTTTAGCAAGCAATTCAGCATAGACCCAGCCTTGTTCACTGTCTTCATAACCTTCTTGTATATCTTTGGCGCGCTGACGTGCTAAGCAGAGTGTTAGGTAATGATGGCTGCGCATCAGTAAATCAATGTTGTGTTCACCGCTTTGCATAAAAACATGTGTACTTTCTTCATCAAGACTCGTATGAAAGGTAAAAGTTAATTCATCGAGTGAGGTAACACTAGGCCTTAGTTGTTGGGTATCGGCCACTGTGCGGTTTATTTGCAGCTGCCAAGTTAAACCATCAATATCTAAGTATTCTTGATCATTCAACTCAGAAGCTAATTTTGACTGGCTAAGATTATCATCGAGTATTTCTTGCCACCAAGAATAGGTTTGATTGTTAAAGCTAAGCACCATATTGTGTGATTTTTTGCTTGGTAATAACTGGAAGTACTCTAGTTGAATTGCTTCGCTATTATGTTCTATCGGAATAAGGCAATCACAAGGCGCATTAATGTCATGAACTTCAAACGCATAGCCTGATTTACTCGCGAAGTTAAGTACATCACCTACTTTAAGTTCTGCCACTTGATCGCGTGCCAACTTACTGCCATTGAGCCAAGTACCGTTACTGCTCACGTCACGCAACAACCAATGTTGATCGTTCCATTCAATAAAGGCATGAATTTTAGACACATAAACATCGGAAATAAAAGTATTAACTGAACTATTAAGTCGACCAAAGGTATGGTGTGATTGTAATAGACAATTTTCTTGGGTTTGATTATTAATTAAAACAGCCATAACTTTTTCCTTGATTCCTCATGCAAATCTCTAACGTGGTTAGTTAAACTTAGTAAAATAAAACGACAACACTCAATCAATTTATTTACCCTTAATTATACCTGCACTAATACAAACTGTGTGTTTTATAAGTCGCCAATCTCACGGGCATACCTTTCAGTCTCTTTAGCCCTTTAAATAAAAGTCTATACCTTATGAAAAAATAAAACATTACAGCGTATTACCCGCCACTCATTCACAATTAAACATTTTGATTTCAATATATATTTTTCTCTTAAACTGATCAAATGTAAATAGACCCAAAGCAATACATGACAATGTATTACTCCATGTAAACTGACTAAATTCACGTGTTAATTCCTCGATTTTATTGCTAGAAATAAACAAAAAGTCATTGTTATATAAAATTTAGTTCCGACACGTTAGTATTGTTAAATGTGTAATTTTTATTGTTGGGTAGCTCTTATGAAATGGCCAGTTTTAATACTCGTTATTCTTGGCCTTGTTATGGGCTGTAGTGAAATAAAGACAGACGATGAATTCAAAATAGTGCTCAGGCTCAGTCACGTTTTTAGCCCCAAAGAAGATCTTGCCATTTCAATGGAAAATGTCGCGAAAAGCGTTTTTGAAAAAACCAACGGCGCCGTAAAAATACTCACCTACCCGCAAGGACAAATTGCCACCTACAAAGACGGTGTTGAACTGGTTGTGCGTGGCGCTTATTTCATCTCTGTTGAAGACCCTTCTTACATTGGAGACTACGTACCAGAATTCACCGCACTTGTAGGCCCCATGTTATATAGAGACTATGATGAATTCATTAGTTTAGTGAAAACCCCTTTAGTTCAGGGCTGGATTAAAAAGGCCGAGACAAAGGGAATTAAAATTTTATCAATGCAATATATCTTTGGCTTTAGAAACCTTATAACCGATAAAGTGATCAAAACCCCAGATGACCTTCAAGGTGTAAAATTAAGAACACCTGGCAGTAAACTATTTATTGAAACACTAAATGCAATGGGTGCTACAGCCACACCTTTACCATGGGGTGAAACGTTTAGTGCTATTCAGCAAGGTGTAGTTGATGGACTTGAAGGCTCTGAATTTACCAATGTTCAAACAAAAGTTTACGAAACAGGTAAAAAGAACGTTGCGCTAACCAATCATTTTTTAGGTGTAGCGGGAGTCTACATATCAACCGAGGTTTGGAACAAAATACCTTTAAAGTATAGAACCATCGTTGAAAACGAATTTATAACTGAATCTCATGTAATGGTTAATTTATTGAAGTCGAAACATGCTTCGGTGGTAGAAGAACTAGAAGAACAGGGTGTGCAATTTAACGAAGTGGATAGACCCTCTTTCGAAGCTCGTACGTCATCACTTTTCAGTACGCTACCGGGGGTAAATATTGAAATGTATAACCAGATTCAGACTGAGTTGAAAAAAATTAGAAGTAAGCAACAATAATGGGCACTCATATGACCAAGGGAATAAAGCACTATTTGAGTCACTTAGAAGAAATAATAAGTGGTTTCTTTTTAATTACCATGGTGCTTCTGGTGATAGTAAATGTGCTATTAAGATCTATATTCGACTACTCAATTTTTTGGGCTGAAGAGGTTTCCACTATTTGTTTTGTGTGGGCCACTTTTGTTGGAGCAAGTGCCGTTTACAAACATAAAATGAATTTAGGCATCGACGTGCTTGTTTTAAAATGTTCATTGAACGTTCAACACGTTATTCGTTTTCTTGTGAATATTCTATTGTTACTCATTAATGGCTACATTTTTTACATGAGTATAGTGTTTACCAGTATTTCTTGGGGCAAACCCACCGCCGTATTAGGCGTTTCTTCTGCTGTTTTTAATACCGCGTTAATTGTGAGTTTTGGTTTAATCACATTCCATACTCTTTGTTTTATCAAACAAGATATTCAGCAAATGACAAACCCTGGAGTTGTAGACTGATATGGCTTATATACCGGTAATTTTAGTATTCCTTCTCTATTTTACAGGCATCCCCATTGCCTTTGCATTGTTTGGTGCTTCAATATTTTATTTTACTTTTTTCGATGCGGGTATGCCGCCAGATCTTGTTTTACAGCAATTTATAACCGCTACAGCCTCTTTCCCGTTATTAGCCATTCCATTTTTTGTTATGGCGGGTTCAGTTATGAATTATTCTGGGATAAGTACAAAGCTCATGCAAATGGCTGAAGTATTAACCGGCCATATGACGGGTGGTATGGCGCAAGTAAATGTGGTGTTGAGTACCATGATGGGTGGTGTTTCTGGTTCAGCGAATGCCGATGCCGCCATGCAAAGTAAAATTCTTGTACCTCAAATGGTAAAACGTGGCTACAGTGCATCATTCTCTTCTGCTATCACAGCAGCTTCTTCTGCTATTTCACCTGTAATACCGCCGGGTATTACTATGATTATTTATGCGTTAATTGCCCAAGTGTCTGTTGGTGAAATGTTCGCAGCGGGATATGTGCCAGGAATGATTATGGCTTTATCTTTGATGGTTACGGTGACCATCATAGCGAAAAAACGAAACTATAAACCTTCACGAGATAAACGAGCCAGTGGCAAAGAGATATTTCTACAGTTTGTAGATTCAAGTTGGTCCTTGATGTTGCCCTTCGGTATTATATTAGGGTTACGATTTGGTATATTCACACCTACAGAAGCTGGTGCTATGGCGGTTTTAGCCTCGGCTTTAATCGGTATATTTATCTATAAAGAATTAACCTTTGCGCATATAAAACCCATTTTGCTCGACACTATTTATGGCACGGGTACTGTAGTATTGATTATCGTTTCAGCTTCAGTTTTTGGTTATTACCTAAATTGGGAACGCATACCTCAGTTGCTTACAGAACAACTTTTACTTATGACCGATAACAAGTGGGTGATGCTAGGGGTTTTGAACGTATTCTTATTATGTATTGGTATGTTTCTAGAAGGTGGAGCCGCGCTTATTATTCTAGCTCCTTTACTTGTGCCTGTAGTTGTTCACCTAGGGGTAGACCCCGTTCATTTTGGAATGATTATTATTGTTAACATTATGATTGGTGGTGTAACGCCGCCGTTTGGTTCAATGATGTTTACCACTTGCTCGGTGACTAAAGTACCTGTTGGTGATTTTGTTAAAGAAATTTGGCCTTTTATCATAGCGCTAATATTTTCGTTACTTGTTATCACTTATTTCCCAAGCCTAGTATTGTTCTTACCGAATTTGATGTAAGCATTTAGAGAAAGAAAGCATGCTTTAATAACGTTAGTAGAATGTTCAGTTTATGGTGTCATGCTTGCACTGTATTCTTGAAAATCATATAACTAATTATAAGCCATTAATATTTAATAATAAAAAGAAGAAAACCAAGTGACAAAGAAACACATTCTCGTTATAGAAGACGAATCAAGTATTGCCGACAACATCACCTATGCTCTCACTTCGGAAGGCTTTAATTGTTCGTGGGCTGGCATAGGTTCAGAAGGTTTAGATATATTAGCAGCCAAAGATATTGACCTTGTTATTCTTGATGTTGGCTTACCTGATATCAATGGCTTTGAAGTGTGTAAAATAATTAGAAAGAGCTCCGATGTACCCATTATTTTTCTAACTGCTCGAGGGGAAGAAATAGACCGCGTTGTTGGCCTTGAAATAGGAGGTGATGACTATGTTGTTAAGCCTTTTAGTCCTCGTGAACTTGTTGCTCGAGTTAAGGTTATTCTAAAGCGTTTACCCGTTCAAAATGTTGAACCTAAGCCTGCAGATCAAGTTTTCACAGTAGATGAAGAAAAGAGACATGTTACCTATTGTGATGTTGCTCTTGAACTGACCTTTTATGAGTATGGTATTTTAAAATTATTATTGAGCCAACCAGAGCGCGTATTTACCAGAGAACAACTCATGAGCGAAGTATGGTCAACACCCGAAGAAAGTTTTGACCGAGCTGTTGATACTCACATCAAAACTATTCGAGCAAAACTAAGAGCCATAGCTCCTCAAAATAATTTATTAACCACGCATAGAGGCGTTGGTTACAGCATTAAATTGAAATAGTGGTGATATAAAATGAGCCTAAATCTTCGTATATTTCTAGCCTACTTTTTCATTGTTGGTGTTCCAACTTATCTGTTAATCAATGTATTCATGGACGAATTAAAGCCAGGTATGCGGCAATCAACAGAAGATACCTTAGTCGATATGTCTAACTTATTGGCCGAGGTCGTATCACGAGAATTTATAGAAAACCCAACGGATTTGAACAATTTCACTATTGATATGAACAAGTTCCTTCTCCGTTTTCATAAAGCAAAAATATCTTCCATTAATAAAAAAGCAAGTACCCTCAGAATATATATTACTGACGTCAATGGTATTGTTCGTTATGACTCAATAAATAGTGATGTTGGGAAAGATTATTCTCAATGGAATGATGTCTATCTAACCCTAAGGGGAAAGTATGGATCAAGAAGTACTAAATCAGATCCTAATAATGAATTGAGCACAGTAATGCATGTTGCTGCCCCAATAATGCGCAACAAAAAAATTATAGGCGTACTCACCGTCGCTAAACCTAACTTTTCCGTTCAACCCTTTATTGAAATGGCAAAAACCAATATTCAAAACAAGGGCTTGTTGTTGATTGTTTTTTCTTTAATTGCCGCATTAACACTTTCTTTTTGGCTTACGCGTTCCATTCGAAAATTGGTAAACTATGCAAGTGGAATAAGTCGAGGAGAGCAGGTCGCTGTTCCTGATTTAGCAGAAACAGAGTTAGCAAAACTAGCTGCGGCTATGGACAACATGCGCCGTGAATTAGAGGGCAAAGATTATGTCGAAAAGTATGTTTATGCGCTAACCCATGAGCTTAAAAGTCCGGTATCTGCGATTAAAGGCGCGAGTGAAATACTAACCTCTGACATGCCAGCAAGTGATCAAGAAAAATTTATCAACAACATTCAACATGAAGTAGAACGTATTGATGACATGATAAATAGATTGTTAGGGCTAGTTACCGTTGAAAATCAAAACCAATTAGGAAATGTAACGCGCTTTGATCTAATACCCGTTTTAAAAGAGGTTTTAAATACAAAACAGCTTCACCTTTCTAAACGTTCACTTATTATCAAAACAACGATTCCAGCGGCTCTTAATATCTCTGGCGACCGTTTTCTTTTAGCACAAGCGATTGACAATTTGGTTCAAAATTCCATTGATTTTAGCCCCAAGAATGGCCTTATAAATATAGAAATTAATTCTGAACCGCAAACAAATATCGTTATTCACGATCAGGGGAGCGGTATTCCTGACTATGCTATAGAGAAGATTTTTGATCGCTTCTATTCTTTGGCTCGTCCAACTTCACAAAAGAAAAGTTCAGGATTAGGACTTTGCTTCGTTAAACAAATTGCTGAATTGCATCACGGTTCTATAACCATTAAGAATGGCGAGCACAATGGTGTAATTGCAATATTAACGCTTGATACTGCAACCTAACTATTTAAAAGAATAAACCTCACTTAACTTAAATCCTCATACAAAACACATACTCACCTCACAAACCCCGCATATCCTAAATAAAAATTTTCTCGAGGGATGCGACATGCAAAAAAGCGTATCAATAAAACTGGCAATTATTGCCTTTGTTACTCTGTTTTTACTTATTCCATTAAATATGATTTCAGGGAAAATAAACGAACGTTCTCAATTTTTAGAAGAGGCAAAAACAAGTGTCAGCCAAAGCTGGACCGGCAGTCAAACACTCATGAGTGCATTGATTGTTATTCCATATGAGGTCAATCAAACAGTAACAATGGTTAACAAAACAACCAAAGAAAAAACACTGCACATTAATAAAATTTCTAGACAAAAATTCATCATACCTGACAAAATAAACATCACCTCTACCATCATAAATGATGTTCGCCTTAAAGGTATTTATAAAGTCCCTGTTTACACCACAAGCCTTGATATCAGTGGTGGAATTCTTCAAAGTACTTTGCAAGAAGCCTTAAGCGTTATTAAAAAAGAAGCTAAGGGTGGAAAGATTGGTGCCCCCTACCTAACTACAACGGTTTCTGACCCTAGAGGCATTAACAGCATTCCAACTTTGCAATGGCAAGACCAGAAAATTCCATTTAAGCCAGGAAGTAAACTGCCAGAAAATAACAACGGATTACATGCTTACTTGCCAAGTTTAGAGCTGAATACACCTGCACCTGTAACATTTAACTTTCAGCTGGAATTAAGAGGAATGGAAGCTATTTCCTTCATACCTGTCGGTAAAGAAGCTGAAGTTAGCACTTCTTCTGCATGGCCTCATCCACAATTCATCGGTTCATTCTTACCTGTATCAAGAAATATTAATGAAGACGGGTACCAAGCGACTTGGAAGATAACGTCATTCGCGAGCAATATCTCTGAAAAAATATACGAATGTGAAAACGGCGCTTGTGATTCACTTTTTAACAGCCATTTTGGTGTAAAACATATTGAAGCGGTAGATGTTTATTTACAGTCGGAGCGTTCAGTAAAATACGGCATGCTATTCATAGGATTAAGCTTTATCACTTTCTTTATCTTTGAAGTCATAATGAAACTCCCTATACATCCAATTCAATACACTTTAGTTGGATTTGCTATTGCGATTTTTTACTTATTACTGATTTCATTATCAGAACACATTAACTTTTTACTTGCTTATGGTATTGCTTCTATTTGTTGTACAAGCCTGTTGTTGTCCTATTTACGGTATGTGCTTGCTGGTTATAAACAAGCACTTGGGTTCTCAGGATTGCTGCTCATTCTATATGCAGTACTTTATGTCATTATTAGCGCAGAAGATTTAGCGTTAGTTATGGGGGCTTTTTTAACATTCATTTCATTGGCTATCGTTATGTTTGCTACTAGAAATATTGATTGGTATACAGTAGGAGAGCAACTAAATGATAAGCAAGATGAACTTCAATCAGATCATAAAGAGTAATTTTAAAATGTTGCGAATATTGCCTGTATTATTGTTGTTTAGTTTTATCGGTTGGATAATTTTTCAGGCAAATATCGGTAGTAAAAACATATTTTTCGACCTAGTCGACTTGATACCTTATGGAGATAAACTAGGTCATTTCATTCTGTATGGAACGTTAAGTATATTAACTACTATCGCATTTAACTATAAATGTTGCTTAATAATGAGTTATCGCGTTCCTATTGGTGCAATATTAGTTTTAGTGATAGCTTTAGTGGAAGAGGTATCTCAGATTTTTTTATCAAATAGAACCTTTGATATGATAGATATTTCAGCTGACATTACAGGAATAATAGTCTTCATTTGGGTATTCAATAAACTCAAATGGGCAAATAAGCTGAAGGTGTACTCTTAGCCATGAGCTGACATTAGCGTTTAGTGAAGCTATGAACATATTAGGGCATAAATACATGTTTGAGGGACTGTAAGCGATTACTGTTATTTAGTCTTCATCAGCACAGCATTCATCTTGTAAAAAGGCGATAACCGATAGAAATTTATCATAATCAACAACACAATAAAGTACACGTCCTTCACGTCGCTGGGTAATTAAACCTGCTGAAGCTAAGCTTGATATATGGTGCGATAGCGTAGAACCTGGAATGGCCAATTCTTCTTGCACTATCCCAACCGAAACCCCTTGTTTTCCCGATTTAACTAAACGTTTAAAGATAGCTAACCGAGTCGGGTGACCCAACTCCTTTAATGCTTTTGCTGCGACTTCTATATCCATAATCGTATTCTCCACATCTAGCGACATAATATATTTCGATATTACTAGAAATATATTGACAGTACCACTATTTAAATTATAATTCGACTGTTCTGGAATTATAGTTTTATTGAGATTTTGTATGAACATCACACAACAAATGGTATTTGATACCTTAAATATGTTTGCTTTTTTAGCGGTAGAATTAACTCTCCTGTTCTTACTGATCAGTTTTGTAGTTGGTGTACTTCAGGAGTATATTTCACCGCATAAGATTCAAAGTATATTAAGTAGTAAAAATGGTAAAGGTTATATTATTGCGGGTTTTCTAGGTGCTATTACACCTTTTTGCTCATGCTCAACCATACCGTTTTTAAAAGGGTTGCTAAGAGCAAAAGCTGGCTTTGGCAACATGATGGTATTCTTATTTGCTAGCCCATTGCTCAACCCAATTATTATCGGATTGTTTGCGGTCACATTCGGCCTTAAAGTAACCATCTTTTACTTTATCATCGCGATGGGTGTCTCGATTGTTGCAGGTTACGCTTTAGAAAAATTAGGTTTTGAAAAATACATTAAGCCTGAGGCGTACATAAAACCTGAAAGTAAAGGCTGTGGCAGTAGTTGTAGTGGTAAGGTTAAACCTGTAAGCAAGTGGTTAAAAATTTGGCAGAGCACTTGGTCAGATTTTAAAACCGTATTACCTTATTTGATTGGCGGTATAGCTATCGGCTCATTAATCTACGGTTTCATGCCCACTGAGTTTGTAGCCAATGTGGCAAGTGAAGATAATTTATTTGCCGTACCTATTGCAGCGGTTATAGGTATACCCCTATATATTAGAGCAGAAGCAGTGATTCCTTTAAGCGCAGCATTAGCCGCTAAAGGGATGGGACTTGGCGCAGTAATGGCATTAATTATTGGTAGTGCAGGAGCTAGCCTTACTGAAGTTGTATTATTAAAATCAATTTTTAAAGTACCCATGATTATTGCCTTTTTAGTCGTAATACTTTCAATGGCGATAAGTGCAGGTTACTTATATTCATACTTGTTTTAATACTGGCTTTAACACTTGTTTGTAGAGAAAAATAACATTGATAGGAGACATGATGGACATTGTATCTGAACCACTCATTTCACAAGAGATACTCGATGACGCAACACAATGGGCAATTATGCATGGCGTTGCCTTTCGTCAAGCAGATAATACCGCTAGGCACTGTCCGTTTAGTATTGCGCCCACAGCGATGACGCGAAGTGTATTTCAACATTTACGTAAAGTGACCCCACTAATCACCAAGTTGATCAGTAACATATCCGAAGATCATGAATACTTGCAAACGTCATTGGCTGGTGTCGCAAACGCTGATCCGTTCTTTGCGCGTCTTTTTTCTTTGCATCATCAATCTCATGGCAGCCTTGATAATAGAGTTATGCCCGCTAGAAAACCGTTATTGTTAATGCGTACTGACTTTATGGACGACAAGGAGCACGGTGCAAAAATCATTGAATTTAATGGTATTGCGGCAGGCATGGCACCTTTTGGACAACGTGCAACAGAGCTTCATGCTTATTTGCGTAATCAATGGCCAGATGATTATCAAAAGTGGTCAGAAATCGGTGATACAACCCCTGCGAATAACCAAGCATTAGCGCAACTTGCTTACGGAATTTCACAAGCTGCATTGAGTATTAATGAGCGTATCTCCTCACCAGAAGTGCAAGAACAACCTACATTTTTAATGGTTATTCAAGAAAATGAAGACAACGTTTACGACCAACACTTACTTGAAGAGGCCTTGCAAAAACTCGGTTTACGGACAGTAAGACGTACCTTTAAACAATTAAGTACCGAACTTTCAACAGGGTCTAATCAACGATTGATGCTTAAAGGCGTTGGTGCGATTGATGTTGTTTATTTGCGTGCAGGTTACCAATACAGTGATTACTACTCACCAAAACAAGATGAAGCCGTATGCTGTCAAACCTTGAGCCAAACAAGATTATTTATAGAGCAACATCATGTAGCCGTTAATGCCACAATAAGTCAGCAACTTGCAACAAGCAAAACCATGCAAATGTTATTAACCATTATGCCGCCTGAAGAATATGCCCGTTGGGGATTAACACTAGAAGAGTCCCATTTAATAAAAAGTGTACTGGTAGATATGAAACCAGTTAACCAAGACGTTATTACTTGGTTTAATACGCAGGCCACAAAGCAAGATTGGGTATTAAAAAACCAAGGCGAAGGTGGTGGTCATTGTATTTTTGGTGAAACTATCAGCGAAAAGTTACAACAGCTAAAACCTGAAGAGTATGATGCATAGGCGCTAATGTTGCGTTTGTATCCTAACGAGCGAAAAGTGCCTACCATTGCTGTACGCGATAGTAAGCCGACACAGGTGAACGACTTAGTCAGTGAAATCGGTTTGTTTACTGCTTATTTTGATGGCAAGCCTGTAACTGAATTAGGTGAATTAGGTGAATTAGGTGAATTAGCAGGTTATGCGGGCTACCTTATTCGAAGTAAACCAGCAAATGAAAATGAAGGGGGCATTCATAGTGGCCAAGGAATTTTAGACTCGTTAGTTTTAGTTAATTAATCGCTTTGGCTTTTGCTTGTTTAGAGAGAATATACGTCTAATATCAGAAGCAGATAACATCGTTATTGCACTTAAATTAAGGGCATTACTTGATGTGTATTGTGAAAGGAAGTGTAGGTTGGGTTCATATAGTTCCCAATAAAGTACCACTCGAAAACATCACTGATAAAATTTGAGGTATACATGATCACAGAATGGAAAAGTCATAAGAGTGAACTTAAAAGGTATGTTGAAAAACAAATAACTGATCCGAATGTTGTAGACGATATACTCCAAGAAATATACATCAAAGCGAGTAACAATTTACATCAATTAAAAGTACGTGGCAGCCTTAGGAAGTTGGCTTTATCGTTTAACCCATAATGTTATTATGGATCATTTTCGTCGGCACAAAAGTTTTGATGAACTTCCAGAAGATTTACACATCGAGCAAGAAGATCCTATAGAGCAAAATTATAAAAGCCTTTCTCGATGCATTAAGCCTTTATTAGAGGAATTACCTGAAAAGTACCGGATTCCCTTAGAATATGCGGAACTTCAAGGCCTGAGCCAACAAGCTATCGCGGATAAACTTGGCTTATCATTATCAGGGACTAAAAGCAGAGTTCAACGCGCACGAAAGAAATTTCGAGAAATAATGATGGAACATTGTGACTTCGAAGTGGTATCAGGCGGGGTTGCAGACTTCACCCCAAAAACGGATAAAGGAAAGGACTATTACAAAAATATCTGTAATTAACCTTAGCTCGGTTTATGCAGCCTTTGCTAGCGAAACCGTTCATTCTAGCCATTAATTAAGCCAAGGAAAGTTCCCTTTATTAGGGGCCTTGCCTAGGTTAAAAATGCTTAAACTATATTCAATTCTCTGTAACCCATTACACTGCACTCTATCAATTAACAGCACCTTGTAGAACTACCAAACTCACTGCTTTGGTTCGCTTCGCTTGGTTGTTCAAGTACTTCTTTCAATTGCTTAAAGGCGTTTTCAATATCTGCCAATGGTGCCGCGATATTCATTCGAGCAAATTGGCTTCCTTCACTATCAAACCAACTGCCTGGCGCAGCAACGAAGCCTGCTTTTCCAAACAGCTTAGTTAATGCGCTGCCTTCGAGGCCTGTTTGTGAAAAATCTAGCCATACTTGGTACGTACCTTCCACAGGAAATAGTGAAACATTGGGTAATTCTGTAGCAACAAACGCATTAATCCAATCGACATTTTTCTCAAGGTATATTAGCAATGAATCGAGCCAATCAGCGCCTTTATCATAGGCGGCAATAGTTGAAAACGTGGTAAAAGCATTACCGTGGTCTATGTACAAAGACTCTGCAACGGCACGAATATCTTTTTGAATACCTTCATTCGCAGTATAAATATAACCGTTAGAAATACTTTGCATACCAAATGTTTTAGAGGGTGAGCCTATCAGCGCAACATGTTTTCTGGCGCTAATGACATCAAGCTATTAAAGCTATGCCCTGAGTAGATAATATCGGCATGAATTTCATCGCTAATTATGGTGACATCAAGTCGCTCGGCAATATCAACAAGCTTTTGTAATTCTGGCTTAGTCCATACTCTACCTACTGGATTATGCGGGTTACAAAGAATCATGACCTTAACACGGGGATTTGCTAACTTATTCTCAAGGTCATCAAAATCCATCTCATATTTGCCGTTATTAACTTTTAAAGGGCTTTTAATTACTTGCCTATCTGCGGTCGTAATAACTTTACTAAATTGATGATAAGCAGGCGTCTGAATGAGTACGGTATCTTCTTTATTCGTTAGCTCTCGAATAAGTAATGCGACGCCGGTTAATACACCTGTTACTTGGACAAAATTTTCAGGATGCAAAGTTAAGTCATGCCTTACTTGATACCATTGACTAATCGCATTGAACACACCTTGTGAATTAAACTCATAGGCAAACTGACTTCTATCGACAAGCCGTTGCATCTCAGCTGTAATGGCAGGAGCAATAGTGAAATTCATGTCAGCAACCCAAAATGGAGTCACCTCTTCGGTGCCGAAAATATTGTTCAACATAGACGAGCTGTTATGAATAAAGTTATTTTCAGTGTTGTTAATGTTTTTATCAAATTGCATGTTGCGTTCCTAGTTATTTAGTCGTTATAGACAGTAAGACGCGGTTGGTTATATAAAGATGCAAAAAATAAAAAATATCGTGTTTATCCGTTTAATTTACAATTAAGTTAAATTAAACGCGTCTTTTACAAGTTTATGACGTCATATAGATACCCCCCTTAAAAAGAAGTAATTAAAATGCTTAAAATAGTCAGTTTAAAAATATGATCATTTGTTCAACGCGTAACAGCTGCATTGGAAGCAAAGCAAGTTCCTTATGAAATAGAATACATTAACCTCAACAACAAACCTCAATAGTTTTTAGATATTTCACCTAATGGACAAGTGCCTATTCTATTAACGGAAAGTGGCACTACCATATTTGAATCAGAGGCAATCATTGAGTACATAGATGATGAATTTAGTCCTCTAGAACCCAATATTTTAAATGAAGACAAAGCGTTAGATCGCGCATGGAGTTACCTTGGTTCTAAGCATTATTTACCCCAGTGTGGAACGATGAGTAGCAAAAACCAAGTAACCTTTGAAGAACGCACAACTAACTTTATAAAAGCATTTTAAAAAGTCGAATCTAAATTGACAGGTAAAACAGCTTTATTTAAATCAGATAACATCAGTAAAGTAGATATTGCTTGGTTGCCATTGTTACATCGTACTGCAATTATTGAAGAGCACACTGGTTTTGATTTTTTAAGTAGTTTTCCAAAAGTCAAAGCTTGGCAAAAAGCACTGCTTGCAACAGGTATTGCTGATAAATCAGTGGCAAATGATTTCGTTGCACGTTTCACTTATTTCCCAAGCCTAGTATTGTTCTTACCGAACTTGATGTAAGTCTAGTTAAAGAGCTAAATGTAGACTTAAGACCTATATTATAGAATGGAGAGTTATTTTATAATAAATTCATCTATACTCAGTTTTATTACCTTTAAAGAAAGTTTAAAGCGTAGATGAAAGTACGCGGTTCGGTGTTTGAAAATGGAATTTTAAATATTATTCAATTTAGTAAAACATTATAAAAAAGGTGGTTCTATGTACTTATCTCGTCACTATATTCCTTTTTTATTAATTTCATTTTTGTTCACTCCTCCTCTTTTGGCTGCTAAAAATAGTAACGTTGAAAAAGTTATCATCCCTCTAAATAATTGGACAAGCCAGCGAGTTCTATCAAAAGTTGTTGGAACATTGATTCAGCAACTTGGTGAAAAAGTTGAATATCAAAATATCAGTGCTCAAGATCAATGGGGAGCGCTTCGTAAAGGTCTAATTCACTTGCAAGTAGAAGTTTGGCAAGCATCTATGAGTAAAGACTTTAATAACATGCTGAACCATAACTATATAGAAGATATAGGTAGTCATAGTGCCATTGGGCGAGAAGATTGGTGGTATCCAGACTATGTTGAGCAAAGTTGTAATGGTTTACCTAATTGGCAAGCAATGGATAGTTGTTCTCACTTGTTTTCAGATGACCCTATCAATAGGAAAGGCGTTTATTATACCGGTTTATGGGATTTTGGTGACGCTGACATCATAAGAGCATTAAATCTTAAATTTTCCATTACGCGTCTTCCAAATGATAAGTCTATTTGGGATAAACTCAAAAAAGCAGTTCGAGAAAAACGACCTATTATGATATTGAATTGGACCCCCAACTGGACTGATGTAAGAATCAAAGGTAAATTTGTTGATTTTCCTACCTATACGAGCGAGTGCGAATCGGATCCTTCATGGGGTATAAATAAAGAGCTAGTTAAAGATTGTGGAAATCCTAAAAACGGTTGGATAAAAAAAGCGGCATGGACTGGTTTAAAAGATCAGTGGCCATGTGTATATCAGTTAATGAAAAACATCGATTTTAGCAATGAAATGATTTCAGAAGCATCTGCTCTCGTTATTGCTGATGGGCACTCTGAAGATAAAGCCGCAGGTATTTGGATGAAGAAATATCATAAAAACATTTCTTCGTGGCGAAACTCATCTTGCTCATCCGAATACTAATACACAGTGAGTATTTAGCTTTAAATATATTATAAGCCTTTTGCATTAGGCTACTAAACATAAATATAAGCTAAATAAACCTGCGTTAAGTCACATAATAATGTTAAGAATTTGAAGCTAACCACTCAGTTTTAATTAGGTAAAAATTCTATCGCCCAAATAGTAGTCATTACCGAAACGTCCTCTTCAGGAAAACGTATCGAACGTAAAATAACCGTTAGTTGTCGTTCTAATTTTGCGTTGCTTAAGCCGCTTGATTTGATATCGACACGACTAATACTACCGTTTGGTTGAATCTCTATTTCAAACATGACCTTCCCTTTTAAGAAAGGATCTTTACGTAGAGCGCGATTATACAATGCATAAAGTCGTGATTTATTGGCTTCAAGTGTTCTACGTATACTAATTTCGGTACGTTGTCCTGCCAATACAGATGCCGCTTCTTCTTCGGCTATAGCGCCTTCAGTTGCGAGTATTTCTTCTTCTGCAAGACGAACAACTTGCGTGTTTTTAGTACTTAATGCATCACTCTCAATTGTTCTGCTCACCGATGAAGTAGTTACACCTTCACTTTGTTTATTTGCTGCACCCGCTAAAAATGAGCGTTTTACTTTCACTTCTTCTGTTTTATTTTGATCGAGAGTAGTTTGCGCTTCAGGCATAACCGTAAAAGCTTCTCTCATAGAAAAAAGTTCATCTTTCATGGCTGCTAGTCCAGATGTTTGCGCTTTTTCTCTCGCCGCTTCTCGCGTCATTTTAGGCTGCTCAATCGGCTTTTCTGGTTTTACTTCAGGCTCTTCTTTAAGCTCTTCGGCAATGTCATCAGGTTTGATAATTTCTGGTTCTTTTATTTTTTCAGGCAACGGCAGTTGTTTTTCTTTTAGCATTATTTTGGCAAGTTGAGGCGGTACCTGTTCTTTCACTTCTCGAGGTATTTCTACTTGCTCTAATAAAGGTACGCCAATAGCAAAAACGAGATAAACAACTAGCAATAAAGCCAATATTCGAATAAATCGCTTGTCTTGCGGGCTTGATATAAACAAGTCGCTTTGGGTTTGAAATCCCGTACTCATATTCAAGGTTGCTGTGGTCATATTAGCCCTCACCTTGTTTTTTTCTAGCTTGCTGTTCAACCGCAAGCGACATATTACGATAACCCGTATCTGCGCATGCTGCCATGATCTGTTTTAACACTGCATAAGGAATTGACGCATCACCTATAATGGTTACGGCTCGACCTTTTTCTTGCTCACTTTCAGTTAATTCTGGTCGTTTACTTACTTGATAATTGAGTTCGGTTGTTAATGCTTCAAGAAATTCCGTGTTATCTTCCATCACAAAGCCAACATCATTACTGGCACTTTGCCAAATAGCTCTTTCTTGCACTAAAACTGTTTTCTCAAATATGGTGATCACCAAGTTTTCTACCGGTAATTCTTCAGCCACTGATACAGGTAATTTAATTTCTTCTATGTTTTGTAGAACGCGTACTTCCGATTGGTTTACGATGAGAAAAAACACTAAAATAGTAAATATATCCATCAAAGCAACAAGGTTTAACTTGCTGCCAGAATTGAAGCGCTTGTGATGTTTGGCGAGTCTTTTTGATCTTGATGACTGTTTCATTGTTGCTCTCCACTCGTATCGTTCGTAGGATCGCCAGTCGATTCATCTAAGGGCGCATCACCTAAAGATATTAACGGAAAGAGCTCTGCGTCTACCAAGTTTGCAGCAACCACAGCTTTAAATGATCGCACTGTATCCATTGCATACACAATCGTTTGATAGTCTACTGATGGTGCTAATAGAATCACAATGTCATTCTTTTCTATGGCATTTTGTTGAAAAGTAAGTTTCAAATCTTGTAGATATGTTGATAGCGCGGCAAAGTCATAACCTTGATCGCTGACTTCAAAACGTTTTAATAATATTCCAGCAGGATAATTTAGTTCCAAGTGCTTTTTAGTAATGACCAATTCCAATATCTTGGGTTCTTTTTGGTCTTCAGCCAATTCAGCTTCAGAAAGTACAGGTAGCTGTAAATTAAGTATCCGTACGTGAGAAAATACTAAACTCAGCAATAATACAGGCACTAACACGATCATCAAATTCATGAATGATGTGATATCTAATTCCGCGTCTTGGGTATTGACCCTGCGATGACGATGGCGTCTCATAATAGTAACCCTCGATTTAAATCAGTTTACTTATTAAACGACAAAGAATTTAACAACTTAATGGCAGCCATCTCAATAGAGTCAACGATGGTAGCGGTTTTAGTTTGTAGATTAGAATGAAATAATATCAATGGAATAGCGGTAATTAGGCCGAATGCTGTGGTATTCATTGCTATTGAAATACTTGAAGACAACAAGTTAGCTTTTTCGGCTGGGTCAGCACTTGCTACAGCAGAGAATGCGGCGATAAGACCCATAATAGTCCCTAACAAACCTAATAATGTAGCTATATTCGCTAATGTCGCGACAAATGGCGTTCGTTTTTCAAGTCGTAACATATACTCCATAATGGTTTCTTCCATGGCGTATTCAACATCTTCACGACGTTTTGCTTGACCTAAACGCGAGATACCTGACTCAAGTACATCAAACACAGGCGCTGTATTGCCCTTAGCATGTTTACTTATTGCTTCAATATCACCTGATTTCAAAGCATTTTGAATAAGCGCAAATGCTTTTTGATTGGTACGATGTGCATTATTTAAATACAACCAGCGTTCAATAGTGATAGCTAAACCTACAACTAGTACAAGGGCGATGGGATAAATGAATGAACCACCATTCTGTAAAAAAGCGATGATACTGTCAAAAAAACTCATTGTATTTTCCTTATATATTAAAGTTTGGGTGGCATAGTTGACCTATTGCTCATCCTGAAATTGTATTCATTAACGGGTAGTAACCACGTTAAATATTTTTTGTATTCTTTATTTTTTTCTTGCCTGCTCTGCAGCAAATTCTCTGACTTCTTTTTTAAATGCTTTTGGGTTAATGGGCTTAAACTCAGGCATTGCTAACTGTGTTTTTTTATCATTTATACTAATTGGGTTTGCGATCCCTTGCCAAGGCATAATATAAAGCACCTTCGGTTGTTCTTGAGAACCGGTTACTTTACTTTCAATTGTCAGCGTTTTTTTTGCTGCTTTTGAAGTGTTATCAGTAGTAGATTTCACTTCCTCTGCTTGGGCAATAATGGCAAAGCCAGTGCATATAATGGTTAGCATTTTTATCGTTCTAAAAAACTTCATATTAACCTTCCTCTGCACTTTTATTTTCAAGTTTCTCAGGTAATACTAACCCTGCCCGTTTAATTTTAATCTCAACGCCAGCAAGCCAACGTTGAACTTGTTGGTCATCCGCTTGTAATTCGAGGTATGACAAATAATACTTTCGCGCATCCAGCAAACGTCCGCGATACAACTCTAATAAAATAGCGAGATTAACTTGAGCTTCAGGATATTCAGGCCAAATATCTAATGCCTTAAGATAACTTTTTTCAGCTGCTTCAAAATCCCCGGTTAATCGAGCAACCCTTCCTTTCATTTGATAAGCGAAAGGGTTTAAAGCATTAACCTCTAAGGCTTTATCAATCTGTTGATTCGCACCGCTAAAATTCTTTTGCTGAATGGCAATTAAAGCCTTATTAACATAAGCGCCAGAAAGTTGCGGCTGCATAACAAGTATTTCATTAAATAACTTTTCAGCCTTTAGCCATTCTTGCTTTGTCATTAACGTTAAGGCTTGTTTATATTTTGTGATGACGTATGAAGGGACATTCGCTAAACGTTGCTGCTTTTGATCAAGATAGTCGTTTCGTTTACGGTTAGCAGCCTCGACCATGTCATCGGTATCCGTTGATAATTCACCACTTGCATTGGGTATATCAACCAAGTCTGTAATGCCTTTACTTAGCGACTCTAACGTTTCTGGTGTTTGTGTTTCAGCCTCGTTAGACTTTTCATTCATATTACCTGTGATGTTCGAACACCCTTGCAGTAACACCAAGCCTAATACAATTGTAAGCGCATAAAAAAACGCTGCTTGAGCTTTAAACATAGAGCAAAAACGATTAGTGCATGTCATCAATAACGTCATGAGTTCGCTCCTGTTTGTTATAAAGTGCGGGGGCAATTTCAGCCAATATTGAAAAGCTTTTTTCGATCCATTGATCATAAACATTTTGCCATGACCGTTGAGCATTACTGAGATGAATTTCAAGGGCTTTCTCTTCAAAAGGATAAGCGAGTTCTTCCAGTAATATTTCATATTCTTCTAATGCGAGTTCGTCTAATTCTGGACGCTCCGACTTCAAAACATCTGCCGCTAATTGCCGGTACATTTCGGCTAAATTAAATGTCGTTTGCGGTACATACTTAGCTAACTGAAAACCAATCACTTGTTGATAATATTGTATCGCTTGCTTCATTGCTGTTTGTTTTCGTTTTAAGCTTTTTTGCAATGGTGCATTTAATTTAACATATTTGAATGTTTGCTGATGAGCAACACCTAACGAAAAGGCCGCCAAAGAACCAAGTTCGATAGCACGCGGTTGTATTTTCCCCGGTGATACTTTGCTTTGCTTCTTATGAAAACTTAAGATTTTTCTAAACCAAAAGTTTTGTTTATTTGGCTCATTGCTCTGACGATAAAATTCACTCATTTTAAAACGTACTTCTTGCGCAATATCAAACGGTTCAGGGTATGTATGAGCATACTTTCTAAATGTGATTAACGCTTTAGCAGTATTGCCCGCTTTTAAATAATAGTCAGCTGCAGTGTATTGCGCTTCACGTTTGAGCTCATCAGACTCGGCTTGTGCAACTTTATTCTTATGCGATTTTTTATCTGCATTGGCGACTAATATAAGTAATTGTTCCGCCGCTAATTCCCATTGCTGCGTCGCTTCGTATGACGAAGCTAACTTAGCCGGAATAGATGCCGTATATTCATGAGTGGGAAAATGCTTTTGAATATTCAATAACACGTCAATCGCTTGTTGCCATATTTGGTTTTCAAGCAATAAGTTAGCCGCATCAAACTCAGCGGTTACCCGATACGTTGATTCAGGCACAATAGCTCCAACACGAAGTAAATGGAATACAGCAGTGTTAGGCTGTTTAATTTTATAGGTTTGCGCTTGAAAATAAATGGTCGACGCAAGTAAATTGCGTATTTCACCCCAAGTGTTTATTTTTTTGTCTGCATAATGAAGTGCCAAAACATAAGCGTCTTCCGCTAATTGATAGCGCTTTTGTTCGTATAAACTGTGTGCCGATAATTGACTTGCTATCTGCACCTGCTTCAACGCTGTTGGCGATAATTTTTTAATTGGATAACTTGTATCTGCTTTTTTCACAGATGAATTCCCTACAAAATCATAAATAACGCCATGGGTATTCAGCACAAATTCACTCATGGTTTTTACCATAAAAAAATCTTTAACGTCGAATGAGTATTGCACGGCATGCGTTGCTAATTGCAGTGAGCGGTCATCATTTGGATACTGTTTAATAAATAATTTATCGAAGTTATTCCGTTCATCAATGCGTTGCTTATATAGAGCATTTTCATCTGTTTTTTCAGTATTAGGTATAGCTTTTAACAACTCTCGAATGGTTAGTGTTGTCGCATAAGCCGACTGTAACTTAAGTGGTGCTAACGCTTGTGTCGCATAAGGAGAGTAATAAGCAATATCTTCATAACTTTTGAGTGCCTTTATGTATTGTTGCGCTTCAAAATTAGCATCTGCATAAAGATATTCATCGGTTAAAACATCTCTCGTTATTAAGTCTGCAGCCTGCGGTAATTTGGCTAATTGCAAATAGGTTGCTAGTGCCGCTGCCGCTTCACTGAAGTCTTCAACTCTTACTTTACCTTGGCTCTGTGATTGAGCACGAGCGTAAACACGACGAGCATGTTCATCACTAAATTTAAGTAAATGAGGAAGTAACTCATCTTGTATTGATAAGGACGTTTGGTGCCAAAATTTACCCTCAAGCCCATATTGCTTAATGTAATTATTTTTAAGCTGATGCATCGACGAAAATTTTCCATCACGATGATATATGTCTAATAAGGCTAATGAATATCGTGCAGACCAAATATTGTCTTTTTCTAAGTTTATGTAAGCTTTATAGGTAAGTTCTGCATCCGATTTTAATTCTTTGTTCAATAAAAATGTTGCCAAATTTTCAAATAACACATGTTGATATAACGCTAAATATTGAGACGAATGTTGCTTTTTCACTAGCTTAACCAAAGATTCAGATTGCGCTTGTTGGCTTAATGAAACACTTAATACTCTCTGGGTATCGATAGCCAAATTTTGATAACGGTCATTCAAAACAGCAAAAGAAAATTCATTTTGATAAGGCAGTTGTTTTTCAGCCGCTATTATCGCTTCAAATACATTTAAGAAGGCAATATCAGCTTCAGGTAGCCTATTCAACTTGAACAAAGACCAACCTGACATATAAATACTATTCACTAAGTAGTTATCGTTGTTTGGTGCTTTTACTACCTTATCGTAAGCGCTAATAGCCGCAGAATAATCTTGGAGGTTGTAATAGATTTCACCACGCCTAAAATTAAGTTCAGCTAAGTATTTAGTCGTAGGATGCTGCGTAATTAAAAGCTCCATTTCATCTAAGCTTTCATCTATTCTTCCTTGTAAATCCAATGCTTTAGCCAGTTGATAGCGAATATGTTCATTCTCACTGTGTTCTGGATAATTTTTTAACAGCTTTTGATAACTAACAATCAGGGTTGTTAACGCTTTGTCATCTTTTTTCAGTTGAGCTAATGTCAGGTTTACATCATCACCATTGCCGTTGTCTGTGCCACCGAAAGACTCATTTTCAAAGACCTCTGTGTTAATTTGCACTAAACGATATTCCACCTTAGTTTTAACTTGAGGATCCGGCTCTAAGGTCAATAATTGTTGGTATATCTCAGCAAGTTTTTCAGCTCTTACGGCTTTATCTGCCGTAAATTTTTCTAATGTTAGGGTACCTTGTTGTTCAGCAAGATCAGACAAGCTTGCTCGCTGATTTTTTGGCTTATCAAGATCAGCATCATTTGACGTGCTCATACAGCCAGAAATAATTAAACAACTTAGCAAAAATATGAGTGATATTGGCCGATGTAAAGGAATACGATGCATTACAACGTTTCCTTATTTAGCAAGTTAGGGGCTAACTGTTTTTCAATGCGTTTATCAAACTTAGCCATACTTTCTAAAACGGCAGCCATTTCATGTCGAGACGTTAATAAATGAGCTTCTAATACCAAGCGTTGGTTATCGACAAATTGTCGAACATTTTTCTGTATCTTATTACTGGTCTTCTCTCTTAATTTAGCAACATTGACTAACTGTGCTTCTATGCCCGTTGCACTGTTTTCAATGCGCTCTGCCAAGTCTGATAACAATAGGCTTGAATCTTTAAGCACGGCAAATCGATTTCTTTGCTGTTTGGCTTGCAGTAAAAGTTGATCAATTTCTTTTAGCAGTTTTTTATGTTGCCATAATCGTTCAGGAAACGATTGCTGTAACTGCCAAGTCAACACACCTTCAACACGCTTTAATCTGTTTTGATACTCTTCTATATTTCTGTTGCCATCAATGCTAGAAATTGCCTGTTTACTTGCCTTAATACGTTCAAGCCATTCTTCTTGCTCTTGACTAGCAAAAACATCTCCTTGTAACTCTGATTCTGCATTGGCCACAATGTTAGCAATAGATTGTTTTTTGTCGCTTAGCTGAGCAATAATGGCGCGATAATTCGCTTGTTGTTGCGCTTCAAAAACCTTAGTCTTGCGTTTACTATTTAACGTTAAGGTATCTTTCAACCATTGATTTTTTTGCTGTTGCCCGTTCAAATGTGAAGTAATTAAATCTAGCTCAACTAATGTTTGAAAGTCTGCTTGTAGTTCGTTATCTAACAAAGCTTTTTGTAACCAAACAGAATCTGTTGAATACACGTTATTAGTGAAAAATGGCATCGTCAACTGAGCCGATATTGCAGGCTTAGTAACCGTTAATAGGAAGTTTTCTTTTTTCGGAGAGAAGGTTAATAAGTCGTCCGTCGTCAAAAACATTTGATGAAAATTGTCTAATTCCGTTATTCGTTGTTTATATAAGCGCTCTGAATTTTGGTAACTTGTCATTCCTTCTTCAAGCGACATTTGGTCGACAACTTGCCCAGCCAGTAACAACGACGCTTGCCAACCTAGGTATGAATAGGGGAAACGTTCTTTGATCACATTAAATAATTTTAATGACATCGTATATTGTTTTATTTTTTGCGCTGAAAAAGCAAAAATAAAGAGTGCTGACTCGGTGTAAGGACTGTCTTGAGGAAAATCCTTTAATTCATAATAAGCCGCTTCGTAGCGTTCTTGTTTCACATACATTTGAGCCAATAATAATTGTGCATAATCATTAACGGCTTGTTGTTGAATTTTTTCATCATTAGTTTTTTCACTGAGCCCTTCTTCATTTTCATCGGAAAAAGGATTAAACAACAAGTCCCAAAATGTTTTAGAAGGCGGTAACCACAGCGTATTTTTTATTGCTGTTAGTTTAGGTTTAGCCAGTTCAAAATCACCCTGTTCCATATGCAATAAAGCTTGATTCAGTTTGATATAGGCATCTGAAAAATATTGTCGTTCTGATGACTTATCATCATGAAATTCTTCAGAAGCAGTGGCTGACTGTATAGGTAATTCTGGCCAGTAGGCAAGCTGATTTAAAATTTGATATTGGTCGTTATAAGGATTGGAAATTTCTGTAATTTGACTCAGTGTTTGTTTAGCCGTGTTGGTATCGCCTTGTTGAATTTGTTGTTCGGCTAATTGTAATAAAGCAATTAACCTTAATTCTTTAGGGGACGTATTCGATTTACTTTCATCAACATTATTTACCATCGCACCTGTTTGTTCTATTTGAAGTGCTTTCAATGATTCGGTTGCTTGATGATGCAGACCAACAGTAACTTGCAAACCAGCTTCGAAAAGACGACTTCGTGATGAGTGGCTATTAAAGCGTTGACGATTCAAATTAATTTGGTTGAGCGCCTCGCCGAAATCACCGGTAAAATAATAGTATAAGGCTTTCCGGTATAACTTATCTTCAAGGTGCGCGGGTGCAGCAACCGTGTCAGCTAAGGTTGGCTTAACCATTGTTAAACTTATTATGCCACTTAACAGTACGACTTTGACTATATGGGCAAAGCTCAAGTCCAAGTTAGGGTTCAAGTTAAGGCGCATAACTAACTATAAAACCCACTCTTCAACACGAACATTAGCACGATAACTTGATTCATTATCTTCTACTTTTAATTCAATCATCACTACGTCATCATCTTTTTCAAATTGATGAGTAACCGCTCTTTTGGTGCTACGCCCTTCTCCATCAAAGCCGGTGAATATTGCCGTTAATTGGTGTTTCCCTTCTTTTAGGTTTCCTAAATAAACTTGCTGAATACCACCTTTTTCAAGTGCTTTACGTTGGCGTTCAGTATAGAGAAAGCCAGCAACATTTTTGTCATTAATTTTCAGCTCAACACTGTCAACTTTGAAAAAACGACCAACATCAACAGATACAAAAACAGCAACTTGTGTACTCGCTGGAAATAATAAATCTTCTTCCAAAATAAACAGATCTCGATTTAACTTCAGTACCTGTTTTTTAATGTCTTCAAGTTCTGTTGATAACGTCCCGTTAGTTTTTGAAGAATCTGGCTCATTCGCGAAACTATTAACCGACATAACCAATGATAAAAGTAGAATGCTAATGGATAAAACCAGCGATTTATTAACGCGGGTTAGCACTGAAGAAGAGTAAATATTCATGTTCATAAATTACACCTAGGGCAGCTTTCAAATTGTCTAAATTTATAAAGAATATTAAAAATAAACGCTATAAAACGCACGAATTACATTAGCAGAAAAACCATATAAAGATTCATTACCTACTCCACCTTCATCTAAAGGGTTTCTGAAGTTGTTATAATTGAAATCAATATAATCCCATTGCAATGAAGCTTCAGAACGCGAACTCCCAAACGATAAACTATCAGGTAATGAATACGTAATTCCAATACCTACCGTCATGTTGTCGAAGTCGCTAAGTTCTTTATCTCTCGCAAGATAGTTTTGTGCATCCTTATATGCGAATAAATCACTATAAAAATTTGCTTGGCTTTGCTCGTAATAGCGCAATTTTAGTTCAAGCTCAAATGCATCACCCAACGGGTGCCTATAACCTAGCTCAACATCATTAGATTTTATTTCCCAACTGTCACTAAAGTAGCGATAGTGAAAAAAAAGTGCGGCTCGATAAGGCAGGTAATAACTGGCTGATAATTTGGTCGCAAATGAATTTCGCGTTTGTGGGTATATTTCAGATTGGTAACCAACACCTGAAGGCGTTGAGTTGTCTATATAGCGGACGGTGCGATAAGGGTTATTCAAATATCCGTCATCTGCGATAGCTTCAATACTTAAACTGGCAGTTAAATTTCGGGTTAATATTTGGTTTAAACCTGCGCGTATACGGTATTGTTGGCTTTCTTCTTCAAAAACCTCGTCACCATTACGTTTGATATCATTGTCGCCATAAGAAAAACCCATACTAATATTAGTGAGATCGCCAAACGTATCATGCGAGACATTGAAGCTTAGCGACTGCGCGAAATAATCATCTTCATCGCTTTGACGTACATTGAACGACATAATGGTTTTTTCGTGTAAATATTCAATGCCTAGTTGCCCTTCGTTTCGCTCTTCAGTGTAGGCGCTTGCGGTACTGAGTACATCAACAGACGCTGATGAAATACTGTCTAAATAATAATATGCGGTAACCGATACAGATTCTGTCGCCTTTTTTCTCAAGAGAATTGACGGACCGTCGATTTTCATCCCACCACCTTCATAACTGTGGTAAAGCACATCAACGCGATCTGCTGCTAAAACGGCAGCTTGGCTTGAAGTGATGCTAAGAATAAAACCAAAGAATACACTTAAGCAAATGCTTAAGTGTATTCTTAACTTAGCGATAAGTTTTGACGCTGATAAAGCACCTGCTTTCATTTTTTGCATGCTATTGAATTTAGTTACAACCACAACCACCACCTTCTGCCCCTTCTGCGCCACGCGCGGCTTCACGTCCATCTAATACATGAGCAACATGCTTACTTGCAATAGGATGACGAGACGCACTCATAATGGGGTCTGCTAAATTTTGCCTTTCATAGGGTTTTACCCAGGGCTCAATGGATAAGCTTGCGCAACCCGTTAAACTCATAAGAGAAAGTAAAAAAACAGCTTTAACAATAGTTTTGATCAAAGATAACTCCTAGGTTTATGCGTTTCATTTTCTGTTCTACTATTCTCTAATCAGCTTTTTAATCGCTTTAGCGTACTTTTTTCCGTAACCGTCTTTAAAACCACGATAGACATAACGCACGATACCATCGCGATCGACAAGAACGGTTGTTGGCATAGCCTGTACATCGTATGTCTCAGAAAGCTTATTGGTTTCATCAAAAAATATTGAGAAGCTTAAATCCAAATTAGCGAGAAAATCCTTACCTGCTTGATTTTCTTGTTCAACGTTAATACCCCATACTTGAACGCCTAAGTCTTGGTATTTATCTTGTAATTCTTGAAGTACCGGCATTTCTTTACGGCACGGCCCACACCATGAAGCCCAAAAATTAATTAAAATAATGTTGCCTCGTTGCTCGGTTAAATTAAAGTTCTTACCTTGCATATCCTTTAAAGTAAAATCAGGTGCAGGTTGGCCTATGGTAACTCCATGTACATTCATTGAGATAAAAAAGGCAAGCATAACCAACAAACTTCTGCGCCAAGACTTAATTAAAAACATATATTTTCCTTTATAGTTAACCGTGAATATTTCAGTATTTATTTCCTAGATATTAAGTACATCTACACTTAGAAATAAACAGAAAACCCAGTAACGAAATTCAGATTGTGCGTTGTTTTAGACTCACCGGTGACTTGTGTATCAAAAACATAATCACTCATGCCAATATCCCATGCTACCCAGTCATTAATGAATACTCGGTAATTAGCCGTAAAATTAACGGTGAACTGTTCGTCACCAGCAAACTCTGTGCTGCCTGCACCAAGCTCTATTGAAAATATGCTATTGAGTACTAAATCTTTGCTGAAAAAGATTTCCCCGGGAAGAAGATTGTAGCCAATATTTAAACCGTAATAGGTTAAATCTCGTTGTTCATCTGTTAGCAATGGCGCTGAATTTACTAATTTCTCAAAACTGGTTTCGCCACCTTTACCTTGACCATAGCGAGCTTTCAAATAGAAGTTTTCGGTCATATGATAGCCAATGTGTACGCCCATCCAACCACTGTTTTCGAAATCTTCAATCGAAATAATACCGCCTTGAAGTCCTATTTCGAAATTTTCTGAATCAAGTACGTCATCTAAAATTTCGCGTCGTTCAACATCCGCTTTAACTTGTATTTGAGCGTCGAGTTCTTGCTCTGAAGCATTTACGGCATAAGAGAAAGACAGTGCACATATCAATAATGTGCTTACAGTAATAAACCGTTTTAAAAAAATACGCTGAAACCTATTTTCCATGTGTGGATCTCTTCATTGGTATCTCGGTCGGTTAATGCTAACGAGAGCTTATATTCGGCTCGTAATAAAAAATTGCGAGCAATGTGATATTTAATGCCTGCAGCGGCACTCATTAAGGTATTTTGTCGACTTTCTGAGTCAGCTAAAACACTATGAGGTTGAGTGTCGATAACTCCCCCACCTATACCTATATAGGGTGTTACTGTCCAATCGGGTCTGGGCTGACTGAACAGCATGACTTCATATATATTGCTGTCTGAAATATTACCCAGTGCTTTACCTGCCGAGATTTCTGCACTAAAAACAGGTGTAAAAGCGTAACCTAGATAAACGTTATAAAAATTTGCCCCTTCTAAATCACCAAACATTACCCCACCTTCAACAGTACGGTTCTGAAAATTGTCTTGGTAATTATCTTCTTGATTTATCGCTTTGCCATTTTGACTTAAGCCAAATAAATCCTCTTCATGGAGCCAGCCTTCAATACCACGCTTATCTTTTACTTTAAGCCAGGAAGTGCGTTTAAGAAGTACTATTATATTTTCATTTTTTTCGACTATATGGACAACCGGATAACCCGCACTTGGACCTGAATGCAATTCTACAAAAGGAACGTCAATATGCAAAGTATTAGCTTGAGAAGACTCTGCTAATACCTTTGAATTCAATAAAATAATAACCAATAAAAAGGTTATTCTTGCTAGGTTATTCAACATAAGTATCTATTGTAAAATTCATATCGTTTGCATTCTCTATTTTCAAAAATTTACTCACTAATCTTGAGAGTAAAATGGTGTATTGTAATATTGTCCGCCGATATCTAACCATTCACGCAATAACTTTTTTTCGTCAGCTGTCATCATATTTTGATGAGTAAGATTATTAATCAGCTCGAAGAAACGTCCGCTTGACGCTGCACCATTTGTTGAAAGTATACTTTGTACACCTAACGTAGTTAAAACCGGAATAGGGTTACCTTCCGCATCTAAAATAAGTTCACCTTCACTATCAACTTCAAAAACAATATTACCGTCTTCATCAAGCACAGGGATTAATCGATCAATTAAAATACCATCAACGACTTCTTGCTCAACATCATTAAAAAACAGTTCTCGATAACTGGTTAAATGCGCAGGTTGATCACTCGAAACGCTTGGTGAGAAATCTAATTGTCCCGCCGGCACTTGCGAAAAACCATCGCTATCAGCAATGCTATGGCAACTTGTACACGTTTGGTTGGCAATAAATTCTTGCGTATCGTCATCAAGTAATTCACGAGGCAAATCCCATAATGGCTGAATATGCTCTACGTAATTTATTTGAATACGGCAATAAGCTGTCCAATTATCAAAACATTCTACGCCATTGGGCATTAAAGTAGATAGGTTTTCATAAGCATAATTTATGCTTGGATTTACTGTAGAAATATTAGGGTCAGTCCATTGGTCTTGGTAGCTAAGTTCTGAGGTAAGTTCTGCTAAACCATTCACCATTTCATCAGCTTGCGCCATGGTCTGCCCTTGGGTTGGAATAATGGCTTGCGTGGCATTTGGATAAGCAGTTCCACCCATTGCGCCAGCATTAATACTTGTCGCTTGCGCATCTAATCTTCCGTGAGGCTGCTCGCTACTGGCGGTGTGACAACCATTACACTCTAAAACTTCTCCGGGTTTTAACGTTAGCCACTGTAGATGTCTACCATTTATACGTTGTCCGTTCTCATCTAAGATGCTGATAGCAAATGGCGTGTTTGCCGGTACTTTAACTTTCACAGATCCGTCAGGCTGAATCGGCGTGTAGCCAATAACTTCTCGCATTAATTGATTATTACTACGACCGAAATCAGTGTTAGCAATATCTCTAACTTCGTCAGGTGGCATAGGAACACCTCGAATCAGTCGTAAAAAACGTGCAGGTAAATCAGCAGCTGGTGTTAATGACGGGTCACTTAAACGAGCGATCCCTTCTGGATTATTATTTTGAACCGTGGCATCTATTCCGTCGAAATCGTAAACACTACGAATATGAATAGCCCCAGCAAGTTCACCACTTAACTGAGCATCGAGTTCATTACCAATAACTTTATCAGCAATAAATGTTTTTGCTTGTTCAGATGGCCTCATCACAACTGATTCAGTTATGATTTTACCCGCTTGCGTTGTAGCAACAAGTTGCTGAGTATTATCGGTATTATTTAATAACCATAACTCGAATAATGGTTCAGCAAGTTCGAGCGCTTCATCAGCCAGTTCTTCCGCACTTAACTGGCCACATGCTTTAATCACATCGGCAACAACGACACGACAAAGATCCCAGCTCATTAAATATCTATTACTACTGTCGGGTAACGGGTAAAGGTAATTTAGTCGGCCTGATTCAGAAAAATCGGATGAGAAGTTAAAATTAAAACGATCACTTAGCACTAAATCAGTTACCGCATTTGCTTGAGCGCCAGACTCTGCTGTTGCTTGTTCGTTATCAATGTAATCAGTAATGTTTATTAGTACCGGTCTTTTTTGATAAACCGTTTCATCCTGCGAGCCCAGCAACATTAAAATATCACCATTTGGCATTTGTTGCGGTTTAATAAACTCTACTTGTTCATTCTCATCATCAAGCATTAACTGATGTGAGTGCCAACCAAAAACAAGGGTATTGTCTGTGCCATCAGGATTCATGCTATACAGATTAATGCCGTGTTCTCCACCCATAGCGTCCCAACGGCTATAAAGTATTCGACCATTTTGTAAAACTAAAGGATAGAAGTCATGACTTAAATTAAAAGTAAGTTGTTCTATCGATGTGCCGTCAGCGTTCATCACATGAATATTGAAAGTTTCGTTATCTCGGCGTTCATCTAAAGCTGTATATTGTGGTTTACCCTCGTCAAGTAAGATAGCGCGCGATAAACGTTGGCGAGTAGAGGCAAATATAATACGACCATCAGGTAAGAAAGATGGCATTAGATCATCACCTTGCTCAGCAAGTGTGTCGTTCGTTATTATGCGTTCTAGGATTTGGGTCGATAATTGATAACGCCATATATTCCAGCGAGGTTGATCTTCCTCGTCAGCATTTTCTATTTCTGGCGCTCTAATTGAAACAAGCATTTCTTGACCATCATCAGAAATGCTTAAGTCTCGAATATCAATAAGTTGATCTTCACCAAATAATAATGATGTTAAATTTGTAACGGGAGAGTCAGCAAAGGCATTTTTCTTGACTAATAAATTAGCGCCAGCATTAAAAATAGCAGGATCACGTGCGTCAAAACGTGCGAGTGTTACACCATTTTCATCTGTTTGGGTATCAAGGGTTCGTTCGATATAGACAACAGGGTACTCAACCAGCACTGGGTCTGGTTCTTCGTCCTTAATTGATGTTTCAGTATTACACGCCCAAAGCAACAAAACGACAGACATGAGTAATATGTTATAGCCCAGCTTCGGCTTCATTCAATTCCCTTAACGCATCATTTAAACAACGTACACTATAGCTAAAAAGTGTAAAAAACTTCTGGCATTATTTCGACATTATTACCCTATAACGCCAGACATTCAACCACAAAATCAATAATTGTAAAAAAATCCGACACTATTTTTCTAGTTATTAACTTTTTAAGCGTATTTACTGCAAAAAGTTAATCAACGGTGATATTATCAATGCGATATTTATAATTTATGTCTTTTTTTTACTTAAAAGTGTAAAATTTCTTGACATTATTATCACATAGTTTCAATGTTTCAATACTTTTATTGATTTATATTTAACCAATCGATGTTCTTTATTGGTTGAATATCACACAAAACAGTTGATTAATTGCTGATTTATTAGCCATTATTTAATAATTTTATCTACTACGTTTTTATTTTTGTGGCTAAAGACTTTCATGGAGATCTTATAAAAATGCAACTCCGCTCTAACATACGATTAGATTCGTATAAAAACAGACTAAAACCAACAACTTTCATTAGCAGGTTTTTTTGTTGTTTAGCATTATTCATTGCAACGAGTTCGATATCAAATGCCCATGCGGGAACCTTAGAACAAGCAAAACAGCTACACGACAGATTAACAGGTGTTTCTGCGTCAGAAATTACCTTATTAGAAATGATGATATTACTTGATGAGAATAAGCCTATTGAAGCGGCTTATAAAGCGATGGAAACGCCAGCATTCTATTCCACCACCTTAAAATTATTTGCGACTCCATCGACGAATATCGATCAAGATATTTTTGCGCCACTCAACGACTACAGTGCAACCTTAATTGGTTTGGTTAGAGACGATGTTGATTTTAGAGAAATTTTACAAGCAGATATTCTTTATGTGGGCAAAAGTAGTTTGGGTTTACCTGCCTACAGCATTAGCAATAATGCGCATTATCAAGCACTCGAAGATCAGTTCATTGACTTATCAGACGCTTTAGAGCGAACTTCACAATCAAGTTTAAGTGGTTTACCTGCTACCGCAACCGCTGGCGTGCTAACAAGTAGAGCCGCAGCGAAAGAATTTTTCTATTTGGGTACGAATAGAGCCATGGTCAGATTTACGTTAATGAACCATTTATGTACTGACTTAGAGCCTTTAAAAGACACCACGCGTTCTCCAGACCGTATTCGTCAAGATGTGAGTAGAAGCCCTGGAGGCGATAGCCGTTTATTTCTTAATAATTGCCTAGGTTGTCATAGTGGTATGGACCCATTGGCTCAAGCCTTTGCTTATTACGAATATAACTTTAATAGTGAAACAGACCCAACAGGTGAATCTGGCTCGCTCTCATACAACCAACAAGGTCAAACAGATCCAACAACGGGTACGCGTGTTCAAAGTAAGTATCATAATAATGCAACAACGTTTCCTTATGGTTTTGTAACTCAAGACGACCAATGGCAAAATTATTGGCGTGAAGGTGTGAATCAAAAACTGGGCTGGGATGAAAATTTAAGTGGAAAAGGTGTTGGCGCAAAATCTTTAGGGCAAGAGTTTGCTAACAGCCAAGCATTTGCGCACTGCCAAGTAAAAAAAGTATTTAACACTGTTTGCCTTCGTGACGCTGAAAGCGACGACGATTTAGCACAAATCAGTTCAACAACCGAATCGTTTAAGCAAAACGATTATCAACTTAAGCGAGTATTTGCTGAAGTTGGCGAATATTGTATGGGGGAATAAAGGTGATGAACTTCATAAGCAATTACTTTAATAATCACCTTAACAACAACTTTTGTAATCACTTAACGAAATATCTTTCAACATTCGTGTTAGTGCTAACTTTAGGCGCTTGTGGCGGCGGTGGCGGTGAAGTAGAAACAAACCCACCTGCACAGCAAGATCCACAGTCGACAGAATATACGGGACCTGCACCCACAACTGAAGATATTCAAAAGTATAAAACCTTTCTTTGGGACAATATTTCCACAGAAGATAAGTGTGGTGCTTGTCATACAGAAGGTGGGCAAGCTCCCTACTTTGCCAGCCGTAACAATGTTAATGATGCCTATGCAGCGACAAGTTCACTGGTTAATTTAACGAGTCCGGCTTCATCTCGCCTAGTAGAAAAAGTAGCTGGTGGTCATAATTGCTGGCTAGCTAGCGATAGTGCTTGTGGTGAAAACATGGAGCAATGGATCAAGTTATGGTCTGACGACAGAGTGGTAACAGCAAACACTATCGAATTGTCTGCTCCTGTGATTCGTGAGCCAGGTGCGAGCAAAAACTTTCCTGATGAAAGTGCCCTATTTAACGAACACGTATACCCAGTAGTTAATCAATATTGTGTCGCTTGTCATAGCGAATCATCGAATTCTGCGCAATCTCCCTTCTTTGCGAGTAATGATCTTGAGCAAGCCTATGAGTCAGCTAAACAAGTCATGAACTTAGACAGCCCTTCTCAATCAAGGCTCGTTATACGTTTAGGCAGTGAATTTCATAATTGTTGGAGTAATTGCCAAGAAAACAGTCTAACCATGTTAAATGCTATTACTGCGTTTAGTAATCAAATTGAGGTTGATGAAATTTCAGAAGAAATGTTGGTATCTAAATCATTGCGATTAACTGACGGTATTACCGCATCAAGCGGCGGCCGCTTTGAGTCAGATATCATCGCTTTATATCAATTTAAAACCGGCGAAGGCAACATTGCTTATGACACTTCAGGTATTTCTCCTGCGGCTAACTTGACCCTGAATGGCGATATTGAATGGCTAGGTAGTTGGGGATTAACATTCAACAATGGCAAAGCACAAGCAAGTACCGCCAGTAGTAAAAAGCTACATGATTTGATTACTTCTACTGGTGAGTTTTCAGTTGAAGCGTGGATAACACCCAATAACGTCGTTCAAGAAGGGCCTGCACGTATGATTACTTATTCAGCAGGCGATAATGACAGAAACTTTATGCTCGGCCAAACACAATATAACTATGATTTTTTATTACGAACAGAAAATTCAAACGCTAACGGCGATCCCGCGTTAAGTACACCCGATGCTGATGAAATACTGCAAGCGACTTTGCAACATGTGGTGCTGACATACAATGCCACAACAGGTCGACGCATTTATGTGAATGGTAATTTAATTGAGATCACCGACGAAGATATTGCTCCATTGGCAACTTGGGACGATAGTTTCGCACTTATTTTAGGCAAAGAAGCTTCCAACCAACATGTTTGGCAAGGCGATATCCGCTTACTCGCCATTTATAATCGAGTATTAGGGCAAGAACAAATTGCACAAAACTATGACGTGGGCGTTGGTGAAAAGTTCTTTTTATTGTTTTCCATCAGTGAACTTATCAACTTAGACAATACTTATGTGATGTTTGAAGTTAGCCAATTTGATAATTATAGCTACTTATTTAACGGTGCTTCTATTGTTAACATTGATGGGACACCTGTATCTACCGCATTTGATCTAAAAAGTTTACGCATTGGCTTAAATGGTAAAGAAAGTGTACAAGGCCAAGCATACAGTAATATTGACCTTTCAATTACGAGTGGACAGAATTTGACAGAGCCAATGATTATTTCACCATTAGGGACGATTATTGGTCTTGAAAAAGGCGCCAGCCAAGACGAATTTTTCTTAACCTTTGAAAAAATTGGTGAACATACCAACGTTACTGTGCCAGGAGTATTTACCACACCTGACGAAGTAGCTGCGACTACAGAAACAGCGCATATTGGCATTAGATACTTTGCTGAAATTAACCATAATATGAGTGTATTAACTGGCGTATCGCAACAAACGGCAAAGGTTTTTAATACCTATCAATTGGTTAAACGCCAACTACCGAGTATTGAAAATATTGATACCTTTATATCTGCTCAGCAAATGGGCGTTACTCAATTAGCCATTGCCTATTGTGATACCGCTATTGAAGACACCAGTATACGTAACACTTGGTTTCCTGATGTTGATTTTACTCAACCACCCAATATTGCACTAAGCAGTAGTCAACGAACGAATTTACTAACGCCGCTGTTAGCGCAATTAATCCCCCTTACTGTGGCAACGCAGCCTGACAAAACCTTGGTGTATAGCGAACTAGATAGTTTAACAACGCGACTATCAGTTTGTGAAGGTACCTGCACGCAAGAAAGAACACGCACTATTGCAAAAGCAAGTTGTGCCGCCGTTCTTGCCAGTGCTGTGATGCTGGTTCAGTAGGAGCAAATTATGTTACTAAACAAAAATGTTAAAGACACGTTCGATAGAAAGATTAAAGGGACAATAAAATGACCAGACCTAAACACTTGCACCCAAACAGCCCTTTATTATTTCCTGATCATCAAAAACCGATGACTCGACGTGACTTCATTTCAACGGGGTTACGAACAGGTGGTCATGCAGTTGCTGGTTTGTCGCTGTTTAGTTTATTCGCCAATCCTAATAAAGCTAATGCGACGCTTTCTCCAGACTTAGAAGCGTTAAGAGAATCGTGTGGTATCAACATTGAAGGCGCAGGAAAAATTCCTTTTATCAGTTTTGACTTAGCAGGTGGCGCTAATATTGCGGGTTCTAATGTATTGGTGGGTGGTGCGGGTGGTCAACAAGATTTTCTATCAACCGCAGGTTACAACAAACTGGGGTTACCCGGCGATATGGCACCGTCAATCGCGAATCCTTTAAGTGGTTTATCAGACTTTATCAATACAGAATTAGGCTTAGCTTTCCATTCTGACTCACAGTTTTTACGGGGTATTTTAGAGAAAACCTCAACAGAAACCAGAGCCCTAATTAATGGCGCTGTTCTCCCTAGTCGTTCAGATAACGATACCAGTAATAATCCGCACAATCCCATGTACGCAATTTCGGCTGCGGGGGCTGATGGTTCGTTAATGCCATTAATTGGCTCACGCAATAGTGACTCAGGTGGCAACTCAATGTCAGCAACAAATTTCATTGATTTAAGTAAACGTCCCACCAAAATTGATCGACCTACGGATGTTACTGGCTTAGTGGATGTTGGCGACTTATTTAATTTGCTTTCGCAAAAAGACGCGGTTGCCGTAATGGAAAGTATTCAACGTATAAGTGCACAAAAAATGGCGTCAGTTAACAGCCAAGTTACCCGAGATGATGTTATTAAAGACCTGGTTAATTGTGGCTACGTGCAAAGTGCCGATTTGGCGGATCGCTTTGGTGATCCCTCAACATTAAATCCACTTTTAGATCCTGACATCGTTGGCCCTGCGGGGATATTCACCTTAGATGAATTTGATTCTGAAACGGAGTTTCAAAAAACCGCTTCTATTATGAAGCTGGTGGTAAATGGCTTCTCGGGTGCAGGCACGGTAACTATGGGTGGGTTTGATTATCATACCGGTGAACGTGGTACAGGAGAATTACGTGATTTACGTGCTGGACGTTGTATGGGGGCGTGTTTAGAATATGCGGCTCGAAGAAATATGCCATTAATGATGTATGTATTTAGCGATGGTTCTGTTGCCAGCAATGGCCGTATTGACGATTCTATTGAAGGAAGAGGCAAAGGCGAGTGGACAGGTGATAACTCATCTACGGGTGCATCATTCTTTTTAGTCTTTAACCCTACAGGTAAACCTCAACTCGCTGGAGGAAATGCAGATCAAATGGCAAGACAACAGCAAATTGGTTTTATGCGCCCTGACGCATCAGTTGATACTGCTTCTGCGCCATCAGCGAATAACGTTAACTTATTAGTTGAAACGGTACTACTTAATTACATGGCCTTGCATGGCGAACAAGGTGCATTTTCAACAGTCGCACCGCGACAAGGTTTAGGTAATGCAACAATGTTAGACTCGCTAACTGCGTTTCAACCTATTGTGTGATTATGCCTGAGAAACTACCATTTTTTATTAATATAATTGAAGTCTTGACCAATCTGCAGAAATTGAGTATCGCTTTGCCCAAACTTATTATGATGTAGGTGAGGATAATGATTTTGATTTTCTTGCAAAATACATGGCTCATCACCATTTGACTCAGGAAAGCACTGATGATCCTTTAGTAAAAGCTGTGCCATGATTGGTTTTAAATGTAAGGCATTTAATTTCAAGAGGTTAGTACTTATTGGTCGGAATTATTATTGATTGTTAAACCCCTTCAACCGCATCCATGCGGATATTAAACGTCCCTTTTTTAAATGATACGCCTTTACACCAAAGAGCTTCCTGTGCTTTTCTTTCGAATTAAATAGATAACTAAATTAGACAAAACATAAAAGAGAACAAAGGGCATCGAAACCGTGTAATACAATGTTTCATACATAGGAGCTCCTCCTTTAGTAGAATCATCAATTAAGAAATAGAGCTTCGATAGTAAATAAACTCCTACAAATGGCAATAACGATACTATAATCATTGTGATCTTAAAGCGTTTTCCTGAAGTTAACTTAAAGCTTAAAATCGAACAAATTACAGCGAACATGAATAAATATATTAAATAAATCATAGCTATCTCTCTATTGAAGTTACAACACAGTTTCTATCTAAATAGTAGTACCCACCATCCCCATTAGGAAACCTCCATAGCTCACACGTTAATGTATAAGTAACAGAACTTCCCTCACCAGTTCTTGAAACATCACCTATTTCTGTACTGCCATCAGGAATACCAGCATCTTGAGTTTGACATTCTGGTGAATTACCAGGATTAGGGGTGGCTGCACAAAATGCATCTCTAGCAGCTTCAATTGTAGATACTGCTTTATAAAAAACATCGGCAGCACTTCTCAGTAACGATTTCATAACTTTCTTTAGATATTTATTTTTATTTTCAACATAGTCTGTAACATCTGACTCCATATCTCCCAGAAATATCGCATCACAAACAGCTTTAGCTGAACCAGAATCATAACACATATCATGTGTATTACATGATATGTGTTATGATTCTGTAAATATTAGATCTGGAATATTAACTCCATCTTCGGCACCGCAGCCATTTGGTAGAGTCGAGTTTGAAATAGTATTTATATAGAAATTGTTTTTATATTTTTTTTTATATAAAAACGATTGAAGATGTTGTTCATAAGCTTGATACTCATTTATAGCATCATAAACAGCTTGTGGCACAGCCCTTGGTATTAAAATTTTACCGTCATTACGCTCATAAATTATCTTATATTTTCTAGCTTCACCGCTTGAAGGGTTAATGATTAGGATTTCAGTACCTGACGTATATGTCTCAGCTAAATTTTCAAAATAGAACTCACTATTACATTCATTGCATATCACCACTTCTTCAGCGCTCGATTCGGCACTAATAGCAAAAGATGACAAGAAGATAATAGCCAAAATAAACATATTCATTTTCATAAAATAATTCCTATTCCTTGTATGATTAATTTTATTACTAGGGACTTATTGATCCCAGCAATTTATATGTAATCACAACATGCTGCCAGATACAATATATTAACCTATAATTTGCACTTAAAATACAAAGTCACTGTCCTGCCATAAACGTTCACCATGCACTATCATGATAAAATACATACTTTTAAGCGATTATTTTTAAAATGGACTCAATTTCAGAAAAATATACCTTTCTTTTCGCCCCATTGGGTGTCTTTTTATATTTTTTTTCGATTAAAAAATGGAACTATCCATAGGTTTTAGTTTTATTAATTGCTCTCCAGCCCTTTTGATACATGTAATGTTTGCTGATTATCAATAATAATCGCTTCATACTCAGGCAGTTGTTCAATAAAGGCCATACCTTCCTGTAAGCCTTTAACAAATACTGTGGTTGATAGTGCATCAACATAGGTAGAGTCTTTACCAATAATAGATACACTCACTACTTTTCTTGCTGAGTCTCCGGTTTTCGGATTAATAATATGGTGATACCGAACACCGTCTTCAATAAAGTAACGTTCGTAATCACCTGATGTTGAAATTGATTCGTTGCTCAATGGCAACTTCACGGCTGTTTTCTCTTCCGCCCTCGGATGTTTAATACCAACATACCAAGGTCTACCACGACGATCACCCAATAACCCTGTGTCACCACCCGCACTCACTAAAGCATGTTTTATTCCTGCTGCTTTCAACAACACTAAACACCTCTTCACGGCATAACCTTTGGCAATGCCGCCTAGATCTATTTTTACATCAGGCTGGCTAAAGCGCACCGTAGAATTTTTTTCATCTAAAAGTACAGCATGATAATCAATCGCTTTTAAAGCACTTTCAATAGACGTTTGATCAGGCCTTTGTTTTTCACGATAGTCATATTGATAACCGATTGATGCATACGTAATGTCAAATGCGCCGTCACTCATCTCAGCAATTTTTTGCGACTCATTTAATAAGTCAAAAAGCTCAGTAGTGATAACAACAGCTTCAGTGCCTGCTTTGTTATTCACTAAGCTCAATTCACTTGTTTGTTTATAAGGGCTCATTGCGTGATCAATTCTATGCATCTCTTCTTGCACTAAAGAGATCACTTGCTTTGAAGTACTTTTGATATTCTCAGAGTCATCTAACCAAAACTCTACATGTGCTTGCGTGCCCATTACTTCAAAGTTATTACTGAACCACTGCGCTGTAACAGTATGGGTAAAGAAGAAAAATATTGTGGCTAATATGATAGGTTTTAACATCAAATTTTTATCTCTTTTTTATAATAAATAGACTTTATAAGTTTTTGGTAGGTGGAGTTTTATTTTTCAAACAACCGGAAACTGACAACTAGCTTAAATCATTTATCCCAATAAAACTGTTTAATAGAAGCATCATCGTAAATTGAATAAATATAATATACAAAATTAAATTATCGTTAATAATTTGAATTGAGTTAATTGAAATAGTGTAAAAAATCCCATTTGAATAATTTTTCTAGGCGTAGTTCGTATTTTTGATTAAACTTAAAGGAATCATATTTAAAAGCATACCGAAATGGAAAAACATCAAGAATTATTAATTGCCTTAAGAAAAGTGATCAGGGCAATAGATTTACATTCAAAACATCTAAGTAAGACTTCGGGCTTAACAAGCCCACAACTATTGATCATGCTCGAAATAGATAAAGATGCGGGTATGAACTCAAGTCAGGTGGCTAAAAATGTCAATTTGAGTGCAGCTACTGTGACCAATATTCTTGATAGATTAGAGACTAAGAGCCTTGTTTCCAGAGTGAGAAATACGCAAGATAAACGTAAAGTAAGTTTATATTTAACAGACGATGGTAAAGCGCTTTTACTTAAAGCACCTCAAGCCCTGCAAGAACATTTTATTGAAAATTTTTCTAACTTAGCAGAATGGGAACAATCTCAGTTATTGTCTTCTATGGAGCGGCTAGCAGATATGATGAATGCGAATGAAATTGATGCATCACCATTATTAGAGCTCAATGCAATGAGCGCCAGCAGTATTAGCAATACTAATAAAACTGACGCCCCAAAAACCTAACGTAGTAAATGTAAAAAGTGAAGATGCTTGTGGTATTGATCAATAATATTATTGATCACTGCCGTTTTTGACCAACCCATAATGTCATAATCCTGCCCACCTTCTACCAAATGAACTTCTGCTCGGTAGTAGTTTTGATCATCTTCATTTTCTTCATTAACAAAGTCTGGTTGTGAGTACTTTTGTGCGAGTACTCGATAAACAAACTCTTGCGCTTCACCATGGTCAACAATTAAGCTCAACCCATTTTCTGATGAGATTTCAACGTTAATTTGTTTTCCTTCTAACTCCTTTGAGACTAAATCGAATGCGGGTGCTACGATTTGATCAATAAATTTACTCACGTTAGCTTTGTTTGGGAAATCAACCACGTTCTGTAATCGTATTTGCCAACTATCATTATTTTCACTGCTCGAATGAGGAATGCCAGCTATCAATTGACTATCCTGCTTAAAAGCTTCAACTCTTAACGATTTTATTAAGCCAGCAATGGCGAGCAATAACACCAGTGTAAAAGGCAATGCACTTGCAATGGTCATGGTTTGGAGGGCATTAAGACCACCTGCCAACAGTAATATCGCTGCAACGATGCCAATCCCTACTGCCCAATACACACGTTGCCATAACGGTGTATCATTCTTCCCGTGTGAACAGAGCATATCTACAACCATCGCACCAGAATCACATGATGTGACAAAAAATATCACGATCATTAACACGCTAAAGAATGATAATACTGAAGTTAATGGGAAGTTTTCAAGAAACACAAATAATGCCACGGATGAATCTTTGCTAACCATCTCACCTAAACCCACTATCCCTTGGTTATAAACGAGATCAATTGCACTATTACCAAAAATTGTCATCCAAAATAACGTGAATACAGTAGGTATTAACATCACACCAATAATGAATTCTCTAATCGTGCGACCACGGGATATTCGCGCAATGAACAAACCAACAAAAGGTGCCCAAGCCAACCACCACCCCCAATAAAATATTGTCCAACCCCCTATCCAATCTGTCTTTTTGTAGGCGAACAAATTAAAGGTGTTATGCACAATGTCAGCTAAATAATCGCCAATATTCTGTAAATATGCTTGTAACAAAAATACCGTTGGCCCAAGTATAAAAACGAGTAATAACAGTATAATGGCTAAAATCATGTTTGTTTCAGAGAGTATTTTAATACCCTTATCTAAACCTGTTGCAACTGATATAACGGCGAGACCTGTGATAACACACATAATAATTATTTGATTGGTCGTCGAAATATCTATTTCAAACAAATAATTAAAACCTGCATTAACTTGTGAAGCCCCCAAACCAAGTGAAGTAGCAACACCGAATACCGTACTAACTACAGCAAAAACATCAACTAAATGGCCTGGCCATTTGTAAATTCTATCGCCAATCAACGGATATAAAGCAGAACGTAACGTTAAGGGTAAATGATGACGGTAACTAAAATATGCTAATACCAAAGCAACAATGGCATATATAGCCCAAGCGTGAAGTCCCCAATGAAAAAATGTCATCTTCATTGCTTCTTGAACAGCTTCAACCGTACCCGTTTCAGCAGTTGGTGGAGACAGATAATGCATTAAAGGCTCAGCGACACCAAAGAACATTAAACCAATCCCCATTCCAGCGGCAAAAAGCATAGAAAGCCATGAAACTAATGAATAATCGGGGGTTGAATGATCTGGTCCTAATCGAATATCACCATAACGTGAAACGGCTAAGAAAATAACAAAAAAGAAGATGAATGCCACAGTAAGTACATAGAACCAACTACCATTTTCAATAATGCTTGCCTGAATAAGAGTAAATAGGTTTTGTGCTTGTTTAGGTAAAGCGGCGGTATAAAGTAAAAGCGCTATAATAATAGCTGAGGCGCTACCGAAGACCTTTATATTTAATTGACTCTTGTCGGTTGAAGGCAAATTATTCCCCTAAATTGATTCGAGTTGATATTATATCGATTAAGCCTTGCTGTAAACAATAGCATGTACAAGATAGTTACACGATATAAGCTATATCTATTAATGTGTTGAAAAGATCGTATTTATTGCTAAGCTATAATCAATAAAAAAATAGTTAGAATACTAATAATATCAACTCGAAATATAATCAAAAACTCAGGGATAATAAATATGAAATTTACTAAACTGCATTGTGCTGTTCTTACAGCCATGGCAGCATCAGGCTCTATCTATGCTGAAGAAGTAAAAAAGAAAGAAAGAGCATCAATAGAAGTCATAGAAGTTACCGCAACTAAACGAGTAGAATCCATTCAAGATGTGCCTGTAACCGTAAGCGCATTAACCGGCGATAGCTTAGAGAAATTAGGTGTTGCTAATTTTGATCAATATGTAGAGTTTTTACCTAATGTGGTTTTTCAGGGCACAGGTCCTGGCCAAAATGAAATATACATTCGAGGCGCGGCAACCACGCAAACCAGTATTGCTGTTTCATCTGTTCAAGCATTACAACCCTCAGTTGCTTTTTATCTAGATGAACAACCTGTTTCAATGCAAGGGCGTAATTTAGATATTTACGCGACAGATGTTGAACGCATTGAAGTTTTACCTGGTCCACAAGGAACGCTTTTTGGTGCTAGCTCTCAATCAGGTACCGTTCGTTTAATTACAAACAAGCCAAACCATGATGGTTTCTCTGCAGGTTTTGATACCAGCATAAGCTCTACAAAAGGTGGAGATTTAAGTAATTCTGTTGAAGCTTATTTCAATATGTCGTTAACTGATTCACTTGCTGTGCGTGTTGCTACGTATAACGATTACCAAGGTGGTTGGATAGATAACGTATTAAATGTGCCTGGTGAAGGCGGTTACATTGGTAGTGCGGAAGTTATTAGTCGCATTTCTGGTGATGCCTTAACAAACCCTGAAAATGTGCCTGTTACCTCACCTAAAAATGATTCCTTAGTAGAAGATAACTTTAATACTGCAAACTATGCTGGTGCGCGTTTTGGTTTATCCTATCTTATCAATGATGAATGGGAACTTTTAGTTCAACATACCCAGCAATCTCTCGATACTGAAGGCGTGTTTGCGTACGATCCAAATCTTGAAGGTGAGTCATCTGCAAACCGCTTCACACCTGAGAATAATAATGATGATTTTGGTTTAACAACATGGACACTAGAAGGTCGTCTTAACCAACTCGACATCGTTTATACTGGTGGCTATTTAGACCGAGATATCAATTCAACCATCGATTACACTGGCTATACGAATGGCGGTTCTTTTTCAGCTTATTATGCGTGTAATTACGCAGGTACACCTGAAACTCAAGAGTGTGTAGACCCAACTAAATATTATAAAGAAGAAACAAGTACGTCACGTATCACTCACGAACTTCGTTTTAATACTGCTGCTGACAACATATGGCGTGTAACTGCAGGGGTATTTTATGACTCTCAAGAATTATCAACTGTTGGTCAATTTCAAATAGGAAATACTGCTTTACCTTATTTTACAGACCTGCAAAGAACACTTGCTGGCACTGATGGCATAAACAGTAACGGCGGACCTTTTTCTTCTGAAGTGAGTTTTGTTAATGATGTAACCCACACCATAGATCAAATAGCGTTATTTGGTCAGTTGGAATTTGATATTACCGACACAGTAACGGCAAGCTTTGGTGCTCGTTGGTATGAAATTGAAGATTCTTTCAAAGGTGCAACGACTACTGTTGATGTAAGTGGTAGGTTACAAGCCTTTGGTGATGGAAGCGAGGCTGCATTAACTGAATTTTTTGGTGCAGATGAAGCCGCAGCCATTCAAACAGCTATAACAAGTGGCCAGCTAGAGACTAGTTTACTTGATGATGATGGCACGTTAACGGTAGATGACACAATAATCAAAGCATCTCTTGATTGGAAAATGTCTGACAAAATAATGCTTTTCGCTTCTTATTCAGAAGGCTTCAGACCTCCTGTTACCAACCGAGTAGGCGGCGGTTTAGCCAAAAACCAAGCAGGCGCTTTTGATGGTTTTCGTATTCCGGTGTACTCAACGACAGATAGCTTAGACAACTTTGAATTGGGTTTTAAATCAACATTACTTGATCAATCGTTGCGTTTTAATGCAACAGCCTACTATTCAAAAATATCTGATTTACAAACATCTCGATTTGACCCAACCAACATCAGCTTTTTAGTATTTACCGATAATGTAGGTGATGCAGAAATCAAAGGTATTGATGGTGACTTTAGCTGGGTGGTTACTGACAACCTAGTGATAAGCGGTGCTTTTAGCTTCATTGATACAGAGTTAACTTCTGTCAATGCAGAACTTGATGGAATTGCCCCTGCGGTAGGTAGCAGATTACCTTATTCAGCTGAATTTTCAGGGAATTTACAAGCCCAGTATTATTATAATATATCGAAAGATATGACAGGATACGTGAATGGCTCAATCAGTTACACAGGTGAAAGACTTGCCAGTATGACAATGGATGCTTATGTACTAGAAGATGCTACTAATTTGATTTACGGCACAGGTTCAGGTTTAAGTATTGAAAAAGAAGCTGATGTTTATTCAGGTGTCAATTATCAAGACAGTAATGGACAAACATTTGCTGGTGGCCGTTATGTACAAGAAAGTTATGTGGTAGCTAACTTAAGTTTTGGTGTGACTAATGATGAATGGAAAGCAGAGTTCTTTATCGATAACTTAACAGATAAAAGTGCTGTTCTTTATATAGATACTCAGCAGTTTACGCCTAAAGTTGTAACTAATAGACCGCGTACCATTGGTTTTAGATTTTCATATGATTTTGAGTAAGGTTTAGTTAACCACTAAAATCTCAATAAAAGTCTAATAAAGCCGCTTGAACTTTGTATCAAGCGGCTTTTTATTGATAGAGTACTCAGAGTAAACTTTTATCTTTAAACCGTCGTGTTAACAATATAAGTAACTTGAAAACCTTCCTGGAGTAAAATCGTTGAACAACAAAAAACTACCCGCAATTGATACAGAATTAAAATCCATTCAACAATTGATCCAAGCAGCAAAATTCAATGATGCGATTAAACTCGGCACAGCACTTCAGAAGCACGAATTAGATAAAGAACATCAAATTGAATTGTGGTATTTAATCGCTATTGCTCATCGTTATGCCAAAGAGCTTTCTAATGCATTAATCAGTATTAACGCACTACTTAAACTTAATAATGAACACAGTAGAGCGAATCAAGAACAGGGCTATATACACCTTGCTATGAAGATGCCTCAACAGGCTAAAATATCCTTTGAAAAAGCAGTAAAACTTAATCCTAGCTTAGTTGCTAGTTGGCAAGAACTCATTCAACTCTATCGTGATACAGAACAAATGGATCACGTTCAAAAAGCGGCAAATCAGTTAGCTAAATTGAAGAAACTCCCGCCAGCTTTACTCGCTGTAACAGAGCTAATGCATGAAGGTAAATTACTACAAGCAGAGCAAATTTGCCGACGTTTTCTTCAAAATAATCAACGTAATATCGAAGGCATGTGTCTACTCGCCGAAATAGGCATGGAGTTAAAAATTTATGACGATGCAGAATTTCTACTTGCTAGCGCACTTGAACTAGCGCCAAGCCACATTTATGCTCGTTCTCAGTACCTCAATTTACTTATCCGTATAGGAAAATTTAAAGCCGCTGAGCAGCAAGTTGAAAGCCTATTACAGGAACAGCCTGAAAACCTAAGTTTTAAAGTCGCAAAAGCCAACGTTTTAACCGGTTTAGGAAAAGTAGAACTAGCAATCACTTTATTTGAACAAGTGATCTTAGAAGATAAAGACGTTGCTGGCTTTCATTTACAATTAGGCCACGCACTCAAAGCAAAAGGCGATATAGAAAAGGCTATTTCTGCTTATCAACAAGCTTATCGTTTACAGCCAAACTATGGTGATGCATATTGGAGCTTAGCCAACACAAAAACTTATCGATTCAGCGATGAAGAAATCGTAATGATGCAAGAACAACAAGGGCTTGAAGATCTAGCATTAGTTGACAAAGTTCAGCTTCATTTTGCCACAGGAAAGGCTTTTGAAGATAGAAAAGATTATCAGCAAGCTTTCCAATTTTATCAACAAGGTAATGAATTACAACATGCTCATAATGGTTTCGACATCACCAAAATAGAGCAACAAGTCACAGAACAAATTAAATACTGTACGCGTGAGTTATTTGAAATAAGAGGGAGTTTAGGGCTTACCTGTCCCGATCCTATCTTTATTGTTGGTCTTCCGAGGGCTGGTTCTACTTTACTTGAACAAATACTTGCCTCACACAGCCAAGTTGATGGCACCATGGAACTGCATAATATTTTAGGTTTAGCCGCAAGATTGCGAGGTCGTAACAACAATCAAGGTAACGATAAAGATAACTCTGGAAAGACCAAAGAAAGTCAATATCCCAAAAATTTGGGTGAAATAAATCAAGACTATTTTAAACGCTTTGGTCAGCAATTTATTGATGAAACTAAAGCTTATCGAGAGCAAGCACCATTATTCATTGATAAAATGCCCAATAACTTTCTCCATATAGGATTAATTCGTTTAATACTCCCCAATGCAAAAGTCATTGACGCGAGACGCTCTCCCATGGCGTGCTGCTTTAGCGGTTTCAAACAGCTATTTGCTGAAGGACAAGACTTTAGTTACAGCCTTGAAGACATAGGGAGATACTATAAAGCTTATTTAAAATTAATGACTCACTGGGATAATGTATTACCTGATTTTGTTTTAACGGTTAACCATGAAGATGTCGTAGATGACTTAGAAACACAGGTTAGGAGAATGCTTGATTTCTGTGATCTTCCCTTTGAACAATCGTGTATTGATTTTCACAAAACAAAACGTAACATTAAAACACCGAGTTCTGAACAAGTTCGCCAACCCATTTATAAGAGCGCGACCGAACAATGGCAGCACTTTGAGCAGTATTTAGCGCCATTGAAAAAAATTATTTATTAGGATATGGCCTATAAATAAACTAAAATAAAGTTGTACCACTATTTTTAGGCATCTACCTAGTTTTGTTATTTTAAATTTAATGGATATAGTTTATTGATTTTTAATCGCTTTATATTTTATATCGTCATGTTAGTTGGTGTTTTCATACCAGCCTATAGTGCTGAGCATCCTTCTGAGCTTATGAATGAATATTCTGTATCTTTGCTAACAGAAGAAGATGGCTTTGTTTCTTCTGAAATATATTCCATTATTCAAGACAATCAAGGCTTACTTTGGTTTGGCACAGGCGAAAACGGAATAATGCGTTACGATGGCCGTAAAGTGACACTCTTTGAATTTGACAGTATGAATTCAAACGGCTTATCCGATAATGATGCCGGAAACCTCATGTTAGACCGGAACGGAAAATTATGGGTAGGCACATGGGGTGGAGGCGCTAATTTTTATGATCTCCAAACAGGAAAATTTCAGCATTTCATTAATGATCCGCTTCGCATAAACTCTCTTTCGTCAAATCGAATACAATCGCTATTCCATGACCAAAGTGGCTCTATTTGGTTAGGTTCGTATGATAGAGGTTTGAGTAGATATCTCGGTAATAATACTTTTGAACACATAAAAAAAGTTGATGACGTTAGTACAAGTTTATCTCATAACAGAATATGGGATATTGAAGATAACGGTAATGATAACCTTTGGGTTGCTACGAGTTTTGGCCTAAATTTATATGACAAAAACAACAAAACTTTTTCTCACTTTTTTCCTGAACCCAATAATCCTACACCTACTGGCGCAAACGAAATCAGAAGCATTCTCAAAACTTCAAAAGGTAAAATTTATGTCGGCACACAAAATGGCCCCTTCGATTTTGATAAAGAAAGTGGGATATTTACGCCTTTAAAAACACTCAACAATGAAGTTGTAGGTCAAATAAATTCAATGATTGAAGACCAAAGTGGCTACATTTGGTTTGTTTCAAGTAAAGGATTGTTTAGACAGTCAAGCACTGGCCCTGACATTCAGCAGTTTGATCTAGGGCAAAACAATGGTTTAAGAATAATTTTTGAAGATAGCTCTAGAACGATATGGGTTACCAGCGAAAACCATGGCATTTATAAAATAGTGCCACACCGTAAATTTAAATCAATCAATAGTGCTGCTCTGGTTCCTCCAAATGGAATAGCTGTAGATGCAAATGGTGATTTATTAATTGTGTCTTCATCATCTCAATTATATAAATGGCAAACATCATCAAAAAAACTAGAAACGCTATCTTCCTCAATTTTTAGCGAAGAGAATGGCTACGGGGCAAACCGACTATTAGAGCGTCCAATTTTATTCCCTGATGGTAATGATAATTTATGGATCGCACAGGATAATGGTTTAGCGAGATACAACTTAACAACTAAAATAGTCGATTTAATAAAGTACCCTAAATCAGATTCAAATTATAAAGAATTTAGAGAGCTACGTGCGCTTAATATAGATAAAAATGGCAATCTCTGGATCGGTACTTATAAAAATGGCGTTTATCGCTATGATCCAATCAATAAACATTTTATTCATCTGGATGCCTCTTTAGGATTATCTCACCCTGAAGTGCTGGGAATATTTAAAGACCGAGAACAAAATATTTGGGTCGGTACCGGAGACGGCGTCAACCTTTGGGAAGAAAAAAGCCAACGATTTATTTCCTTTAAAAGTGAGAAAAACAAACCCAATAGTTTAGCTGGTAAAACGGTTCAAGATATTCATCAATCAAGTGACGGTAACATCTGGATCGCAACGCAAAAAGGACTAAATTTATTTATTCCAGAAACTAACACGTTTAAACATTTTGGTAAGAAAAATGGTATGCCTACATCTTTGATCCGTGCAATTGAAGATGATAAAAATGGTCAATTATGGTTAACAACTAATAAAGGGATCTCAAAACTGAATCCATTAACAGGAGAAGTCACAAACTTTGACAGTTATAACGGCTTATTAGGTGTCAATTATTATCAAAATGGCCTTGTGAAAGGCAGTGATGAAACACTATTTACAAGCAGCCAAAGAGGTATTGAATTCTTTAATACCTTAGATGTAGAAACAAATGATAGTGAGTACAATCTAGTTTTAACCGGTTTTAATAAGATGGGTAAAGCGGTTAAACTTGAATCGCCTTATTCTTATGTCAAAGATATTGAACTGACTTACCTTGATTATTTTTTCTCTTTCGAATTCTCTGTATTAGACTTTGTTTCTCCGAATAAAAATTTATATTCTTATAAGTTAGAAGGATATGATGACAGTTGGATTGATATTGGCAATCGAAACATCGTCTCATTTACAAACTTAGACGGTGGCTCTTATAAATTTTTGGTAAAGGCAACGAACAGTACTGGTAATTGGGGCAAGCAATTGCTTTCGATTAACTTGCATGTATCCCCGCCGCCTTGGAAAACATGGTGGGCATATATTTTCTATTTTTTGAGCATCTTAATTGCAATATCTGTTTCTATTTACTTTAGAACACGAATACACCAAATAGAAATTGATAGACAAAAGCAATTTGTATTAACACTTGAAGAGCAAGTTGCCGAAAAAACAGCCTCTTTGAATGAGCAAGCTAGTGATTTAATCACAGTGAATCAACAATTGAAAATACTTACTTATCAAGACGGATTAACGGGTTTATATAATCGTCGTTATTTTGATAAACAATTGGAAATAGAAATAAGCAGACATTTCCGCCAGAAGCAACCATTGTCGCTTATCATCGGCGATATTGATCACTTTAAACTCTTTAATGATTTATATGGTCATCAGAAAGGTGATGACTGCCTTAGGCAAGTCGCTCGATGTATTCGTACTAGCGTAGCTAGAGTTACAGACGCAAATTGTCGTTACGGTGGGGAAGAGTTCGCTATTATCTTGCCAAATACCTCGGTTGATGAATCAACGCTTGTTGCTGAACGTTTGTGTTCAGATATAGAAACAATGAAAATACCTCATGAAGAATCTGAAACAAGCGCTTTTGTAACGTTAACTTTAGGCGTTGTAACGATTCCTTCTGATGAAGAAACATCCGTTGATTCCATTATTTTAAGTGCTGATAATGCCTTGTATCTTGGTAAATCAAGTGGCAGAAATAATGTAACTCGCGCTGAATAACTTAAGATGTTTTCTCAGTATTATTCTGTGACAAATAAATTTTTGCTGTAGCACCATGTTTATCAATATTATTTACTAACGTTAAGCGTCCGCCGTGCTGTTCAATAATGTTTTTACTCAAACTAAGCCCAATCCCTTGCCCTTGATTTTTAGTGGTATAAAAAGGCACAAATAAGTTCTCTATGTTTGATATTCCTTGACCATTATCCGTTACTTCAATAACGGTACTTTTTTCATTTCGATTATTCTGCGAAAAAATAGTGATGGAGATATAAGATTCGCTATTCTGAATATTAGCTTCAACACCATTCTTTATTAAATTAATGAGCACTTGTTTTAATAAAACAATATCACCCCATACACTTTCCACTTGAATATCCAGCGCGAAAGTACTCTGAGGAAATAAAACCGTAATTTTTTTCATAAACTCAACAGAGTTAAACCACGATTTATTAAGGGTAATGTTTTTAGTAATATCGCCATAACGGTTAACAAATTCTTGTAATGATATACTGCGATCAACAATAACTTGTAAAGCTTGTTTTGACTTTGTGTCTTCTAACTCTTGGCTTACCAATGTTTGTGCTAACGACTTTATTGGCGTTAAAGAATTACGAATTTCATGGCTCAACACCCTAATAATTTGCTGCCAAGATTTTTGTTGATTCACTCTTAATAATTCTTCAACATTCGACAATATAACTAAATGATAGGTTTGCTCATGTTCAACGAATTGACTGTATTTTATTTGCCAGCGTTCACTTTGCTCTTGATCGGTAAACTGCCAACCCTTTTTAAAAACTAAACCCAAGCTTTCACTTGTAACCAGCCTCTTTGCTTGCCAAGGTTGTTCAATATATTGCGAAAAAGCCGCGTTAGCATGGCTCAGCTGTAACTGATGGTTAAAAATAGCAATGGGTGTTTCTAATTGCTCAATTAGATGATAGATAAGCAACGTATGCTGATCATAAGCTTGTTTTCGCTGTTGTAAATCGTCAGACAATTCAGAAATTTCTTGAGAAAGAGTATGTAAAACACCTGAATGATAATGATCTTTTATCCGTAAGCTATAGTCTTCAAGACGTATTGCTTCAACTAAACTGGTTAAACTATAAAATGGTGTAATGATCTTTTTATAAAAATACAAAAAAAGAAGACTTAACGGTACAAATAAAAAAGTAAAGACCGTGCATTGAATCAATATCGTGAGCGACAATAGTGACATTACCCATAAAGCTAAGCCAAACATCACCCCCCAGAATACAGAAAAAGCTAACTTCAATTGATATTCAAGTGACTGCTTTTTATTTATTGGTTTGGTTTGTATTGGTTTAGTTTTTAATGTCATATTTTTCCATACGGCGATAAATGGCGCTTTTACTAATACCCAATAATTCAGCCGCTTCTATGGTTAAACCATCCGTTTTTTGTAATGCTTGCACCAATAACCTCTGTTCTGCTTGCTCTAGAGTCATAAACGGAATTGCTTCATTACTGGTATTATTCATCGGTTTTTTAATGGCAAGTGATTGAGCTGAAATAGTGTTTTCATCAGCAAACAAAACAGCACGCTCCATAACATGACTTAGTTCCCTAATATTACCCGGCCAATCATAACTTTTCAGCTTATCCTCAACATCATCAGCCAATGTCAAATCCGTTTTCCCATATCGTAGTGCATGTTTTTCAACAAAATGAAGTGCTAAAGGCATAATATCTTCTACACGTTCACGTAACGATGGAATATGAATTTCGATGGTATTGAGCCGATAAAATAAGTCTGATCTAAACTTTTCATCTTTGATCAACGTGTCAAAATTCGCATTTGAAGCACTTATCAAGCGAATATTAGCACGCTCAGTAATACTAGAACCCACCATTTCATATTCATTCGACTCTAACACTCTCAGCAATTTTGCTTGCTGAGCAAGTGGTATATTCGCAATTTCATCAAGAAAAAGTGTGCCCTCGTTAGCCATTTCGAAACGTCCTACACGCGTTTCTTTAGCATCAGTGAAAGCGCCTTTTTTATGGCCAAACAATTCACTTTCAAACAATGATTCTGGAATAGCGCCCATATTTACGGTTACAAGGCTCTGTTGCTGACGTGAAGACAACTGATGAATATGGGTTGCTATGCTCGATTTTCCGGTGCCATTCTCACCTGTTAATAATATCGTCGCATCTGTTTTAGCAATACGTTTTATATCGGCCATCAAGGTAGACATT
>Ga0209184_1000041_pt1 | contig 163955 bp, 147 predicted proteins | sample EN8Hudsemesocosm_2_FD_184627 | JGI IMG/M metagenome (GOLD analysis project Ga0209184, IMG submission 184627) | Methane-oxidizing microbial communities from mesocosms in the Hudson Canyon - EN8C Hudson Canyon (SPAdes) (version 2) | ecosystem: Environmental > Aquatic > Marine > Cold seeps... | reverse complement strand
ATAACGGTTATTTCAAACCGTCGAATAAAGAAGGTGCCACGCCCTATACCATCATGATTCCGCCGCCAAATGTCACAGGCAGCTTACACATGGGTCATGCTTTCCAAGATTCAATTATGGATGCGCTGACTCGCTATCATCGTATGAAGGGTAACAATACGCTTTGGCAAGTAGGCACCGACCATGCAGGTATTGCTACGCAAATGGTGGTTGAACGAAAGCTCGCTAAAGAAGAAGATAAAACACGACACGATTTGGGTCGCGAAGCATTCGTTGAAAAAATATGGGAATGGAAAGAAGAGTCTGGTAACACGATTACCCGACAACTTCGACGCTTAGGTGCTTCGGTTGATTGGGATAATGAACGTTTCACCATGGATGATGGTTTTTACAAAGCGGTTCAAGAGGTATTTGTTCGCCTTTATAAAGATGATCTAATCTACCGCGGAAAACGCTTGGTTAATTGGGACCCTAAATTACACACCGCTATTTCAGACCTTGAAGTCGAAAACAAAGACAAAAAAGGTCACATGTGGAATTTCCGCTACCCGCTTGCTAATGGTGAGAAAACGACAGAAGGCAATGACTATATTGTCGTTGCAACGACTCGACCAGAAACCATGCTCGGCGATACAGGCGTTGCAGTAAACCCTAAAGACCCTCGATATATTGACCTTATTGGCAAGCATATAGAACTACCGCTAGTTGGTCGTCTAATTCCTATTGTCGGCGATGACCATGCAGACATGGAAAAAGGCACAGGTTGTGTAAAAATAACCCCTGCGCATGATTTCAACGATAACATGGTTGGAAAACGCTGCAAGCTTCCGATGATCAACATTTTTGATAAAGACGCTGCAATTCTTGCACAGGCCGAAGTGTATGACTTAAATGGTCACCCTTCTGATGCTTACGACACAGCACTTCCTGAAGCATTCGCTGGTTTAGATCGTTTTGCCGCTCGTAAAGCGATTGTTGAAAAACTAGATTCATTAGGCCTACTTGAAAGTATTAATGACCATGACCTCGTTGCACCTTATGGCGATCGTTCTGGCGTCATCATAGAGCCATTATTGACAGACCAATGGTTCGTACGTGCAGCACCACTTGCTGAACCCGCTATTAAAGCGGTTGAAGAGGGTGAAATTCAGTTTGTCCCCAAACAATATGAAAACATGTATTTTTCATGGATGCGCGACATCCAAGACTGGTGTATTTCTCGTCAACTTTGGTGGGGCCACCGCATTCCTGCTTGGTACGATGATAACGGTGAAATTTATGTCGGCCGTACTGAAGAAGAAGTACGAAAGGAATATAAGCTCAGCGATGACCTTCCTCTAAGACAAGATGAAGACGTTCTCGACACATGGTTTTCATCTGCTTTATGGACATTTGGCACCTTAGGCTGGCCTGAACAAACAGAAAGATTAAAGACCTTTCACCCCACCGATGTACTCGTAACCGGTTTTGATATTATTTTCTTTTGGGTTGCGCGCATGATCATGATGACCATGCACTTTAATAAAGATGAAAACGGCAAGGCACAAGTACCCTTCAAACATGTTTATGTTACCGGCTTAATTCGTGACGAAAACGGCGACAAAATGTCTAAATCTAAAGGCAATGTACTCGATCCTCTCGATATGATTGACGGCATCGATCTTGAAAGCTTGGTAGAAAAACGTACTGGCAATATGATGCAGCCTCAGCAAGCTGAAAAAATAGGCAAGCGAACACGTAAAGCATTTTCCGAAGGCATTCAAGCGCACGGCACTGACGCTCTTCGCTTTACGCTCTTCTCACTTGCCTCAACGGGTCGTGATATCAATTGGGATATGAAACGTTTAGAAGGCTACCGTAATTTCTGTAATAAAATTTGGAACGCTGCACGTTATGTGTTGATGAATACCGAAGGTCAGGATTGCGGCCAAATTAACGACAACATTGAGCTTTCGATTGCTGATAAATGGATCATTTCTAGCTTGCAAGAAGCCGAAGCCAGCATTGAAAAATCAATTGCTGAGTTCCGTCTAGATTTAGCCTCTTCAACTTTATATGAATTCATTAAAAATGAATATTGTGATTGGTATCTAGAACTGTCTAAGCCGATCTTAACGGATGATACCAGCAGTGAAGCACTTAAGTGCGGCACTCGCAGAACATTGGTTCGTGTACTAGAAGCTATTTTACGTTTAGCTCACCCTTTCATTCCTTACATCACAGAAGAAATCTGGCAACGTATCGCCCCGCTTGCAGGCAAGTCAGGTGACACCATCATGACGCAAGCGTACCCCGAATCAGATGCAACTCAAATAGACACAAAAGCTTTAGGTGACGTTGAGTGGTTGAAAGGCGTGATTGTTAGTATTCGAAATATTCGTGGTGAAATGAACATATCACCCGGTAAAGCAATCCCCTTATTACTGAGAAACGGCAATGATGAAGATCAACGTCGCTATAAAGAAAATGAAGGTTTTGTAAAGTCACTTGCTAAGCTTGAGTCAATCGTATGGCTAGACCAAGAAGAAGCCCCCATGAGCGCAACGCAATTAGTCGGTTCAATGGAAGTACTCGTCCCGATGGCAGGCTTAATTGATACTCAAGCTGAGATCTCTAGATTAACCAAAGCCATTGATAAGGCCAGCAAAGAAATTCAACGTTTTGAAGGTAAATTGAAGAACGAAAAGTTCGTCAGCAACGCACCTGCAGAGTTAGTTGAAAAAGAGCAAGCAAAACTAAGTGACGCTAAAAACAGCCACACTAAGCTAGCTGAGCAATTAGAAAAAATCAAAAATATGTAAACATGATACATATTCTTGGTGCAGGTTCGGTGGGTTGCCTTTGGGCAGCTCATTTGAGCCATTCAAACTCAGTGTGTTTTATTGCTCGCAACCAAACACATCATTCCAGCAGAGAGTTCATCTTGCATAAACCGTATCAGCAAGACACTTCACACTATCAAATACCATCATTAAGCACTCAAGACATCCTTTCTCAGAATACGCCAACCCTAGATCGCTCTCATACTATTCATACCCTGTTGGTTTGTACTAAAAGCTATGACGCGCTTTCAGCATTAACCAAGTTAAAACCTAAACTTTCAAAGCACACCCTAATTATTCTTTACCAAAACGGATTAGGCAGCCAGTACGATATAATCAAAGCCTTTCCGAACAACCCTATTTTTGCCGCAGTCAGTACCGAAGGCGTAAACAGAAAGTCTGATTCTGAAATTATTCATGCAGGTGTTGGTGAAACGCAATTTGGTATTTTAAACGCAGCTAAACACAATCAACTAGATACCTGTCATCAAGCACTCGCCTCTTCAGGGCTAATCATCCACAGGCACCCCGATATTTGGCAAGCACTTTGGACAAAATTAATTATTAACTGTGCGATCAACCCCTTTACCGCACTGCTTGACTGTCCTAATGGGATTCTTAGACAAAAAGACTATTTCAACAAGTACTGGCCATCACTCAAACAAGAGCTTTCCAATCTATTAAGCATTGCTAATTACCCTGCTAACGAAGTAGAAATAGAGCAATTGGTTTTTGACGTCATGGATAAAACACAAAATAATATTTCATCCATGCTACAAGATATCCACAATCAAAAAACCACAGAAATCGATCATATCAATGGCTTTGCTTATCGTTTTTTAAAACAGCACTCACAGCCCTATCAAATAAATAAACTTCTTTGGGAGTCTGTCAATGCACTTAGGAATTGACTTAGGCGGCACTAAAATTGAACTCATCGCAATGGATAGCAATTCAACAACACTTCTGCGTGAACGCTGTCGTACCCCTCAAGGTGATTATCAAAAAACACTTGATGCCATCTGCCAAATTGTTAAAGACAACGAGCAAAAACTCCAGAAAACAAGTTCTCTCACCCTTAACTCATTAAGCACTAGCTCATTGGGCATTGGTGTGCCCGGTAGCATTTCAACAGAAACAGGATTAATCAAAAATGCTAATTCCACCTGTCTAATCGGCAAGCCATTAAAAGAGGATTTAAGCAAACGCTTACAACGCCCCGTTTCAGTCGCTAATGATGCAGACTGTTTCACCCTATCTGAAGCTTGTGACGGCGCTGGCGAACCATACAATAATGTATTCGGCATCATTTTAGGAACAGGCGTCGGTGGCGGTATTTCAATTAACAAAACGATCTTAAATGGCCCAAACGCTATTACTGGCGAATGGGGCCATAACCCCCTTCCATGGCTAACAGAGCGCGATATTGTAAGACCCTGTTATTGCGGAAAACAGGCGTGTATCGAAACATTTTTATCGGGGCCTGGCATTAGCAAGCAATTAGAAAGATTGAGTTTAATGGACTCAGATACAGTTTTAACGCTCAAGTCTGAAGAAATTTTTCAGCTAAGTTTGTCAGGCCATTCATTAGCATCAAAATGTGTTAATCGTTATATCGACCAACTGGCACGCGCCCTTGCAAGCGTGATAAATATTTTAGACCCCGACGTGATTGTTTTTGGTGGTGGCCTTTCGAATATTGACAGCCTTTATCCCAAGGTACATGTAAAACTTCAAGATTACATCTTCTCAGACTCCGTCAACACCAAACTCGTGAAAGCCCAGCATGGTGATTCAAGCGGCGTTAGAGGTGCAGCTTGGTTAGGTAAATCACAAATCACAGAATCATCTATTAATAAAAGGTAAAGACATTACATGAACGCTATTTATTTGGCTCTAGACGCATTATTCACGCGTTACTTAAACATTGTAAAAGAAGAGACTAACACCCTCCCTAGCGTACAATTCGACCCACCTTGGCCATCACCTTGTGATGTAACACCAGAAGAACCTATAGAAAGTGAGGGCAAAGATAAAATTCAAGACAATTTAAGTTATTGGAAGCCCGTTAGCCGAATAAACCATGACCTTTTCGATGAACTAGAAAAAGCGCTAGAACTTAGCTTTCGTGATGACTTCAAACAATTTTATGGTAGTTTCTGGTCCAATGGAATTTGTGTTGAACGTGAAGACATCAACTTCAGTCTAATTCAAATTTGGAATGAAGAAGATCAAGAAAAACTCAAAGAAAACATTCTAGGCCATGCGTTTGCAAAGCTTAAATCAAAACAGCCTCTCAGCTACTTCATAGGCTGTACTTTTGGCGATGACACGGTATGTATTGATCATGAATCAGGCGACGTCGTACTAGAAAAACCTGGCCGAAAAGCACATAAAGTGCTTGCGCCATCCCTTGAAGCTTTTCTACTTTCACTCCACCCTACCTTAGATGAATATAATGGTTAGCTAATCATCCAGAGCACTTAAATAACGAGTCCAATCAAAACTAGCACCGGGATCGGTCTTTCTGCCCGGTGCAATATCTGAATGCCCTTTAATACGCGATGCGCTAATTTCAGGAAACTTTGTTTGAATCCGCTTCGTTAAAGCCAGCAATCCTGAGTACTGCGCCTCGGTATAAGGCGTAGAATCGGTACCCTCTAACTCTATCCCTATTGAATAATCATTACAGTTCTCTTCACCACAAAATGATGAAGCGCCCGCATGCCAAGCTCGATCATGACACGAAACAAACTGCACCAATTCACCATCTTGCTTAATCAGAAAATGAGCTGAAACCTCTACCCCTTGTATCGTTTTAAAATAAGGATGTTGATCCCAGGACAGCTCATTTTGAAAGAACTGTTCAATATACGGCAACCCAAATTGACCCGGCGGCAGACTAATATTATGAATCACCAATAAATTCACCACTGACGCGTCAGGCCGAGTATTATAATTTGGCGATGGCACCTGCTTCACACCACTTAACCAGCCATCTTGCCAATCATTCGGGCAATCATTGATTGATGTCATTACTTCATCCAGACCAAAAGAAAGAGTGCGTATTTAACGAATAAACAAGAAAACATACAAGACAATTCTTAAAGCTTACCAAAAGAAGATTATTCTTTCCTAAACACTACTAGTGAGGACAAATCAATCGAGTATTAATAGAATATATTTTTGAATATACCAGAACAGGTAAATATAAGAGGCGCCAGGAAGACAATTTGCGTCATTGCAAAAACAACTCCTTGTTGCATACCATCGATCCTTGACGGTTGCCTTCCTGGCTAGCACTTATTCCTTAAGCGATGGCGAAATAATAAATTAAAGAATTAGGTAATGCATACTAATTTTAGAAATATTGCTAAATATTCTAAACTTAACGACACTAATAATGACAAGCTGATTTGTTTTGGCTTTGAAATAATTTTAAGGCTATTTCAAAGCATTAGCAAAACGTTCTAAATAAAACTGAGTTTATTACAAGTAACGAAAAATTCCTTAACGCCATTCTGTACTTTATTAATAAATAAGCGTTTTCAATATCGTTAACTTCTGCTCAACCAACTTTACATTTTCTTTACTTTCTAAGTTTAATCGAATCAAAGGTTCGGTATTTGAGCTACGAATATTAAAACGCCACGCCGGAAACACCATGTCTAAACCATCAATATCGCCGAGCTCATGCGGCTCACCCCATTCATAACCTTTAATTCGTTCAAAAACGGCCTCCGCATTTTTAACTTTAAAGTTAATTTCGCCTGAGCTTGGGAATTTGGCAATCCGGTCTTTTACCAACGATGATAAAGTTTTATTCTTAACACACAAAAGTTCAGCAACTAATAACCAAGGAATCATGCCGCTATCGCAGTAAAAAAAGTCGCGAAAGTAATGGTGCGCACTCATTTCACCACCATACACCGCATCTTCTTTTCTCATACGCTCTTTTATAAACGCATGACCCGTTTTAGACATAACAGCCTGGCCTTGGTTCGTCTCAACAATATCAACTGTATTCCAATAAACCCGAGGATCAAAGATGATCTTTGCGCCTTGGTTTTTTTGTAGAAATGCTTCAGCAAGCAAACCTACAATATAATACCCTTCAACAAACACGCCTTTTTCATCAAATAAGAAACATCGATCAAAGTCACCATCCCACGCAATCCCCATATCAGCACCATGCGCAAGCACGGCATCAGCAGTATGAGCACGATTTTCTACTAGCAAAGGATTTGGAATGCCGTTTGGAAATGACGGATCAGGCTCATGATGTACTTTAATAAACTCAATCGGAATTTCATGCGCTTTGAACTGCAACTCCAGTTCATCGATCACATGCCCTGCGGCACCATTGCCAGAATTAACCACTAACTTTAAAGGCTTGATGTTTAGAGGATTTATATAACCCAGCAGGTGCTGCACATAATCAGACAATATAGAGACTTCGGTATAACTACCACGATTAGCAGGGTCGACATCAGCCCAATTCGCCACCTCGGCAACCGCTTTAATATCGAAGAGCCCTGTGTCACCCGAGATAGGCCTACTGCCTTCGCGTACCAGCTTCATACCGTTATAATCGATCGGGTTATGCGAAGCCGTAACTTCAATACCGCCATCAGTCCCTAAATGAGAGGTCGCAAAATAGATCTCTTCAGTCCCCACCATGCCAATATCAAGCACATCAACCCCTGCATCTCTAAGACCATTCGCAGCAGCGAGTTTAAGCGCTTCACTCGTTTCACGGGCATCGCCCCCCACAACAATCACCTTAGGTTTTAAGGTTTCACCAAAAGCGCGCGCGATGTTATAAACAATACCTTCATCTAACTGTGTACCAAGTTGCCCACGAATATCGTAAGCTTTAAAACAGGTAAGTTCTTTTGACATTTTGAGCCCTTAAATACAGGAAGGTATAATTTAATAAAATTATTGTTTAAGATAATGAATCAGGCCAAGCTCAAGGACAACCTATATTTTCTCGAGCTTGCCCCTTGTGATTAACGAAAATAGTTTTTCCAACTCGATCGATATGCTCAAGCAATAAAGCATTATTAATACCTTGATAATGATGCACATCTACAATTAGTGGTATATCTGACTCAGAAAAATCTAACTGAATAGCCGCCAAACCAAAACGATCAATATTCTTCCCATAGATAGCCAAATCTATATCACTACGATCATGGTAATTCCCTTTAGCTCGGGAGCCATATATTTTTGCTTTATCAATACATTCGTTTCGTTCAAGTATACTTTGAATACTGTGCAATATTTCATCTGAGAATCCAAATTCACTCACTGTAAATTCACTTCTTCAAGCAATACAAAATACCAGTCATCTAGTAATGGTAAGTAATGCGATTTGATTGACTGAATAACCTGCTCAAATTTTGAAAAGTCATACGTATGGCTCATCAAATTACGATCACCAATCATTTTCAACCAAGTATCAGCATCGTTAATATATTTACTCTGAAATGCCTGCCGAACAACTGACTTTGGAGAAATTTGATCTAGAATTATACCATCAAACTCCATCTTGTCTTTCAACACCTTCCAAGCCAACTCAAAGGTATACTCAAAACGCTGTATAATACCTTCTTTTTCAAGTTGACTAAATGATGACAAATCAGACTCAATCGCTTCTCGTAACAACAAAAAAGCACGCTGAAAATTACTAAAACGCTGTTGCCATCTAATATCTGAATACGACTCCATACTTATTTTGCCTGTTATTTATCAAGAAACGACTATCTTGCCATAGATTCTTATTGAACTGTAGTGAGAGCTTTGCTCAAAGAAAGAAACGGAATGTAGTGAAAAGCCTAGCTACAGTGTGGTGCCAGATGACAAGCCCTTTATATTACTTTAAACTTTTCTCGGTGGTAAACCGTCACTTAATCTTGGCGAAGAAAAAAATATCAAGGTATTCACCACAGAGAATACCGAGACGCTTCGCTACACCGAGAAGTGGTGAAAATATAAAACAGGTAATAATAGACCTCAGAAAAAATAGATCTCCTATCCAAAGACACTATCACTCAGCACTTTAGTCTTTTCTGTGTAGCGCCTAGCGACTCCCCCCTCTCGGCGGTAAACAATTACTTAATCATTTATCAGTCACTACCAAACAAATCTCGGGTATATACTTTTTCTGGTACATCCTGAATATCAGCTGATAAGCGGTTAGCGACGATCACATCTGACATTTTCTTAAACTCTTCTAAATCTTGAATAACACGTGAATTAAAGAAGTCATTGTCATGGTAAGTTGGCTCATAAATCACAACCTCAATGCCTTTCGCCTTAATACGTTTCATGATGCCTTGAATTGCTGAAGCTCGAAAATTGTCTGAGCCTGTTTTCATCACTAAACGGTAAATACCAACAACTTTTGGCTGGCGGTTAATAATTGCATCGGCAATAAAGTCTTTCCGCGTACCATTAGAATCGACAATGGCGCGAACTAGATTATTCGGTACATCCTGGAAATTTGCTAAAAGTTGTTTGGTATCTTTAGGTAAACAGTACCCGCCATACCCAAAAGATGGGTTATTATAATGACCGCCTATTCGCGGATCCAAGCTCACCCCTTCGATAATTTGTTTGGTATCTAAGCCATGCGTTTCTGCATAGCTATCCAATTCATTAAAGTAAGATACACGCATCGCTAAGTAGGTATTAGAGAATAACTTTACCGCTTCCGCTTCAGTAGAGTTGGTAAACAATATATCAATATTTTCTTTAATCGCGCCCTGCGCTAATAAATTCGCAAAGGCTTCAGCTTGCGTTGAACGATCGCCGACAATAATTCGAGAAGGATATAAATTGTCATGAAGCGCCTTCCCTTCTCGTAAAAATTCAGGTGAAAATATTATATTATCGCTTTTAAGTTCCTCACGAACACGCGCTGTAAAGCCGACAGGTACCGTTGATTTTACAATCATCACCGCTTTTGGGTTAATCGCAAGCACATCTCTAATCACCGACTCTACGGTATTCGTATTAAAGTAGTTTGTTTCGGTGTCATAATCTGTCGGCGTCGCGATTACAACGAAGTCAGCCCCCATATAGGCTTCTTCTTTGTTTAACGTTGCCTTGAAATTAAGCGCTTTGTTTTGTAAAAAGTCTTCAATTTCAACATCCGCGATTGGAGATTTTTTATCATTCAATAAAGCGACTTTATTTTCGTCAATATCTAAAGCAATAACTTCATTATGCTGCGCTAATAACATAGCGTTTGAAAGGCCTACGTAACCGGTTCCTGCGATTGCTATTTTCATTTTATTCCTGTTTTAAATAATTATAATCGAGAGCTTTTTTTGAAAACTCTTCCTTGTCATTCCGTTTGTGTTTTAGGCCGGACCCCATCAATCAGACACAGTATAAATCACAATAAATAACGGTAGTCACTTTTGACTACGCTAAAGTAATAAGCTGAGTTGATCATGTAGTTTCGCTACTTTATATATCTGATTTCACCCTATCACCAGAACCTTTACCGGTAACCGTCATTAGGATAAATTTAAAATAGTTTGTAATAGACTGCTCACTAATCATCTTTGAGTCTACTTCTGCCAATAATTCAGGCGTAGACATATCAATTTCATTTACTTGAGCTTCACCTGTAATACCCGGTCTAACGCTAAAAACATCTTTCGCTTCGCGTGCAGCAGTCAATTCTTCTTGATTAAATAAACCCGGACGAGGCCCTACCAGACTCATTTCACCTTTAAGTACATTCCAAAGTTGAGGCAGTTCATCCAGCTTCGTTTTTCGTAAAAACGCACCCATTGGAGTAATCGAAGCCGAACTGGCTAAATGACTTGCGACAGATACGGTATCCAGACTCATCGTACGAAATTTTACAAGCGTAAATGGTTTCTTATTCCGACCAACGCGCTCTTGCCGAAATACAGGAGACCCCGTATCAAACAAACCAACCAAATAAATAATAATTAGGACCGGTAACCCAACAATTAAGCCAAGTAATGAAAAACAAATATCAAATAAACGTACTAACATCTCTTAATTTACCTTTCCATGAAAACAACGTGCTAAGCCCTGTTCTAGGGTAATTGGCGGCGTCCAATTTAACACTTCTTTAGTATGCGAAATATCAACCTGTAAGTTTCCACATAACCGATCCGCTACAGATTTCTTTCCAAGTATCGTGGCAGCTAATTGTATCAATTTCATTGGGACAGGAATTAACCAAGGTTTTTTACCCGCCGCAACCGTCATTTTATTCAATAATTCAGTTGTTGAAACATCCTGGTCATCGCTCACCAGAAAAGTTTCATTCGCGGCTTTCGGGTGATCAATACATGTGACAATAAGGTCAACTAAATTTTCTAATGCAACAAGGTTTCGCTTATTGTGAATAGCCCCTAGTGGTAAAGGTAAATTTTTTGCCGCCACATTCATCATTGCTGCGAAATTCGCTTTAACACCCGGCCCATAAACCAATGGAGGTCGAATGATTACAACTTCCATACCTGTTTCTTGAGCTATCTTACGTAAACCTATTTCTGCTTCAGATTTAGACTGGCCATAGGCATCTTCAGGTAAAGCTTGATCATTATAATGATATTGTTCATTTAACTGAGTACCTTCACCGTTTACTTTGATAGAACTGATAAAGATAAACCGTTTCACTCCGGCTACTGCCGCTTGCTGAGCAAGATTTAGAGTACCAAAGGTATTTACATCACGAAACGCTTTCAAGGGGTCCTCGACATTTTCATCCATGATGTGGACTCTCGCAGCTGAATGAATAATCACACCTACACCTACTAATGCGGCTAAATAATTTACATTAGACTTAATTTCAGCAGCTACAAAATCAACTTCAGCCAATTCTGGCCTACTACGCCCTAATACCCTTACATCATTAAATTTGAGTTTATCTAATACAGCACCGCCTACGAAGCCTGTAGCGCCAGTTAATAAGATTTTCATTTAAATATATATCCCAATAGTTTTTTGGGGTACTTCGACAACAACCTAAACCAACCACTCCTAATGTTATTCATTCTACAGGAGTGTAAAATTTCTTTATTTAATTGAATATTTGCCTTCAAACCACCGGTGCTAACACCACCTAGGCGCATTTTAACAAATTCAAAAGGGATATAAACGCTCTTAAAGTTGGGCAAACTAAACAACCTTATTATCATGTCAAAGTCTGAAGCTATCTCATAATCCATACTGTAAAGACCAGTTTGAGCGTAACTTTCACGCCTAACGTATAGAGACGGATGTGCCGGCATTATTCCTCTAGATAACTTACGAAAAGAAAAGCCATTAGACGAATAATGTCTCACTTTTTTATCTAAATCATGCTCTTTATAAAAACCAATATCTGCATATACACAATCAATACCTTGAATGTTATCTACAACTTTCTGAATAATAGAGTCATCATAGAAAATATCATCAGAATTCAATATTCCAACAATATCTCCACTAGCAAGCTGAATGCCTTTATTCATGGCATCATACAAACCATTATCTTTTTCAATAACATGAACAGAAACGGTGCCTGAATACTTTTTAACGATCTCATTTGTACTATCTGTAGATAAGCCATCAACAACAATATATTCAATGTTAGCGTATGTCTGAGATGCAACTGACTTAAGTGTGTCCTCTATGGTCTTTTCAGAATTAAAACAAACTGTAACTATGGAAACTTTCATTTATAACCTAAATGCAAAAACTATGAAATAATTTATATCTGGATGATTACTATCACGAGCAACTAAACAACTATGAACTTAACGTTCCTCAAACGCACAATATCATCTTCCCCCAGATAACTACCCGCCTGTACTCAGGTAAAATGCCAATGACTGTGCTTATGTACTTTTGGGTGAACCAATAACTCATCCACCGTCATCCATGCATACTGACTATGTTGCTCTAGCGGTAAATTCAAACACGCCCCATTTACAGTGAACTAATAACCCAGTGCGATATAGTGAGTACTAAAGTTATCTTCGGTAACCTAAAAGCACTTCACCTATTTCATTCTGAACAGCCAGATCAATAGAAATTAAAGGTGCATGCTTAATGATATATTTGAAAGTAGATAGCGGTAGATGCATAGTGAATAAACATAAAATTCAATAGCAATAGCAATAGCAATAGGCAAAAGTAATCACCTCCTATTACCAAGAATTAGCCTCGAAAACTGTTTTGATTGTCTAAAAACCATTGGTAAGCATGGTTTAGCCCTTCTTCTAAAGAAACACTTGCTTTCCAACCTAGATTTTCTAACCGTGACACATCCATTAATTTACGAGGAGTACCATCCGGTTTGGTGCTATCAAACTGCAAGCCCCCCTTAAACCCTGTTACTTTTGCGATGGTCTCGGCCAGTTCACGAATAGTACAATCGACACCGGTACCCACATTGATATGCGACAGCATGGGCTGGGTATGCGCTTGATAAGTGTCACTATCCAAATTCATTACATGAATAGAAGCAGCCGCCATATCATCTACATACAGAAACTCTCGCATTGGTTTACCTGTCCCCCACACTACGACGTTGTCAGCATTTGACAAGGTTGCATCATGGAAGCGACGTAACATAGCGGGAATTACATGACTGTTTTCAGGATGGAAGTTATCATGCGGTCCATACAAATTAGTCGGCATAACACTGCGGAAGTCCACATTATATTGACGGTTATAAGATTCACACAGTTTTATGCCTGCAATCTTAGCAATTGCGTAAGGCTCATTTGTCTCTTCTAAGACGCCTGTCAATAGGGCAGTTTCTTGCATAGGTTGCTGTGCAAATTTTGGATAAATACATGAGGACCCTAAAAATAGTAACTTTTGAATACCATTCGCATAGGCTTGGTGGACAATATTTGCTTCCATCATCATATTTTCATAGATAAACTCCGCGGGGAATGTACTATTTGCATGAATCCCCCCAACTTTTGCTGCAGCTAGAAATACAGCAGAAGGCTTATCCTTCGCAAAAAAATCAGCAACCGCTTGTTGGTTCACCAAATCTAATTCACTGTGTGTGCGCGTGACGATATTGGAATAACCTTGCTCCTGAAGCTGGCGAACAATAGCAGACCCAACCATTCCGCGATGGCCCGCAACATATATTTTTGAATCTAATGATAACGGCATGATTGTCTTTAGCCTTCCATAGATATTGTAACATCATGGCCATGCTCTTTAAGCAAAGCATGTCGCTTGGCATTAACCATATCGTTATTGACCATTTCAGCACACATTTCTTCAACCGTAATCTCTGGTACCCAACCTAGTTTTTCTTTAGCTTTTGTCGGGTCGCCTAATAAAGTTTCAACTTCAGCAGGACGGAAATAAGCAGGATCAACCCGAACAATCACATCACCAACAAGCAAGGAATTAACGTTATCACCTGAAAGTGACTTCACAGTCGCAATTTCATCGACACCGTCACCAGTAAACTCAAGCTCGATACCTGCCTCCTTTGCAGACATACGAACAAATTCACGTACTGAAATCTGCTTACCTGTTGCGATAACAAAATCATCAGCAATCTCTTGCTGCAACATCATCCACTGCATACGAACATAGTCTTTGGCATGACCCCAATCACGTAAAGAGTCCATATTTCCGAGATACAAGCACGTTTGTAAGCCTTGCGCCATATTAGCAATAGCTCTGGTAATTTTACGTGTCACGAACGTTTCACCACGTCTAGCCGACTCGTGATTAAATAAAATACCATTACAAGCGTACATGCCATACGCTTCACGATAGTTAACCGTGATCCAATAAGCATACATTTTCGCCACAGCATAGGGTGAACGAGGATGAAATGGGGTAGTTTCTTTCTGTGGCGTTTCCTGTACCAAACCGTATAACTCAGAAGTTGACGCTTGGTAAAATCGGGTTTTCTTTTCTAAACCCAAAAAACGAATCGCCTCTAATAAGCGAAGCGTACCCATGGCATCAACATCTGCGGTATATTCTGGTGCTTCGAAAGATACAGCAACGTGAGACTGTGCGCCGAGGTTATAAACCTCGTCGGGTTCAACTTCTTTAAGTATGCGCGTTAGATTCGAAGTATCAGTTAAATCGCCATAATGAAGGTGGAAATTTGAACGCCCTTCATGCCTATCTTGGTATATATGATCTATACGCTCGGTATTAAACGAAGATGAACGGCGTTTTATTCCGTGAACTTCATAACCTTTTTCTAATAAAAACTCGGCTAGGTAAGAACCATCTTGGCCGGTGATACCGGTAATTAGTGCTACTTTATTCATTGTTAGTGTAAATCCTTATTCATTCATAATTTAAAACGTTATTTTATATTACTTATTCGAGATACGCTTTCAAGTATTGAACACTCGCGTTTGACAGGTGCACATCGCAGTAAACAAATTTATCCGAAATTCAACTAAAGGATCTTTGGATGAGTCATTCATAATACGAATACGGACAGCACAGTAAATAACCACACTAACGAACTCTAAGAATGCGCCGGCTCATTAACCTCACCTTTTAAAAGGCTCTCTATCGAAATGTCTTTAGCCACACGACGACCTAAATACGCCCTTTGCACCCCCCTCAACAGAGCAGCACCAACAACCCTTCCAGTCAGCAAATCCAATCACTTGACCACATACCCCATTAACTTTTTGGGGTATTTTGGTAATACAGACAACCAGCTAGCCTGGACACCGTTCGCACGACACGAAACCAATATTTCTCTATTTAAAGTGTAATTAGACTTAATGCCAGAAGTACTAACACCACCAAGCCGTATCTTTACGAACTCTTTCTCTAAGTACTTGAACGTCACACCGGGCAATAAAAATATTCGGAGAAGCATGTCCAAGTCGGCTGCTATTTAGAAATCTGTGCGATACAAGCCCGCTTTTTCGTAACATTCTCTACGCACATAAAATGAGGGGTGAGCGGGCATCATGCCTCGCGAAAAGTGGCTCTTAATAACCCCCTTTGACGAATAATGCCCCCGTTTCAAAGAAAAGGAATCATCAGAATAAAAACCCACATCACCGTATACTCCGTCAGCTTTTTCCGATATGCGAACCACCTCCTCAATTATGTCATCAGAAGCCAAGATATCATCCGAATTCAAAAACCAATAACATCCCCACTCGCTAACTGGATTCCTTTGTTCATCGCTTCATAAAGACCGTCATCCCTTTCAGAAACCAAGATTGATATTTCATCCTGATACCGACCAATAATATCAAGTGTGCCGTCGGTGGACTGGCCATCTACAACAATATATTCAATCTCACCATAACTCTGACTTAGGACTGACTTAATTGTATCATCAATAGTTTTAACCGAATTAAAACAAACTGTAATATTCGAAACTTTCATGTTTAACCAATCATCAGCTCTAAACTGCTCCATCCATTCTCTTCATACTTTATCTTTGAAAATACGTAGTTCACGATATTGTGGACAATATTTCAAACAGCCTCAGATTAATATGAGTCCCAATATAAAAAACTAAACGAGACTTTTGAACTCCTAACCCTAAATTGAGAACTCATAACTTTCCAACAAATCAACGAACTGCTTGCCAACATCGTCCCAACCTGTTGGCAACTTACTCCGTGCCGTATCCCATGATGGCCGCCACCCTGAGGCAAGCTGATCTCTCATTTGTTTAATGGCATTGGCAGCACTGCTAACATTCGTTGGGTCAAAATATACGGCATTTTCTCCACACATCCAACGAGCATAAGGCAAATCAGAGCAAATAATAGGTAAACCTAACTTCATCGCCTCTACCAAAGGAAGACCATAGCTTTCTGCTAGGGATGGGAAGAACAAAGCATCGGCTTTACTATATGCCTCAAGACAACCGCTTGGAGAAACCAGCCCTATATTGTGCACTTTTGGGGACTGAAACATATCATAAAAGCTCTCTTTATCTTCGAGCGTGGTTACTACTTTATCGATATTTTGGCTAAGACTATCGTTTTGAAGGAGGTTCTCGATTATCTTATGATTTTTATGAGGATAGCCCGCTGCTGGATAAAACAACGATAATCCATCATCATATGATGATCGGATCAGTATCTTTGTATCACAAAACCAACTGGGTGAAGGTTGAGGAATCGAAATCACTCTACCGTTTAAAGCAGGATAAGAACTTATTAGCTCACTTTTCATAACATCTGACTGAACTACAACACCACGAACAGACTTCAAATTAAAACGAAAAATGCACCTCATTACCTTAAATTTAAATGACTTAGAGCTAAAATGCGAAATAGATGGATCTAGTAAATTTGACTGATGTACAAATACTATCTGATTTTTTAAGCCTCTCAACGGAATATCACCTAAAACAATAACCGCATCTGAATCAGGAAAGAATAACCTAGGAAACAAACACTCCAACACTCTCGACAATAAACGCCCCCCCCCGATACGAACTCTAAGTTTTTGCCCTCTGATTTTCTTCAAGAAAGCATCCGCCGACAACGGGCCAGTATCAGGAAATATATAGCTAACATCGCCTAGTGTAGGGTCAAGAGCTTCCACAAGAGACCCGACAACCTGCGTTGCCCCCAATCCAGTTATATTTCTGGCATGGATAAGAATCTTTTTATTACATCGTTTAATCGGCATAAGAAAGATCTACATTCAAAGTCAGCAATCGAACAGCCATACTTAATTTTGACCTAAGACTGGCTTTTCTGTCGAGTATGGAACAACCCATAAAAGCCAAGTATGACCATAAGATAGAAGTGATAAAGTTCTCTGTTTGAAGCACGATTAAAATTAAAGAAAAAACAACGAACCAAATATAGATAACGTATAAGTAGAGGAATTTACCGGCCCGCCTAGCTCAAAACCTAAAGTAGTAGTTGAAACTATCAATGAATCATACAGGTTATATCCAACGCTGTACAAATATGACTTAGAAAAAACGTAAACGAAGAACCGAGTGCAAATCGAATGTTCTTTACAAAAATTCGTAGCAGACAGTCCGCTTTGAGTGTGAACGTCAAACAAACAAAATAAGCCATTCTGACTGAGCCTAATCATGAGAATACCTCCGGTTGATGGAGGCGTGATCATAAGTGGTACTCAGATAACTGAAAGGGTGTGGTTGATTCTTCGCATACCTCATTGCGATTCAAAATGATCAGTTTTCGGTAGCTATCGTAAACGGTGATCAGCTAATCACAACGACTGATCACAATCAATCACAAATCTATTCCATGCATTGAAATATATTTTGTCGAGCACGTTATTCTTGTCGCTTTTTTACGCCGAGACAACGATGCCAAACAAGAGATTAGCAATGCAACACATTAAAGATATCCTTCACCTCAAACTCGAGGCAAAACTTAGTCATCAGCAGATTTCACGAAGCCTAGGAATCGGCCTTGGCACGATTTCAACTTACTGCCCCCCCCCAGCCCAGTAATGTTGGTTGCATGTATGCATATCTTATTTTTTCTTCAAGTGCACTCATTATATATTACCGAATTTCTTTGCAGCGATTTTTTTAATAGGTTCTCCATCATCCGTTAATAAGAAATATAAAGAACATATAAATAAATATCCAAAAGGCGAGAAATATCCAACACCTCTTATAAAAAACTGAAGTAAGGAGGTTACAAATACAACGATAAAAAAAGCTCGTTTGTGCCTTATACTTTCACCTTTACTTTGTATCTCTCGGTAGTACCCTTTACACATCCCTAGATAGGCAAGCAAAACCAAAATTCCAAAAAGCCCCGTTTCTGTTATTAACTTGGCACCAAGCGTGCCACCATCAAGCAGGTTCAACTTATTTTGATAGGTGTTCTCTAGAACTTGCATAAATGCACCTTGCGGTCCATTTATTCCCATTTGTTGAAATCCTACCCCAACCCCTAGAGAGTCAAAGAATGATAGATATGCCCTCTCCCAGCCAGACAAAAAAACTATGGTGGACAAATTCGTTGTATCTTCGCCAAAAACCAAGCGGCTTAATATATAGCCACTTTCATCTATGAAAATGACACCCCCTACCACTAAACATGCAATTGGAATAATGTAAAACAATCTTAAGAGGCTAACTTTTGATAATAACAAAGCGCACAATAAGACCCCCACTATCATTGTCAAGTTCATAATAACAAGGGATATTACCAAACCCAGAAAAAGGTGGGCATACCTCTTTCTAGAAAAAAGCGCAACATAACCGAGAAATGGCGCATATAACAACGTAAAGTGTGAAGGTTCTCGAACAAACAACATCTTGGTCAAGCCTAAGGAACCAAACTTTGTCAGCAAAATATATGCTATCGCAACCAGAGTTATAATCCAATAAACTGCATGTAGGCCCTTGTTAAAGTCTTCGGCATTTAAGTAGCTGCAATAATTGACGAAGAATGACGAGTAAAGCAACAGCATGAAAAGTAAAAACATTGAAACCAGAAAGCGAGGAACATCGCCAGTTGAGTATATCAAACTGCTCCCCACATACTGAATCAAAATAAAAACTGCAAATAATAAGTATATATAGATAACTTTCGATTTAACCGTCAGAATGCCAAAACTCTTATAGGCAAAAATAAAGACGCTAAATATAAGCAATGACAGTACAGTCCCAAACGCATAGGAAGGCGCACCTTTCAATATTGAAAATGAGCCTGAAAGCCCAAATAGCAAAATGCAAATCAGAGTAAAAACCGCTCTGTCAATCGTCATTTTTTTTTATACTCATCTACTTATTTTCCACCGAAATAGTAACTCAGCCAGCATTTTATTTATCCAGCACCCTCCTGACCCGCCATTTCAAATACGCTATTAATGCGTCGTAAGCTACAACGATGAACTTGAGCCCTGCGTGGTTAAGCTTAGCGATTGCAGTCTCTTTAAACACCAATATTGAGGTATCACTGACCCCGCCCGACTCCATAAACACCAACACATCGTCAATAAATGCCACATCTAAATTCTTTTGTGCCCGTAATAACAACTCATAGTCACCAGCGACCTTATATCTTGAATTGAAAACACCATATTTATTGAATAGCTCTATGTTATGCATAGACCCTGCATGGCATACACACATAAACCGCCTAAAACGCTCCCATTCCCATTTCCTACCGATAGTTCTTATTGTTCTGGTATTGTTATACAGTTTTGAACGTGCCGACACGTAAAGAGTGTTTTTGCTTTTGTTGATCTCCTCAACATACCGGGCAATACCATTCTCTACGAAATAATCACCAGCCCCAAGAAAACAAACCCATGACCCTAAGCTATAACGCAGACCCTTGTTCCAAGCATCATATATGCCTCCATCTTTCTCACTTATCCAAAAACTAATTTTCTCATCATATTCTTTTAATACACCGACTGTGCCGTCCTGCGAGTTCCCATCGACAACAATCACCTCAAAGTTTTTGTAGGTCTGTTTCTCTAATTCATCTAATGTTTTAACTAAACCATCTTTACAGTTATAAGTAGCAATTATTACAGTAATCAAAGGCGATTCACTTTGCTTACCGCCAACATCGAAACTAGAGGAACCGACTTGAGGCCTGCCTACCCTTTTTAGGGGCTCACGCATATCTTTCAATTTGGATTTACTCTTCATTAATCTGCTTTTTTGAGAGGCAATGACGTTAGGAACGTCTTGTAGAATAGAAGACAAGTAGTGCATCAAAGTACACGCCTTTTAATTCTCCGCAGCATTGAATGGGAGGCCATGAGATAGAACATACGGTTGAATACAAAATACTTCCACACGATCCCGAGAGTTGAAATCAACTTCGCTTGCTTTACGGAGTTGACAAATAAAGGATAAACCACCTTTAACGTGTACTCCCTTTTATAATTTTGGTAGTGCTTTAACGACCTTTCATTAACTAATGTATCTTTCCATTTTTCTATAAATTTTTCCAACGCATCTATTCTAATCTCATAGTTATGGGACAATCGATTTTCAGCCTCGTCAGTAAAATCCGTCAATTCTTCATCAATGAAGTCAACAGAATAACCCGCCTTTGAAAAGACAAACCAAAAATCATGATCCTCACAGGCCTTCAAAGTCGTGTCAAATCCACCAAGAGATAAATATACAGATCGTTTGAACACCACGGTGCTAGGGTTTGGTGGTATCCAACCATCTATCAGCGGCGACATTACATTTCCGCGATAAAGAGTATTGACCCCCTCCTGGGAACAGTAAACCAGCTCAACTTTGGTATTTTCCTCAAATAAAGGTAATTGTTTTTCTAGCTTTTTGGGCATCCAAAAATCATCAGAATCTAAAAACGCTACCAGTTCATTTTCAGCATTATCAACACCAACATTGCGACTGCCTGACGCACCCATATTCTCAGTGTTAAAGACAATTTTAACGTTTCTTAGTGGTTTAATTTCTGCTTCAAGGTAGTCTTTTGTGAAATTATTAGAACAGTCATCGACAACAATAATTTCAGCCACGTCAACGGATTGAGCTAACACCGACTCTATTGCTCTTTTTAAAATATCGGTACGATTGTAATTTGGAATAACGACACTAACTTTCATTTTTTAATCCAATGATTAACATCACCATTTTTACTAAATTTTTGTAAATATTCAACGAAAAAACTGATGTTCTTATTGCCTTCGAAAAATAGCTCACAGCTTTTTTATGGTTACCAATTTTTGCATAATCGTAGGCAGTAATCGCTAATAAGCTGGACTCCTGACGAGGAAACTGGCTTATTTCTTTTTCGAATTTTCTTAACGTGATTTCTTGACCTAAAATTGCTTTTTTCACGCCATCGTTAGAATTATTTGTCATTCTGGAATGCTGGTGCTCTACATAGTAATTAACGAGGACTTCGGGCACGAAGTCGATATCAAACTTTAACGACACTTGCCTAACAAAATCCCCATCAACACCACGAGGAATTTCTTCATCAAACGCGACTTCCCCTTCAAATACCTTTTTCGCGATCATCCATGTTGAACCAGCAGATATTGGTTGATCATCAATCGCATACTTAAATAAAGGGCCACTTGCTACTGGACTTAATTCGTGAAGCAATTCAGTTCCAGTCTTAAATTGCATCCAAGTATAAACAAGCCCGGTATTTTTAAATTTGGTGTTTCTAAAAGCTTCCATTTGTTTACTTGTCTTATGAGGGTACCACTCATCATCATCATCAAGAAAAGCAATAAATTTGCCACTTGAGCTTTTCACACCAATGTTTCTCGCAGCAGAAAGACCCAAATTTTCTTTGTTTCTTAAATAAGTTATACGATCATCTTTAAACTGGGCCACCACATCAGCTGTATCATCACTTGAGTTGTCATCGACAATTATTAGTTCAATATTCGTGTACTCTTGTTTCAGCACAGAGTCTATCGCTCTCTGCAACAACTTTGATCGGTTGTGGGTTGTTATAATACAAGAGACGAAGGGTGCATTATCGTCTTTATTCATACATTACTCTCAAATTGCCCTTACAGTCGGCTTAGCGCCGGCTTCCAGCTCTTTAATGGGCTTAAGATTTACAGTACGCTTTTCTCTTTTCTATTGAGTAGCAAATTTAACGTAACTTTCAGTTTCGTTAGAAATCTAAAAATCAAAGTGTTTTTGATCAATTTTGTTCCAACAAACACATTATCGATCTCGCATAATTTGTTATTTGAGTTTTCCTCAATTTTTCGCCATTTTTCCTTATTTTTAACACCTACTGCAAAAACATAAATAGATTCCGATCCTAGGTCGTTATAATTAATATAAATCATATCAAGCTTATTTGACTCGAACATCTTTCTTATTGCCAATGGAGTAAACCGCCAGTAATCGCCATATTCAGCATGCTGTTCTTGCAAAAATGGCAGAACAACAATCACTACGTCGGAAGACATCAAACATATATTCGCAAATGCTTTTTGAAAGTCATAAACATGCTCAAGTGTTGTGTGATTGAAACAGACATCAAAGCTACCAACAAGTTCCGAATCCAAATTTTTTGTTAAATCAAGATAAAATTCATTTTCAAGATCACCCTGATAGCCACTAGCCTCACTCTCATAATTTGATATGTGATACTCCTTCGCATTTTTGAAGTAATCTCTGTACCTCCTGCCATCTTTATCCACATCTTTCCAACCGGAAACATTTAATACTTTCCCTTCGAACAGTTCAGAAAAAAGAAATAACTCCTTATTCGACCACCTACGTGGTTTTATGAACTTCCTATCTTCCATTGCTCTAAACATTAGATTTACTCATATTTTATATTGTTAACTTTTGTCTACATCAATTCGTTACTTGATAAATAAGCTAGCTTCCAGCTCTATCAGTAAATATAATATTCTAGAATCAACTGCAATATAGTGACTCTAGGCTTAACTCTTCAAACAAATCTAGATAGCAGTCTTCATAGTTAGCATTGTAAACATTCATATCTTTCTCGATACTGGATAAAAGATGCTCCAAAGATCGAAAGAGCCTGCCAGCGTTACATGTCACCCTTATATATTCACCTTTCTCTGGCTTTGGTCTGAATGCTCTTTCGTCCTTTTCGTGAAAGTGAGGGATCGCTCCCTTACTTTTATATGCTAAAAAACTATAGTCAAAACCTACTAGATAAACATTCTTAAACCCCATGTACCTAGCTGCTATCAAAAACACTTGGAGAATATTAATAATACCTAGAATAGGTTTACTCAAATCGAGATATTTTGTGTAGCGAGAATACTCACTTCCACCGTGGATAACATAGTTTTGATGTTTTATTTCTTGTAAGTACTCTTTACATTTCTCGATTTTTTCGAATGGTAGTATAAATCTCATGCTGTCAAGCGTCTTACTGTCCACCGTTTTCAAAACATTGTTAAACCACACCTCCCTTGGATCTAAGTTGAAGAAATAATCAACTTTTATATCTTTAAAATCTTTATGTAAATAAAAATCATTACAAGCAAATATTTTTAAATGATTTAATCTACTTAGATCTACTTTTTTTAAAGAAGGACCATTACCAATAATAAGTAGCGACTCCCCCTTATGCTTTAAATAAAGTTCTTTATTTTTCCTGAAAACGTCTTTGTTTTTAACGTATTCTCTATGCGCTCTTACCAACCCCACATTTTCAGTAACTATGGGAGGCAAATACCTTTTTATACTATTTTTAAACACCGCTCCCCCTACTACCCTGGTCAAGTTTGAGTTTTAAATTTCTTTCGTAGCTGTATTGAACCAATATAAAGTAAAGAATCAGGCTCACAGCAGTGGACAAGCCAAAATAAATTGTATCAAGGTGTCTGAACGCTATATAGGCATTTAACGTTAAATTGACAACCAATACTATCGACTGACACTTTAGCAAAGTAAAATGCAAGTTATTAATATTCATATAATAGATATACATATTATTGATCGACAAAAACACTGAAACCAACACTAAAACGAGCGCTAGGAAATATGTTTCTGTATATTTATCCAATATATATGTCGTTATAAACGGATAAGTAATCGCCACGGCCAACGACGTTATACCAACTAAAATATAAATCTTTTTATTGGTATTTTCTACAAGCTTTTTTACTGATTCGAAATCCCCCTCGGCTACTTGTTTATAGAGCAATTGAGCATAAGGGGCGATCAACGCCAAACACAACAACCAGATATTATTTGCAAATGACGAAGCAAAACCATAAGACGCCAATTCACTTTTAGAATAAAACTGCGATATAAACCAGCGATCAGCTGTTCTAAAAACTAGATCAGTCGCCCAAATTAAATAAATAAAGAAACCTACACGGTAAAGCTGTTTTAATAGCTTCTTATTTAAGCAAAAAGAAAGATTTAATGGCAAATATACCAAAGAAACAATAAAGGCAAAACACACACTAACAAACTGTCCCCAAAATATTGATTCAAGAGTGTTAAAGTAACTAAAAAAAGCAAAGGTTATTACTGGTCTAAGTATTTGATCAACAGCTTTTATAAAATTTGAACTTTCGAGCTTTAAATTTGAATTGAGTAGAAGCTGGGCATTTTCTACATATTTCATCACCCAAAATGTTAACGCTATAATTGCAATAGTTCTAATACCAACATCGAGATCAATTGCAACCAACAAACACCCTGAAAAAAACTGTATTAAAAGCGAAACGTTATTGTAATTAGTGAATACGCTTGTGTCTGAATCATCTTTCTTTGCTATCGCTTTTGGAAGCAGTACTGTTGCACCATGCCTTGAACCAAATTGAAACAAAGGTAACAAAGATAGGACCATAGCAATATAAATGTAGTTTCCATATTGCAGTTCGCTCAATTGTTTAGCTATATATAGAAACAGCCCAAAAGACAAACCTTTAGACAAAACCATAATTAGTATATTTTGTGTAACTATTTTTCGCATTTAAAACCTGTATCACACCACTGAAAACTTAATTACCACGAAACCAGACTCGTAGTATTCGGGCGAGTTCAACAACCTTATGGGGGATAAGCTCCGCGTTATCCTTTACTACCTTTACTTTAAAATTTCTTTATCGTCTTCTATTCAATTGATAATTACCAGCAATATCGCCACACTCTTTTTCGAAGTAATTTAGCAATAACGCCTAAATATTAAGTACTAGGTACGCAAACACTCACCTTTACAGAAAAAGAAAGGAAACTCTATTTGTTAAAAATCATTACTTAAAATATGGATTTGATTCTTTTAGAAAAAGTGCATTGCCTAGTTTAAAGACACCTTTTGTGTAAATGTGGCTATAGTCCAGCTCGTAAAGCCCCTGAAGTCTGTAACCGTATTTTTTCATTAGAGGTACAAGCTCAAAAAAATCCATGGACTTAATAACTTCAGGTGTAAAAGTTGCTTCAATAACCACAGCATCCACTATTAGACTTGTTAACGAAACTGCGAGTCCAGATATAACAGCAGCTTCATGGCCCTCAACATCGACTTTTACAATCCCAATGTGCTTAATAGAATGATCTTTTATATAATCATCCAAACGGATTGTTTCGATGGTAACGGACTCACTCCCTGCATGTTTTATCTCTAAACTACTTACTAGAGAATTTCTCGAATCAACCGAAATTTCACTATGGCCGGCTCTATCACTTGCAGCTAACTTATTTAACTCAACATCAATCTTAGAACAATTTTCACTTAACTTATTAAACGTATCCTCTACCGGCTCAAAAGAGTGTATTTGTGCTTCCGGAAAATTTTGCCGGAAGCTAGTTGTACACTGGCCAACATTTGCCCCAACATCGAATATCACATCAACGGTTACATTTAGCGCTTTGAACAAGTCAGTTGAGAAAAAATCTGCTTGCTGATATGAGTCAATTACTTTCATTTTTAAAAATTTATTAAGCACAGGATTAAACATTTTTTTTACAAATTGTCTTCTCATAATTACACCGTTTATCACATTGGAAATATTTAAACTTTTGAGCCATCTAAAACTCAATTTATACTCGATGAAAATCTAGCAACAGAGAACAATCGAATATACGTTGACGCGAATGCCTAGTATTCATGCACTATGTTTTTATTTCTTTCTTAAAATGTATTTTACAACCCCTAACAAGCCCAGCCTATCCAAGAAAAATCTAAGCTTCTTTTTATATAAATAAGGATTTATTTGTAATCTGTTTTGCATGTAAGCCTTTTTTATCTCGCCTTCAATTTTAGAAGCGACACCATTAAAACGAGTACCTTCCATTGAAAACTCCTTCTCTACCCAGCTTTCTGGTTTTTGCAGAATAAAAATACAATCTTCGTTACTATAAATGACATCTAAACCCATTGATTCAAAAAATAAATTTAAAAATTTTTCATGATAGTTAAAAACATGGGCATTCTGAAAATAAAACAAGGGGTTGTCGCAGTAACTGCTTCTAATACTTAAAACCCCAGGCACTTCAACTATCAAATACTTGGTAGGGGCTATTAGTTTTATGATGTTGTTTAACGTTTCGACTGGTTTTGTGAAATGTTCCATCACGTGAGAAAGCACCACTAAGCCTTGAGTGTTTGTTTTGGTTTTATTGAAATCAATATCTCCGTGATATAAATTTAAATCTTTTGAAATACCATACTGAATATATTTATCGCCATAATCACAGCCTGAAACACTTTTACCCATTTTATGAAAAGGGTAAATGATCCCCCCCGCGCCACACCCTACTTCAAAAACTGATTCTATCTGGCCTAGCCCAACTTTATTGTTAAACAGCTCTAGCAATGCACTACCCCTTACAGCCTGCCCTTCAAAGAACTCTTTTGACGCCTGTTCTTTTCCCACATAAAGATCTCTGTAATCGTATTGATAAAACTTTGCGTTAGATTCTTCATCAAATCTTTCGGCCAACCTTACGACCCCACAGTTGGCACATAGGACATTTTCGCACGAAATTCCAAATCTATCTTTTTTGCTTACAACTTGGTCACGTTCAGGGTTAACATTTCCACAGACGCACTCGTTTTTAACAAACGAATACTCTCCAGCTAACACCTTTTCTCTATATTCTTTTTTCTTCTTCAATTGTAATTCGTTTAAAGTAACAATTGATGTAGCATCGTCCTGCCACAGAGGAAACTTTATAAGGCTTGAAATCACAAAGATCTCCCAAGTAAAGATCACAAATTTTAATTAGATTGGGCTATATTTTTTAGAACAGATCGCCTATCTATGATGGGTTAGCACTTTTGTTTCAGATTCTTTTGACCTGATTCGAGAGGCTAATAAGAATTTCATTATTTCAATTATCGCATTTCTAAATATTAACTAGTCCATGCTTCCATCTATGGATGTCACTCTCCACCATTTCACTCACTAATTCTGATAAGTTTCGCGTACCCGCCCAACCAGAATCCTGAATCAACTTCGATGCATCTCCGGTTATAGCAGGTGTATCTTGAGGCCGAAAATACTTAGATGAAACCTTCGTTAAAACTTTCCCTGTCAATCGGTCAATACAAACTTCTTCAATGCCCTGCCCCTCAAAAATCGGGTCAAAGCCTGCCGCAGACGCAGCCAACCCTAAAAAGTCGCGAACAGTAAGCGCTTTACCTGAAGCAATTACATAATCTGAGGGTTCGTTCAAACCAAGCATCAACCTACCAGCTGTTACATAATCTTCAGCTGCTCCCCAATCTCGAGCTGAGTCTAGATTACCCAATTCAAAGCAATCACCACCTTCAACTTTTAACCTTGCGATGTTGTGAGTTATTTTTCTTGTGACAAAGGGACCGCCCCTTAGCGGACCTTCATGGTTAAACATAATTGCCGAACACACAAATGCACCATGTCGCTCTCTATACAATCTCGCATAATGTAAAGCAGTAAGCTTTGATATTCCATAAGGGTTACCAGGTCTATGTTCAGAGGACTCGTTACACACTCCTCCCAATCTAGAACTTCCGAAGATTTCCGAACTGGATGCACAAAGGATTCTTGATTTAGGCGAAACAAGTCTTGCTGCTTCCAGCAAATTGAGAGTGCCATGGGCGTTAACGTCTAAAGTTACACCAGGATACTTAAATGAATCGGCTACAAAGCTCTCCCCAGCGTAATGAAATATATGATCCGGCTTGATATTTTGAAGCAACTCAATCATATTTTGGGGTTCTGTTAACTGGCACTCTACTAGTTCTATTTTTTCTGTAATACCAAGGTAATCCAATCGCCAAGTAGAGCTTGATGAGCCTCTTCTACGCCCCCCATATACTTTCCACCCGTCCTCAACAAGCTGCTGAGCAATGTGCGCACCATCCTGACCTGTTACTCCAGTTATAAAACAAGTCTTCATTTTTCGCTCATACTTAAATCGTATATTGCTTGCAAGGCTTTTCTAAAACCAGCGCCGTTGTCAAGATGTCCTTGCCAAACTTCAATAACCTTCATACAGTCAAACTCAGTCGCATATTTCATGATTTCCATATTATCTGGCTCACCTTCTCCTATTGCTAAGCCCTCCCCGTCAATACCAATCGCATCCGCAATATGTATATGTTGAATATTTGACGACAAAGAGTCTACTAATTTTCTTGGCGAAAAGTTATACAGGTTTTTGCCCAACAATAAATGACAAATATCCATACATATAGCCAGATTATGACGTTTTATCTTTTCAACATCTCTCTCTTGATTGAATACATCTAGCCTTATCGACCCACCAAAATACCATGCAATTGGAGGTAGCCATTGTGGCATAAGGGTAACTTCTCTTTTTTCAGTTTTTCGTATTAAGCTCGCATGATCCTCGTAAAATCTGTCTAAATTATCATGAACCAAAGAAAAACTACCAACAACCGGTACTTTTTTACCTGTCACTTCTTGAAGCTGTGAAGCAAAGTCAATAGTTCGCTCTAAAATTATGTCGCTTGCTTCTTTTTGTTCTGAGTCAGCAGAAAACGGGTCCATCAGTTTAGTAGACGAGATATAATCAGGAAGATGAACACTAAAGCGATTAGCTCTTCTAATAGAAGAAAAATCAATATCACTTAAGATTTCTTCGAACGATAAATGGAATTCAAAATTCTCAATAGGAAACTGGTTTTGAAGTTTGTCCAGATCATGCAACCTGACAGGTAGCGCGACTTTATTCTTTCTCGAAAACTCGATCACTTCCTCAGGTAGCACTTCATGGGCCTTGAAGTGTGATTTAGATATTACGTCACCTGGCTTTACACCAGCTACCACCCGCTGCCCCAAAAATTGTTTTATCTCTTTACGGCTTATTCCGGTATTTGGCGACCTGTAATCTAAAATATTTTCTGTCAAAAGGTCACCAGCCTTTAGCTCCTTATTTAAAAAGAACGAACGCCCTAAGTTCTGCCTATTCAACAACTCACCCTGATTAGGAACTCGACGCCCACAACCGGCGAAAATGACATCCATATTTTTGGCAAATAAACATATTTTTCTAAACTCTTCAGGGGTGGAGCTAGATGAATGGTCTAGCCCTTCTCCTTCTTTATCTAAAGTTATATGCCTCTCAATAACAGTTGCTCCTGCCTGCATCGCTAAAAGGCAAATTTCCCAATCTGAGTCATGACTAGAATATCCAATATCCCTCTGCCATTTTTCTCTCATGTGAGACAAGTAACCAAGTTTCGCATTCTGTAGAGTCAAGGGGTAATTTGAGATACAGTGTAGAGGCGTCCACCCATCATTCGGAAGTGGGCTAAATGCGGCTTCCAACTCATTTTCATCGTGGCAACCGGTAGAAATTAGGAGGTGTTTTTTATAACTCATTAATTTTTCGATTAGATCCGAATTTGTTAATTCGGCCGATGGCAGTTTAAAAAAATCAAACCTATCTATCGTATTCTCAAAATCATTAATATCTGATGTATCGAAAAAGCTGATACCAACCTGTAATCCGTTCTCATGACTATATTCGAGCAGCTCTAATATTACATCTGGCGACAGGTAGTTTTTCTTAATCTCCTTCAGCAGTAACTCATCACCTATCTCTCTAGACGAATTAGAATAAGCGTTATCTAGATTTCTATATTGAAATTTAATTCCATCGACACCCGCAGCTGCCGACTCAGAAATCAATTTTTTTGCAACATCGCGAGACCCGTCGTGGTTAATGCCAATTTCTGCTATTACTTGAATACTGCTCATTACAAAACTCCATTTAACTCTAAATTCTAATTACCCTAAACATATCTGATCTAAATTTTATTCTCTTCAACTAGTTTAAAAAGAATGCGCTCAGCTATATCCCAGTCTAATTGAGTGTCAATATCCACACCTTCTTCAGGCGACATCAAAAAACCAACATTATTTTCACTCAACCTGTTTTTAAACTTATTGAAGGCTTGCGTCTTAGTGATATAGATCGACCCATTTTCGCGATAGACTCTATCATTTGCATCAATATCTTGGCGACGAGGGCGGTTCAAATAATCGTACATAGCCCGAGGCTTATCCAAATTCGACCACAAAAATATTTCAGACTCTACAACACTTAACAGGCTATCGCCCCCATGATCTTCAATTTTTTTCAAAGCTTGAGTAATTCTATTTTTATACCTTACGGGGGACGTAGGTTGCAACAAGACTATATTGTCTGGAGCATAGCTTTCTTCTGCGCTCAACCAACTAATTGCATGAGCTAACACAGGCTCAGTAGCAGCATTGTCGGTCGCCAGTTCCGGAGGCCTCAGAAAAGGGACTTCGGCACCAAATTCTCTAGATACACTAGCAATTTCCTTGCAATCTGTCGTTACAATTACTCTATCAATGTCTTTTGTATTTAGCGCTTGCTCTATAGTCCAAGCAATCAACGGTTTCCCCGCAATGACTTTAGTATTCTTGTTTACAATCCCTTTTGACCCACCACGAGCTGGAATGATTGCTAGATTTTTACTAGGCACTTATAACCACCTTATTATACTCTGAGTTAATATCCAAACCTATCAACATACCCTGGAGCCACTATAAGCCCTGCAGCCCTTTCTTTAGAGGTATTAGCCCCTAACCATTTTATTATGGCAACAGAGATATTATATAGAAAGCCACCGGCCTTACTCTTGTCAAAAATTATTCCACCTGTATATATCACTACGTCGACTACAGTTCTAACAAATATCAGAATTGTACAGTCCCAACGAATGCAAATATTAATACGAAATAACATTTCTTTCTTTCGACTTTACGCAAGCCACGCTTTACTAAGAATTATTTTTCCATGAAAAAATAATTACTGCAACACACCCAAAAAACAAGCCAATGACAGAACCAAAGAAAACTATAACCGACCTCCTTGGTTTGTATTTCATTTCGGGCGCAATGGCGGGATCAATAGTCTTAAATGCATATTCATCTCGAGCTTCGGAGAACATTATTGTTTTTGTTTGCTCTTCAATGAGTTCATAAAAAACGGTTTTCATATCAGCGATTAGTGTTTTTTGTAACTGGGACTTTAAGTACTCGATACTACGTTTGGCTTCTTCGACATCTCTTGCTTTTAATTCCTTATTTACATCTTCAACCAACCAGCCAACCCATTTTTTTGACAACTCAGGAGAATAATACTCTATACCCAACCTTATAAAATTTGTTTTCTTATCTTGGGTGACACTTATTATTCTTGAAAATGCTTTATAAGCTTTTTGAATACTTGGGACAGTCTCATGCCCCATTTTACTAGCTATTTTCCACTCCCCAGCCGCAACGTCGTACAACTCAGGATCAATTTCCAACACGTCGTTACTCCTATCCCAACCTTTGGCGGCCAATAGAGGAACCAGGAGATTACGTTTTACTAAAAAGCGAGAAATAAAATCTCTGGATTTTAGCACTTCAATTGCGAGCGCTGTTTTATTACCAGATCCTGCATCTAAATTAACACCAGTAAAACTAGCCAAACCTCCAAGCCGCCCCGCAAGCCCCGCCAACCCTACTGAATTCTCTTCAGAAGAAATAAGCAATACTTCTGACTTATAAATATTAGGCAAAGAAAGAGAGTAAAAACAAGAAGCAAGCGCAAAAAAAACTGTAATCGCAACAGCCACCCACTTTCCACTCCACAAAACCCTGCCTAATTTTAGTAGATCAATAGTATCAGGGCCGACTTTGTATGCATTCTCAGAGAGCTGCTGATCTGAAAAAGCCAAGAGTTCAAGTTTCTTTTCGATATTATCGAAACGCTTTTTAAATTCCTTTTCGTTGGTCATTAATGCATCACTATTCAAGAAAATTTAATTCATTTCATCAATACAGAGATCGCTCACATAAAGCTTACGACTGTAAACACTCTTACCATTAAAGCGGGAAACCGATACAATATCAAAAAAACGCATTGTATTTAAACCAGCTCTTTTCACGAGGGACCTAGAAGCACCCACTCAGTTAACGTTCACGCCAACCTTCCATAAGACAGCAGCCTGCCTGGTAGCTCCATAATTTTTATCTCTCACATAAACAAAGCCACTCAAGCCCCCCACAACCGCTGCACTCAGCGCTACCTGATAGAACACCTGACTCAAATCACGCCACAGAATCAGCTGATCAACCTTAACCGCACCCAGTGGCACAACAATGGTATCCCCCGGGGCGATTTGCGTGCTGGCGCTGGCAAACCAGTTTGAGCTTTCGGATATTTTTACGGCGCCATTTGCTTTGATGATATAGACGCGTTCTTCATCAGCTTTATTGGTTATGCCACCATTACATCGCTTTATTGGCGGCGCCCCCACTACGGTTAATGTAATCCAGATAAATGAGACCTGTTTCGTTAACCTGAGATATAGATTGCTGTACTTCACCGATTACCATATTACTAAGATTCTTATCTAGTCTCTAGAACTGGCTCTACACAAACAGGAAGTGCAAAGACTCGCATACGATTTTGAAGCCCTAACATTACCACTAAGTTTGTCAACTCACCAACGTACTTATACGCCCTTGTATTATCTTTTTGTTTATCCGCTTTACTCAATCATCGTCGCTCAAAAGCAACGCATTAATCGCTACTATTTGGAATCCAACTCACTAACCTCTTGTCGCAACAACTCTATCTCCCGCGTAAGCAGCACATGCTCTTCAAGTTTACTCTTCAGAAACTGGCGCGTAATGCTCGATTTAGCGTGAATTCCTTTGGGTGTCAGTTTATATAAATAGCCTAGTTTATTCGGGTTCTGCCAAAAATTTTCGACCTTTACCCAGCCTCTTTCACTGAGGGCGCGCAGACAATAATTTACCTTTCCCAAACTCACACCCAACTCCTTGGCCAGTTGCCGCTGTGATAGGTTGGGATTTTTCTGAAGCAAGACCAATAACTGGTAGCGATCTGCATCGGTAAGCTGGGGCTGATTCATAGAAAACAATAAACTCAGACACGCTACCGCCCTAGGACTTTCACCCATGACCCGTAACAACCAAATCAGAAGAAGCTCACCAGCTCACGAAAGAGCAAGCTTAAGGCAATAGCTCAATTATATTTACTTAAGCGTTCAACGATTGAGCATGATAGCAAACTACTATTGGGAATCAAGCCTTTTCTAATAAAACGAGACGTTAGACTAAATCACCCAAAGGCACTTTGACGACGTGTTGTTTTTGGAGGAACTGCATTAACAGAAGGGCGCGAACCTCCCCATCATACTCTTCGAATAGCGCCTGAAGACCACGAAATGCACCATGGACAACCGTTACTTGTTGACCCTTTTTAAATTGAGCCTCTACCGACACCTGCCCTGTTAGTCGTTGCAAGTCCTGAATAACTGAGTCCGCAACGGGAAGAGGCTTTTCGCCGAAACTAACGACACGCAATACTCCGTATGTCGAACGAACCGTAGACCAAAGAGAATCATCAGAGGAAAGCTGTAAAAAAATATAACAGGGAAACAGAGATTCTTGAATGCGCTCGCGTGACCCCGATACAATTTTTTCAACACTGCGATGCAGATGAAGGCATACGCCGCCCTGCTGCTCCAGGTTAAGCTTGGCCCTCTCTTCCTGCCGCGGTTTACTCTGAAGAAGATACCAACATTTATCACTCATAAAACTCCAAACAACTCCAAATCGTCGCGGACTAAATCAGGCTTAAAAATCCACTTAGCTAAAGATAAATCCCAACAAGGCACCACTTAATATCAAGATTTTCACGCCGACGCACAGGGAGCGGAAAGAGCATAAAACACCAATCCAATCGTGAAAACTTCAGTAATCACCTGAACAAACCACCTGCCTTGCCAGACTGCCGTCCATAGTCCACGCAGACCTATCTCATCATTGGCAAAACAAGGAGCTGGGTATTTGGAAAATTTTGAGCCAATACCGTATTCAAATCTTTTCACACCTTGAACTTGGCTTCCCAAGCCCTCTACAAACTCCCTACAGCTGCCGCACCTAAAGCAATCTGATAGAAAATCTGAGTCATATCACGCCACAACACTACCTGGTCAAGCTTATCAGCATCTAAAGGCACCACTATAGTATCCCCTGGTGCTATTTGCTGCTGATTGCTTGCAAACCAACTTGAGGTTTCAGGTATCTGTACACCCCCGTTTGCCTTAATGATATAGACCCGATCTTCGTCTGCTTTGTCTGTTGTGCCACCGCTTCGTTTAATATAATCCCAATACTCTAATTGTGACTCATATATTTGTGAAATAGGCAACTGTACCTCACCAATTATCGTGACGGAGTTCTTTTTAGTGGGTATATATAGCGCATCCCCCTTTTGCAAAGGAATTGAGTATCCAGATTCATCTGAGAGCACCTTTTCAAGGTCAATCACTAAACGCCCTTTCGCACTGGTATTTTTTAATTGTGAAAGCAATTTTTGAGCTTGACCCACATCACTTGGTTTATCTTTATTATTCAGCGTAACAAGCTCTGCTTTGGCAATATCTTCTGCGAGACGCTCTTGCATTTCTTTTAATTGCTGGGCTTGCTGTTCTTTTAGCTCTACACGAGTAAACATAGCACCAGGTGCATAAGCATATTCTGTTAAACCACCCGCCCTCATAAGTAAAAGTGCCAAGGTATCGTTTTTATACACTGGATAAGTACCTGGAAACTTCACCTCACCTGTCAGTGTTACTTTTTCAGATTCAGCCCAGTTTGGAATAGTTTTAATCTGCAACACATCACGCGATTTCAGAAAAAAATTAAGTGAGTCCGCCTGAGAAAGGTTTAAATCCACACGGTATTGATAACGCTCTTGTTCTTCGTTAAATTCTGTCCGGCTTAATTCTGCACGAAGCTGAAAGGCTTTTTCTGTTAAGCCACCTGCCGCATGAATCAAATCTGTCACCTGCATAGTTTGAGTAAGCGGATAAATGCCAGGATAACGTACATCGCCACTTACACTCACCTCTTGAGAGACTTGACTAACCCCTGCTTGACTTCTTAATTTTTCAACAATTTCTTCAACTACGGTTTGACGTGATTCTGCTTCTGATTCTGCTTCTGCTTCTGCTTCTGCTTCTGCTTCTGCTTCTGCTAACATTGAGGCATACAAACCAAAGAAAATCACTTCATCCTGATCGTGAAGCAGTATATTTTTTTCTGTTTCGGGTTGTGCGAGCGCTTGAGCCAGACTAAATGAAAGCACTTCCAGGCGCCTACTTGGTAGTTGGTATCGCTTTATTAAGCCGTATTGTAAATCAGGGTTTGGCTTTAACCTTTCTACTTCTGGAACAATATCCGTTAAACGTAGATTTGGGTGCCAGGTTAGACTCTCTTCCCTTAATACATGACCAGTTAGCTTAACAATATTTTCTACTTTTTTGAGTACCTTTGGTACTGTTATCACATCGCCGCTTTGCAGTGATGTTTGCTGGCCATTTTGAGATTTGAGATTTAAGTTTAATAAGGTTCGCTCGTTTTGATGGTTAATTCTTTGCAATGTCGCTAATTGCGGATACGCAGATGAAAGCAAACCTCCCGCATATTGAATTATGGTTTTGGCGGTTTCGTTTCCTGTTAATTCATACCGTGCAGAACGCCTTACTTCTCCCTTTATATCTACTGTTGCTCCGACAGGGGGTATAAATACAACATCACCCGATTTTAGCTGGGCGTCATTACTCGTATCACCATTAAGCAATAGGTCGTACACATCCAGTGTTTGTATTAGCTTGCCTTTTCTTTTTAAGTGAATTTTTCTGAGCGAGCCATTTTCTGAAATACCACCGCTTAACACTAAAGCATTGGTCATTGTTGAGAGAGAGCTAACAACATAGGAGCCTGGTAGATGTGCTTCGCCTAATACAAACACACGAATGGAGCGTAGCTGCCCCATTGAAACACTTGCCTTAACACCGATCATTCTTTGCTTAATGGTACTGGTGATATATTGCTTTGCTTCTGAGAAGGTTTGACCGGCTAGGGAAACTGGGCCTAAGTCTGGCAGATAGGCTGCGCCTTCTTGATCAATTACTAGCTCATAGGATTGACTTTCTTTACCATATAGATTGACCTTTATGGAGTCGCCTGGGCCGAGCACATAGTCAGATGATACGGGAATATCATTAATAGGCGTGAAGGAAGTTGGGCTGCCTGCGAAGAGGTCGTAACCGAAAGGGGTTAGTTTCTCTTCTGTTTCGGCTCCCTTAGCTTCAATTTCATTTGCTGCTTCAGGGAATGATATCAACCGGGGTTGTACCGTAGTTTCTTGCACTACTGCTGGCGTTTGGCTTGCTGCACCTTGTGGTATGGTGATACCCAACTGCTTAGCTAAACTGGACTGCTCTGCAGGTGACAAGCGTTTAAATTGCTCTAGCTGCTGCGGTGTTGGCTGTAGGGCTAGCGCTGAAAAGCTACTAATAGTGAGAAGTATAGTGAATATACGGTACGCCAATTTACGATGCAAAGGCAAGTCAAGATTTCCTTTTGTCATTTTACTTTTTCTTTAATCAGGACGGTGTAATTTTAGGGTTCGTAACTTAACATTTATAGTTTTTAGTGGCTAGATGTTTTTAGACTGGATATGGTGTCTTTTTTCCGCGATGAGACTTTAATCTCAAGACAAAACCTCATGACAAAACCATTCTACCACCGAGAAATACGAGGCGCTGCGCGCTACACAGAGAAGTGATTAGAACCTTTAACAATGGATAATAGATATGCTTCGTGAAAGATTAAGACCTGTTTGACACTTTAAATACTTACTTAGCACTAGCTGTAAGTATTTTACTTAATCAAACACCGTTTTGGTCATTTTTCCGCGAAGCGGGCTTCAAAGTCACTTCTCGGTGTAGCGCGCAGCGCCTCGTCTTTCTCGGTGGTGGATTTCTTGGATTTTGACTTATACACTGATCCGTTTCAGCCCATTGGTCAGTTTTTCTACATTAAAATTAATTAGCAAACCAGTATTAATTTTACTTAGCTTTAGGTAGGTTATTATTTGCGCCGTATGAATGGGCGCAAGCTTGTCTACCGACTTCAGTTCAATAATTAATTGGTCAGGCAGTAATATATCAAGCCTATATCCCGCCTCAACTTTCACGCCTTTATAGTTGACCGGCAATGACACCTGTCTTTTGGCTGCAAGCCCTGCCTTATGCAGCTCATACATTAAGCAGCTTTCGTAGCTTGACTCCAGTAGCCCTGGCCCAAGCTGTTTATGCACTTCGATTGCACAGCCAATTACTTTTTGCGTTAGGAAATCCGTTTCCATATTTTTCTCTCTAATTAAGTCTTTTAGTTCTGTATTTTAAAAAATACGTAAACGCTCGACATTAGCGCTAGTCATAACACAATACCTTCTTGTTGTGCTTTGATATGAACAGGTTGAATCATTGTGCTTGGATCAACCAGCAATACATCTATCTTTCTATCACCAAGACTGATTTGTATACTTGCTGCAATACGACTCGCAGTTGACGCTCGATTATCTTGCACATGGTCCGTTTCAATATAAAGGTCTATATCACCACCTTTTTCTTCATCGTTGACTCTTGAACCAAATAATATGATTTTTTTGGCTGACCCTAATACAGATTCTATTTGATTTTTTATGATGTCGATTTGCTGAAGACTTAAACGCATTTAGCCCCCTCCATTACAAGGTTCTTTTTTAGATAATAACATATTGCTTATAAAAGCTTTTTTAGCTACGAAGCAATCAAACCCTAATGACAAAAACATTTTACCACCGAGAAACCCCGAGGCGCTGCGCGCTACACAGAGAAGTGACTAGACACTTCCAGGAAAACATACATTATTCTTTATAAATAAAATGCTGTTATTTGAGCCTTTTTACTTATTTAAATTTAATCTATAGTCTTTTGTTTACGCGTAGCGGGTTATTAAAGTGTTTTCTCGGTGTAGCGCGCAGCGCCTCTGCCCTCTCGGTGGTAGATTTCTTTTGGCCTAGTATTCGTCTTTCTCGGTGGTGGCAATTTACTTTTCTTTTAGTCTTTAATACCACTTATTTAAAACGATATTCCCATGAGGTAAAGATGCTCGTTTGATCTATATCTTCTTGTTGCGTGTTGAGTTCTTCTGATTGATACGAAACACCTAACTTCAACTTACCATCCAAAAAAATTCGCTGATGGTGCGCTTCGATATAATATAAAGATTGCGCATCAGCCGAAACAGTATTACCTCTAGCAACTCCATCTTCATTTAATTTCATATAACTTATAGTGAGCTTTGATAGCTGCCCTTCAGATTGCTGGTACGCGCTACCCAAGGTGAAAACAGTTGAATCATTATCGAAGGTTGCGGCCAACACACGCCCTCGATATCGATACCCTGTTTTAAAGACGGAGTGTTCATAAGCGACATTGTGAACCTCTGCCCCGAGCGCATCAGAGGTGGTATTGGTATATTCTGCAAAGCCTTTTAAACTATCGCCACTAGACAAAGCATAATGAGACTCTCCCCCCACCTGTATTACAAATTTCGCGGGTAAATACCCAGCTTCGTCTTCGCCAATATACTGCGCATAAATCGCCGAAGGGAGTGAGTCAGTGAGATTGAAATTAAGACGCGCATCAAAACCAGCGATTTGGTTACCCGATTGCTCGCTTGTATTTTCGCCCTGTGAGGTAACGGACTTCCAGAAAGAACTTAAATTTTCCTCTCGACCCTCTCCACCCCATTGCATCGCGCGTGACAGTCCAATTTCTAAATTTGAAAATGGTTTAAAAGTGAAACGCATACCTGTCAATTTAGCCTCCGGCACAAAACGATTACTTTCCATCTGCCCCAAAAATGACACAAAGTGCCAGTCGCCCAACCATGATAACCAAGCTGTATCAAAATGTTGAGCTCGTTTAGTTTGGAAGATGAGCCCTGGCACAGGCCTAGCATTATTAGTTAGTATTAAATTTGATTGCGTTCCAGGCCCCCACCATCGATCAATCGCCCCGACACCTAGCACCCACTGGCCTAATGTACCAGCGATATACGAGCCATCAAACTGTGCTTCAAAGCTATCGTCACCTGGGTCTGTCGTGATATTTGACTGCAACTTAATGGCAAGATCTTCACCATCCCAATCAAATGTTTTATGTATTTCGCCTTTTTCACGATGATTCGAAGAGAAATCTCTGAATAATGCTCTTGAAGAAGCCGCACTAAACTCAATACTCCGCTTAAGGCCTTGACGAGTTTGGTGGCGAAGCTCGAACTCTAGCTCTCGCACGGCATTTTTTTGGCTTAGATTAAGCGCTTTATGATTTACTTGCTCTAATGCAACTTTCACATCCGCCCACATAATAGGCCATGTAGTAAGGGATATAGGCATTGCACCAGAGTCATTTAGCATATGCAGATTATTGCGTAAACGATCATCACCCACATCTATCCATGGGCTAGCATCACTTAAAGAAGCGCCAAGTATTAAACAGCAACTTAAAAATAATTTGAGTATTTTGTTTTGAATACGTGAAGGAGTAATAAAGAGATGCGATGGCATTAAAGAAAACAAAGTGGCTCACTATTTGATACGTAGGTGATAAACATTTTGGGCATTATATGGATTTTGACCTTAAAGATAAATGCATTTCACCACCGAGAAAGACGAGGTGCTATGCGCTACACCGAGAAGTGACTACAAGCCTGGGGTAAATACAAATCGATATAGAAAAAATTGTTATTAAAACAGTGGATGATGACTGAAAAGCACAGCGAAATAGTGGCGAAATTTGTGCCCAAAACATTAAAGATAAAAACTTTCTACCACCGAGAAAGTCGAGGCGCTACGCGCTACACCGAGAAGTGACTTGCAATAAACCTTTGGGGAAACACTACCAATTAAACAATAACTTACACACTTTAATGGCTTTTGGTTTTAGATAAAACTGTCTATTTGACTACGTTTTTTACCTCTAACACGTTTTATCCCTTACTCGACTTTAAAGTATCTAGTCTCTTCTCAGTGTAGCGCGCAGCGTTTCTGTTCTCTCGGTGGTCAATTTCTTTTGGTCTATTTTATTTCATTCGCTATTTGAATACGTATCGATTCATTTGCATAGACATCAACACTATCATGACGACCTTCATAGTCACCCGCTTGCGCAATTGGCTGACCAGACTTTGAAATTCTTGCCGCAACATTCGCATGTGTTACTTGTGATAGTTTCGCCATTGGCCCCATTGCACTTTGATCATTTAACTCAATTGTGATGGGTAAATCACTTACTTTTAGTTTTCTAGCAGCTAGTGGCATAGCAGGACCAGTTCCTGCTGCGGCTTTTGCAAAAATAAACACAGTATCGTCAGCGCTGACCTTAGCTAAAACTTCTGATGCGATGCTCACTTCGACCTGGATACGCGCGACAGCAACTTCAGCGGCCACACCATTCATTTCTTGTTGATCTGTAAGGTTGGCCTTCACTGATAGGCCTGAACTCACTGGCATTTCACCCAAGGCGATTTGCGCGCGTTGTATGCCAGTCTCTATTGAAATTTTTGATGGGTGATCCGGCACAGCATTCAGAATTCTTTGCCAAAACTCAATGGCTACCGCATATTCTTGTTGCACAAAGGCATTAATCGCCATTAATCCCAATGAATTCACTTCATTCGGATTTTGTTTGAACGCTTGATCTAATGCATTCTGTACCGCCGAATTAAACTGCCCTTGATTTTGATAATAATGCGCCTGCGCCAATAAACCATAAACCGCTGAGGTGCTTTCATCGGTTGCATCAAATATACGAATAATCTGTGTATAAGACTCTATCGCTAAGTCATACGACTCGGTATTCATGGCAGATCGCGCCAATAAACGCCAACCTTCGATATTGTCAGGCGCTTGCTTTAACTTGTGATAGAGCTGTTCAAGTAAGGCGCTCATGTCACCCTGCTCTGCTGAAGTTTTCGCTTGTTTTATTTCTTTCTCATCAAAACGCATCGCGCTCGTTTGACTAACCGCATCATAAGAGCCGTATTTGAAGTAGCTACCATAGCTGACCGCAACAACTAAAATAGCACTAAAAGCAACTATGACTAAATTTTTAAAACCTAGCGCTGGAGTAGGCGCAACGGGATCCTTTTTTGATACCTCCGCTTTCCCGGTGCTTTCGGCATCAATTAACAAAGTCGCTTCCAGCTCAGATTTCAACTGTAGAAAGGTCTCTTCTGGATGCTTTCCTTGTGCATATTCAGCCTCAAGTTCCGCCAACCTCTCTTTGAAAATCAGTACATTTTGTCGCTGACGATCAAGCTCAAGCGTATTAGTTAGCTCGCTTGATTGATTCGCCAAATTGCTACGATCAAGACTACCCTCTTTTTTTACATACCTAAAAACCGGTACAAAAATAAATGCTAGCGCGAGCGCTAATAATGCAAGCGATAGAAACCAAAATTCGGTCATTCAATAATCTCTTATCTTAAAATTTAAATCGTAAAGCTAGCGTCATTTACACGCTAGTCATCTTTGAAACGTGAAAGTAATTGCTCTACTTGCTCATGTTGATCTAACGAAGCACTCTTAGCGCCGCTATCTCGCTTCTCTTTATCATTTGAGACAAGCTCTTCAGTAAGTTCTTTCTTTTTCTTTGTTGCTCGACGACCCGCCATCAACGCAATAATCACAACACCTAGCAATAATATCGCCCAAGGCCCATACCACAATAAATAGGTTGCAGGTTTAACCTTTGGTTTATAGGACACAAACTCACCGAATCTGTCGACCATAAAGCTCACAATTGTACGGTCATCCTGACCGTCTTCAAGTAATCGATAAACCTCTCTTCGCATATCTGAAGCAATCGGCGCATTGGAGTCAGCTATATCTTGGTTTTGACATTTTGGGCACCTAAGCTCTTTCGTCAGCGCCTTATAACGCGCTTGATTTTCCTCACTTGAAAATTCATACAAATCAATGCTGGCCAAAAGAGACGAGCTTGTGAACGCTAAAACAATCAGGAAAAAAAGCACTCCGCCATTTTGTTGTATTCTCATACCGACCCTCTCTTTTTTACAGTTTTCATTTCGGCTGTCATTTTGATTGTGGTTTCGGCTGCACTTTTGATGCGATTTGATTATATTTGTCTACTAATGGCTTGATGGTTTCACTCCAAACCCTGTCATCAATAATCCCCACATGCCGGTACCGTACAACACCATATTGGTCAACAACATATGTTTCAGGCGCACCATAAACACCTAGATCAAATCCTAGCTTTCCGTGCGGGTCATAAATTGTAAACTCATACGGATTTCCCAGTTTTTTTAACCAGATTAATGCTGCTTCCCGATCATCCTTATAGTTTAAGCCAATAATACGCACACCTTGGTCGGCCAAAGTATTCAAATAACCATGCTCAACCCGACATGACGGACACCAAGTTGCCCAAACATTTAACAGGCTTACTTTTCCAATAAAATCCTTTTCACTAAACTGTTTTGAATTATCCACTAAGCTTTTTAAATTAAAAGCAGGTATCGAATCATTCAAACGAGCGGTTTCAAGTTTGGTTGGGTCTTTCCCTATTGCTGTAAACAGAATCAAGCCTAAGCCTAAAGCAATCGCTAAAGGGGTTAAAAATACTAATCGTTTATTCATTTTATGACTCAACACTCACTGCTTGGGATGTATTTTTACGCAAGGTAATACGGTATCGTCGATCGGACACCGCGAGTAGCCCACCCGCTGCCATCACTAGAGCACCCAACCAAATCCACCGTACAAAAGGTTTTATTTGAATCCTGACCGCCCAAGAATCACCTTCTAACGGCTCACCTAATGCGACATAAAGATCCCGAAACAGTCCCGCATCGATCCCGGCCTCGGTCATCGGCGAACCCTGAGATAAGTAAATACGCTTTTCCGGATAGAGACTGGTAACGTAACTGCCTGACTGTGTCACCACGACCTCTGCTCGGTCAGCATTAAAATTAGGCCCCCTGTAAGGAGAAATCGACTTAAATTCAAATTCAAAAACCGACACCTGCACTTTATCGCCCGGTGACATCCGCAAGTCTCGTTCGATTGACTCCAAAGAAACAAACGTCACACCAACAATCATAATAGCAAAACCCAAGTGACCAAAAACCATTCCCATATAAGAACTTTTTATTTTCATCAACCCTGCTAGTCGCCCTGCTTTGCTTGATGTTTTTTGCCATAGATCTTTCAAGGTAACAATCATAATCCAAGTCGCCAATAACGTTCCAAAAAACACACCGACATGAAACTCCCCTACTAACATAAACGGTATGGTTAAAGCGACGACGACACTACCTAAAGCAGCCCAACGCAATTGTTGCACTAAATGCGATACGTCTGTATTTTTCCATCGACTCACCATACCAAAACCCATAACAACTGCTAACACTGACATTAAAGGTGCGAATACAGCATTAAAATATGGCGGGCCGATTGAGAGCTTTCCTGCTCCCATAAAATCCAACACTAGAGGATATAAAGTACCCAACATCACCGTAATCCAAGCCACAACCAGGATTAGGTTATTCATTAAAAGAAACGTTTCTCTGGATAAAAAACTAAACTGAACTCGACTTCTCACTTCAGGTGCTTTTAGCGCAAAGAGCACCAATGAACTCACCACAGTGATACCAAGTAAGGCGAGTACAAACTGCCCTCGCGCGGGATCAGAGGCAAAAGCGTGCACAGACGTCAATACACCCGAACGCACTAGAAAAGTACCCAACAGACTTAAGGAAAACGCAATAATTGCCAGCAATACGGTCCAACTTTTAAAAGCACCGCGTTTTTCTGTGACTGCTAATGAGTGAATAAGTGCTGTTCCGACCAACCAAGGCATGAACGAAGCATTTTCAACAGGGTCCCAAAACCACCAGCCACCCCAGCCTAATTCGTAATAAGCCCACCAGCTTCCTAAACCAATACCTAAGGTTAAAAAAGCCCATGCTACCGTTGTCCAAGGGCGTGACCAGCGCGCCCATGCTGCATCTAAACGCCCACCGAGTAACGCTGCGATGGCAAAAGCGAAGGCAACTGAAAAACCTACATACCCCATATATAACATCGGAGGATGTATAATTAAGCCAAAATCTTGCAACAGCGGATTTAAGTCAGCACCATCTTGTGGAAAGTTCGGTAAATAGCGGTCAAATGGATTAGACGTCATGATAATAAATAGCAAGAAACCAATACTAATCATTCCCATGATAGACAACACTCGCGCCAGCATTTCTCTCGGTAGCTGTCGACTAAACATCACAACTGATACCGTCCACCCCGCAAGAATTAATGCCCATAAAAGAAGAGAACCTTCATGCCCTCCCCATATCGCACTAATTTTATATTGAATAGGTAATAAGCTATTTGAATGATTGGCGACATACTGAACACTAAAATCATCCTGAACAAACGCATATCCAAGACAAACAAAGCTAATCAGTATAAAAACGAACTGCCCACTCGCAAGCGGACGCGACATATTAATTAACAGGCCATTCTTACTCGCCACTCCCCACATTGGTAAAATGGCTTGTAATGCTGATAGGGCAAACCCCAATAAGAGGGCGTAATGGCCAATTTCTGGAATAATCAATGGTCCGACCCTTTATCTACATCAGTTTGTTTCGCCGCATTATTTTTAGCGGCATTGTCTAGCGCATAAGCTACTTCTGGAGGCATGTAATTCTCATCATGTTTTGCAAGCACTTCATCAGCGACCAATACATTGTTTTTATTTAATCGCCCTAAAGCTACAATACCCTGACCTTCACGAAAAAGGTCGGGTAAAATTCCCGTGTATTCAACGTTCACCTTAGCTTCATAGTCTGTTAGCTGAAAATGGATCGCTAAACTATTCGTATCACGCTTCACACTACCCTCAACCACCATTCCGCCCGCTCTTATTCTTGCACCTTCGGGTGCTTCCCCTGCGGCTATTTGAGCAGGGCTATAAAAAAGGTTGATATTCTTTGTTAGCGTAAACATTGCTAAACCGATCACCACACTAAACCCTATGACTAAAAAGACGACTAGAATCAGTCGTTGCTTACGTTTTGGATTCATTCACTACCACCCTTGTCTTGAGAAAGATTACCTTGAGCAACTTCTTCGTTAGATACCTTATTATTCTGAACGTCTCTTCGTTGCCGTTGAGCTAACTCCTGAATAATTGATCTGCGCGCTAATATGGGCTGGATATAAACAAGTAAGATAATAAAAAGCCCTACACCATACGAAAGCCATACATATAATGCATGCCCACCCATTAGCAAAAATTCTGTAAATGTTTCAAAGCTCAACGCTTAATATCCTCTGAAATAATCGTTTTCACCCATTTGGTACGACGCTCACGCAGTAAAATCTCATTTTTCATACGCATTAAAGCGACAGCTGTAAAAAAGCAATACATACCTAACACCATCACAAGTAGTGGCATCCACATCTCGGGAGGCATTGCAGGTTTTTCAGTTAGGGTAAACGTGGCAGGTTGATGCAAGGTATTCCACCATTCGACAGAATATTTAATGATGGGTATATTTACGACCCCTACTAACACCAAAATTGCACTTGCTCTAGAAGCTAGGTCAATATTCTCAAGTGCAGACTTTAATGCGATAACGCCAAAATAAAGAAACAACAATACCAGCATTGCCGTTAATCTGGCATCCCATACCCACCAGGTCCCCCAAGTAGGTTTTCCCCAAACGGCACCAGTAAATAAGGCTAAAAAAGTAAATGCAGCACCAATGGGTGCTGCTGAAGCAATAAACATGTCGGCAAGTTTCATCTTCCAAACCAAACTGATAATCGCAGCTACCGCCATCATCATATAGCAAGACTGAGCGAGTATCGCGCTCGGAACATGCAAATAGATTATTCGAAAGCTATTGCCTTGTTGGTAGTCTTCAGGTGCGAACACCAAGCCCCAAACTGTGCCAATAACAAGCATTAACACGCCTATCCATAAAAACCATGGCAATAGTTTATTAGCGGTTTCGTAAAACCACTTAGGCGAGCCAAGTTTATAAAACCATGTCCAATTCATTTAATTTATCTTTCACTCATTTTTCATTAAAAACCATTTTCAATTACTTTTATCTAGCTTCCACTCAATAAGCTAATCAGATACGCTTATTTTTAACGCTGCTGCGATCGCAAAGGGTGATAATGTTAGGGCTAAGGCTAGCATCATTCCCATGATAGAAAAATGCCCCGCAACCGAAAGCCCATCGATACTACTTTGCACGGTACCCGTACCAAAAATTAACACCGGTATCGTGAGTGGTAACACCAGTAATGAAATCAAAATACCACCCGAACGCAAGCTTACCGTCAATGCCGCACCTATACCACCAATTAGACTAATTACCGGTGTCCCCATAAGCAGCGTTAGCATTAACACAGGAAGATGTTGTGCTTCCAAATGTAGCATCGTTGCCAAGAATGGCGACAGCATGATCAATGGTAAGCCCGTCAAAGACCAATGAATTAAGCTTTTGATCAGTACAATTAAGTACAAAGGCTGAGCACAGAGCACCAGCTGTTCAAGCGAACCATCGTCATAGTCTGATTGAAAAAGTCTATCCAAAGAAAGCATGGTTGCTAAAAGAGCTGCCACCCACACCAGCCCAGCGGCTGCTTTACTTAAAAAAACTGGCTCAGGGCTCACACCTAATGGAAATAAGACAATTACAATGATAAAGAATACTAATGGATTGGCAAGTTCCTGACGTGAACGATAAGCACTCAAAAATTCTCTTTTTAGCACCACACCTAAGACGGATAATAAGCCTTGCTCTGAATGGTTTCGCCGACTCATTCACTCACCTGCCCTAAGCGCAACTGCCTAACGCCTGGCATCGCCAGCTCATGATGTGTTGTGAGCACAATGGCCACACCGCTTTGTGCTTTTTCAACAAGAAGCGCCTCAAGCTGAGCCACGCCTTTTTTATCGATCGCGGTGAATATTTCATCTAATACCCATATTTTGGCATCAGACAAATAGAGACGCGCTAACGCCACCCGCCTTTTTTGTCCCGCCGAAAGGTTTCGGCATAAAACGTGCTCATATCCCGCCAATCCAACGCACTCGAGCGCTTGCCATAACGCCCCCTCCTTAACTGATTGCTGCAAGCCGATTAAGAAACGCAAATTTTCCAAGGGCGTTAACGTCGCTTTAACAGATGACTTATGGCCTATAAAGAGTAATTCTTGTTGGAATTCTGAATAACATTGACGTACATCTTGCCCTTTCCAGTTAACAACGCCTTCAAAGGTTGAAAACAATCCGCCTAGAATACGAAGCAAGGTGGTTTTCCCCGCCCCGTTTGGCCCTTCAAGTTGTAACACTTCACCTGAAAACAGCTCAAAAGACAAACCAGAAAAAAGCAGACGGTCATCCCTTTCACAGGTTAATTTATCAGCTTTGAGTAAAGCAGTACTCATATAACAGCTCAGTTAAGTGACCATAAAAAAAAGATTCATAAAAGATGTTCTTCATTGCGGGCTATTATAACGATAATCTTAAAAACTGTAATCGATATATTAAGGTTTAACCTTACACTTCGATCATCTTTTGGAAAGATAAACCGACGAATGAGTGCAACAATACGCTAGTTTCACAATCGCTGAACACCTTTTCTTAGAGCCGTACCCACCACTTATTACTTAAACGAAACGTCAAATAAAGTCATAGAATGATCAAAAACTATGCCTTAGCCAAAAGACCATGTAAAATACTCAAGTATTTTTTTTCACATTGGACCCTTCATGCAGATCGAAACCCCTCTTTTTTCCTACCCAAAATATTGGGCAGAATGTTATGGCATTGCGCCTTTTTTACCCATGTCACTAGAGGAAATGGATCAACTAGGCTGGGATAGTTGCGACATTATTATCGTTTGTGGTGATGCATACGTTGACCACCCAAGTTTTGGCATGGCAGTCATTGGCCGCTTATTAGAGTCTCAAGGTTTTCGTGTTGGCATTATCGCGCAACCCGATTGGACCTCCAAAGATGCCTTTCAAAAGCTAGGCAAACCTAATTTATTTTTTGCTGTATCGGCTGGCAACATGGACTCCATGATTAATCGTTATACTGCCGACCTTAAAATTCGTCATGACGACGCCTACACCCCTAATAATGAAGGAGGCAAACGCCCTGACCGTGCTGTCACTGTTTATAGCCAGCGCTGTCGTGAAGCATTTAAAGATGTGCCAATTGTTATTGGCGGCATTGAAGCGAGCTTACGCCGTATCGCCCAATATGATTATTGGTCTAATAAAGTTAAACGCTCCGTAATAATGGATTCTAAAGCAGACATCCTCTTATATGGAAACGCTGAGCGTGCGATATCAGAGATCGCTTTACGCGCATCAAGAGGCGAGCACCCTAAAGATATGACTAACATTCGCGGCACCGCTTGCGTCATAAAGTCATTACCTGATAACTGGGGCCAAAAAGATTCTTCTCGTATCGACAAACCCGGCAAAATTGAACCACATATCAACCCCTATATTGATACCAGCGAGGCTTCACAAAATAACCAATGTGATTCAAAAAAGGGCGAAGACATCGATGAAGTTGAAACCGAAGTGATTCGTTTTTTACCGATTAAAGGCAATGCAACACAGTTTATTTTATTACCCTCTTTTGAAAAAGTCACCAAAGACGCAGTGTTATACGCCCATACTTCACGTGTTTTACACTTAGAAACCAATCCTGCCAACGCCCTCACCATTGTACAACCACATGGCGACCGCTTCGTATGGGTTAATCCCCCGCCTATACCACTTACAACAAGCGAGCTAGACGGTGTTTTTGAGCAAAATTTTCAACGTATACCCCACCCGTCGTATGGTGATGCAAAGATTCCCGCTTATGACATGATCCGCTTTTCTGTCAATATAATGCGAGGTTGTTTTGGCGGCTGTTCTTTCTGCTCAATTACCGAGCACGAAGGCCGCGTTATCCAAAGCCGCTCTGAAGACTCGATCATTAGAGAGATTGAAAAAATTCGTGATACTACTCCTGGGTTTACTGGCACAATTTCTGACCTTGGCGGCCCAACCGCAAACATGTATGAACTCAACTGTAAGTCAGAAGAAATTCATGCTAATTGCCGACGCCTATCTTGTGTATACCCAAGCATTTGCAAGAATTTGATTACCGACCATGCACCAACCACTCAGCTTTATCGCAGAGCAAGAGCTTTACCAGGTATTAAACGTATATTTGTCGCATCAGGTTTGCGTTACGACTTGGCTGTTCAAGACCCGGAATACGTTAAAGAACTGATTACTCATCATGTTGGCGGCTATTTAAAAATAGCACCTGAACATACTGAAAGCGGACCGCTTTCAAAAATGATGAAACCCGGCATGGAAACCTACCACCGCTTTAAAGAAATGTTTGAAAAGTATTCAGCTGAAGCAGGAAAAAAGCAGTTTCTAATTCCTTACTTTATCGCAGCCCACCCAGGTACTCGCGATGAAGATATGATGAATTTAGCTCTTTGGCTAAAAGAAAACGGTTTCCGTGCTGATCAAGTGCAAAATTTTTACCCATCGCCTATGGCTAGCGCGACAGCCATGTATTATTCCGAGCGAGATCCTTTACGACGAGTGGGTTATAAAACAGAGACCGTTAGCATTCCAAAGGGCATCAAGCAGCGCCGCTTACATAAAGCATTTTTACGCTATCATGATCCCGACAACTGGCCTTTATTAAGAGAAACATTAAAGTCGATGGGGAAAGCGCATTTAATTGGCTATGGGAAGAAGCATCTAATCCCCCCAACACAGCCAGTACGACCATCACGCAACGTTAAAAAATCTAGCGCGACGGCTAAAATGCGCAAAGGCGCTATTAAAACACAACATACAGGCCTCCCTCCTAGAAAAGGCACCTAGAAAAATGCCAAAACAAACGTAATGAAAACGCCGTCGCTCCAATAACATTCTAGGCTGGAGCGACGATTTCACGCCCTATAACGATCGTATAAAGTTCTCAGTTTGTATTCAAAGTAGACAATCCCTATAATGCCGCCCCCATCAAATTTTCAAACTACCTACCTATACATGAGTATAGGATTTAATAGTTGCTGTTAACGAGGTCAATATGTTCGAACCCCATGCAAATAAACACCTAAGCATCAAAAATGATGTGCTCTCAGGTCTAACGGTTGCTTTAGCACTCGTTCCCGAGGCTGTTGCATTTGCTTTTGTAGCAGGCGTTGAACCTCTTGTGGGCTTATATGCTGCTTTTATGGTTGGTTTGATTACCGCTTGTATTGGTGGCCGCCCAGGCATGATTTCTGGTGCAACGGGTGCACTAGCGGTTGTTATGGTTGCATTAGTAGCACAACACGGCGTTCAGTACTTATTTGCGACCGTTGTTTTGATGGGTATTATACAAATTACCGCAGGTATGCTGAAACTCGGCAAATTTATTCGAATGGTTCCTCACCCTGTCATGCTCGGCTTTGTTAACGGCCTTGCCATTGTTATTTTCCTTGCTCAGTTGAGTCAATTTGGCGATAGCACTCAAGCTACCGGCTGGTTAGAGGGCACAAGCCTAGAAGGATCTATCATCGATATTGCATGGTTAGAGTCAACTGCTTTGATGACAATGCTAGGCCTTATCGCTGCTACAATGGCAATCATCCACTTCTTGCCTAAACTCACCAAAGCCATCCCCTCTTCACTTGCCGCTATATTGGTCGTCTCTTTAGCTGTTTTATTTATGGGTTTCGATACAAAACTGGTCGGTGATGTTGCCTCTATTGCCGGTACGCTACCAACCTTTAGTATTCCCGAAGTCCCCTTTACTTGGGAAACTTTCATGATCATTCTGCCTTACTCGATCATTCTTGCAGCGATTGGCTTAATCGAATCATTACTTACCCTGACTCTTATTGATGAATTAACACAAACTCACGGCAAAGGTAATCGTGAGTGTATTGGTCAAGGCGTTGCGAATACAGTGACAGGCTTCTTTGGCGGCATGGGTGGCTGCGCGATGATTGGCCAAAGTATGATTAACATAAATTCGGGTGGGCGTGGTCGACTATCAGGCATCTCTGCTGCTATATTCTTACTTATCTTTATTTTATTTGCAGCGGACTTGATCGAAATGATCCCGGTTGCGGCGCTCGTTGGCGTGATGTTTATCGTGGTTATTGGCACGTTTGAATGGTCTAGCTTAAGAATATTAGGCAGAGTTCCAAAGGCTGATGCTTTTGTCATCATACTTGTGTCAGGTGTCACCGTTGCAACCGATTTAGCCATTGCCGTTGTTGTTGGCGTGATTGTTTCTGCTTTAGTTTTTGCTTGGGAACACGCCAAACATATTTATGTAACAAAGCATGACACCGAAGATGGTTCAACTATTTATGAACTTGAAGGGCCGCTTTTCTTCGGTTCAACATCAAACTTCATTGAACAGTTTAATGTTCAAGAAGATCAAAATGATGTCATCATCGACTTCAAACGCTCTCGTGTTTGCGACCATTCAGGCATCGAAGTAATTGATACACTTGCTGAACGCTACCTTAACGCTAACAAGACTTTGCATCTTCGACACCTAAGTAACGAGTGCAAAACATTACTTAAAAAAGCAGGAGATATGATCGAGGTCAATGTCATTGAAGATCCGTCCTACCATATTGCGTCAGATAAGCTAGACTAACTAACGCCTATATACTTTAAGTCTAATTTCGGAGAGTCTAAAAATGAGCAAAAAAGAAAAACTTGGTTTAGATAAAGTTGTTAACCTTATTAATAAAGAATTTGAAAAAACATCTAAACAATTCGATCACTTGATTAGTGATGCATTCAAACAGCTTGATTCATTACAGGCTCAAGTCCATGAACCGATAAAAAAAGTTATCGATGACATGGAAAAAATACGTGAGCGTGAGGTTAAGCGTTTTCAATCTGAATTTGACAAACGTATTACTGAGTTTAATGACTTACAAACTCAATTGCTTGAAAAAATAGGCATCGAAACTAAAAAGCCAGCAGCTAAGAAAAAACCTGCCGCCAAGAAAGCAGCGAAGCCTGCGACCAAAAAAAAATCTATTCCTAAGGCTCCCGCTAAGAAAGTTGCGGCAAAAAAAGCAACTAAAAACGTAGCACCCAAAACGGCGGCTAAAAAACCTGCAACGAAAGCAGCGCCAAAGCCAGCCGCTAAAAAACCTGCAACGAAAGCAGCGCCAAAGCCAGCCGCTAAAAAGCCTGCAACGAAAGCAGCACCAAAGCCAGCCGCTAAAAAGCCTGCCACCAAGAAAGCAGCAAAGCCCGCAGTTAAAAGCGCTGAACCAAAAACTGCCCCTAAAGCCGAAAAATAAAACCAAATAAATAGGTAGGGAGCTCCGCCCTACCTAACTCTTCCCCTCCTAAACTTAAATGCCAACATTTAAGGCTTTGTAAACTGTCATTTCACACTATATACAAAATGAGTAACTAGAAAGAGCGGTTTTGTTACAGAACACCCCCCTTCCTTACAATTTTATAACCAAGTTACCTTTTTAACTTAGAAATCATTAACCTACACTTCACTTATAACATTCACTTATAACCTTAACCTTTTGAGGAACCAGCTTGCTGAAAAATATGCCACAGTATTATAGTGTTTTGACGATCATGTTTTGGCTTTTAGGCGCTAACACCGTTAACGCTGAAACATTGAGCAATACTGGATCTGACTCGCTGACATTACTTAAACTTATTGCAAGCATTGCCTTCGTTACAGTTTTTGCTGCCCTGTGCTTTTCATGGGTCAAACTAAATAAACAATTAAAACAAAATACTCGAAGTCATGAAGCTACTGAAATCATGATGTCGAAACTCAATAGCGCCGTTACAAACAGTGGCGCAAGCATTGTCATTACTAATAAAAAAGGCATTATCGAATACGTAAATCAAAAATTCTGCCGCATGACCGGATACCTCCATCATGAAGTCATTAATCAGCCTATTAGTATACTCAGCGACAATTCAAGCCAAGGCCAAGATGAAACCTGCACCCTACTCGATACAACTTGCCTACAAGAAAGCTGGGAAGGAGATGTTCTGTGTTTAAAGAAAGATCGTAGTGAGTTCTGGAATGCAATTACCGTTTCTGCCGTCTTCGACAAACATAAGAACATCACTAACTATGTGCTTTCAGCTGTTGATATCACAGACCTGAAAGAAGCAAACCGTAAAATGCAGCATCTTGCCTTATTTGATTCTTTAACGGGATTGGCAAATAGGCGATTATTTATAGATCGCTTGCACCAATCTATACTAAATGCACGCCGTCACAACACCATTACAGCACTGTTCTTTTTAGACTTAGACCAATTCAAACGCATTAATGACACGCTAGGACATCACGCCGGTGACCAATTATTATTAATAATAGCTGAACGTCTTACTTCCTGTGTTCGAGGTCAAGATACCGTGGCTCGTTTAGGCGGCGATGAGTTTACTATTCTTCTTAATAACGTTACTGATACCGACAAAATTGCAAGCATTGCCACAAATATCTTAACAAGACTCAAAGAACCGGTACGATTAGGCAAACATGAAGTTATTGTTTCTACCAGTATTGGCATCACGTTAGCACCAACAGATAGCCACTGTAGCGAAACCTTAATGAAGAATGCTGACCTTGCCCTATATATGGCCAAGGACAACGGTAGAGACGGCTATTACTTCTTCACAGAAGATCTTAATATTCGTGCAAACAAATTACTTGAAACTGAAAACGAGTTACGTGACGCCATTAAAAATGAAGAGTTTCATTTACATTACCAACCTCAAGTTAACCTTAAAACAGGTGAAATAACGAGTGTTGAGGCACTCATTCGCTGGGAACACCCAACAAAAGGCGATATCCCGCCTTCAGAATTTATATCTATCGCAGAGGAAACAGGCTTAATCGTTCAAATTGGTGAATGGGTGCTGAGAAATGCATGTATGGAAATTAAAAGGCTCGAAGAAATAACCGGAAAAGACTTGCGCGTTGCCGTAAACCTTTCCCCCCGTCAATTTGATGACCCGAAGCTCATTACTATCGTCTCTAACGCTTTAGAAGACTCAGGTCTTTGCCCTGAAAACCTAGAAATTGAGGTTACAGAAGGCATGCTAATGAACGATATCAATGTCGTCATTGACCAATTAACAAATATCAAATCAACCGGTTCTACGATTACAATTGATGATTTTGGCTCCGGCTACTCATCGTTTAGTTATTTAAAAAGCTTGCCTGTCGACATTCTAAAGATAGACCAATCGTTTGTTTATGACATTCCAGAGGATCTAGATGCGATGGAAATTGCTTCAGCTGTCATTGCGGTTGCACACAAACTCAACTTAAAAGTCGTTGCGGAAGGTGTTGAAAATATTGACCAACGTGACTTTCTTGTCATTAACAAATGCGACTTTGCTCAAGGCTATTTTTTCAGCAAACCAATCTCTATACTTCAACTTCAAAACTTATTCACCCGGGGCATGCTTGAATCTGCATAAACCTACGCATGCTTTACTTATTATTAAGCCGACCACATTGTAACAAATTGTAAGATCGCACTTTTCTGTGATTCACGCCTCCCTATTCCCTTTCTTATCGCAAGATACATAAACATACTTAATGTATAATTCCTTTACATCTTCATTAAAGGTAATTCAAGAATGCTCACTTTTTTCATTTATGCCTTAGAAATAGCATTATTTAGCTTGATCGCATTAGCTTGGTATCGTATTCATTGTTTATATAACAACCGTGAGCTAAACGACTACGAAAAAATAGAAAACACCATTAACCGTTTATTAAAAGGTGAGGTGACTGAAGATGCGAGCTACCAGATAAAGATGGATAGCCTAAAAAAAGCACAGATTTTTTCTGGCATTCAATTACTTGAAATAAAGAGAAGTTATAACAACTTACATCAAGAGAATTTAAAATGGCTACGTGAAGCGATTAGCCTTTACTTAATTGGCGCGATTGACTTTATCGGAAAACAAGCCAAATGTGATACAAAAAGCAGAAAGGAGCTTATAACACTTGTATTGAAGTCTAACCTAAACCTGTCAACTGAACACACCGAGGAATACTTTCAAGAAGCGTTATATCGAAAGCAAAGCAGCGACAATGATTTAATGGTAAGAGCTGGAGCCAAGGCGGCGAAACACTGGCTTACTGAAAACATAGTTCCTAAGCCTGCATCTTTAAAAGCAAGATTGAATGACTGGGGTGTTTTTGCTTAACACCAAAGCAGCAATATAAATAAAAAAGCACGACAATAAAATCACAAAAGCGCCCCTAAAGCGCTTATTTTACCTCGACTACCCTACATATAACTCCCAGTTTTGACCGAGTTCAATCGCTTCGCCTTGAAGCGAGTTATGATTTTTATCAAGTCGCACAGCAGAAATACCAGGCCGGCTCCACTCACCTTGCTCACCGCGGTCCATTGAATCAAGGTCTACTGATCGAACTTGGTAGATCACTTGGTCATAAATCACTTTAGATCGATGAGATAAACCATAAACAAAACGACAATAATCCAATTTTAAGCCGTATAAACTTTTCTCAGTTTTATTGATTTTTTGGATCAAAACACTTTTAAGCCCGTCGGAATAGTTCATCAATTTAATACCTTAATATTCTTCTTATTATCCTGCGCTCTAAATCAATAGCGCACCCATTATCTATATGGCTGTAGTATAAAAAGTCCAGACGAGGCATTCAAGAGACGCTGATAGCAAATTTGATAATTAAGTCAATAAGCCGCTTGTATTTGAAGTGATCTATGCTAATTATTAGAATAATTGAATTAAGAGGGTGCGTTTAAATGAGGGCCTGCAGGCACCTCAAACGTTAGCAAGGTAACTTTATTTTGATATCGAAATTGAACATTTAACACCCAAACCATCATCGGATCCATTGGACATAACGGTATTAAACCTTTCGCGAGCAACAGATTAGAGCTCGTAGAAGCGCTTAAGGCTAAACGGTGATGCCCCATTTCCATGTCCCGACCTTTAAATGAAGCTTCAAATCGTTCCACTTGCTGAAAGTCAATTTGATTTGACCTTAGCTGTAACGTCAAGGGTTTTAAGGCTGGAAGGCCGTGAGGGCTTAAGCTTATTTCAAGCTCTACCCCATTACTTAGATGAATGAGACAAGATTGAGACTGTATTGGACAATGAACCCGAACAATTTCATCAACCTCTAGCGCTAGCGTATCATCCTCGTTGTTTAAGTATAGGAACAAAACAAGAAACGCCATAAAAACTAGACTAACAAAACTACGTACTAAGTTTTTATGCACCACTTTCCACATTATTTTTTCCGGTTAATCTAGATGCTTCAAACTGAAGCAATGCACGCTCAATCAACATTAAACTTTCATCTAAAGATAGTTTTTCTACTTTTGAGGCAAACTTAAACTCAACACCATAATTAAAGCGACTATGATGCTTTTCTTTATAGCGAACAACGCCTTTTAATATAGGAATTTTCACGAGTTGGTCTTCTTGTGCTAATTCTAGCGATAAACAAACATCATCACCTAGATGATAAATCTCATCTGTCTGCACCCCCATGCCATAATGACTAAAATCAAACGGCACAACCGGCACCCACTCCTTTTTAAAAATTGAGCGTTTAATACACACTTTCGAATCAAGCCTCAACCAATTATGCCGCTCCGATCGTCGACGTTCATCCTTCATCGTTCTTTCTCTTTCTTATATTTAAAATCGTGTGATAAGGTATATTTACACTAATAAAACTATTCGTTCGCTAACTGTATTCGGTACGTCACTCGCCGCCCTTCCACTTTACCGCCCACTGCATAGCTATTTACAACCGGGGCATCCACCGCTAAATTCCCCATACTAGAAACCGAAACCTGAGTGACATCACTTTCTAAATAAACTGTTTTTTGATCCTTTGATATCACATCAAAGAATTTATAACCCTTCTCTTGCGTGATTTCTGCACAACGCTTTAACGTAAATAGGTGAACCTGCTCCCAAGATGTTCGCGCGCCTTCGGTATATTCAACGTAATATACATTTTTTTCTACTTGTAGATCTCGAAAACCTGAAACGCCATCTTCTGCGGCATGATACTTAACGGCACAAGCAGTTAAAAAGACTGAAAAAAACAAACAAGAAATAACGTAAATGGATAATCGCATAAAATTGAAGTCACTTTTCATCATGTATATTCGCAAATTTTGAGTGAAAATATTAATTTCGGTTTTATAAGTATACAAGAACTATTGACCGAGCCCAAACCCCTCTTCCTGAGTCAGAGCTAGTTAAAAAAAACGCTAGCTGAACATTAACACCCTAAGCCGCTTATAAAGGCATCAATAAAGCTTAAAGTACGGCACTTCGGACTAAAATAAAGGGGTTAATAAAATGCATCTTCACCGGATTTTCGTGTTTTAAATCTTTTGTGTAGCCATAAGTATTGGCTTGGCTGTCGACGAATGGCAGCTTCAAGAGAGGCATTCCAATCAGTTGCGTCCTTTTCAGGGTTTTCGCCGAATCCTTCAAATATAGGCGAAAATGAAATTTCATATTGTCCGTTAGGATGTCGGTACTGACTCACCTGAATAACGGAGGCTCCCGATTCTCGCGCAATCCAACTCGGCGCGGTAATACAGCCTGTATTGACACCAAAAAACGGTACAAACACCTCACACTTCCGCCCAAAGTCTTGATCTGGCGCATACCAGACCTCCCCACCATTTTTCATAAACTGGATCATATCTTTTAGCTGGCGCTTGTCGAAGCTTTGGATATCGGTATAACGCTGCCGTCCTTGCTCAATCATTCGATCAACAACAGGATTATTATTTGGCCGAAACATATACCCTGGTTTTTTAAGTTGTGAGGCAACAAAAGGTAATGCAATATCAAAAAGACTAAAGTGTCCACCAAGAAGTAAGATTCCTTGATTCCGCTTTTGAGCTTCCTCTAAATGCTCTTTGCCATTGATAATTAGGTTGTCGATATAAGGCTGAGTATCATTCCACCAAGCATGCACCGTTTCCATGAACCCTTTGGAACAGTCCACAAAGGTATCTTCGACTAATGTGCTCTTTTCAGCGTCACTTAACTCCGGAAAACAGCCATCAATATTTTGTCGACAGACTTTTACACGTCCTTTTAACTTCCTGTGTAATAAACGTCCAAGTTTCTCGCCCCAAACTTGCTTCTTCTTCATTGGCAGTTTCGAAAGGCAATACAGCATAAATACCACTATCCAAGTCGGAATGAACGCGGGGTGTAGAATAGAACGGTGGCGTTTATTAGCCATAAAGCAACTTCCTAATAAAATTTAGCCGTGATCATAATTTGATTCATAGCCTTTTTTCAATTATTAATAACAATTAAATTAATATTCTATATTACTCAAAGTGACATTTATGCCGACCTACAGCACAAAAATATTTGAACAACTGCTATCAAACACCATAAGTCAGCACCATTACTCATCTATGCCCGAATGGCATCAGCATTTTCTAAACATAACCAAAGACTTACCATCAACATTAGAACAAGCTGCTCTAGGCGGGCGTTTTAGCGTTAATATGAGCGTTGCTTTCTCGGCTGGTTATCAATCAGCGATTCAGTCCTTATTCAAGCCAGACACACGAATGCTAGCGTCGCTATGCATTACTGAGAAAGAAGGTAATCACCCTAGACATATTAAAAGCACATTGACCGAAGATAAACAAAGCTGGCAACTAAATGGCTCAAAATCATTTATTACTGGCGCAAATGACGCTAAACAACTTTATATCGCAGTCACTGAACCACCAAATCCTGAAGAGCTCTTAAATTCACTAACAGAAGAAGGCACAATAAAGCACACAGAAAGATTCAGACCAAAGGTCAAAATGCTGTCAGTCCCCGCTAACTTATCAGGCATAAAAATACACCCCATGCCTGCCTTACCCTTTGTACCTGACATCAGTCATGGCACGGCAACTTTTGAACACGTTAATATTCAAGCATCGAAAATTTTAGACGGTGATGGGTATGCTCAATATGTTAAGCCCTTTCGCACTCACGAAGACATCCATGTTTTAGCCGCGATTCTCGGATTTCGTATTGGTGAAGCGCTTAACTCGAACTGGTCACAAAAAAGTATTGAGGCGCACCTCATGTTACTTTCAAGCTTGCTGTCACTCAGAACTGAAAATTTTAATGAACCAATAACACATTTAATATTTTCTGGCTGCCGCGCTCAATTTAGTGCATTGATCGAACAAACAGATGAAGAATTCAAATTGCATAACCCTGCAGGGTTTAACTATTGGAAAAGAGATAAAGCCTTACTAGACGTTGCTAGCAAGGCTCACAAAGTGCGCACTCAGCGTGCGTGGGATAATATTTCTAATACTTCTAGCTAAGAACTAAAAAGGCATTCCAGTAATCAAAAAGTGTGTATAAATAGAAGCGATATACCCTAATGCAATCGCCCATGTCCATTTAAGGTGGCTAAAAAAGGTATACACACCACGCGCCTGCCCCATTAATGCCACACCAGCAGCGGAGCCAACTGACAATAAGGAACCACCAACACCCGCAGTCAAGGTAACTAATAACCACTGATTCAAGTCCATTTCAGGGCTCATCGTTAACACGGCAAACATAACAGGAATGTTATCAACGACTGCAGACAAAATACCCACAATGATATTCGCCCAACTCGCTCCTAATTGATCATACATAAGGTGAGACGTTAAATTCAAATAACCTAAGGCGCCTAAACCACCCACGCAAAGTACAACCCCATAGAAAAACATTAATGTATCCCACTCCGCACGCTGCAGTTGCTGAAATATATCAAAATTTGGCTCTTCTTCTTTTGGCATACTTGAATGCGTTGCGCCTGCTTCAAAGGCAGTAATTTCTTTTTGGCCACGGACCTTTAAAAAGTAACCATAGACTTTTAAAACACCCAGCCCCGTCATCATCCCTACCATTGAGGGTAAATGAAGCACAATATGGAATAGTACTGCCATAGAAATGGTCATCAAGAACAAGAAAATAATTACAATCCCGCCTTTTTTAATAACAACTGTATCTTCTCCTTTATCAGGCGATCCTTTTGGCAAAAAGAACGACATGATAATCGCTGGCACTAACCAGTTTACGACTGAAGGGATGAATAGAGCGAAGAACTCTGTAAATTCAACTAAACCCTTCTGCCATACCATTAAGGTTGTGATATCGCCAAAAGGACTAAAAGCCCCACCTGCATTCGCAGCAACAACAATATTAATACAACCTAAACCGACAAATGCGGCATTATCTTTCGCAACAGCCATGACCACGGCAGCCATCACCAAGGCAGTCGTTAAGTTATCAGCAATTGGCGAGATGACAAATGCCAGTAAACCCGTAATCCAAAAAATAGTTTTTAGCGAGAATCCTTTAGAAACCAATACAGCACGTAGCGCAGCAAAAACATTACGCTCTTCTAGAGTGTTTACATACGTCATCGCGGCTAATAAGAACAACAGTAGCTCAGCATATTCTAAAATATTATGCTGAATCATATCGTGAGCAGTCGTAGTATCACCTTGCCCATTATAGGACAACGCCACTAATATCCAGACCAAGCCTGCGGCAATCATAACCGGCTTGGATTTACGTAAATGCAAAAACTCCTCACCAATTACGAGCACATAAGCAAAGGCAAAAATAATAACAGCCGCAATGCCCATTCCTGTGCTGGTAAAATCCATAATAGGAGATCCGCCTCCACTACTCGCCCAAGCATTCATACCTAAGCATGAAAATACAAAACCAAATAAAACCGTCAATAATCTATTCATTCCGATACCTTAAATACACTAATTCAACATTGCTTCACCGTATAGATTAGCAGAAAGCAAAAAAAGTAATAAAAATAAGCACTAAATAGCACTTATTAATGTATTAGTAGAGCATTGTCCTCTAATTTAATCTTTATAATCAATTAATATCTATATCAATGTTTGCGGTTTTGGACACCACATCATTATCATAAAGAACTTTTATTGTTGTACTGCCCGCAGACACAATGGTGACAACCCCCGAGTCACTCACCGTGACACTTGTGCCACTCTCAACACTCCAAGTCGTATCATTATCATCGGTCACATCTAAGTCCGTTGAATTATCACTATATTGAATCGTTGCAACCAGCTCGATAGGGCTATCACCAACACTTCCTGTTTCGGCTTCCCGATCACCATTTATTTTAACGCTTACAATCGTAGCAGGTGCCACAATGGCAACCGAAACAGTATCAGAGTTATCACCACAAGAGGCTGTGACATCCGCATCACCAACCGCTATAGCTGTTGCCAAACCTTCTGAATTATTTACATTCGAAATACTCAAATTCAAGGTATTATCTGACACCCAAGTAACTGTTGTCGTAACATCTTGATCATCGACTAAACCGCTATAGCTTCCCATCGCCAAAAACTGCTGACTCCCTCCTTCATTTAAGGTAACGTTATCAGGCGTGACTGTAATTGAGTCTAAAGTATCCGCAACAGTTAAGGGGAAATCATTACTCACGACCCCATTTTCATGTGCCCCCGAGATGACTGTACCACCAACAATCAAAGCAGTGACGGTACCTTTATTATCAATTTCAACGACTTCTTCAGCAGTGGATGCCCAAATTATATTTGATGTTACATCACTCACTCTACCGTCTGCGAAAGTCCCCATAGCAGTAAACTGCTGATGCGAAGTACATACACCAATACTCGTCAAACTCACCAATTCATCTTCAAGACTAATAACGATACTGGTCAATGCTGCCGACGAAGCAGATAACTCTTTACTTCCAAATAAATCCGCTAACTCTGCCCTAATTTCTACAGTACCGTCAGCTATGCCAGTTGCTCTGCCCAACGAACTAATACTAATGATGCTTGGGTCTGAACTTGTCCATCTAACTTGATCGCTAATATCGATAGCATTAGTGGCTCCAGAATCTATTTCAGCCATTGCAATAAAGTCTTCAACTGCATCTACTTCTATAATACTTGGTAAACTAATAGTATTTGGTGAACTAATGGTGATCGACGTAATTTTCAAGTCATTCACCTTTACGGCTTCTTTAAACTCATCGTCACCATCGCTGCCACCACAAGCAGACAAACTTAAAATAGACACCAGTAATACAAATAATATGGTACTACGCGCCTTGAATCTATTTGTAAATGTCTCGATATGTTCCAGCATTTTTTTAATCCTTTTAACTATTCTGAGATCGCTTACAGCGGTTTAAAATTGAAAACGTAAACCAAGGCTAGCCCCGTCTATTTGAATATCATCTTGAGCGTAATACCGTACGGCCTGTAGGTTGATAAATAATTTATCCGAACCGCCTAAACGAAACTCGACACCACCGCCATAACTAAAGTCATGAAACGTAGCACTACCAGGCGCCCCTGAGCCACTACGATCCATATCTAGCTCAGTGATACCATAACCCAGTAAGAAATATATTTTGCCACCTTCCGATTCGGGTGTTTCAAACCGAGCCGCCAACCCAAGCATATAATTTAAGCTCAAATCGATATCAAGATCTTCATCATCAGCACCGGCCATACCATATAGCTCAATACCAACACCCTTTTCGATATATGCACCAAATCGTCCACTCAAAGCGACAGGGTTAAATTCGGCACGGGCATCACCCTCTTCCACCTCGCTAAAAATATAGTTCGCATCAATACCCGCATAGAGATCCAAAGCATAACTCGACATACATTGGCTCATTAATAACACTGCCAATAAACCTTTCTTTATCATAATTGCTCCACATTTTTGTTGGACTTAATCGTCCAGGCGCTGCATTCCATTGAATATACAAAATTGTTCAAAATTCTACCGTAACAAACAACCTACGTCGCGCTAAAGTTTTAACTATTTAAGTCGTTATAAAAAGAGGTCATTTTATTTTTTTATACTATATTTATGAAGTTACGATAATAATGATTAAAACCTTGCTCAACACCTTAACAATAACAACAGGATTAGGCGAAGCAATGAACACAGTTAGACGATCAACCGAACCTATCCATTTTGAAAAATACAATAAGTACAATTATAAAAACAGCTAGCCTTTGATGCTACTGGCATATCACCACTAAGAAGTTATTAATTTATAAAAACATCCTTGATCGCAGGTACTGCATATGAATTTTTTTAAAAGTATGAAATTAAAATGGAAACTAACCTCAGGTTTTGCACTTCCGCTCCTTTTACTTATCCTTATCGCCGCCACCGTTAATTCTAGCCTTGCTAAACTCTTAGAGCTCAATGGTTGGGTCAACCATACATACGAAGTCATCGAGACAGGGGATGAAATCAACGGCTCGCTTGTTGATATGGAAACAGGCTTACGCGGTTATTTAATTACCGGCGATAAAAGCTTTTTAGAACCCTACAATTCAGGTAAAGAGCATTTCCAAGAGTTCATTGATAAGGGCAGAAAGCAAGTCTCAGACAACCCCGATGCCGTTGGAAAACTCACAAAAATTGAGCGACTCAAACAAGAATGGCAAAACAATCATGTCAGCATTGCCATACGCATCCGACAAGAAGTTAATGACGGAAAAACGCCTGCCACAGAAATTTCTGCCTTCATTCAAAAAGCGATCGGCAAAACTTATATGGACAAGATGCGTGGTCAGGTACACGATTTCATTCAAGCCGAACGAGTTTTGATCGGCGTTAGAGCCACTGCACAACAAGAAACCGCTGACTTCACCACAAACTTTACCATCTTCGGCACCCTCTTTGCCTTAGCTTTAGGCGTTATTGCTGCGATATTAATCGTTAGAAATTTGGGACAACTGATCGGTGGCGAACCTAGCTACGCCATTGAGGTTGTAAATCGAATCGCTAATGGTGACCTGAAAGCCGAAGTTGACACTGACCCGTCTGACACACACAGCTTACTTAATGCAATGAAAACCATGCGTGAAAATCTACTCAATCGTCGTACATCGGATCAATCATTTGCCGCAGAAACGTCTCGAATCAAATCTGCGCTTGATGTATGTAATACTAACGTGATGGTGGCTGATGCAAACTTCGATATTATTTATATGAATGACGCCGTACTCTCAATGATGCAAAACGCTGAATCTGATTTGAAAAAAGACCTCCCGAACTTCGATTCGAGAAAATTGATCGGTACTAATATTGATACTTTCCATAAAAACCCTGCCCACCAACGAGGCATGCTTGAAGGCTTGCGTAATACTTATAATGGGCAAATTACGGTAGGCGGTCGCATATTTGGACTTATTGCAACACCCATTTTTGACGATAAAAATGAACGTTTAGGCACTGTTGTAGAGTGGGAAGATAGAACAGAAAGGTTGGCACAAGAAACAATAGATAAACGTTTAGCCGATGAAAATGCAAGTATAAAACTAGCACTGGACGTATGCGCGACCAATGTCATGATGGCCGACCCTGAATTCAACATTAGCTACATGAACGCAGCAGTACAAAACATGATGCGCATTGCTGAAAGCGATTTAAAAGTAGCGCTACCTAACTTCAACGCGAACAACCTAATGGGTGCGAATATCGATGTATTCCATAAAAACCCAGCTCACCAACGTAGCATGCTTGCAGGACTGCGCACCACCTACTCAACTGAAATTAAAGTTGGCTCACGCACCTTCGGCCTTATCGCCACCCCTATTTTCACCGATCAAGATGAACGCTTAGGCACCGTTGTCGAATGGAATGACCGTACAGCTGAAGTTAATATTGAGACTGAAATGAGTTCACTCATCAATGCAGCTAACGATGGTGATTTAAGCCAACGCTTAGAAACAGCAAGTAAGTCTGGTTTTTTCAAAGGGCTAAGCGAGGGATTGAACACCCTAATGAATAGTACAGAAATCTTTATTGGTGATGTCGGCCATGTTTTTGAAGCGATGTCTGGTGGCGATTTGACCCAGTCAATAGTTAGCGAGTATCGCGGTGAGTTTAATCGTATTAAGACAAACGCCAACAATAGTGTTAATAAACTATCCGAAGTCTTGACGAAAATACAAACATCCTCACGCACCGTCGAGACTTCAGCCACTGAAGTGGCGCAAGGCTCTGATGATTTAAGCCGACGCACCGAATCTCAAGCAAGCTCATTAGAAGAAACTGCGTCTAGCATGGAAGAAATTACCGCTACGGTTAAACAAACATCCGAGAACGCAACGAAGTCAAACGCACTTGCCAATGACGCCAAGAGTAAAGCACAGCAAGGCGGTGAAGTAGTCCAAGGCGCGGTAGTTGCCATGTCTGAAATACTCGATTCAAGCAATAAAATTAATGACATTATTGGCGTTATCGATGAAATCGCGTTCCAAACAAACTTACTCGCGCTTAACGCTGCTGTGGAGGCCGCAAGGGCGGGAGAACAAGGTCGAGGCTTTGCTGTGGTAGCAGGCGAAGTACGCACGCTATCTCAGCGCTCTGCTGCTGCCGCGAAAGAAATAAAGGATTTAATTCGTGATAGTGTTAATAAAGTTGAGTCAGGCTCTGCTCTGGTTAATCAATCTGGTCAAATGCTAACGGAGATCGTACAAGCCGTTGATGATGTTGCCATTATGATTAATGACGTAAATACCGCCGCAACAGAACAAAACAGCGGCATTAGTCAAATCAACCAAGCCATCACACAAATGGATGAAATGACCCAACAAAATGCCGCATTAGTTGAAGAATCCTCTGCGGCAAGCAGGGCTATGTCAGAAGAAGCCAGAAATATGAATAATATGATCGGCTTCTTTAATATGGGGCATGGCGGCGGAGCAAGTACCTCTTTCACCGGCGGTTCTGAACAAGTTATCAAGTACCAAGCTGCGCCTGCGCCGACTCCTTCCAAGAAAAATAAAGGAAGTGATGCTGCAACCTCCTTTTCAAATAAAGATGAATGGGAAGATTTTTAAACACAAATACAGTTAAACTAAAACCCACATATTGATGTGGGTTTTTTTTGCCTATAATTTACAATTAAAAAACAAGTGTCTAAACTTATGCTATTAACACTACCTTCCATAAGGAAAACACTAGTATGCGTGTTTTTTTTGCTCTTCCATTACAAGAACAACTAAAACTAGACATTGATCAATGGCGCATGCACAACATGCCGCCCTCAAGCAACGCTGTCCCATCAGCAAATTTCCATATCACTCTCGCATTTACCGGCACTATTCGCGATAGCGATAAAGAGCTTTTGTGTACTAGAGCAGATGAGGTGATGAAGTCAGAAGAATTTAAGGTAGGCAGTTTAAAACTGATCGAGACAGGTTATTGGGCAAAACCTGAAATTTTATGGATTGGGCCAAACACTTGGCCAGAAAACTTAACAAAACTCGCGAGTAAGTTGCAAAATGTTGGTCGGCATTTTGGCGCAAAAAAGGATAAAAGAGCTTATCGCCCTCACCTGACACTCAGCAAAAAAATCCAGACCCCTTGTTACCCTACAGCACAACCAAGCTTCCACTTAAGCTATGATCAAGTTACTTTATACCACTCAATTTCAATGAAAAACGGCGTACGGTATGTGGAAATTGAATGCTGGCCTTTAGCTTAAGTACTATTTATAAAATCTTGGCACTCGTGCGGTAACGCCCGTCAAGAGCTCATAAGAAATGGTACCCGACAGTGCAGCCACCTGATCCACCGACACATATTTACCCCAAAACTCAATCGGGTCACCAATACAGATATCCTCAAGTTCGGTCACATCAATCGCCAGCATATCCATAGAAACACGCCCCGCTAACGAGGCTATTTGACCTGCAACGACAATCGGTGTTCCGTTTGGCGCATAGCGTGGGTAGCCATCACCATAACCACCGGCAACAATCGCAATAACGGAATCTCTTTCTGCCGTCCATGTAGCCCCATAACCTACGGATTCACCTTTTGGAATTTTTTTAAGTGACATAACCGCCGACTCAAATCGCATCACTGGGTCTAAATCGCAGTCTTGCGCACGTTGGTTTTCATGCGGCATACCGCCATACAACATAATGCCAGGCCGAATCCAGTTACGATGCGCCTGTTCATAAAACAGCACGCCACCTGAATTAGAGAGTGATTGAGGAATATCATCTAAACCATGAGTTTTGACTATCGCATCAAAACACTTAATTTGCTGCTGCACCGCTTCGGAATCAGGCCAGTCACTACCTGAAAAGTGACTCATGCAAGCCTCTAACTGCAGACTAGGAAGCTGGCGTAGCAGCAAGAGCGCCTCACCCACTTCATCCACTGAAAAACCTAGCCGGTGCATTCCTGTATCAAATTTTAGACAAACATTAATTTTGTTAGCGAAGTCATTCTCTTTCAGTAAATCAAACTGCCAAAAGCTATGTAATACCCAGACAATCGGGTGCTGAGCAGATAGTGCAAGACAAGCTTCGCTAAATGGCCCTTCAAGCACCCAAATCGTATTTTTAACACCGCCATTTATTAGACACAGCGCTTCTTCGGCTGTCGCGACGGCCAATGTAGAACTTGAGCTGACAATTTTAGCCATTTCAAGTAAACCATGACCATAAGCGTCTGCTTTGATTACGACAAGTACTTTAGAATCAGCGGCTAATTGCTGAGCTACTTTTAAGTTATGCTGAAAGGCTGATCGATCAATGATCGCTCTGACCGGCCGCCCTTTAAACTCGGTTGAAGCTGACATACTAACACTTAACCTTAGCTAAGTTAGACTGACATTTAGCCTTAAAAATCGTCATCATAAGAGCCCGGAGCCAAATCAACAAACTTTGTATACTGCCCCTGAAATGCTAGCTTACACTTCCCAATAGGTCCGTTTCGCTGCTTACCAATAATAATTTCAGCCATGCCTTTATCTGGACTTTCATCGTTATAATATTCATCACGATAAATAAACATAATCACATCCGCATCCTGCTCTATCGCACCAGACTCTCGCAAATCTGAGTTCATTGGACGTTTATCTGTTCTTTGCTCCAAACTTCGGTTTAACTGCGATAATGCGACCACAGGGCACTTCAATTCTTTAGCCAAGGCCTTTAAAGAACGAGATATTTCTGAAATTTCAGCCGTACGACCATCTTTAAAGCCTGGTATTTGCATTAACTGCAAATAGTCGATCATGATCATGCCAATATCTTGCTTAAGCTCCCTGGTAACCCTTCTTGCTCTGGAGCGCACTTCTGTAGGACTCAAACCCGCTGAGTCATCAATATAAAGCGGCTTATCTTTCAATATACTAACGGCAGAAGTAAGTCTAGGCCAATCATCTTCTTCTAATTGACCTGAACGTACACGCGTCTGGTTAATCATACCCAGCGAAGAAATCATTCGCATTAATAACGAGTCACCCGGCATCTCCATACTAAAAACCAATACCGGCCTATCCCCCTTAATTAGCACGCTTTCAACGAGGTTCATCGCAAAGGCTGTTTTACCCATTGAAGGACGCGCGGCCACGATAACCAAGTCGGAAGTTTGCAAGCCTGATGTCATTTCGTCTAGATCACGAAACCCTGTTGTCACACCTGTTATAGCTTCAGTAGAGTTAAATAGTTCATCAATTTTTTCAAGTGTCATGGTCAAAATTGGATTGATCGATTTTGGCCCGCCATCTTGCCCTGAACGACTCTCAGCAATTTGAAAGACTTGCCGCTCGGCATTGTCCAACAACTCTGAAGTTGTTCGTCCTGCTGGGTTAAATGCACTATCGGATATTTCACCCGACACAGCAATCAGCCTACGTAACACTGCCCGCTCATGCACAATATTTGCATAAGCACGCACATTCGAAGCACTTGGGGTTTTTTCAACCAACTCACCCAAATATGACATGCCGCCGACATTATCTATCTCTTTAGCTTGTTCTAATTCTTCTGCAACGGTCACAACATCGAGTGCAGCACCCATATTCGCTAAACGACTAACCACTCGATAGATTAAGCGATGATCCTGACGATAAAAGTCCTCCTCCATTACCAGATCGCCAACAACATCCCATTTACTGTTATCCAGCATCAAGCCACCAAGAATAGATTGCTCGGCTTCAATGGAGTGCGGGGGAACTTTAAGACTTTGGGTATCTTGGTCGATGATGGCCAATTGGGGACTCCTATCATAGCGGTAGGTTGGCGTTACGGTAAGAATTTAATTCGTAAGCCACAAACAAATACGGCCTGAGAATATACAGGATATTCCCAAGCCGTAAAAGTAGCATTCTGAAGTTTCAAGTCATGTTAAAAATAATTTTTACAGACTAAAAACCTAGCGTGCTTATTACTCAGCAACTATTACTCAGCAACAACAGCTAATTTAACAATAGCTGTTACATCACTGTGTAATTGTACTGCGATTTCAAAATCACCAACTGTACGTAAAGAGCCTTCTGGCAACTTAACTTCAGATTTAGCAATTTCAACGCCCGCAGCAGATACTGCATCAGCGATATCACGCGTACCGATAGAACCAAACAACTTACCTTCGTCTCCAGCTTTAGAAACGATAGTTACTGCCAATTCATTCAATTTCTCAGCGCGTTTTTCAGCTCCTGCCATTTTCTCAGCAGCTACTTTTTCTAATTCAGCACGACGTGTTTCAAATTCAGCAACATTTGCATCATTTGCAGGTACAGCCTTACCAAATGGAATAAGGAAGTTACGACCGTAACCAGACTTAACGGTTACTTTATCGCCTAAACTACCTAATTTTCCAACTTTCTCGAGTAGAATTACATTCATCTCGTGATCCTCTGTTCAATTTCTATATTATTTAAGTGCAACCAACGGGTTCCAACTCAACCTAAAATATCTTTATTTCAAGCTTTTTGTTACGCTTGAATTCTGCTTCTAAAATTCACCAAACTATCTAATAATGCAAGCACTACCAGTAATATTAGTACAGTGGGAAACAGAATAAAGACCGAGGCATACAAGCCGAATATCCATTGACCACCCAATTTTCTTTTGCCGACCACGCCATGCACTAACGCCAGACCACAGACAATAAAAGGGACTGTGGCGATCATCAACACTAAAGCCGGTTCGATATTGATTGAAGATGCAAACATTACTGCTAACACAACTCCCATAACAAAACGCGGACTTAGCCTCATTTGATGAAACTCTTCCTGCCAACCACCAGGGTTAAATAACCGAGCTTGCCATGAGCGGGCCAAAAAAACCGACCCAACTGCCATCCCATAAAAGGATGCTGCAAAACTTGCGATCATTAATGATCGAAAAGCGCTATCAAGAATAGTGTTGTATTCTTCAGGAGCAGTTTTAGCCATCTCTTGAAGCATTACCTCACCCATTTCCATCAGCATATTGATCATTTCGGGCATTATATAAGGTGCTAACAAACCTATTACTAAGCTTATTACACCACCCGTCACCAAAGTGCTTTGCCAAGATACTGTGTATCGTAATACACCCGCCATAGCGAGTGTCGATATTAATACAATCAGTGCACTAGGATCCTGCAAACCAAACCACCATCCCAGTGCGGGGATGATCGTCCAAATAAATACTACTAAGCCCTGACTTAGGCCTTGCCGCAAAGTAATTAAAGCAATAGTAGCGGCACCAAACCAAAACATCATTGGTAGCATTACACTAATACTTGCTAATAATATAGCTTGCTTAGGACCTCGCATGACGTATTTTACTAATTCATGCATCAAACAGCTCTTTTACAATTTTACTCATACAAAAAATCACTACGATTTAAACTTATTCGTGGTGGTTGTCTGTGTAAGGTAAAATTGCTAAATAACGAGCACGCTTAATAGCAGTCGCCAATTGACGCTGATATTTAGCTTTTGTACCAGTAATACGGCTTGGTACAATTTTACCTGTTTCAGATACATAACCTTTTAAAGTTTCAATATCTTTATAATCGATCTGTTTTACACCTTCAGCAGTGAATCGGCAAAACTTACGACGACGAAAAAAACGAGACATAGTCTTCTCCTAGATCTAATAATTAATCTTCAGTTTCTGATTCTGATTCGCTTTTATCAGCGGTATCAGTGGTATCAGCAACAGTTGCTTCAGCTACTTCAGTGTTCTCAGCTGGTGATTCAGTACGACGTGTTTCCTGACGAGGAGGACGACGTTCATCACGCTGCTGCGCAGCTTTCATAGGAGATTCTTCAGTAATCGCTTCTTTACAACGAATGACCAAATCACGAATGATGGCATCGTTAAAACGGAAGTTGTGAGCCAACTCATCCAACACTTCTTGGCTACATTCGATATTCATCAACATGTAGTGTGCTTTGTGGATTTTGTTGATTGGGTAAGCTAAGTGACGACGACCCCAGTCTTCTAGACGGTGAATTTGACCACCACCAGTAGAAATAAGTTCTTTATATCGCTCAACCATTCCTGGAACCTGTTCACTTTGATCAGGGTGTACCAAGAATATAATTTCATAATGACGCATATACTCTCCCTATGGGTTGTAGCTTTCAAGTATTTTTAAAAAATAACTTTTAAAAGCAAGGAGTTACAGTTACACAAGAAACACCACCTCCTACCAAGTAGGTAATCAGGGATCTCTTGCAGATTTTAGAGCGACGAATTCTAGAGGCAAAACCCACGATTTGCAAGGCTTTTCGAGGTATGGGACGAGGCATTGAGCCTGTTTCGAGTTTATTCCCAGCTAATCTCGATAGCAGCTTCCTCAACTTTAGTCTGAAAACCCTCCGCAACCAAACTTTCATTTGGACCTAAAATAACACCAGCCAAAACATTACCATAATAAATCAGCGGAATATGAAGCCGCCGCCAAGGGGCGATCTTTTTGGCCTGAAGAATTTTTTTCAAAGATTTATTTTGAGTAAAGCCGGGTAAAACTATTGACTCACCACCGCTTCGCGAACGAACAGTGACAAGTTCATTATGCCTTGGCATCCTAACAAGTAATTGATTATGAACAGAGAAACCTTCAGGCTTAACAATTATTTCTAATTCACGCCCACCGATAGAGAAATTTCCCGACACCATTTTTTCATCACAACGCGCGCGCTCGTCACAAAGTATTTTCTCATCAAAAAACACCTCATATTGATAAGCCTGATCTTCAACCGCATAACGATTAAGATAAAACAAGCAACCATTAAAGCGCCGCAGATGATTATTACCCCAACGCAAAGCAGGCAATGCATCACGTTCTGCAGGAATGACTTCTGACCAAATACGTTCAAAAACCTTTTCAGAAGGGTGCTCAACTTTAAGACAATCTAACCAATGCCTCAATAGAAACCGCTGCTGCTCTAATGAAAACAGTGATAGTGACTTCAGATCTAAAGCTTGCTCTGTGGCATATTGCTCACTCAGTATTCCGACTATTTCTTGTTCACACCAAGACAATAACTGCTGATGCGCTTGCCCCGAACGATCAGCCGATCGACTTATACTGTTTAAAACATTTGGCCAGCGAGCCTCAAGCAATGGAAGCACTTCATGACGTAAGTAGTTTCGATCAAACTGAAGATCACTATTACTATCATCTTCAACCCATTTTACAGGATATTTTAGAATTTCAGCTTCGAGCAAGCATCTAGATAACCCCAGCCAAGGACGAAATAGCTCGCCACTTGATAGCGATCGTTGCCGAGGAATACCAGACAAACCCTCCGGTCCTGCACCGCGTAATAAACGCATTAATACCGTTTCAGCCTGGTCGTTTTGATGATGGCCTTGCAATAACACCCCGCCATTAGAAAGATAGCGTTCAAACACATGATATCGCACTTCTCTCGCAGCCGCCTCAAGCCCCTTGCCATCCGTCACCACACTTACACGCTCAATATGGCATGCCAAATTCATGGCATCACTAACAGATTGACAATGTTCAGCCCATTTATCAGCAAACTGGCTTAAACCATGATGTACATGAATAATCTGAATCGTTGGTTGATAAGATTTAAGCAAATAAGGTAGCGCAAAGGTTAATAACGCCATTGAGTCCAGACCACCACTTAAGGCAACAAAATAATGGTCACTTACAGGGATTGCGCGCACAGCGCTTTGAATTGAAGGATGAAGCCGATCTAGATCTAGCGAGCTGATCTCTGACAAACTAGTCTCTGACATAAGCGATAAGCCGCTTGTATCGTTGCTCTACTAACTCATCTACGTCCAATGCACATAGCCGGTCGAGATTCTGAATCAACTCAGCCTTCACTCTACTAGCTGTTTCTTTGATATTTCGATGCGCACCACCTAGAGGCTCTTCAATAAGACTATTAATCAATTCAAGCTCTTTAAGTCGCTCAGCGGTAATGCCCATCGCCTCTGCTGCATCGGCTGCAAACTCGGCACTCTTCCATAAAATAGACGCACAACCTTCTGGCGAGATCACGGCATAGGTTGAGTACTGCAACATATTTAGCTGGTCACAGACACCAATCGCTAATGCTCCACCTGAACCGCCTTCACCGATAACCGTTGATACTATCGGTACTTTAAGGCGAGACATTACGGCTAAATTGTGCGCAATAGCTTGGCTTTGACCGCGCTCTTCAGCACCAATACCTGGGTAAGCGCCTGGCGTATCAATAAAGGTAACAATCGGAACGCCAAAGCGTTCTGCTAACTCCATCAAGCGACATGCTTTTCGATAGCCTTCCGGCCTTGGCATACCAAAATTACGACGCACTTTCTCTTTGACTTCTCGACCCTTCTGGTGACCGATAACCATCACTGGTCGCCCATCTAAACGCGCTAACCCGCCAACAATAGATTCATCGTCAGCATACATACGATCACCATGTAACTCATCGAAGTCTGTAAAAATTAAATCTATGTAGTTTTGAGTATAAGGCCGCTTTGGATGACGTGCCAAACGGGCGACATCCCAAGCATTCAAATTTGCAAAAATATCTTTGGTCTTAATTTCACATTCATGCTCTAGACGGTCTACGATTTCTTGAATATTTAACTCTTGATCAGTTCCGACCAAACGCAACTCTTCAATTTTTTCTTCGAGTTCAGCGATCGGTTGTTCGAAATCCAAGTAATATAAGTTCATAATTTTTAATCGTCAGTGTAATTAAGGAGCGTGCTGAGAATGCATGCTATTTTCAGTCAGATAGCCAAGTAACTCAAGTAATATTGTCGACATTTTAAACCTAAGGCAACACCACAGGTTCAATACACCAAACGTACTTTTTTATCACCCAGTAGATATTTTAAGTCATCCATAAGTTCATCTGCAGGTTTTACACCCCATCCAGCCCCCAATTCAATCAGTGTTTCTGCTTCAAACCGCCGATACCTCAAAGCAACCTTACATGATCCATTTTTGTAAGGTTCAATCACACTTTTTAACGATGAGACAAATCCATTTTCGAACTTGTTTTGGTCGAGTAGTATTTCTAGTCTATCAGCAAAACCAGTCCTTGCTTCCAATAAACTACGCACCTTACTCACACGTAATTTCATCGAACCGGAATAATCATCAATTTTTGCTACGCCTTCGATGGCAACAATCGTATCTTTTACGATAGCGTCACGACATTCATCATATGTATCAGCAAAAAGCATCCCTTCGATACGACCACTTCGATCATCCAAGGTGACAAAACACATGGTTTGACCACGTTTGTTTTTCATCACACGAATATCAACAATTAACCCGACAATGGTTGTTTTACTACGACTGGATTTCAAATTAACAATCGAGTTTGGAGAGAATTGACGAACTTCTTTTTCGTATTGATCAAACGGATGACCCGTTAGATATAAACCCAATGTGTCTTTCTCTAAATTAAGCCGCTCTTTCTCACTCCATTCGCGAATATTTTCAGTCCCTTGGTACACATCTTCAGTGTCATCAGGCACCACTTCACCAAATAAATCGACCATTCCGGCATTCAGATTTCGAGCGTTTTGACCAGCCCGCTTAACAGCTTCTCCAAGCGTCGCCATCATTCGTGCGCGACTGGGCCCTATTTTATCCATGGCACCGCCACGAATCAGAGATTCCAAGGCTCGTTTATTTACTTTTTTCAGATCAACCCGGTCACAAAAATCGAAAAGATTTTTAAAGGGACCACCCTCTTCTCTGGCCTCAATCAAACTCCCAACAGGGCCCTCACCTAAACCTTTAATCGCCCCTAAGCCGTAGATGACCTGCAGTGTATCATCGACGGTAAAAGTAAATTTACTTAGATTAATATCTGGCAACACGAGAGACAACTTCATATGCCGACACTCTTCAACCAAGGTCACGATTTTATCGGTATTCTGCATATCGGCCGACATTACAGCCGCCATAAATTCAGAAGGATAATGCGTTTTTAGCCAAAGCGTTTGATACGAAACTAATGCGTACGCAGCAGAGTGAGATTTGTTGAATCCATAACCCGCGAATTTTTCTACCAAGTCGAAGATTTTCATCGCAAGATCAGGGTCGACATTAATCGAAATAGCACCCTCTCGGAAGGTCTCTCGCTGCTTAGCCATCTCCTCTGGTTTTTTCTTACCCATTGCACGACGCAACATATCAGCACCGCCCAGTGTATAACCCGCTAATACCTGGGCAATCTGCATAACTTGTTCTTGGTAAACGATAACGCCATAAGTAGGCTCTAATACTGGCGCCAAGCTATCATGTTGAAAGTCTGGGTGTGGGTAAGCGACTTCTGCACGCCCATGCTTTCGGTTGATAAAGTCATCAACCATACCCGACTCTAGCGGCCCTGGTCGAAATAGTGCTACGAGCGCGATCATGTCTTCTAAATCATCGGGCTGCAGCCGACGAACTAGATCCTTCATACCACGCGACTCCAGCTGGAAAACTGCTGTAGTTTGTGCTGACTTTAGCAAAGTGAAGGAAGCGGGATCATTCAGTGGGATATGGTCGATATTAACCGGTTCTTTTCCCTCTTTTAGGAGACGAGGGTTCACCATTTTAAGGGCCCAATCGATAATCGTGAGCGTTCTTAAACCAAGAAAATCGAATTTGACCAGCCCTGCATCTTCCACGTCGTTCTTATCAAACTGGGTTACAAGACCGCCACCCTCTTCATCACAATACAATGCAGAGAAATCGGTCAATTTGGAGGGTGCAATAACCACCCCTCCAGCATGCTTACCTACGTTTCGCGTGATACCTTCAAGCTGAACAGCCATTTCCCAAATTTCTTGAGCGCCCTCATCTTCTTCTATAAACTCTTTAAGTGTCGGCTCTTGATCAATCGCCTTTGTGAGCGTCATCCCGATTTCAAATGGAATCATTTTTGATAAGCGGTCGGCAAGTCCATAAGCTTTGCCTTGAACTCGCGCTACATCTCGCACAACAGCTTTAGCCGCCATCGTACCGAAAGTAATAATCTGCGACACCGCTTCTTTACCGTAGTGTTCTGAAACGTATGCGATAACACGGTCACGACCATCCATACAAAAATCGATATCAAAATCTGGCATCGAGACCCGCTCTGGATTTAGAAACCGCTCAAAAAGCAAATCATAGTGCAGCGGATCAAGATCTGTAATTTTTAACACATACGCGACAAGTGACCCAGCACCCGACCCTCGACCTGGGCCAACTGGTATATCATGGTTTTTAGCCCATTGAATGAAGTCCATTACGATAAGGAAATATCCGGGAAAACCCATTTGAAGGATAATATCTAACTCAAAAGTCAGACGATCAAAATAAGGTTTTCGACTTTCTTCCAGCTTATCAGGTGGGCAGTCTGCATGAATGATCGTCAAACGCTCCTCTAAGCTTTCACGACATAATTCACGAAAAAATGTTTCCATCGTCAACCCTTCTGGTACAGGGTATTGGGGCAAGAAACACTCCCCTAGACGTATATCAACATTACAACGCTTCGCAATTTCAACCGTATTTTCAATTGCTTCAGGAATATCTTCGAATAACTCAACCATATCCTCGACAGATTTAAAGTGCTGATCTTCCGAATAAAGCTTCTCTCGACTGGGGTTATCAAGCACTTCACTCTCAGAGATACAAACCCGCGATTCATGCGCTTCAAAGTCTTCAGCATATAAAAACTGCACATCATTCGTCGCCACGACCGGGCAATTTATTTCTTGCGCTAGCTCAACCGTTTGATGAAGCACTTCTTCATCAAACGCTCGACTTGTACGCTGCAACTCCAAATAAAAACAGCTCGGAAATACGTTCATCCAATATTTCGCGCGCTCTAAGGCCTGTTCTTTACGTCCAGATATTAAGGCGCGCCCAATGTCGCCATCTTTTGCACCAGATAAAACAATTAATCCTTCTGCGGCAGCCTCTAACCATTCACGTTTAACAATCGCTTTACCGAAATCCTGACCTACTGTGAAGCTTTTAGAAACAAGTTCAGTGAGGTTTAAGTAGCCTTTATTATTCATTGCCAGTAGTGTCAAACAAGCTGGTTTTTCGGGCTCATCTTCGTTTTCCAACCAAATATCGACACCGATGATTGGCTTGATACCACTGCCACGCACTGACTTATAAAATTTAACTGCCGCACATAAATTTGACTGGTCAGTGATGGCTATTGCAGGCACTTGATCCGCAACTAATTTTTTAACCAAGGGCTTAATTCTAATTAAACCTTTACTTAAAGAAAATTCTGTATGAACTCTGAGATGAATAAAATTTGCAGGCATTTTTGATCTTGATATGAAATATATTGGCTACAGATAGTAGCATGATTTACAGAGTATGACTCACCCGACCTCAAGTAAAAAAGTCAAATCCCCACTAAAACAACTCTAACTCCCCTCTTTCTGAATCCTCTACGTTTTGCTGAAAATAATCTGAACAAATTACATCTTCAGCTTTTATTAATAGTTCTATAGAGAGGTAGCAAGCACAAACTTCCCCATCTAACTCAAAATACAATGCAATTTTTTCATCTTGCTGCATAAGTTCACTTTCATCATCTCCGTAATAGGTAACTGGAACACCAAGCTTTAAGTCACTTTCATTTGAATTCAGTTTTGACTTCACCCTCCCTATAAGTTGGTTAGATAGCTCTGAAATCCAATCCTCCAAATGCTCCTCACCTACAGCAATACTACTCGAATTTGCGGGATGGGTGCATGCTAGAAGAGAAATCGGCATTTGTAAGCCCAGAACAAGCTCAACCTCTTTTGAGCCAGCATCGATACATGCGACCGGCGCATCATACAAACTTCCATCATTTTGCTCAGCAAAAGCAACCGAGCAACCTAAGCTACCTAATAAATCAAAGCACGCTTCCTGAAAGACTTGCTCTACGCAATGATTAAAATCCACACTTCCCATAGCTATTTCCCTTTATCATATCGGTGTTTTTTTAAATCGATAAAAAAATAATAGCTAGAAAACATGCCTTAATTAGACTGAATACGCATAAAAAAAATAGAGCATAGTTTCACTTTGACTTAAAAAAAAAACACTATAACGCCGAACAATACAGGCACCAAAAGTAATATAAACACACACCTTTTACATGACCAGCATCACAAAACGGAGCAGATCATTGCAACTCACCCCCTAAATGACGCCGTTTATCGGAAACCGATTTCTACTTTTATGTATTTATAGATACTAAACAATGTTCACTAGAAACAATCATGGCACCGAATTAATCAGACAATCTAGCCAGAGCTGTATTCAAGTCAAATTGAGAGGTAACTTTATGAGTGCGTTATATCTAATTGAAGACTTTGCACAAGATTTTGATTTCACCTACGCCAATACTGATCAGTTAAAACATCAGGCCTACAAGTTTCGTTCACAATCTCATAAAAACATACTGGGTATTGATCAGTACGACACACATTCTCATCACATTCTCCTAAAACATAAAGCGACCAATACGTACGCCGCTTGTGCTCGCATTATCGAACCACCGGCAAAATATCCTGAAAAAACGCTACCGTTTGAAGAAAATTACAAGGAGAACATTTGGGCCTCACGCATCGCTCTCAAAGATCTATCGAGACGATCATTCTGCGAACTTTCTCTAATAAATGTTGCCCCTAACTTTCTCCCTGCAGAAACTGATTTAAACCAAACACCTCAAATTCTTGTCGGACTTTATCTCGCATCAATTTCTTTAGCGAGACTACTATTCCATAATTATATATTCGTAGAGCTTCCTGAAATTTCATTTAAAAAACTTAGAATGCACGGGCTTTTATTTGAGCAAGCCAGCAATATCGTGAATGATCAAAAAAACACTCTTTATTGCTTAAATCTAGATTCAGGCATTAGCTCAGCCAACCCTATCAATGAATTATACCAGCACATTTTGAACGAAATGGCTCATCAGTTGAATATTCCGATTGTTCAGGACGATGACATTAATGAGATACGCTCGGCTTAAAATTACGTCAGTAATTATTTGACGATCATTTTCTCTTTTTTACCTCTTAGTCTGAGTTTCAGTTAGAATGCAGTTAAATAGCTATCTTTATATAAATCACAGATTCTGAAGGTATTAAAGCATGACTGACACGGTACAGATTTTCCATAACCCTCGTTGCTCGAAATCTCGTCAAACGCTCGCACTCATTGAAGAAAAAGGCATTCAACCAGAAATCATTCTATATTTGGAAAACACCCCCAATGCCATTCAGCTAAAGGATATTCTTTCAAAACTTAATATCTCCGCACGAGAATTATTACGCAAAAGCGAGCAAGATTATAAAGACAATAATTTAAGCGACCTAACACTGAGTGAACAAGACTTAATTGAAAAAATGACTCAGTTTCCAAAGCTCATTGAACGACCCATTGTAATCAAGAACAATCAAGCCGTTCTTGGTCGCCCGCCTGAAAATGTACTGGATTTACTTTAATGTCTGCTGCCATACCACCCAGTTCGCACCAAGCTCCTTATATATTAGTACTGTTCTATAGCCGATTAGGTGCCACTAAAGCACTTGCGATGCAAATAGCACGCGGCATAGAACAAACACACGGTATCGAAGCCCGAGTGCGCACCGTGCCAGCAGTGTCACCCAACACACAAGCCTCTGAGCCCAGTATTCCTGAAGACGGGGCAATCTTTTGTACGCTAGAAGATCTGGAACATTGCTCAGGTATTGCGCTTGGCAGTCCTACACGTTTTGGCAACATGGCTGCGCCACTCAAATATTTTATTGATAGCACTAGCCCCTTGTGGATGTCTGGTGCACTTTCAGGAAAACCCGCTTGCGTATTCACCTCAACAGGTAGCATGCATGGAGGACAAGAAACAACCTTAACATCGATGATGCTCCCACTACTTCATCATGGCATGCTGATATGTGGACTACCCTATACTGAGTCAACATTAAGTGATACTCGCACCGGCGGCACACCTTATGGCCCCAGCCATTTTGCAGAAGAAGGTACAATAAAATTATCCGAACATGAAATAAATTTGTGCCAAGCACAAGGAAAACGATTAGCTCATTTTGCTTTAGCACTACATCAAACTAATTAGCACCAGATTCGAGATTTATAATGACATCACCACTTGATACCAAAAGCGTTATTGCCCGAAACATCACTTTAGCCTGCTATGTTTTACTCATTTTAATGATGATTATTACCAGTTTGCCCAGCATGCTACCCGAAGGTACATCACCCTGGCTTGTACTGACCATAAAACTAGTGCCGTTATTGATCATCATGCCGGGGCTTCTGCTCGACAGTTTAAGATCTTACATCTGGTTATGTTTTATTGTGCTCTTTTACTTTACCCAGGCAGTTGTTGAAACTTTCCTCTCTAAAGGTGCAAATATAGATTATATAATTACATTTCTTACGGTCACTCAGTTTTTGTCTGCTATGTTTTATATTAAGTGGGCAAGATCGCTCGGACACGGCATACAGTAAATACGCCAGTAGCCGTACACGTAAATTAATTAGCGCAACAAATTAGAGACAGGTTTATGATACAGGTGCCATCAAAAACAGCTCCGCTGAGTTTAGCTGACATTGTGAAGCAATTACGGCACGATAAAATAATTTCAGAAAGTGATGCTGATACCCTGCTCAAAACGCCCAAAGGTCAAAAGCAGGTTAAGCAGCATCCGCTTGAAATAATAGCGAACGCTAAGCTCAAGAATAGCAATGATTTATCGCTAACCATTGAAGTACTTATGGCTTGGCTGGCAAATTGGAGCGGACAGGATTTTTATCAAATAGATCCTTTGAAAATCGACCCTCAGAAAATTTCTGAAGTCATGTCATTTGCTTTTGCGCAACGACATCAAATTCTAGCACTAGAGATCCACCTTTCACATGTTGTTATTGCTAGCGATCAGCCTTTTCTTGATCAATGGGAAGTAGACTTGCAGCACGTACTCAAAAAAGAGATTAAACGTGTACTGGTTAAACCAGACGACTTGCGTAAATTTACTATCGAATTTTATGAATTAGCTTATTCGGTCAACAAAGCAGGCGCTCAAGCCGACGATAAGGGCTACACACAGAATTTTGAACAACTATTGGAGCTGGGCAGCCAAAGTAATCCCGATGCGAACGACCAACATATCGTAAATATCGTAGATTGGTTGCTACAATATGCCTTTGATCAGCGCGCCAGCGATATTCACATAGAACCGCGAAGGGACATTGCTCAGGTACGTTTTAGAATTGATGGTGTTTTACATAACGTTTACGAATTTCCCGCCAAAGTTGGGCTCGCGGTGACGAGCCGTTTAAAAATACTCGGTCGCCTCAATGTAGCCGAAAAACGCAAACCCCAAGATGGACGAATTAAAACTCGAAATAAGTCTGAAAAAGAAATTGAGCTACGACTTTCCACTTTGCCCACAGCATTTGGCGAAAAGCTCGTGATGCGAATTTTCGACCCCGAAGTACTTCAATGCTCGTTTGCTGACTTAGGCTTTTCTACGGAAGACTTGCGCCGCTGGAATGATATGATCAGCAAACCGAATGGCATCATTTTAGTGACCGGTCCTACAGGTTCAGGCAAGACCACTACACTCTATTCAACACTCAGAGAGCTCGCAACCTCAGAAGTAAATGTCAGCACGATTGAAGACCCTATTGAGATGATTGAGCCTGCGTTTAACCAAATGCAAATTCAAAGTTCAATCGATTTAGACTTCGCGACAGGTATTAAAGCCTTAATGCGCCAAGACCCTGACATTATCATGATCGGTGAAATTCGCGATCTAGAAACGGCTGAAATGGCGACACAGGCGGCTCTTACTGGCCACCTAGTACTTTCAACTTTGCACACGAATGACGCCCCTAGCGCAGTGACACGTTTGATGGAGCTAGGCATCCCTCCATACTTAATCCGCGCGACAGTTAATGGCGTGATGGCACAACGTCTTGTCCGTACTTTATGCCCGTCTTGTAAAGAGCCTCAACAGCTTGAAGAAGAAGACTGGACCATGCTCACTAAGCCATGGAAAACCCCGCTACCGACCAATGCTCAACAACCTGTCGGTTGCTTGGAATGCAGAAACACAGGCTACCGTGGTCGAGCCGGCGTTTATGAAATCATGCCCTTATCCGAAACACTTAAAGAATGCATTAATGAGAATGGACACGCCAATGAAATTAGGAAACAAGCTATAAAAGAAGGCATGCACTCTTTACGTTTAAGTGGCGCCAATAAAATAGCAAAAGGACAAACAACGATCGATGAAGTGTTACGTGTTACACCAGTAAGTTTAAGTAAGTAGCTTAAGCTTGAAGATTTAAATTGTTCTTTAAATTATCTCACTCTTTCGCCGCCAAAAAGTAAAAAATGCGGGAGCGCGATAAACAACCAGCGCAGAGAAAATCAAAAAACAACCCAACATTTGGTTGTCAGACATTCTTTCAGTCAAAAATAAAGCTCCTAACATCGCAACCCATACCGGCTCCAGCATAAAAATCATGGTCGCATTACTGGGATTTAGATAGGTCAAAGCCTTAGTCTGTAAAGCAAAACGTAAACTTGTTGCTATAACAGCGCTACACAGCAACCAGAACCAAGAGATCGGGTGTATTTCAGCAGGCCAGCTTTCCGTCATTATCGCCGATATAAAGGCCACTAAACCGATTGCCGCCAGCTGAATAGTCGCTAACGGCATCGCTGCAATTTTCTGCCCGTATCGGTTCGTAAGAATGACATGTAAAGCAAAGCCAATCGTTGAAAGCAAAAAGTACACATGAGACCGCTCAAAACTAAAACTGAATGATTGACCTTCAATAACCTCAATTGATAATAAGGCTAACCCAGAAATAGCCGGAACCAAAGCCAAGAGCAAACTAATTGTTAACTCGTCGCCAAAAAACAAGCGCCCTATAAGGGGTACAAACACGACGGTTAAACTAACAATAAATGCTCCCTCCCCAATACTATCCGATTGATCCAGAGCAACCACCCACATAAGTAAAGTTAAACCGAGCAACATTCCTGTACCGAAGGCACGATAAAACTGAATTTTGGTCATCTTTTTTAATTCTGGCAAACACAAAAAAGCCAAAATCAATGCGGCCAAAGAGAAACGAATAGCTAAAAATATATGAGGCGGAAATTCTTTCAACGCACTTTTAGTAAACACCCACCCCCCAGCGGCCACCAGAGTCACGCAAACTAGCATTAATTCGTATTTTCGTGTTTGATTTTGTGATGAGATATGAAACGCCTTAGAAAGTACAAAACATGACCATATCAGAAATAAGGGCTCAGGTAACGAGCCGAAAATGATACAGTCTATTGCTCAGAGCATAATTATTTTCTACTTGCTAAATGTAATTCCAGTTAGTACTCTATCCAAAAAATGACCAACGGTCACAAAAAGACTACCAGCCACCCATGAGAATAAGATATTCATGATAGATAAAGTCAGCCAGTTCATCGTCCGACAGAAGTTTTTTGTCATTTTAATTTCACTTATTATTGTTTTCTTAGCTGCTAGCGGCTTACCTAAAACAAAATTCAGTTCTGACTATCGAATCTTTTTTAGTGATGACAACGAAAACCTAAAAGCATTTGAAGACTTACAAGCCACTTTCACACGAAGTGATAACGTGATGTTTGTATTAGCACCGAAAGATGGCCAGGTCTTTACCCAAAGCAATCTTGCAGTTATCGAAGAACTCACCGACGAAGCCTGGCAACTCCCCTATTCAACGCGAGTAGATTCAATCACTAACTACCAACATACCATTGCTGAAGGTGATGATTTACTGGTTGATAATTTAGTGAGCGATGCGTTTAATAGAAACGATCAAGAACTTGATTTCGCTAAATCTGTCGCCCTAAATGAGCCGTCGCTACTGAATCGATTAATCGCGGAAAAAGCCGACGTTACCGCAATCAATGTCTCAATGGATATGCCAGGAGTTGACCCCAGTAAAGAAACACCCGAAGTTGCGTTAGCCGCTTATAAAGTTCAAAGCGAGTTTCACACAAAGTATCCCGACATGAAGATTTATCTGGCGGGTCAGATTATTGTCGATAATGCTTTTAAAGAAGCTTCAATCTATGATCTTACGCATATCGTCCCTTTGGCATTACTTATTACTCTAATGTGTATTGCTGCTTATATGTACGCAGCAAGTGGCAGTGTCGTCACTGTCATATCAGGAACGAGCGCCGTATTCATTATTATTTTGGCTTCAATATTTTTTGCTATCGGCATTTCTGCCTGGTTAGGTATTGATATCACAACGGCCTCTGCCAATGCACCTACCATGATACTGACACTTGCTGTGGCCGACTCAATTCATATACTCGCGTCTTTTTTCCAACAAATGCAAGCGGGAAAAAACAAAGCTTCGGCAATGATTGAGAGCCTAAGAATTAACCAGCAACCCGTTTTTTTGACCAGTATTACCACCATCATTGGCTTCTTATCACTCAACTTTAGTGACTCACCTCCTTTTAGAGATTTGGGCAATATTGTTGCAATTGGCGTTGCTGGTGCATGGATTTTTTCTGTATGGTTACTACCCGCATTAGTGGTTGCACTACCTTTTAAAGTAAAAGCGTTAAACGAGCACGAACAATCAAACAGCTGGCCAAAAAAGCTTGCAGGCGGGATCATTAAACGCTCAAAATCAATTTTAATCAGCAGTGTTGCCGTAATGGCCGTATTCATATCATTCTTACCACAAAACGAATTAAATGACGTGTGGGTCGAATATTTTGACGAATCTATGCGTGCACGGGAGGCTGCGGATTTCACCCGCGCAAGGCTAACAGGCTTAGGCAATATTTCATTTATTGTGAAAGCATCTGAATCGGGCGGTATCAGCCAGCCAGAATACTTAAAGGGCTTAGAAAAAGCGGCAATTTGGCTACGCGCTCAACCAGAGGTTCAGCATGTTTCAAGTTTTAGCGATGTCATGAAGCGCTTAAATAAAAATATGTATGGCGACGCTCAAGAAGCCTATCAACTCCCTGAAGACGCTGAACTTGCTGCGCAGTATCTACTCCTATACGAAATGTCATTACCCTTTGGGCTAGATCTAAATAATCAGGTAAATTTTGATAAATCAGAAACACGCCTAACCGGCTCATTATCCAAAACATCTACGGCTAAATTACTCGAACTACAAACACGTTCCACGGAATGGTTTAGAAATAATATCCCAGAAGTTGAGTTTTCTAGCGGTGCCAGCAGTGATGTCATGTTTGCTCATATTGGTCAATCCAATATTAGATCGATGCTGCAAGGTACTTTTATTGCTTTAATTATTATCTCCATCATTTTAGCCATCAGCCTTAAATCAGCATATTATGGTTTTATTAGTTTATTGCCAAACTTACTCCCCGCACTAGTAGCTTTTGGTATATGGGGAATTGTAAACGGTCAGATAGGCATCGGTTTATCCGTCGTTTTTGGGATGACGCTCGGTATTGTCGTCGATTACTCCGTACATTTTCTGAGTAAGTTTTTACGCGCAAAACGTGAGAACAAGCTATCAACCGAAGACGCTATTCATTACGCTTTTAATACTGTTGGGGTCGCACTATTTGTCACCACCATTATTTTGTTCGCCAACTTTTCAGTCTTGGCAATCTCTGATTTTTCAATGAATGCAGACATGGGGCTTATGACGGCAGTAACGATCATTGTTGCGCTTTTGGTCGATTTCTTTTTCCTACCGCCTTTACTTCTCTATTTGGTTGATAATAAGAAAAAGCGCTTAAAGAAAAGTGAGTACGTGCCAATACTCAGACCCGCCGAAGCAACACATGAATAACTTCTTTTACGTATAAAAATCATGCTGGGGTTCGCATTGATCATTCCAATCGACTTATAAACTTAATTTTATAATTTGGACGCAGGTTGATAAGGAACGTAGTGAGCCCCAACAAGCGTTAGATATTGACAAAAAAGGAAGCTGAAAAAGACTTTCCCAAGATAAAGTTCGAACTCAGACTAAAAGTAATGTTAAATTTACACCTAAGTACCGTTTACTAAAAATAATGTTAGAGGTTTATAAATGCTTATTCGTTCAAAATCTACCAAACTTATCTCGTCACTTCTCCTACTAAGTTGCTTTCAAGGAATCAGCTTTGCTGAAACACCAGAAGAAAAAGGCCTCGCGATTGCAGTTGAATCAGATAAACGCAATACCGGCTGGCAAGATAGTACTGCCGATATGACCATGACCTTGCGTAATAAGCGTGGAGAAGAAAGTGCACGCGCTCTACGTGTAAAAAGTCTTGAAGTAGAAACTGACGGCGATAAAAGCATGACGATCTTTGATCAACCTAAAGATGTACGGGGTACAGCGCTTTTAACGTTCTCACATAAAACTGACGCGGATGACCAATGGTTATTCCTTCCCGCTTTAAAGCGTGTAAAACGAATTGCGTCTAAAAATAAATCGGGCCCATTCATGGGAAGTGAGTTTGCTTTTGAAGACCTTAGCTCTCAAGAAATAGAAAAATATACTTACGAGTACTTAAAAGATGAAGCCTGTGGTCAAAATACATGTTTTGTTGTGAAACGTTTTCCTACGGATAAGAACTCAGGTTATACCAGTCAAATTGCCTGGATAGACCAAAGTGAATATCGCGTTCATAAAATTGAGTTTTTTGATCGTAAGAAATCATTATTAAAAACACTTAATTCAAGCAACTTCAAACAGTACCTTGGAGAGTTCTGGCGTCCCGAAAAAATGGCGATGCAGAATCATCAAACGGGTAAAAGCACTGACTTAGTGTGGGCAAACTACCAGTTTAGAACTGGGCTAGAAGATGGCGATTTCACTAAAAACAGCTTAAAACGCGCAAGATAGTACATCTAAAAAGCAAAACTAATGCACATCAAAGCTGTTATCTAACATTTTGATGTGCATTTTTCTTATTCTCCCCGCTATACTGCCCCCACGACAATAAATTTCCACATTACAATCTACACGGATCAATCTATGCAATCTTTCCAAGCACCCAGCAGAATACTAATGGGCCCAGGTCCTTCTGATGTTTCAGAGCGCGTATTAAAAGCGCTTTCACAACAAACAGTTGGCCACTTAGACCCAAGCTTCATCACGTTAATGGATGAAATCAAAGGCCTACTTCAATATGCTTTTCAAACTAAAAATGAATTAACCATTCCAGTTTCTGCACCAGGCTCATCAGGTATGGAAACGTGCTTTATGAACTTGGTTGAACCTGGCGATAAAGTACTTGTGTGCATCAATGGTGTATTTGGTATGCGCATGAAAGAAGTTGCCTCCCGAGCGGGAGCTCAGGTTGAGACGCTTGAGTTTGAATGGGGAGAAGCCGTAAACCCTGCCGCCGTAGAAGAAGTATTAGCAAAACAGTCTGACATCAAGATGCTTGCATTTGTACATGCTGAAACATCTACCGGTGTAGGTTCTGACGCAAAAGCACTTTGTGCACTTGCTAAAAAATATGACTGTTTATCAATTGTTGATGCCGTCACCTCTTTGGGTGGAACGGAATTAAAAGTAGATGAATGGGGAATTGATGCAATTTACTCAGGCACCCAAAAGTGCTTATCTTGCATTCCTGGTTTATCACCAGTTAGCTTTAGCGCTAAAGCAGTCGAAGTCATTAAAAACAAACCGAGTAAAAGCCATAGTTGGTTTTTAGACTTATCATTAGTCATGAATTACTGGGGACAAAATGCGAAGAGAGCTTATCACCACACGGCACCAGTAAATAGTTTATATGCGCTTCATGAGTCACTATTAATTCTAAAAGAAGAAGGTCTTGAAACAGCCTATGAACGTCATGCGCTTCACCACAAAGCACTTGTGGCAGGCCTTGAAGTACTCGGTATTGAAATGCTGGTAGCCGCTGACATTCGCCTTCCGCAGCTAAATGTTGTTAAAATTCCTGATGGCGTTGATGATGCTAAAACGCGTGCTACCCTACTTCAGCAGTATGACCTTGAAATTGGCGCTGGTTTAGGTAAATTTGCGGGCAACGCATGGCGTATTGGTTTAATGGGTAATGGCTGTAGCAAAAAGAACGTATTATTCTGTCTTACTTCATTAGGCGCTGTACTCAACGATCAAGGCCACCAGTGCGATACAGAAAAAGCATTAAGCCAAGCTGAGTCTGTGTACTAAATATTTATGAAGTATTTGCTCCGTTTATGTGTTTAAGTATAAATGGAGCAAACTTATTTGAGTGAGCATCATGACAACCAAAACGTTACTCATCATCGCCCATATTCCCTCTCCTAATACGCTTAAACTAAAAGACGCAATACTAGTGGGTGCCAAGGCATATCCACTTGAACATACCCTGATAAAGTTTCTGTCTCCTTTTGACACCAAACCAGAAGATATACTCGCAGCAGATGCTGTAATTCTAGGAACCACTGAAAACTTAGGTTACATGAGTGGTGCTTTAAAAGATTTTTTTGATCGCTGTTATTACGCATGCCTAGAAGTAAAACAAGGACTTCCTTGCGCAGCCTATATACGTGCGGGCCATGACGGCACAGGCACGCTCAACGCACTCAAAACCATCACCACAGGTCTTAAATGGCGCTGGGTACAAGAGCCGATCATATTACGAGGTGATTACGACATTAATTTTGAAGAACAATGTAAAGAACTAGGCGCTGCAATGGCTTGTGCCTTGGATGAAGGCATCATATAGTTAGCTTTATGACTAAATTGAAAACAGAACAGCCCTCTGCTAAAAGGATTTTATTCTAAATGATTGCTAAATCTATATTTTCTAATTCAACAATAAGCTTTTCCAGTTTACTTGCCTTAACCACCCTATTTTCAATAACACTACTCAGTGCATGCGCCAGTTTATCAACCTCTAAAAACCTCACTAGACTTTACGTTTTTGACTGTGGTGATATTGAAGTTCGCGATTTATCCATTTTTACCCCCGGTATCAATGAAGGACAAGTGAAACAAATGACAAATAGCTGCTACTTGATTCAGCATGAGAAAGGCATGTTACTTTGGGATGCTGGGCTAAGTGACGCCTTAGGTCCTAAAGGGGTGGATGCCTGGGAGGGAAAGTTTCACCTTAGCGTAAGCCATCCTTTATCTGAGCAGTTAAGTGAAATTAACGTAAAGCCTTCAGATGTAGACTTTATCGGAATTTCTCATTTTCATGGCGATCATACGGGTAACGCGAACCTTTTCACTCAAGCCGCGCTCATTATTCAACAAGAAGAATACGACGCAGCCTTCGGCGATGACCCAAGTGCTTCTGGCTTTAACCCTGACAGTTATAACAACCTCGATAAATCTAAAATTGAAATTACATCAGGTGATTACGATGTATTTGGTGACGGTACTGTCGTGATCAAAAGAGCGGTTGGTCATACGCCAGGGCACCAAGTATTGTTTCTTGATTTAGCAGAATCCGGCCCCATATTATTATCAGGTGATTTATATCATTTTACCGATAATAGAACCCATAAAAGAGTGCCATCCTTCAACTTTAATAAAGAGCTATCACTGGATGCCATGGAACAAATTGAAACCTTTGTAGAACAAAAGAAGGCAAGATTCTGGATACAGCATGACCTTGAACAAAACAAGGCTATCAAGCACGCTCCAGCTTATTATCAATAATAGCTAAACAAAAGGGTAACCAAAATCAGTTACTCTAATTTCAACTAAAGGAAAAAACTGTGTTAAAAATCGTTCTTACCGTCATTGTTATTGCTGTCGCGATCTTCGTCGTCATGCGCACTTCAGGCAACAAAAAAGCAGCGGCTGAAAATATCCAGTTAGGCATCGACTACCTTGCGAGCAATAAATTAGAAGATGGCGTAAAAACCACACCATCAGGCTTACAATACAAAGTATTAACTACAGGTACAGGCTCAGCTCATCCTAATCAAAGTGATAAAGTAAAAGTTCACTACCACGGCACGTTAACAGACGGCACGGTATTTGATAGCTCCGTTGCTCGCGGCGAACCTATTTCTTTTGGATTAAACCAAGTTATAAAAGGCTGGACAGAAGGTCTTCAACTTATGGTCGTGGGAGAAAAAACCCGACTCTTTATTCCTAGTGATTTAGGTTATGGCAACCGAGCATCAGGACCAATACCTGCCGGCTCCACCCTTATTTTTGATGTTGAATTACTAGGCATTAATGAATAACACGCTATAGTGGTAACTAACTACTTAATTTAACAAGATTTTTTGCATCATATTATAAATTATACAACTGGAGAACATCATGAAACTTATAACAGCCGTTATCAAGCCGTTTAAATTAGATGACGTCCGTGAAGCCTTGTCTGAAATAGGTGTTCAAGGCATTACCGTAACAGAAGTTAAAGGCTTTGGTCGTCAAAAAGGGCATACAGAGCTTTATCGAGGGGCGGAATACGTCGTTGATTTTTTACCAAAAGTAAAAGTGGAAGTCGCAATTAGCAAAGACATGGCCGACCAGGTCATTGAAGCAATTACCAATGCTGCAAATACTGGAAAAATTGGTGACGGTAAGATTTTTGTATCTGCCTTAGAACAAGTTATTCGAATTAGAACGGGTGAAACTGGAAGTGATGCGGTTTAACATCGCCCTAAAAAAGACACTATTTGAGCGTCGTTTAAATAGTGTCTCACTAATTTCATTCACAAATCACAAAACGGGCATCTCTACTACGACTATACAAAATATCTCGTTTAATATACCTGCTCTAATAAGGATATAGGGTTAAGGATATGATCGTACTACACCCATTATGGGTAATACTTCTTGTGGCAATGATCGTCACACCGCCAAATACGTCACAAGCAAGTCAAAAAATCACTTACTTTACCTCAGCAACAGAAGACTTTTCCGACTTAGATCATTCTTCCTTCGAATACACTCCGTCTAAAGCTGGCGGATATGGTGAAAGTTTCTATCTAAACTCTTTTGATACCAATGGCAATGTTGTCACCGCGCTGATCAGTATTACGAACTATAATCCTTTTAATAAAGGCATGGGGGCATTTGATATCAATTGGATTGAGAACGGTAAAGTAAGGACCGTACATCAAGAATTTGACCGTAATGAAATAAAAAAAGACTCGGCTAAAGGAATGAAATTTGGTAAGCATAGCTATATCAAAGTCAGCTCAGACAGTAACGAAATTTATTATAAAGGAGAAGACACCGACGGTGATTCTGTTGAGATTCAAATCATAATGGTGCATTCTGAAGCCGGTGCACAGTCGGGTGACAGCAATTTATATTTAGGTGATCAAAAAAACAATTATTGGGGGCTCAAAATGATCGCTCCCCGTGGAAAAGTTACCGCACAGCTTAAAACGAGTGAAGGCACTAATAGCACCTTAAAACTTAATGGCTATCTAGACCACGGAAATGCCAACGCAAAAGTACCTGATTTTTCAGATCACTGGTATCGCCTTATATTCTTCTCTGAAAACTGGACCATCGATTTACACGAAATAACGCCTAAGTTTAAATACGGCCCCAAAAAGCCACAAATGCTTTATGTCGCTAAAAATAATAAAGCGCTTGGCATGTTTTCAGACTGGGATTATGTCGGTGAAGATTTTAAAGCACATGAAGACTCACCTTACGACCAGCCAACAAACTGGCAGCTAAATCTCGAGCGTGATGATATTAAAATAAGCGGTACTATAAAGGTTGTTAAGGAAGTGCTTGCCATAGACGTACTAGGCTCAGTCAGTTGGGCCGTTCGAATGATGGTTAAAGCTTTTTATTCTAATGCCTGGCAGCACTATTTCTTAGTTGATGTTGAATTAACGATTGAACACGATGGTGTTACAGAGCATGTAAAAGGAATAGGTATGGCGACTGCCGAGTATTACTAACCTAAACTTAGGCTAGTCTTTGAAATGAGCCGTAATTACTTAAACCAAGTTGGGATGAACTCTGTTCAGCGCCAACCTACTTATGCTTCACAAAGTACAGGTTCAATCATTCTTCTATTGCTTGACTGATTGGTGCGTACTGTAGAAATATCTTCTTCCAGCTCACTTTCTTTGAGTAGTTCGATAGCCCAACTTTCATCCACCCCATCTAACCCAACAGTTTTAAGCGATTCAGCTGTTTTGATCACGCTAGCTGTTTTAATTTCATTGGCTACTTTTATCGCACTGACTCCTTTTGCTAGATTGACTGACTCTTCAGCTTTAGATGTATCTACAATCTTTTTAGATCCAACTAGAGCGCTATTACTTAAATCATAAGTTTTATTAAACTCTGCATACAAATCGTTTGTTTCTTGAAGCGTCAAAGACTCTTCACGGGCCTTTTTCGAAATATTGATTAGCATTTGGGTACGTTCTGCAAGAATTTTAGAGTGTTCATTACGATAGGTTATAGATGCATTATCGTTAAGCTTAACCGCTGACATGATTCTCTCCTTGTTAATGCCTTCAAGTATTCGAACAGGCATTCACTGCAAACTCGAAGGTTTATCGTTCCATTATAAATACAGGGTATTGAATCATTATGGTAGGAGGAAAATAAGGCAGCACAACTTACCTTATTTTGAATATTGAACAGATACTTAAGTAATCTGCTGTAGCTTATTCATCCATGTTTATTATTGTAGATTTCGATCTTATCCTGACTAGGCGCAATCATAAGGAGATCAAGCTGTAGGGTCAATAACATTTTGTTACAATTAAGTATAAAAACACATAATCAATAATCATATAAGCACGGCCATGTCGATAAAAATAGATATACTCTTATTCGTATCGACAATGCTTATACAAAGATAAGAAATACTTTAGTTGACGACCAAAGCATTACGTAACAACTCTTTTGCACGCTCAACAACCGGCAAATCTATCATTTTACCTCTGTATTCAACAGCCCCCTTTCCGGCAGCTAAACCTATTTCAAATGCTTGAATCAAGCCCTCAGCATGGTCAATTTCTTCAGCCGATGGTGTCAGCTCTTCATTAATAACTGACACCTGTTTTGGGTGAATACAAAACGCACCAACAAACCCTAACTGTTTAGCAAATTGGACTGTTTTTCTAAATGCATCAAGGTCACTATAATCAGCAATAGAACCAGGAAACCCAAGTGGCATAATATTCGCTCGTCGACATGCCAAGGCAACCATTTGATTAGGTAATAATAAAGTTTGGGGTAGCGGCTGCATCCCTGCCGTAGCAGAAAAATCTTCGGAACCCAGAATCATCGCAACAACTCTAGGATCAGCACTGGCAATGGCATCCAAGTTTGGCAAAGCATCTACAGACTCTATCATTAAAATTAATGCCGTATGCCCTACAGTTAACCCCTTAGCTTGCTCTAGTTTAGAAATTAGCTGAGAGAACTCTCTAATTTGTTCGGCAGACTCCACCTTTGGAACCACAATCGCTTTTACACTTTCATCCACAGAAGCTTCAATATCTGATACTGCAAATCGTACATCAAGATTAATACGAACCAACGCATCCGCCCCCCCCTGACTAACAACCTTTGCAGCAGGAATAACACACGCACGCGCCTCATCTTTTTGAGCTAAAGGAACACTATCCTCCAAATCAAGAATATAAGCGTCAGCACCACGTGTATGAGCTTTCGCAACAAATTTTTCGATATGAACAGGAATAAATAAGGCTGTACGCCAGCCTGGATAAGTTATTTTTTGCATATTGATTCTCATTGCTTTAAAAATTCACCGAACCAAAACAGGCATCACGACCTATTTAAGAAAGTGACACTTTGATCCTATCATTTCATTTGGCTAAATTTTACGAAATACTAAGACAGCTCAGCTTTAACAGTCATGCATAAAGCATTGCTTTGATCGGCAGACCAAAGTGAAAGTGCATTACCATCCCGTTTACCGGAAACCGTGAAGGCCTTATTATCGAAAGTCGGTCGAACCGCACGAAACTTAAACTTTTTAAGCGTATTGTCTGCTAAATTATCTCGCTGTAACTCTAATAAAAGCGTAACTAATAAAGGCCCATGCACGACTAGAGCAGAATAAAGTTCTTCTTCGGTCGCATAGGTTCGATCGTAATGAATACGATGACCATTATAAGTAAGTGCTGAGTAGCGAAATAATAAAACAGGGTCAGGTGTAATCGTTTTAGTAAAATCTTGCTCCGTTGGCGCTTCTTTGGCTGGCGGCATAGGTGCATCCGCTGCTGGCTGCTCACGATAAACTATATTTTGTATCTGGCTAATACATAAGACACCATCTTGAGATATCTCGTGTTTAACATTCACAAACACTAAAGTACCAGTACTGCCTGATTTTAACTCAACCGATTCGATTGTCGATAAACGAATCGCTGGTTTGCCAATCACTAAAGACTTAAGCAGTTCAACCTCACCTGCCGCCCACATTCTACGCGGTAATGGTACAGGTGGTAGAAACCCGCCTTTATCTGGGTGACCATCCGCTCCCGTGGCACTCATTTTAGGCGTTGCCAAAAAGTACATCCACTCCCAAAAAGGAGGCAATTCATCCCCTTTTTGGGGAACAATATCATTATCCAAAGCAGCGGCTAACGCTTGAGCTTGAAATAGGCTAATGTCGTCTTCTTTTGTTTCTTGTTTACCCACCCACTCTTGTAAATAGGTAATATCAATATCGGTCATATTTTCGCCACTTGTTATTGTTTTGAGAGGTTAAATTGCATTTATTACTTACAAGCTTGTTTATTAAAGCGCTGTCGCTACCCGCCTCTAGCTTTCAGGGCCTGCAACAACCCCTTTGTCATGCAATTTACCAATTTCAGCGGCACTTAAACCCACCACATCAGCAAGCACTTCATCTGTTTGTTCACCTAACTTAGGTGCAGGCTTCGCAGTCATTCGCTCAAAAGCTGAAAAATCCCAAGGAGCCCCCGCCGCCATGTAAGAGCCAATACCAGGTTGATTTATTTGAGAAAACATAGGATTGTCTAGTGAACAGTCAGGATTCGTTTCTACCATTCCTTTTACCGTGTCGTATTTGCTCCAACACACACTATTTTGATTAAATACTTTTTCAATATCGGTATACTTCTGTTTCGAGATATAAGTATTAAAATAGGCTGATATTTCATCTCGAGACTCAAAACGATCCCCTTCTTTAGAGAAGTCTCTACCTAGCTTAACGGCTAAGTCTACCATCGCCTGCTCTGTTCCAGTCGCTACACAAAGTGATTTCCACTGGCGCTTTGTTAAACCAATTACCATGACTCGCTCATTGTCTAAGGTCACAAAATCGCAGCCATAAGCGCCATATAAGTAATTACCAAAACGTTCACGTTCTTCACCCAACTGCGCTTCAGCTATAAAGCCTAAATGCCCCATTACCGCCATCGCTGCATCGGCCAATGCTATTTTTGCATGTTGACCTTCACCCGTACGCGTACGGTGTCTCTCAGCAGCAAGTAGCCCTAGCGCAGCCATCTGCCCTGTTACCAAATCCCAAGCAGGGAGTACATGATTAGCAGGCGTGTTACTGTCTGCCGGCCCTGTCAGGAAAGGCAAACCAATAGAGGGGTTTACTGTGTAATCGACCGCAGAACCACCATGTCGATCACCTTGAACAGTCAGTTGAATCAAATCAGGGCGTACTGCGGATAAATCTTCATAAGACAACCAACCTTTAGGCGGGAAGTTAGTTAGCAACATACCTGCGTCTTTACCTGGCGCTGTAATTATCTGCTTCGCTAACTCAGAACCTTCCGGTGATCTAAAATTAATCGCGACTGAGCGCTTTGACTTATTTAGGCCAGCCCAAAACAAACTGGCATTATCTTTTGTGACAGGCCAACGTCGGTAATCTAAACCGCCGCCTATTGCATCAATTCGAATCACGTCGGCGCCTAATTGTGCCAATGTCATTCCGCCTAACGGCGCAGCGACAAAAGCAGACGCCTCCACAACACGCATTCCTGATAAAATAGCCTTCATACTCTTTGCTCGTCTTGATTAAATTTGGGTCATCAAAATCTGAATTTTAGACACTGTAACTAAATTTATAAAGAGGATAAACCAGACATATTTTTAAATCTACCAATTGACCTTGGACGATGCCCTAAAATTATTCTATTCTGCATAAAAAATTTGGTTTATTTCACTATGCGTACACTTATTTTAAAATCATCTACAAACCCTGAAAGCCTAGCCTTAATAGAAAGCCATCGTTCTCCCCCAAAAAAAGGAGAAGTTCGCATAAAGCTAACATCAATTGGGCTAAATAGAGGCGACCTACTTTATACACAAAATCGCTATTTTATAAAACCTGATTCAAGCAGCCGCATTGGGTTTGAAGGGGCTGGAATTATTGATAATATTGGCCCCGATACAGATACGTCATTCGAAATAGGTGATCGTGTCGGAATTGCTCCAATGGGCTTTGACGTAATCACCCAAGGTTGCCTAGCAGAATATGGTAATTACCCTGCAGAGGCATTGATTTCGAGCCCACATGGATTAAATGATAAAGATATCGGCGCGATCTGGATGGCTTATTTCACCGCATGGGGTGGATTAATAGATGCCGGAAATTTAATAAAAGGCGAGACTGTCGTCATCACAGCCGCATCAAGCTCTGTAGGTATCGCTGCGATCCAAATTGCTAATATGGTTGGCGCCACCCCGATAGCAACAACAACCTCCGAAGATAAAGCACAAACACTGACTAAACTTGGCGCCAAGCATGTCATCATTCAATCAAAAGATCATAAAACGTCTAAACCAACCGATCAAATTAATCATTATGTCGATGAAATTCTAGAATATACGTCTAATCAAGGTAGTGATTTGGTCTTTGATGCTGTTGCTGGCCCTATGAGCCATGCATTAATCAAAGGTTCAAAGCGAGAGGGACGTATCATCATTCATGGCATGTTAGATCGATTACCTATGGATATACATGCAGGGGTTTTAATGAAACGTTTACTAACGCTTAAAGGCTACACCGTCGACCAAACACTGACACATAACACAAACAAAGAACTCGCAATCAATGCGATACGAAACGGCTTCACAAGCAAACAACTCAAGCCCGTTATCGCTAAACATTTTTCTTTGGATCAGTTTGATCAGGCGTTTTCATACTTGCAATCAAACCTACAAATAGGAAAAATTGTCATTAACCCCTGATTTTTTTAATAACTTAATTGACACAACTTAACCGTCACCCCGAAACATTTGATCTATACTTTAATAAAGCATCGAAAACTATTTAGGATAATCCATGTAATGCAAAGCTACCATGAACAGCTCCAAGCACATGCATTACACGACCTGACTGCGCGGGCTAAAAGCGGCATATTAACCTATGCTTGCGTTTGGCTAATTCTTGCTTTTAGCTATCAAGTCAACCTCAATCATCCTAACTTTTTTTATCTAAATACCGGAATCATATTTGGTATATTTGTCTCCAGAATATTGCACTTTATTTTTCTGAAGCAAAATATCGGTGCAAAAATGACCTTTATGAACCAATGGTTGGTCATAACAATACTCGCTGCAGCTGCTCATTGGGGGGGAATGACCGCATGGATTTTATTTGATGACAGTCTTTCTGACCTTCGTACAATCATGCTCATTATTACCCCTGCCTTTGCATTGGGCGGCGCTTGTACTCTCAGTATTTCATCTCAAATTCGAACACTTTACCCAAGCCTAATGTTTTTACCTTTTATCGCCATACTGCTCTACCAAGGTGATACGCAAAGTTTAAGTCTGGCGGCTTTAACTACCATTAGCCTTATCTATATTTATAGTTCAACTAGGGCTACGCATGATGATTACTGGGCAGCAGTTACAAACCACCTGATTGCTGAAGAACGTGCACAACTCATGGAAAAGCTTAGCACCACTGATCCGCTCACCCAACTGAAGAACAGGATGTACTTCGATAAAGAATTTACAAAAGAATGGCAGCGCTGTTCACGCCTCCAATGCTCACTGAGCATTATCATGATCGATTTAGATTATTTTAAAAGGATCAATGATAACTATGGTCACGTTTTTGGTGATGAATGTTTAAGGTCAGTCGCTTCGACGATCAGCAATATCGTTGCCCGCCCCACCGATTGTATTGCGCGCTATGGTGGTGAAGAGTTTGTTGTTTTGCTTCCAAACACCGACACCGAAGCGACTAGAATGCTAGCACTACGAATGATCGACGCAGTAGAAAGCTTAAGGCTCGACAATAATAACGAGATAATTAAACTCACTTGTTCTATTGGTGGCGCGAGCATCATACCCGAGTTTAACGAACGCCAGGATTCTCTATTAAAAGCGGCTGATACAGCGTTGTATAAAGCTAAAGATGCGGGTAGAAACTGTTATCACGCAGACGACCTAAATGATCAATAAGTACATCCCTACGAATTAAACTTAACGCTGAAACAGTACTCCCTTTATATTTAATTTTTATATTTAGAAGGGCGACTACCACCTTTTACATTATCCAAAAATAACCAACTACTTTCTTGTCACCCTATCAGATTTTAATCTTCACCTCGCAATGTAAAGTAAGAAACAGCCTGCTCTAAGTTTGCAGACCGTTCTTGCAAAGATTCAGCTGTCGCAGCCAATTGTTCCGAGCCAGCCGCATTCCGTTGAGTAACACCATTTAGCTGCTGCATTGCATTGGCAATTTGACCGACACCACTAGACTGTTCTTCTGAAGCGGCACTTATTTCCTGAATTAAACTTGCGGTATTAGAAATATCAGGCACCATTTTTTCAAGCAAGGCCCCAGCCTTTTCGGCTACTTGTACACTTTCACTGGTAAGCGTACCAATTTCTGATGCTGCATGCTGACTACGTTCTGCCAGCTTTCTAACCTCTGCGGCAACTACCGCAAACCCCTTACCATGCGAGCCCGCTCTTGCAGCTTCAATGGCTGCATTCAGCGCCAACATATTGGTTTGATAAGCAATATCTTCAATAATGGTAATTTTCTCAGCAATTTGATTCATTGCCAAAACAGTGCCAGAAACGGCATCACCACCTTCAGCAGCCGCACTCGCAGACTCTGTGGCAATTTTATCTGTAGTTTGGGCATTTTCACTATTTTGTTTAATAGATGCGCCCATTTCCTCAACAGAAGCGCTTGTCTGCTCAACACCAGCAGCTTGTTCATTGGCACCATTACTCAGTTCATTTGCTGTATCACTGACCTGTATCGCAGCAGAAGATATTTGATCAGAATTCCCTTTAATCTTCTGAACCACCTCTAATAGTTTTTCCTGCATGGATAAAATGCTGGTAAGCAGAGTACCGATTTCATCCTTTCTAGTAATATTGAAATGCGTGGTAAGGTCGCCCTGAGAGATGTCACTCAATGCTGCACCAACTTCATTTAATGGCCTAATCACTACTCTCCTGACTAAAAGCGTTAGCACTGTTACCAGTAGAACTACCATGAGTATAATCTGGCTAATTGTACGAACAAGTGATTCATGCAGTAAATTATCAATAGCTGTTTCATCAACAATAACGACTAGACGACCCACAATATTTTCTTCGCCTGAGTCCGTATATTTAAGCTCTACTTCCTTCACTGCAGCTAATTCAAGTGGCAACTCAGACGCTACAGCTTCCCCCTGCTCATCGATAATGCGACCCAATATCAAATTTTGATCATCGAATAAAAAAATCCCCCCCACCTCTTGAGCAGAAATTTCTGATAATACAATACTGAGCATCTGCTCCTTTTCATAATTCCATATCGTAGCAGGCAAGCTTTTTGCCAAACGATTAACCGTTGCATCAATTTGTTGGTCAAGACCCGCATTCAGCGCTGTTCGGGTTTGCATTTGATTATAAAGACCAAAGATACATAGCAAAGCAATCACAAATATACTGGTGAGAAGGTTAAGCCTTAAGCTTAGTGATTTATTCATTCTTAGCTCCCGAGTTCAATCATGACGCCTTTAAATTAAACAATATTGAGTCCCGAATTTTATACTTTCACTGTCAAACGGGACCTACAGTATCCTATGGTTTTTTAATATTCATTAACTACCCTTTAAAGCTTTTTCCCAAAGAGTCTTAAAGAAGTTTCTCTGCCGCGTATTAAGTGTTGGCCAAAGTATTCGGTTATTTTTGAAGTAGTCAGGATCATCCATATGAAATGCCGTAATTTCTGCTGTCGACATTTTATTTTTTATCGTTGTATTGACTGGCGCGCTACCAATTCCTTTAACAATCACATCAAGCTGAAAATCATCACTAAGACTGTAATTTATCCAAGCCTCTGCGATTTCTTTCAATTTAGGCTTATCTTTTAGTGTATTACCTAAAGCGTGCCCATCAACCCAACCGGTCGTCCCTTCTTTAGTATCAGCCATCGCCCAAGTTTGTCCCTTTTTTGCCAACCCTGGAAATGAAAATCCCCAAGCAGCACCTAGTTGGTTATTTTCCAAATCTTTTACGGCATCAACCCCTTCCCACATGTGACTAGCCCCTGATATTAACTGACTAAGTTTCTGTTGCACATCAGGTTTACTTAACCGCTTGATATCAGCAATACTGTCTTTACCTACGCCTAACGCTAACGCGGTAACATAAATATTTGCTTCAAAGTAATCAGAGCTCAGAGTGTACTGCCCCTTATATTTACGTTCCCATAAGGTATTCCATGAATCAGGTGCAGTCGCTAACTTCTTGGTATTATAAGCGAGTCCATATGGGCCATGAACCAGAGGCACTGAATAAACCTTATCATCTTTGGTTGTATAGTCGGCTTTTTGTAAACTAGGTATTATTTTGCTGTAATTCGGAATATTGTTTAAATCAATCGGAATTAACAACCCTTTGGAAACCAATTTATAACGTTCATCCATGATGATGTTATGGCTAGGGACAATTATATCAACATTACCTTTTCTGAGATTTGTGAAATATTCATCAGCAGAAGAGATATAAGTGATTTCAAGGTTAACTCGTTCGTCATATTTTTCAGACATTTTTTGCCTAAATGTCTCGACCTGAGCATCGGGTGAATACCCTTCCCAAGTTAACATCCTCAAATTAAGCTCTGCATTGGCAAAGGCTGGCAGAAGAAAAAAAAGTACAGAAAGGACACAAACTATTTTTTTAATTTTAGGCAGGATAAATAACATAAGCACTCCTTAATCAAGAAAAAGCAGTCATTTTAGTGTAGTGCTTTTTCATAAAAAATCGAATAATTGAATATCAGTCCTACTCCCTTTATTTATTCCTTGCATTTTTAAGTTAAATTGCAACAATCAAGACAACCTATTCTCTTTTTTTAGATATTACTTTCCTATAAGATGCCCTGTTAATTACAAATAAAACTTAACTCAACCATTTAACTCAGCGCTTAAATTCGCCAGGAGAGACCATTTTGTCTCAGAATTCTTCAGATCTTATTACGCAAGCTCGTTCGGTTGTTGCTCAAGCACAAGGTGCAATTGATATCGCGCTCAGCCATATCAAAAGTTTATGCATCAATGAGTCAGGCCGACTTTCTGGCAGTAAGTTAGATGATTACCAATTGGTCTCGTATGAACTGGCGTACTCTTCCGCTGAACTAGCCGCTGCACGCGTTTTTTGTGACTTTGCCGACAACACCACATCAAACGGAAAATTAGAAGAGCAACTTGCACTGATGTTCAGTGCCGAAGTCGTCCACAACACAAAAGGGCGATTATCTTCTCGCCGCAATGAGTATGGCATATCTGCTGAGCATCTCTCCTCTGCATTTGACTCACAAGCAACCCAGGATTTTTGCCAAGAACACCAACAAACATCCAAACTTGTTGAGCTAGGTAAATTTATGCTTCAGCAAGATGGGCATATTGTTGATGCTCAGCTTGACGAAGATAAGCAAATTATGCGCGAATCTTTTCAACGCTTTGCAACAGATGTCGTCATGCCAAAAGCGGAGCATATTCATCGCGACGATTTAATGATTCCCGATGAAATTCTAAATCCTCTCGTCGAAATGGGCTGTTTCGGCTTATCGATTCCTGAAGAATACGATGGACTTCTTGCAGACGGTAAAGAAGACAACGTTGGTATGATCGTTGTAACTGAAGAACTTTCACGTGGGTCACTGGCTGCTGCAGGTAGTTTGATAACACGTCCTGAAATTCTCTCTCGCGCATTACTCGCAGGTGGAACAGAAGAACAAAAGCAATACTGGTTACCCAAATTAGCTTGGGCAAAACCATTCTGTGCAGTCGCTATTACTGAGCCAGACTTTGGTTCGGATGTTGCTGGCATGAAATTAAAGGCCGAAAAAGTAGACGGTGGCTGGGTACTTAATGGCGCTAAAACATGGTGTACCTTTGGCGGAAAAGCGGGCGTATTATTAACGCTTGCCAGAACTAATCCTGAACCAGGACTAGGCCATAAAGGTTTAAGCATGTTTTTGGTCGAGAAGCCTTCATCAGACGGACATGAATTCAGCCATGAATTAGAAAATGGTGGAACAATTTCAGGTAAAGCAATCCCTACTATTGGTTATCGAGGCATGCACTCCTTCGATGTTTTCTTTGATAATGTTTTTGTTCCTGATAGCCATTTATTAGGTGGCGAAGCAGGCTTAGGTAAAGGTTTTTATTACACTATGGCGGGCTTCTCAGGTGGACGTATCCAAACTGCTGCGCGTGCAAACGGTGTTATGCAAGCCGCATACGAAAAAGCACTGAGCTACTCTAAAGAACGAAAAGTATTTGGCGAGCCGCTTGGTAACTACCAGCTAACACTCGTTAAACTAGCCCGAATGGCTACTTTGATGACGGCCTCACGTCAGTTCACTTATGCCGTAGGTCGCTTAATGGATGAAGGCAAGGGGCAAATGGAAGCTAGCCTTGTTAAACTTTTTGCATGTAAGTCATCTGAATGGTTAACGCGCGAAGCGATGCAAATACATGGCGGTATGGGTTACGCTGAAGAGTCTGCTGTGAGTCGTTACTGGATTGACGCCCGAGTACTTTCAATATTTGAAGGTGCCGAAGAAACATTAGCCCTTAAAGTTATCGCTCGCTCATTACTTGAGAATGCAGCATAAACCTGGCGTATTTAGTAATTTGGAGTAAGACGAATGAGCGACGAGAAAAAAGCACATCATATTTATGATAAAGAAGGTAAAGTAGGACAAGATCGCCCTTGGATCTTCCGTACCTATGCGGGACACACCAATGTATGGGCGTCTAATGAACTCTATCGTAATAACTTAGCCAAAGGTCAAACAGGCCTCAGCATTGCCATGGACCTACCCACTCAATGTGGCTACAGTTCAGACCATGACATTGCCAAGCCTGAAATTGGTAAAGTAGGTGTGCCGATCAACTCGCTCGATGACATGCTGGTATTATTCGACAACATTCCTCTTGAAGAAATGAATACCTCCATGACGATCAATGGCACTTCTATGTGGTTACTGTCGCTTTATGTGGCAATGGCAGAAGAACGTGGCGTTGATATCAGTAAATTAAAAGGCACGACGCAAAACGACCTAATTAAAGAATACTTGGCGCGTGGCACCTACATATTCCCTCCCGAAGACTCTATTCGTATCATTGTTGATATGTACGAGTACTGCTTACACAACATTCCTTCATGGAATGCGTCAAATATCTGTTCATATCATTTGCAAGAAGCCGGTGCGACGCCGGTTCAAGAGCTCGCGTTTGCTTTAACAACAGCAATTACGATTCTTGATGCCATCAAAGAACGCGACTGCTTCGATGAAGAAGAATTTGAACGCTGTGTTGGTCGTATCTCCTACTTCGTTAATGCCGGCATGCGTTTCGTTGAAGAAACCTGCAAGATGCGGGCATTTGGTGAAATGTGGGATGAAATAACTTCTGACCGCTACGGTGTTAAGAATCCTAAATTTCGCCGCTTCCGGTACGGAGTTCAGGTAAATTCATTAGGTTTAACCGAAGAGCAACCAGAGAACAATGCTTGGCGTATCCTCATTGAAACATTAGGGGTAACACTTAGCCGTAATGCGCGCTGTCGTGCACTGCAGCTTCCAGCTTGGAACGAAGCACTATCTCTTCCCCGCCCTTGGGATCAGCAGTGGTCGTTACGGTTACAGCAAGTCATGGCTTATGAAACTGACTTACTTGAATACCCTGATTTATTCGAAGGCTCACTTGTCATCGAATCCAAAGTTAAAGAATTAAAAGAGCAAGCTTTTGCCGAAATAAATAAAATTCTTGAAATGGGCGGCGGTGTTGAAGCAATCAAAACCGGTTACATGAAATCTTCCCTTGTCGCATCGCAAGGTGCACGAATGAGTAAACTCATTAAAGGTGAGCAGATCGTCGTAGGTAAAAATAAATGGACTGACGGAATTGAATCTCCGCTTGTCAGTGACAGCGATGGTGGTATTTTCTCAGTAGATGCCGAAGCCGCTCAAAAAACCATTGATGCATTAAACAAGACAAAAGAAAATCGTGACCCAGCTCGTGCAGAAGCATCACTTAAAAAACTAGCTGAAGCGGCTAAGTCTGGCACAAATATGATGGAAGCTTCCATTGAATGTGCAAAAGCACGCGTTACGACGGGCGAATGGTCGGACACATTGCGTGAAGTCTTTGGTGAGTTCCGTCCACCGACGGGTGTTGAAGGTCAGTCATTATCAATTGAATCTGAAACACTTTCTCACGTACGTGAAAAGATTGAGAAATTCATTGAAACGCATGGTTACCGCCCCAGAATGGTGGTTGGTAAGCCTGGCCTTGATGGTCACTCAAACGGTGCAGAAATGATCGCAGTAGCCGCTCGTCACGCTGGCTTTGATGTTATTTATTTTGGTATTCGCCTTAGTGCTACTGATATTGTTCAGTCTGCATTAGAAGAAAACGTTGATGTGATCGGTATTTCATTGTTGTCAGGCTCACATAATGAAATTATTGACCAATTATTTGATGAACTTGAAAGCAATGGTGCTAAAGATTCGATCCCCGTTATTTTAGGCGGTATTATTCCAGCACCTGACTTCCAAGCACTAAAAGATAAAGGCGTAAAACGTATCTTTACCCCCAAAGATTTTGATTTAATGGCTGTCATGAATGAAATAATGGATGTCATCAATGTCCAAAAATCTCAGTAAGCAAATCGCCAACCAAAAGAGTGAGCAGGAAGTACTTCTTTCAAGCATGAATGAAGCGCTTCCTAACAAGCTCGTAGAATTGTTATTCAAAGCGAAAATGCACGAGAAATGGCCTATTGCGCAACTGATTTCAATCTTTGAGCGCAATACCACTGATAACCTTATTGCACGCCACCAAATTATTTCTTACCTTAATCACCATCCAGGCAAGTTTAATAAGCAAGCGATGGTATTAGGTATTACCGGCACCCCCGGTGCAGGAAAATCAAGCCTGATTGGTGAGGTATGTTTATCTCTTTTGAAAGACAATGCAAATATTTCTATTGCCGTACTGGCGATCGACCCATCCAGTCATGACTCTGGAGGCGCCCTACTTGGTGACCGCACCCGCGTCATCTTTCCTGTAAAAGATAACCGACTATTCTTTCGCTCTCAAGCCTCGCAATTAGATTTAGGTGGCATGAGCAAGCGCACCTTTCATGTAACTCGCTTGCTCCGAAAGCTCTTCGACGTAATTATTATCGAAACCGTAGGAATAGGACAAAGTGAAATTGAAGTTCAGCGATTAAGTGACCATACCTGTTTGGTTATGCAACCCTTGGCGGGTGACCAAGTACAGTTTATGAAGGCTGGCATCATGGAAGTCCCCGACACATTTATTATAAATAAATGTGATGAAGATGCCTTAGCTAAAAAGAGTTTACACCTACTGAAGTCCAGTTTAAAACTAGCAAGTATTTATGTAGACCACCAAGAAGCAAAAAAGAAAAACATCTTCTTAACGAGTGCCATAAAACGAAAGGGTATTGATGAATTTTGCCAATTTATTCTTGAGCAAATACATGAAAAAGTATGCCAAAATAGACTAAACCAACAAGAGAGTTACTTTTTACATAAGTGGGTTAAACATGCCTATGGTGAATTTGGTATGGCCGTTTTTGAGCACCACTCTAAAGATGAACAATTGTGTACTGGCACTTTAGAACAAAAAGAACTACGTTATAAGCAGATTATTGCTGACTTTTTAACACACATAAATTGAACAAGACAATTAAGAACAAAGATTACTAAAACAAAAATAATATCTCGCGACAAAATTTTAATTATAAAGGAAACACACATGACACAAGAACTATATAGCATTGGTGATGCCCCCCCTGTTGGTGAAGTTCCAGCTAAAATGCACGGTTGGTTAATTCGTCCAGAACGCTTCGGTGAGCCAACTAAAGCGTTTGAAAAAGAAGTCGTAGATACACCAGCCATTAAGGATGACGAAGTACTTGTTTATGTCATGGCTGCAGGCGTTAACTATAACAACGTATGGGCAGGTTTAGGCGTTCCCGTGAACGTTATTGGCGCTCGTAACAAAGCGGGTGAGCCAGAAGAGTTTCATATCGGCGGATCTGATGCTTCAGGTATCGTTTATAAGATTGGTAAAGACGTCACCAACGTTAAAGTTGGAGACGAGGTTGTTGTTCATTGTGGCTCTTGGCAAAAGAACTGCAAAATGGAGCAAGCGGGTAAAGACCCCATGTATGACTCTTCTTACAAAATTTGGGGTTATGAAACCAACTACGGTAGTTTTGCTCAGTTCACAAAGGTTCAAGATCATCAGGTACTTCCTAAACCAAAACACCTTAACTGGGAAGAAGCATCAAGCTATATGCTAGTTGGTGCGACAGCGTACCGCATGTTAATGGCATGGGCACCTAATCAAATTAAAAAGGATGATGTCGTTTTAATTTGGGGTGGCGCAGGCGGCCTTGGTAGTATGGCCATTCAAATTGCCGCAGCAATGGGTGCTAAACCAATTGCGGTTGTATCGGATGAAAGTAAGTTCGAATACTGTAAAAGCTTAGGTGCAATTGGCTGCTTAAACCGTAAAGACTTTGATCACTGGGGCATGATGCCACATTGGAAAGACGAAGCGGCTTACGCTAAATGGTCAAAAGGCGCACGAAACTTTGGTAAAGCAATTTGGGAAATTCTTGGTGAGCGACGCGGTGTTGACGTAGTATTTGAACACCCAGGTGAAACGACTATCCCCACCTCAATTTTTGTTTGTGAATCAGGTGGTATGGTTGTTGTTTGTGCTGGCACTACTGGCTTTAACGCGACACTTGATCTTCGATACCACTGGATGCGTCAAAAACGCTTACAGGGCTCTCATTTCGCTAATGATGACCAAGCAATTGGTATTAATGACTTAGTAACCCAAGAGAAAGTAGACCCTTGTTTGTCTAAAACATTCACCTACGAAGAGCTGCCTGATTCTCACCAGCTGATGTATGAGAACAAACACCCTCATGGCAACATGTCGGTTTTAATTGGTGCAACTGATTTTGGCCAAGGTTCTAATAAGTAAGCATGAAAACCTCACTTCTGCATAACTATTTGTGGAAGTGAGTATTTATCCGATTTGGGTTATCTCGTTACAGTTATCCAGCTTCAGTCACCTTATTACAGTTTTTCAGATTTTTTATCTGACGGCTTTCTTTCTTCTATCCACACTATTAATGCTTCAAGCGGCATGGGTCTCGCGATATGGTAACCCTGAGCTAAATCACACCCCATCACTCCCAATCTATCAAGTACGCTCTGACTTTCAATCCCTTCTGCAACCACTTTATAGCCAAGATCATGAGACAAATTCAGCGTCGTTTTTACAATAACTTCATCACCCGAAACCAGATCCATTTCCATAACAAATGAGCGATCAATTTTTATTTCGTACACAGGAAGTTGTTGTATATAACTCATAGATGAATGACCGGTACCAAAGTCATCAATGCCAATTTTTACACCATTATTAGCTAAATTTTTTAATACCGTCATCGCATTTTCAGGGTCTGTCATGACCGATGTTTCTGTCAATTCCAACACAAGGTCTCCGGGTTGCATCTTATGTTTCTTTAACAGTGCCAATAAATTACTTTCAAAATCTTTTTCATGAAGGTTTACGGCTGAAATATTAACTGAAATTGTCTTTCTCTTGCCTATTTGTGGCCAACTGGCGTGGGCGGCCAAGGCATTATCTAACACCCAATAAGTGAGCGGACGAATAATGCCTGTTTTTTCGGCGACCAACACAAACTCATCGGGAGGAACAAACCCTAAGGTAGGGTGATTCCATCGCAGCAACGCTTCCGCCCCTAACATGTCTCCGGTTTCACAACAAATAATAGGTTGATAATGCAAAGCCAATTCATTCGCCTGAATAGCCTTTTTAAGTTCACCCATCAAAACCAAACGCCTAGCGCTGTACGGATTCACTTCCTGCGAATAAACGCCTGTATGGTCGTTTAAACTATCCGCACTATCTATCGCTACTCGAGCGTGGCGTATAATCGTTTCAATATCAGTACCATGAGTGGGATACGAAGCAATACCAATCGACAACCCCAGATCTAACTCCATGCCATTAAATTCTATCGGCTCTGCCAACTCTTTACGAATTTTTGAGACCGCTTGTAATGCATTATTTAACTCTCCCGACTTAATAATATGCGCAAAGATAACACCTTCAATATGTGCAAAATAGTGCGTTGTTTGGTCAACCTGCTCAATCATTAAAGAAACATCATCATCAATATTGAGGTTCGATAGTCTATTTGAAAAAATACTCAAAACAATATCAGCATTCGCATGCCCTAGTGTCTTATTAATTTCTTGAATACGGCTTAAATGAATAAATACTAATGAAAAATGTCTCAAACTCTGAGATTCTGAATGAAGTAGTTTATGTAGCAATTGCTGTAACATCACAATATTAGGAAAGCCATCAACCGTTTGATGCGTGGCTTGGTAATAAAGTTTTGTTTCTGCTGTTTTTCTTTGTTCTGCCTCTTCAAGTTGCTTTCGCTGCGCTTTAAACTTTGCATATCGCTCAGTATTAAAACGATCCGCTAGCGCGAAACTTAATAAGATTGATTCTATTGCAGAACCCCAGTTTGCAGCATTCTCGGTAAAAACATTTCGAGGCAATACGCCAAATTTACTCAATGCCGAAATAATAGCCCCCAACATTAAGAAAATCCACGCTATTGTAAAATACCTAGCGGCTGTTTGACCCTTACTCCAAGCATAAGGCCCTGAGAACATAATTATAAAGCTGGCAGGAATGGCGAGAAACACTGAAATTCTTGTTGAAGTATCATAAGGCAAGATAAAAGCACCCGCGATACACCCAAGAAAAACAACCGCCAAGATATTCATCAATATATTTAATCTAGGCGCAACCTTATCCAAGTGAAGGAAGTAAGATGAGAACAAAGATGCAAAAAGCAGCGCGCTTGGCACTGAAATAAGAATATTCATTTTATGAAAAACAGGTGATTGGGGGAAAACATACTGAAACAAAAAGCCATGCATCCCTGACATCAACATCAATGCAGAAGCCATCATCCCGACATAATAAATGTAAGGACGTTCCTTAATTGATATAAACAGGAATAAATTATAAAGTACTAGCGCAAGTATCATCCCATAGTAAAGCGCTTTAACGACTTGCTCATCCTGGTCAGCAAAACTAAATTTCTGTGCATCCCATATCGAAATAGGAAATTGAGTTGACCCTTTGGTACTCACTCTAAAATAGACATCAACAGGTTTATCAAATTTCAAAGAAATAGGAAACAAAAAATCACGATGTCGTAAAGGGCGCTGAGAAAACGGGTAAATATCACCCGTCATAGTAGACTTAACAATATAACCATCAACGATTTCATAATATTCAAGATGATCTAGCAAAGCATACTTAATCGCGATAATTTTATCTTCAGTTGATGCGCCACAACAAGACACCTTGTTATTCAAACGAAAGCGAAACCAAAAACTACTATCGGTATAACCAAAATTTGGCGTTTCACTATCACTACGCATCCAGGAATGTTTTTCTAAGCGCCTCACATCCGCTAGAGATAGTTCACCATCAGGGTCTTCATAATATTCAATTCTAGCACCAAGGCTAATTGAACCCTCATCATTCACATCGATGCTTACAGCCGTTCGAGAATAAGCAGGCGTTTGTGAAAGATTCGATGTCTGCGCAAGAGCGACGCATGAAAAACAAAGATTTAATAAAATAACAATAGAGGCGAGCGTTCTCGTCATGCAGTTCTCATGTTGTGGGGAAAACCAAGTAAATAGATACAGCTTAAAGCTTAGCTTAAAATACTGAAGTGTAAATCTATTCACTATCTACATCGAAACCCATTCTATAAATAATGCATTTCTTAATAATTGAGCATAGGCATACCCAAAAACTTTGCGTGTAAATATAAAGTTGTCGAGCAAATACTTTAAAACACAGCCATCTTAATTTAGACATACTTGATTTATTAAATGCACTTAGAATCACTCCAGGTTATAAAATAATGACGATGTCGCCTAAAAAGTAATTTCCTTTAAACCCATAATAACTTTGTACTGAACTGAGTCGAAGTTTATGATAAACCCTCTTTTATCCCACCGCTATTTCAAATATCATTGAGCGCTATAGAAAAAATTATTACTATCTCATATACCGATTCGGTACAAATAATTTATAAATAAAAACAGGTGATACAATTGGAAAACCAACCCCCCTATCGGTTTATTTCGAATAAAGATATCCAAGAAGCGAGTGATGATTCTCCATTTTATTTTGTCACTCAAGCAAACCCTATTTTTAATAATGAGGAAATGAAGTTTCTACGAGACCTTGCAGACAAAGAAGCACAACCTGCCGGTGTCTATATAGATAAAACTAAGAGTGGTGAATCTAGTAGTGAATCGGATTATGCACACAGCGACCGACGTTCACACGCGGTTTGGTTACATCAAGAACAATTCAAGTGGATCTACGACCGTATTTGGCAAGTAGCATTAGCTGTTAATAAAATTTATAAGATCAACATTGATTCTTTCGAATTAGCACAGATAGCTTATTATGATGAAAAAGAGAGCGGTCATTTTGATTGGCATAGTGATAATGGCACTACACAGATGCGCCGCAAGCTAAGTATATCGATCCCATTAAATGACCCAAGTGAATACGAAGGTGGTGACATTCACTTTAATGCTGGAGGAAAAATCGTGGCACCAGCACAATCTCTGGGAAAGTTAATCATTTTTCCAAGTTGGGTCGTTCACCGAGTGACGCCTGTTACTAAAGGTCGACGCTATAGTATGGTTATTTGGATACATGGACCAAGATGGTGCTAAATCGCGGCTTGCGATTCATTTAGGCGTACAACGCTATCAACAAGTCATCAAAACCTTAAGATAAAAAGTTTTGATGACTGAAACAAGTTATAAAATTAATCAAGCGACTTACCTTTTAGGGCTTTCCCTCGCCACGATGCAGTGATTCCAGCTTAAAGTGAGCGATTTCACAGGGAGAAAATTAAAACAGCATTCACTTAAAATTCTGCCCATTCGTTATTATTACCTTTTGTTTCATTATACATAATGCCCCTTCCAGAGCTTGGTGCTTTTAACTGCCGTTGTTTGGAAAATGATGGCACAGCTGTTGTTTGCGCCGTCCGTTGTTTATACGCTCCATTTCCCCCTTGTGAAGCCAACCCTCCAACAGAAAAGAAGCCCACTAAGTTATTTAAAACACCCGCTTGCTCACTCAGCGCTTCACTCGCAGCACTGGCTTGTTCAACCAAAGCTGCATTTTGCTGTGTCATATCGTCCATTTGAGTAATCGCCTGATTAATCTGACCAATGCCGGCGTGCTGTTCAGCTGCAGAATTTGCAATACCCTCAACGCGTATCGCCACATCATCAATTGCGGAAAATATTTCGCCCAAGGTATCGCCAGATTGATTCACTAACTTCGAACCTGACTGCACCTTAACAACACTATCTCGAATGAGGTCTTTAATTTCTTTAGCCGCTGCTGCTGACCGCTGTGATAAGGTCCTTACTTCACCCGCGACCACAGCAAAGCCTCGACCTTGCTCTCCCGCTCTTGCCGCTTCAACCGCAGCATTTAAAGCTAAAAGATTTGTTTGAAATGCAATTTCATCAATCACACCAATAATGTCACTAATTTGGTTGCTTGAGGTCAAAATTTCACTCATAGCCTCGATTGCACTTTTAACAACAACTCCTCCTTGTTCTGCTTTTTGTTTTGCACTCGACGACATGCCATTTGCTTCAGTGGCGTTCGTCGAACTTTCTTTAACGGTACTGGTGATCTCTTCCATACTCGCGGCAGTTTCTTCTAAAGAGCTTGCCTGCGCTTCGGTACGTCGACTCAGATCATCATTACCCTGATAAATCTCATTAGAAGCAGAGTGCACCAGACCCGACGCATCTCTAATTTGTGTAATAATATCGGTTAATTTATGAATAGTTGTATTCACACCTAGCTTCAGTTCACCAAATGAACCTTGATAGTCTTTATGTATAGCTTTTGTTAAGTCTCCTTCTGACATAGCCGAAATCACCACGCCCAAATCACGCAAAAATGAATCGGTACTTTCTACTGTTTGATTCAAACCTGTGGCTAGTTTTTTAAAGAAACCTGTTTTCCCAGTGGGGTCAATGCGTTTAGATAAGTCACCATTTGCTGAGGCTTCAACCAATGAATCAATTTCTAATTCAATCGCAACCTCATTTGTACGATCAGTCCATTCAACCACGGTTCCAATACGTTCATCCTGTTCATTAATAATTGGGTTAACCACTAAGTTCATATGCCTACCGCCTACAACAATATCGGCGGTTAGCTCACTTGTTAAGTTTTCTAACATACGTTTTTGATGTTCAGGATTTTTATGGAAGACATCAATACTATTCCCAATCAAGTTATTAACGGTGAAGTTATTTAGCTCTTTACGTAAATCACCTTCTGCGATGGTAAGCGTGTTAGTTACTGCCTCGTTCATATAAATAATGTCACGATTAGCATCTGCGACCATCACATTTGCCGAAACAGTATCTAATGCCTGTTTCATACGCGCATTGGCGTCGGAAACTTCGCGCTCCTTCTCCATTCTGGCAAGCTCATCGGTACGGTCATCCCATTCAATAGCTGTGCCTAAGCGCTGACCTCCAGCATCAAAGACAGGTGTTGCCAGCAGTGAAAAAGTGCGCCCGCCAACAATAATCGTTGTTTCAAATGTTTCTCTCAAATTTGAAATAATTTGACGCTGATGTTCAGGATTTTTATGAAATACATCTGCGCTTCCACCTAATAGTTTTGATGCATCAAAGTTAGGTAAATCGGTCCTTAAAGCTTGCTCTGTCTCATTAAACATTTGCTGAACAGACTCATTCATATAAATAATATTCAAGTCATTATCAGCCACCATGACATTTGTTTGGCAAACATCCAAAGCACTTTTAATACGCGTTGCTTCGCGAGTCAATCTCGCTGAATCTTCAAGCTCAAAGCGCATTTTTGTCTGGGTAACATGAACGCCTTGCATGAATAGACCTATTTCATCGGTACGTAAAATATTAATTTCGTTTTGATAAAATCCTTCATTAATTCTTTTGAAGGATTTAGAAAGAGACTCAAGCGGCTTAAGAATCACTCGACCAATAAACAGAAAGATTAGTAACGCTGATATAACAAGTGAAAGCACTCGCTCAATTGTTACAGTCGCTTTATTTGAATAAATACCTTTAGAAATAACAGATGAGAGTCGTTCAGATTGAATTCTTTGTGATTCCACTAACGTAACAAAGCCATCTACAGCAGGTGAATCATTAATTTTCACGGCCGCATCAATTACTTTAGCGCTGTCTCCTTGAGCCACCAGGGACTGAATTTTCAGTAAATTTAATTTATATAAATCGGCTACATTTTGAATATCCAGTAGAGCATTCAACTCCTGTTTTGTCACATCCGGGATACCACGGTATTGATCAACAGCGTTTGAAAGCGCACTAAGATTATTCTCAGTTTTGCCGACATACTTTTCAGCACCTCTTAACACATAATTCTTAAAATTATGAATCGCACCACCAAAACCTAATTGAGACTTCATTTCCTGTATTAACTGAACTCGTTGTGCAGCACCTGACTGGTAGTTATCCCAGTCATTATTAATATGATTTAAACCTCTGAGTCCTTCAAAAGCGCCAATGCTAAATATAAGCACGATGAGCATAAAAATTGAAAGTAGCTTTTTGTTTACTGATAAATTTCCATATCCATCTTTTAATGCATCAAGAATAGGTTTTGAAACATTACGGCCAGCAATAAGTTCTTTATAAGTCACTTCGGCATTACGCACCATGTCTATCGTAGGCTTTGACCTGACCGACATGAATTCAACCACCCGACTATTTTTGGTAATTGGAATCACGCTAGCATTCACCCAATAGAAGTCTCCGTTTTTACATCTATTTTTAACAATGCCATTCCAGGGTCGGCCTTGCTTTACGGTGTCCCATAAATCTTTAAAAGCGGCAGGCGGCATATCAGGATGACGAACAACATTATGATTTTTACCAATAAGTTCTGTTTCATTAAACCCACTGATCGCAATAAATTCGGGGTTAACGTAAGTAATTGTACCTTTCAAATTGGTTTTAGACACAAGGGTCTGGCCCTCGGTCATAAGAACTTCGTTTTCCGTAACTGGCATATTTATTTTCATTATGTGCTCCGTGATCTTTTTGATATGTACAAACAAGCCTTTTATTTCTATCAATCAGAACAAAAAGGCCTATTCATCATAGGCAAAATTTTCAGGGCAATAAGACCAAAAACTTGGAAAGAGGACTTGGCTTGACTTAAGTCAAGCCAAATTCAAAAAGGGAAAAGTAGTTGTATAAACACAATCAAATGTAATTTAAATTTTTATGTTAATTGCTGGCGCCATTTTACAGCTTTAGTAAAAAGCCATTGATAGCCTGTTGGGAAAATCCTAGCCATACCATCAAGTACTTTCGCATCTATGCCGATCAGCACACGACGTTCATTTTTACAGACGCCTTTAAGAATTGTTTTCGCTGCACTATCTGCGGTATGTAGAAACATTCGTTCAAATTCAACCAGTGAGTTTTCTTTTGTTTTGCCTGTAATTTTTTCAACGCTGTCATTCATGCGTCCACATTTCGCGATATTCGTTTTAATGCCGCCAGGATGAATACACGTTGTACTCACATTTGAGTTCGTAATTTCGAGGTCCTGTCTAAGAGACTCGGTAAAACCCCGTACTGCAAACTTACTTGCATTGTAGCCACTCATTAATGGCTGAGATGTAATTCCAAATACGCTTGAAATATTAACAATGTGCCCATCACCTGATTTTTCCAAATGAGGTAAGAAAGCTTTTGTACCATAAACGACTCCCCAGAAATTTATATTCATCACCCACTCATAATCTTCTAACGATAATGAGTCGACTGTTCCTGATAACGCAACACCTGCATTATTAAAGATCAAGTTTACTTGACCATGATCCTTTACTACCTGATCTGCCCAGTCATAAACCGCTTTTTTATCTGAAACATCTAGCGTTTTCTGTGTCACTTTTACTTTATAGCGTTTTAAATATTGCAGTGTTTCAGCCAAGCCTTTTTTATCAATATCCGACAAGGCTAAATGGCAACCCATTTCTGCTAAGCTGATCGCTAGTGCCTGACCTATACCCGAACCTGCGCCGGTAATTGCTGCGACTTTGTTGTTCAAATTTTTCATAAAATATAAACCTTTTTTATATTCATTGTGGTTATAGATTACCTTTCCCTATTGGACAACTGACTACAAGCTATTGTCCATCAAACATGTGATCTACCGACTTAAAGTTTTTTGCCCATCTACGATAGGTAAAACTAAAGCCAGGAAACATCGCGATAACTTTACCGCTTTTGCTTTTATACCAGCTATTACATCCGCCATTTTGCCAAACGGTCTTGGTCATTTCGCTATGTATATGATCAGTATATTTCTGTTCTGCCTGTTCCTTTACTTCAATAACCTGACTATTTCGTTGTTTTAATTGTGAAATACACGTCATGATATAAGTCATTTGCGACTCAATTAAAAAGAGTGCCGAAGTATGACCAATTCCAGTATTTGGCCCCGTTACCACGAACAAGTTAGGAAAGTTAGGCACACATGTTCCCAAATACGCTCTAGGGTAATCGCTCCAAACCCCTGCTAGGGTTTTATCTTTTCGACCTACTACCGGATATGAAATAACACCATCTGTTGCATCATACCCTGTTGAATAGACAATCAAATCTAGCTTATGTTCAACACCATCTTGCGTGACAATCCCGTTCTCGGTAATTTCTTTAATACCATTAGTTTTATCAAATAACTGCACATTATTCCGGCAATAAGCTGCATATAACGTGTCAGACAATATGACGCGTTTACAGCCAAAATCAAAATCAGGCGTGACTTTCTTCTGCTCTTCGGGGTCTTTAATGTGCTTCTTAATCAGCTTTAGGGCGTTACGCTTGCCAATAAAATTTAACATACCTTGAGAATACTTAAAGCCAATTACACGATATTCCAGCGCCCAATAAACTAATACGCGCAAAGCCTTATAAGCCCATTTTTTTCGTAAAATTGCGCGTTGCCATTTTTTAAATACATAGTCATTTCTGGGAATCACCCAATGTGGCGTTCTTTGAAAAACATCTAAGTGAGCCACATCCCCCGCGATTGCAGGAATAATCTGAGCAGCACTCGCCCCACTACCAATTATGGCAACGCGTTTACCTTTATAATCGTAAGTGCTATCCCAATTATTGCTATGAAATGATTTACCTTTGAAAGTATCACGGCCTTGAAAATCGGGAATAACTGGCGTACTCAGAGGGCCGGAAGCATTGATCACAAACTGAGCACTAAAAGGCTCGCCGCCCTTAACAGCAACAAACCATTTCTGAGCGATGTCCTCCCACTCAATTTTGGTAACTGTAGTATTCGTTGCTGTTTTTTCTCGAAGGTTATGCTTATTAATTATAAAATCGGTATACCTATTGAGTTCATGCTGCTCTGCATACATTTGCGTCCAATCATAGGGTTCGCAGGCCAAAGAATACAACGTAGAAGGCACATCAACGGCAGCACCTGGGTAGACATTCTGACTCCAGGTCCCCCCCATAAAGTCGCGTCGCTCTAGCATTATAAAGTCTTCTATGCCTTCTTTTACGAGATTCAGTGCCGCTAATTGTCCACCAAACCCACTACCAATAATAATTACTTTGTAGTCTCTTTTCACACTGCGCTCCGCTCTTTCGATTTTGGGCATATTATTACGCTCTGAACTTATTGCACGGGTAAATTCATGCTAGCACTTTATCGTAAAAATCATATTTAAATATTCTGACGACAAGCAGCGTCAAATAAAAATAACATCTGATGACGATTGTCGTCAATTTATATTTTCTGAGACATGAGCCTTTACTTTTATAAACAAAACCTATCAAATGACGCCAAATACTCAGTATTCATTTTCAAAAATTGGCATCGTTAATATGACAAGCAATAAGCCAAGTTCTCAAGCAGAGAAAGCAGGTCGAACCTACGGTGGTTTAAGCTTAGAAGACCGCAAAAGCCAACGACGAGAGCAATTCCTTAAAGCTGGTTTGCATGTTTTTGGTACAACAGGGTTCAGAAGCGCTACGGTTCGTAGTTTATGTAAAGAAGCCCAACTAACGGACCGATATTTTTATGAATCTTACGGAAATTTAGAAAATCTTCTCATTGCTGTCTATGAGCAATGCATGTCCAAGCTAGGTAAAGCAATAATCACTGCTATTTCATGTGCATACCAAAAAAGTGATACTGATACAGCAATTACTGCTGGCTTAGATGCCTATTTTTTGATGTTAGAAGACCCAAAAATTGCGCGTATTTGTATGGTAGAGTTGGAAGGTATAAGCCCAGAAATTAATGCGTTTTACTCACGCTATATCAACGGTTTCTCTCAAATGCTGATTGCATTCACTCAACGCGCGTACCCCAATATGAATATCGACCGCCAGCAACAGGATATTATCGGAATTTCCTTAATTGGCGCAATGCGACAATCTGCTACAAACTGGTTAATGACGGATTATGAAGCTGACAGAGCAACCATTGTAACCGCGACTAGCAAAATATTTCTAGGTATCATTAAACTCATAGATCCTAAAAACTCATAGCCCCTAAAATTCAAACTCGTCGATATCAGCAGCGTACCGCTAGTTTAGGCTGGTGGTAATGAATAGCTGCCTGTCACATGCGCAACTAACTCATCAGAGCCTTCACTACGCACCCCAACTTCACAGAAGGCCATTCTTTTTCCTAATTTCAATATTGTCCCCTCTGCAATCAGGTCACAAGGATCCGGCCGTTGAAGAAAGTTAATATTCAAGTTACTCGTGACAGCCATCGAAACCTCACCCAATGTACCCAAAATTGCGGCGTACATTGCGGTATCGCCTGCCGCCATCATGGTAGGCCCAGACACTGTCCCACCAGGTCGAATAGATTTTTCCTGAAAAGGTATTCGAATTCTTGCATACCCTTCTCTCACCTCTTCTATCCGTAAATCGATATCTTCCGCCATCGGCACCCAAGCTCGAATTAATGTTTGTACTTGTTTAGCGTTTAAAGCCATTTTTTTACCTATTTGATCAATTGAAGCTGATTAACACTCTTTTTCTGGTTAAAGACTATACGGCAAGCGCTTAGAGATTTAAAATAGCCACAATTTTTAATACTCTATACGCTTAAACAGGAAACTACCGACTTATGCGCGCCAGCCGTTTTTTAATTGCCACTCAAAAAGAAACTCCAGCAGATGCTGAGGTAATCAGTCATCAACTCATGCTACGTGCTGGGTTGATACGAAAACTTGCTTCAGGTTTATATACTTGGATGCCAATGGGTTTAAGAGTTTTACGAAAAGTAGAAGCAATTGTACGAGAAGAAATGGATGAAGCCGGCGCACAGGAATTATCTATGCCGGTAGTACAGCCTGCAGAGTTATGGGAAGAATCTGGTCGCTGGCAAGAATACGGCGGTGAATTACTCCGTATTAAAGATCGTCATCAACGTGACTTTTGTCTTGGCCCAACGCATGAAGAAGTCATCACTGACCTTGCCCGCAACGAGTTAAGTAGTTACAAGCAACTACCGACAACATTTTATCAAATTCAAACTAAATTTCGAGATGAGCGTCGCCCTCGCTTTGGTGTGATGCGTGCTCGTGAGTTTCTAATGAAGGACGCATACTCTTTTCATGCCGATCAAGCATCGTTAGACGAAGTTTACGAAACAATGTACGCGAGTTATAGCCGTATTTTCAACCGTATTGGTTTAGATTTTAGAGCCGTACAAGCAGATTCTGGCAGCATCGGTGGTAACGCTTCACATGAATTCCATGTATTAGCCGACTCAGGCGAAGACGATATAGCGTTCAGTACCGAAAGCGATTATGCCGCGAATATCGAGTTAGCAGAAGCGCTTGCACCCACAGGTGAACGCGCTGCGCCATTAGCAGACATGCAAGAAGTCGCAACACCTGACCAAAAGAGTATTGAAGAGATTTCAAGTTTCTTATCACTGAATGCAGAGCAAGTGCTTAAAACCCTCATTGTGCTCGGTGTAAAAGATGATGAAGCGGCTTCAGCGCCACTCATTGCATTAGTGTTACGTGGTGACCATAACTTAAATGAAATTAAAGCTGAGAAAATAGAGGGTTTAGCTTCGCCGCTTACCATGGCAAGCGAAGAGCAAGTAGAGAAAGAACTGGGTGCAAACGTTGGTTCTATCGGCCCAGTAGGCTTAACCATTCCTTGTTATATCGATCGCAGCGCAGCACTAAGCGCTAACTTCGTCTGTGGTGCAAACAAAGATGGCATCCACCTCACGAATGTAAACTGGGCACGCGATGTTGCACTCGGTGAAGTGGTTGATTTAAGAAATGTTGTTGAAGGTGACGCCAGCCCCGACGGAAAAGGCACACTAGAGATTAAACGCGGCATAGAAGTCGGCCATATTTTCAAGCTAGGCAATAAATATAGCACCGCCATGAAAGCAACCGTACTCAACCAAAATGGTAAAGCAACGGTGATGGAAATGGGCTGCTACGGTATCGGCGTTTCTCGTATTGTTGCTTCAGCGATAGAGCAAAACAATGATGAGAAAGGCATTATTTGGCCTGAATCAATCGCACCGTTCCAGTTAGCACTTGTACCCCTTAATATGCACAAATCAGAGCTGGTTGCTGAGAAAACAGAGGCGCTATACAAGCAGTTAAAACAACTAGGCGTTGACGTTTTCATGGATGACCGTAATGAACGCCCTGGGTTTAAATTTGCAGATATGGAGCTAACCGGCATCCCTCATCGAATAGTGATTAGTGACCGTGGTGTTAAAAACGGCACCTTAGAATATAAAGGTAGATCAGATGCAGAAAATCAAGACATACCGCTTGAAGATGTCATTGCCTTTGTTTGCAAAAAATTAGGCTATGTTTAACTAAAACATGCATAAATTTACCTTTTTTTTTCTCTGTACGCTGCTTCTTTTAACGGGAGCAGCCGAAGCCAAGCAAGTACCCGATGCAGAGCTTAGAACATTACTCACTGAAACGGTCAATGAATCTTCCAGTTTCTATGACCGTTTTGATGCGGAAGTTTGGCTCGTTGATATGTCAGGACGCCTAAAGCGTTATATCAAAGACCCAGAGCAACGCTTAGAGGTATTAAAGCGCGTTCATGCTGAAGCAAAACGCGCGGAGCTAGCACCAGAGTTAGTGATGTCACTCATTCATGTCGAGAGTGCTTTTAAGCGTTTCGCCATATCAAGCGTTGGCGCTCAAGGTTTAATGCAAGTCATGCCCTTTTGGAAAAACGAGATCGGGCGCCCTGATGACAACTTAACTAACATCGAAACCAATCTGCGTTATGGCTGCACAATTTTAAAGCACTATATTAATAAAGAAAAAGGTAATTTAATTCGAGCATTAGGCCGCTACAACGGTAGTTTAGGAAAAATAAAATACCCTGAAAAAGTATTACGTTTCTGGCAGGAATACTGGTTTATCAATCATCAATAAGTACAGCGAAATCGTTGAACGAATGAAACAAATTATAGTCGACATATTCATCACAAAAGACGAATGGATGAAAATTTATCGGGGTGAAACGAACCTAGTTCATGCAAAAAGTCGTGATGGCAGGTCCATTCAATTTCCTGCAAACATATTAAGTAAATACACCACCCATAATGGTATTGAAGGCAGCTTTGTCATTAATTTTAATGATGAAGGTAAGTTTCAATCAATTATTAAGCTTTAACCGCAAAGGACACTGTAATGTCAGCAAATACTTTAAGCTCACACGACATCGTAAGAATCAAAGAATCTGAATTAGTCTCTAAACTGAAGGTTATGAGCATCGATGAGCTAGAACATCACGCTCAGGATATTATGAAAGATATGGGGAGTAGTGATTACTCACAAATCATGGCAAGTGTTATGAAAAGTCTTAAAGAAGACCAAAGTGAAGGCTATACCCGCTTTGAAACCGTACAGAAAAAATTACAAGATAGCCTACCAAACAAAGCTTATATGAGTGATATCTACGCGCGCTTAGCAGCGATTGTGATGACGATTATTTCACGTAAATTTCAAGATCTTTTATAGCGACTAAGATGTAACCGCTAATTACGAAAATATCTTATTGAATTATGCTCTATTTTTCAGCGATTGTCAGTGCCTCAATAATGTTCGCGGCAAGCGAGTTTACTTCGGAAATTAGCGCAATAGATTCCAGATCCATCGTCTTTCCAGTGCGAACAATGACCACTTCTAATGAAGAAATGATAATAAATTACCCTAACCTAGTAAAATATATATAGCCCATACTAGCGTTAACCCACGGTACAAATAAGCTAATTTGTGCCATTAACGGTCATCTGATAAATATATCAATCACCTTATATTCTTAACTGGTCAAGACTATTCAATACGCCAGCGTTAGTCTCATAATGATAGGGTCAACAATTAAGGAATATAAAGTAGATGTCCATGTAATTATCTTGAGTTTATTAATGATCATTATGAAGTACACTATTCGGACCGAATACACATTTTAATTTAGGAACAAAGGCGTTGTGGCTGAACATGATCAAGAACAGAATAAACAAAAAGTGGCTTATCAGGGAGTAGAAGGCGCTTATTCACATCTAGCGTGTAAAACTGTTTTTCCTACTCATCAAGCCCTTGCTTGTGAAGACTTTCAGTCAGCGATGTTATTGGTTGAGGAGGAAAGAGCTGAGTACGCCATGATCCCTTTAGAAAACTCTACAGCAGGCCGGGTCGAGGAAATTTATCGTTTATTACCCAAAACACATTTAAAAATTGTAGGTGAGCATTTTGAACCCGTGAATCATTGTCTACTGGCTTTACCTGGGGTTGAGTTGCAACAAATTAAAACAGTCGCTTCGCATCCGCAAGCTTTGGCTCAGTGTTTTCATCATTTAGAATTATTGAACATTACACCTATAGCTGCGGTCGATACTGCGCTTTCCGCTAAGGATTTAGCCGCTAAAAAGGCACCGCTACACACACAAACGAGTCATGGCGCAATTGCTTCAACTCTGGCAGCCGAACTTTACGGTTTGAATGTTGTAGCAGATAACTTTCAAGATATCACTGGTAATACAACACGTTTTATTGTGTTGGCAAAAAATGCTAATGAACAAGCCTATGACCCCAAAAAAGCCTATATTACGAGTCTGTTATTTTCGGTACGAAACATACCAGCAGCTTTATATAAAGCCTTAGGAGGTTTTGCTACCAACGGAATAAACATGATTAAACTTGAAAGTTATATGGATGGCGGCACGATGGAGGCCAGTCATTTTCATATTGATCTTGCTGGTTATCCTGAGCAGCAAGCCATGGTGAATGCCTTGGAAGAATTGAACTTTTTTGCTAAAGAGGTTCGAATTTTAGGCTGCTATCCGGCTCACAAATATCGCCGTACACATAGTTTTGTTTAGTTTATTTAAATGATGTTTATCCTTAGCCAATTTGTTTTTTCTCAATCCTCGACGTAGTTGAAACCGGTCTATGAGTTTACCTTGTAAGCATCATGGTATTTCTTCACTTCGATTTGAGCAACACAAAAGGGAGTAACTCCTTAATATTTAGCCTATGCTGTGTCACGTCTCATTCATTTGCTGCCGGTATTGATCTGGCGACGACTGAAACCAGCGTTTGAATGCGCGCCGAAAGTTGGCAGAGTCGTGGTAGTTGAGTAAAGCTGCAATTGCTTCTACTGACATATTACTGTCACGCAAATAAACGCTTGCCTGTTGCGATAATATTTCATCTCGAATTTGGCGAAAACCAGTATCTTCAAGCTGAAGTCTACGGGCTAATGTACGTTTACTAATAAATAATTCAGCGGCAGCTTCCTCTTCGCTTAACACTCCTGGAGGGTGAGATAGCATCATTTTCTGTATTTGGTATTTATAGGTCCCTTTAGTCGAATTCAATTGCGCCAGCATCATTTCACATTGGTACAATGCCAACAAATAGTTCTCATGATTAGCGGATACATTAGGTATCTGGCACAAATGCATCGGTATTTTAACCAATATGTGTGGTGCAGAAAATTCGAATTGCCCGGGTAGGTAGTCAACGTAACGCTCACTATAACTAGGTTCAGCATGAGTAAAGCTTGATTTCGCCTCATCTAACGGCCGCCCTACGATATGCTCTGCGAACTCAAATAACGTCGTAGCAGAAGCTTCAGATAAGCAACGGCGAATATCTGGGCTGACGTCTAAATCAATATAATAATAACACTCCAACCACTCTTGGTTAGTAATCAATTCCAGGCGCACGAAATTCATACGCGTAGGCATATAAGTTTGAAATGCTTTTAACGCCATTAACAAGTTAGGGCTGCTATTCGCCAAAAAGCCCATCGCACCATGCGTAGCAGGCGTAAGCTGATTACCTAAATGTAAACCAAATGCCTCATCATTAGATAAACGCAAAGCATTGTGCAGTATTTGAATTTGCTGCTGAGAAGTCAGCAGCGTATCTTCCTGCATAAACTGCTCAATAGTAAGCGGGGTCGAGGCCAATAACGCAGGGAGATCTCGTACTTGAAATTCCAAAACACGAGCGATCAGTCGCGAATAGTTTGAAGGAATACAAGCAATATTGGAAACAATTGCTTTCGCCTCTTCAGTGTTATTAGTCACAGCACGCCCCCTGATAATAAGTTTAATTTGACAAATATAGTTTTCAAAAGCAATCAAATTACAGATAAACTATCAAGACAGTGTCTTTTAATGACTCCCTGTTGTCAATAAATGACCTCCCGCCGAATAATACAAACCCGTAATCTAAACCTATTATTTGCAATACATATAATGTGTCGAATGAGCGCAGTGTTATTGCAAGCACTTAGTCAATAAAGTTTAACGGGGGATCTCATGGGTAATATTACGTTTATAGAGCACAACGGTAACCAACATTCAGTTGATATTGAAGAAGGTAAATCCCTCATGCAAATAGCCATGGACAATGGCATACCCGGTGTTGATGCCGACTGCGGCGGCGAATGTGCTTGCGGTACATGTCATGTAATTGTTGATAACAATTGGATTGGAACAACTGGCAATGTGACAAAAGATGAAACGCTCATGTTAGATATGACACCAGAAAAAGCTGACACATCCCGTCTATCTTGCCAAATTTCAACCTCCGAAGACATGGACGGAATGATTGTGCGACTACCAGAATTTCAAATGTAAAATCGATAATTTAAATGGTCAAAAACAATTAGACAAACGCCTTTTTATAATGAGAATTTAACATGAATATCTTATCCCCAGTGATCGAAAAAAGTGCTGCGTTAATTCCTATACACCTGCAAATTAAAGGCGCTCATGTATTCCAAAAAGTAAAAAAAGGCATCGTAAAAGGCAAGCCAATCCCCGTATTCAAAGAGAGCCCCATACCTGACGTAGAATCGCTCGCCATAGAAGATATAGATGTCAGCAACCCTTTTCTATTTAGACAAAACCGCTGGCAGTCCTACTTTAAGCGCCTGCGCGATGAGTGTCCGGTGCATTATCAGAAGAACAGTCCCTTCGGCCCATTCTGGTCAATAACCCGCTACGAAGACATCATGTTTGTGGATAAACATCATGAACTATTTTCTGCAGAGCCAATCATTTCGATTGGTGGCCAACCCGAAGGGCTCGCTATCGAAACCTTCATTGCGATGGACCCGCCAGAGCACGATTTACAAAGACAAGCTGTTCAAGGCGTTGTGGCGCCAAAAAACCTAAAAGAAATGGAAGACCTGATTCGTAGTCGAGCAAAGGATGTATTAGACAGCTTGCCAATTGACGAGCCATTTGATTGGGTGCAAGAAGTATCGATTGAGTTGACATCGAGAATGCTGGCAACACTCTTCGATTTCCCTTACGAGGATCGTCACAAGCTTGCTTATTGGTCAGATGTGGCGGCGAGTAGTCCGGAAGCTACAGGTGGAACCGGCTCCATGGACGAAGCCTTTACTGTTGCGGCAGAAGTTGCAAAGCAGTTTTCTAAACTATGGCGAGAAAAAGAAGCTAAAAAATCCGCGGGTGAAGAACTGGGCTTTGACCTTATTAGCCTTTTGCTAGCGAATGAGAACACCAAAGACTTGATCGACAGACCCATGGAATTTTTGGGCAATATTGTCTTGTTATTAGTCGGGGGTAATGACACTACTCGCAACTCTATGACCAGTGGCGTCCACGCATTGAACCAGTTCCCGGACGAGTTTATAAAACTAAAAAACGACCCAAGTTTGATCCCTAATATGGTGTCTGAAATTATTCGTTGGCAAACTCCTCTGGCATATATGCGTCGAGTGGCCAAAGAAGATGTGACGTTGAATGGACAAACAATTAAGAAAGGCGACAAAGTCGTCATGTGGTATGTATCTGGTAATCGCGACGAACGCGCCATTGATCAGCCAGACCAGTTTATGGTTGACCGTAAAAATGCTAGGAAACATCTCTCCTTCGGCTTTGGTGTTCACCGCTGCATGGGGAATCGCTTAGCTGAAATGCAACTACGCATACTTTGGGAAGAGTTATTAAAACGTTTTGATAATATTGAAGTGATTGAGGACCCTAAGTACGTACAATCAAATTTTGTGAAAGGTTATACCCAACTCATGGTTAAAATCACGGCAAAACCGTCATGAAAAAAAAATGCATTATTATTGGGGCTAGTCACGCCGCAGCGCAACTGACCCCAAGCTTGCGCCAAGAAGGCTGGGATGGCGAAATACTGGTGGTAGGCAATGAGCCTTATCTTCCTTATCACCACCCCCCTCTTTCCAAAACTTTTTTAGCCGGCGAAAAAAACGCTGAAAGTTTGGCCATTCGTCCAACGGCATTCTATGCAAAAAATGATATACAATTTCGCCAAGGCCGCGTTACTGCAATAAACAGAGCCCAGAAAACCCTTACGCTCAGTGATGGCCAAACGTTGAGCTACGACAAACTGGCACTGTGCACAGGATCACGAGTCAGAAAAGTTTCGATACCTGGAAGTGAACTTGAAGGCATACATTATCTGCGCGACATAGCCGACGTCGAAGGCATTAAAAATCACATATATAAAGATAAGCATGCAGTGATTATCGGCGGAGGTTACATCGGCTTAGAAACAGCTGCTGCATTAAGAAATCTGGGTATGCGCGTGGTAGTGTTAGAGATGGCGAAAAGAGTTTTGCAACGCGTAACCGCTCCAGAGCTGTCTGAATTTTACACCCGCATTCACACCGAAGAAGGTGTACAAATTCATACAGGCACCTCAGTCACACGTATTGAAGGCGAAACCCACGTTAAAAAAATTATTTGTGCTGACGGTACAGAATTCCCCGCTGATTTAGTGGTCATTGGCGTAGGTATTTTGCCCAATGTTGAATTGGCAGAGAAAGCCGGAATTAAAGTAGACAACGGCATTATTGTAGACGAATTCTGCCGCACCAACGATCCTAACATCGTTGCTGCCGGTGACTGCACCAACCACTACAATAAAATTTATAATCGTCGCATTCGCTTAGAATCGGTACCTAATGCCAACGAACAGGGAAAAACTGCTGCTGCCTCAATATGTGGTATCAGTAAGGAATACAAAAGCCTGCCTTGGTTTTGGTCTGATCAATACAATTTAAAATTGCAAATCGCTGGCCTAAGCCAAGGTTATGATCAAGTCATTACCCGCGGAGACAAATTAACAAGCAGAAGCTTCGCAGTATTTTATTTCAAAGACGGAAAATTGATATCAGCCGACTGTGTTAACCGCCCGCAAGAATTTATGCTGAGTAAAAGAATAATCGCTGAAAACCTCACCATCAACTTAGACAGGCTCGTTGATGAATCCATAGCGGTAAAAGATTTACTACATTTTTCTCGTTAATTGAAGTTTAGTGACCTTAATATTTTTTAGGGTCAATTTGCCCCTAAACCGCGATCAACCGGTACACGATGCAGCAGATATTGGGTGGGGTCTAGACGACACTCCATAATAGGAACATTCCGGTAGCGTAAATCAGCTTTCAACAGACTAATTAACTTTTCTTTTAATTCTTCCGCAATGGCTACACCTAAAGTGACAGATTTAATAATGCTAGTCGGTATTTTGTGAAGATGAACGGGATTTTCATCAACCAGTATTTTTTTATCACTCACTGCAACTGGCCGTAATACCCGCCATTCGCCCTCATTAGCAAAATTCTCACTGCGGTGAAACAACGATGCAAACGGATGCGTATCTTTTAATTTGAGGGGGCGCTCCGGGCCGTACTTCACCGGTCGAAACATTTGTGACGCGCCTCTATACTGGGGCCCAGTAAAAAACTCATGTGTTTGGTCCAACTCGATTACCATCCCTTGATGGTTGGCCCCATGATATAGCCATAGCGCTGGGTTATCTGCTCTTTCATACAAACATAACAGAGTAAGATTCTTTTGCTGTTTGAGCGAGATAGCGCTGGTCTCTGGCAATGAACGCTGCCTTATATTTGTCTCTATGATTTCTCGTTTCTCAAGCGCCTGCTCTTTAAAATACTCGAAGGTCATTAGGCTAGACAAAGACTCGGGTAAAGCATCGTATTTAGCCTTTAACTCTGACCTAAGCTCTTCATCAGAAACTGCTATCGGCTCCTCAGAAAGCTTTACAGCCATATTGCTCACGAAAGGATCCATCAATGACGCAGCCTCGAAGAAAGGCAGTCGCCCTTCGCGCAACCAAGTTAACCCTTTTTCACTACAATATAAAAATAGACTCACCCATCACCTTCATTAAACTAATTTGTAATAGATATTCATTATAGGATGCAAACAGTTTGAATAGTACCCCCTGGCTAAGCGTGAATTGCGGACATTTAGGTTAGATATGTAAAGGTCTAGGTCGTTAGTTTCAACACAATTCAATGCAACTACTTTAGTTTAAAATACAGATTTAAAAAACTCTGTTATCTTTCTGCTTACGTTTGGATTCAAACACTTCTGGCTCCCAATGTCGCATCGCTATCACAGCGCTCGTTCCAAAACGCTCAGAAGTAGGTAACTTTTCATCTTCATGATGAAGGTCATGAAACTCCTCTGAAAGCCTTTCCAGTTTTCGTTGAAAAGTTTCATTTGAAGCACGTGATAACATTCCAACCAAAAATAATCGTTTTTCGCCCGGCCTATTGAATCGGCTGTTAAAAAATTCTTTTTTCACTTGTTCTTCAAAAAAATTCAGAATCGGACCATTTTTAAGCCAATTAAAATTTCTATCGACTAATACTTTTATTCTATTGTGCGGTAATAATTGTATTAGCCTCAATCGATCAAGTTTAGCCAAATACTGAATTAGCTGGGTTTCAGAAAATTCATAGATATTCAGAATATCGTCAAAACTCCAGTGATTGAGAACACTATTTGCAACTAATAACAGCGGTGTATCTGCCACCAATTGTTTCTCTTGCTCTGCCGTTAGTGATTGGAGTTGGTTTTCATCTTTCATTGAAGACAGTAGATCTGTTATTTCAATTCCAAGAAAGTCACAAATCTGATCAAGCCGTTTAAGCGAGAATTGTTCTTCAGAAAATAATCGCTTCACACTAGCCTCACTTAGGTTTAGCGCTACAGCTACATCTGAATACCTTTTCCCATGCGCCTTAAGCGTTCGCTTCAAAACTTTTATTATTGCAGTCGTTTGTGCCATAAGATTCACAATCAGCTTAGAGGTTTAAATATATATTCATCAAGTACCACATAGTAATACTCGTCGTAAGAATATACGACTTTTCCTATCATTTAGTTTAGCTTTTAATTACCAAGCAAATGCACACCAGAATTGTCGATAACGACACTTGATTCAGCGAGTGCGTAGTCATTGAGGAACTTGGCGATGGTAGAAAAAGTAGCTGTTTGTATTTGCCCCTGATGATCAGAAGTACTTATTTCACGGCTTAACATAGGGGCTAACATTCGCTTTAAAGGTGAAATCTTGATCTCTTGAGCTTTAAAATATGCTCGCTCATTTGCTTTAATTTGGGCTACATCATCGATACCATAAATTGATGAAAATAGTATATCTAGAATATGTTCGGTGCAATTTTGATAGCTTGATAAATAAGGGTTAGCAATAACTGAATAGTTTGCATTATGCAGCACTTTATTCACTCCCGACGCTAAACTAGCCAGTAGCTTCTTTTGGAGCTGTAACTTAGGAATAATAATCCCAGCTTTCAACTCCGCGGCCCCCATAAAAAAGTCTAAGGGATAATCAATGATCAGATTACTAACATTCAGATCATTGGCGTTTTGATATAAATTATGTATTGCATAACCCATTAACACCTCGCCTGTACTCGTTTTAATTTCTGAATAAACAGCTAAGCCAACATGAGTAAACTCTATATTTTCTGGTAATTCTGATTTGGGAGAACCTAACCTTGCAATGAGAAAAACTCTAGCCCCTTTAGAGGCTGCATATTTCTCAATTTTTTTAGCAAACGGAGCCAGCTCATACGAAGGAATCGCATCAGTCTCCATTGCCTGCCTGCTTCCTGCGAAAGAGGATGAGTGTGCCAAACAACAAAATAAAAACACTAATATGATATGAAAACTTTTTAGACACATGACACACACACCTCTTTATCAAGATCAACTGGTTAATTATTCGCTATGACCAATGTTTCATTATTCAAAAAAGGGGCTGGTCCCGCCGTAACCGTTTCTTCAGACACGTCTAACTCGACGTTTCCTGAAGCATTCTCCCAAAGGAAGTCCCCTACGGTTTCACTTAAGCTACCAACAGCTTCTAACCCCTTAAAAGGAATGGCGACAACCCCAGAAACTAACTTAGTAACACCTACGACCGAGTTACCCACGGCTTTAGCAGAGTGCGTGGCACTTTGTGCGACATGCTGAGTACTTTGACCAAAATGCTGAACACTGCCTTCAGCCATCACACCGCTACTTACATGTAGTAGGCTAACTAAAATTGAGGATTTTAATAATAATTTATTCATAATTTTGTCCTTTCGACTGACGTCGTTTGCGTTTAAGAGGCTGCACTATGTCAGCCTTGATAAGGCGAGGACACCAATTTGAAATAAGTCGTAAACTTTGCGCCACAAGGTATTACTTTGTAATACCTTACGCTGAGAATGGAGCTAAAAGTACATATAGAAGTGTATGCCTATAAATTATTGCTCAAGTAATTGCTTGAGTACGCACATAAGATCATAGACCCTAGCATCAACTGGAGTATCACTGATATCAGCTTTGCGAAAATGGATAACAAATTGATTAACAAAGATTATTACTAAAGCCTGATTCGGCTGTTATCTGATGAAAAAGGATGATTAAACATCACAAGAGGCCAACTGAAATACAATAAGTCTCGAATATTAATACCCCGGGTTGTTAATAGCGCATACTCAGTTGTTTCTCTTGCGAATACATAGCAAGAAAAACAAACTCCATCTTACTGAAAACACACATGGAGAAAATAATATGAATGAACAAGCCCAAAGCAATTCCTCAAGTTGGTTGTTTTTTGTGAAAGCATCCTTCGCCATTGCCATAAGCGCTATGTTAGGTGGCATCATTTTTAGTCCCATTGATTTTATCGTAAAAGCCTACTTTGCATTATGCGCATTATTTTTAGTGAGCAGCACGATCACCCTTTCAAAAACCATGCGTGATCAGCATGAAAGCACACGAATAATGAACAAAATATCTGAGGCTAAAACTCAACAATTAATTAAAGAATACGGGGAGTAACTACCATGAGTTTATATACAAAATTAAAACTACTTATGCGAGCAACAGCTGAAAAACCAGCAAGACAACTAGTCGGTCAAAATGACATCATTATTTTTGAACAAGAGCTGAGTGAAGCTGAGCGATCGATCAAGTTTGCTAAACTTCATTTGGCAAAAGTGAAAGCAGAAAAATGGTCCCTTAAAGATTCACTTAACGGTTTAAACGAAACGATCACCTTAAGAGAGAGTCAAACTCTGGAGGCCATGAAAAAAGATGACAACTTAGCGAATGAACTAGCTACTTTATTAGCAGAGGATGAAATATCTTTTCAAGAACAGAAAAAGCAACTTCTACAGATAGAAAGTCTGGAGATGAAATTAACAGCAGATTTAAAAAAGGCAGTAAGAGAAGTTAAAAGTCATCACCTTCACGTGCAGCTACTCAAAGCAAGTCAGCATGGTTTACATAGCGATAGAATAATCCAACACAACTCGCAAGGTTTAAATGGCACCTTAAGAGAGTTAAATGAATCGCTAGACAGCATTAAACAACGTCAGCTTAAAAGTACTTACCTAGATGAAGCGGAAAACGAAGTTGAAGATAGTTTATCGAGTAAAAGTATCGATCATCAACTTCAATTAGTCGGTATTAAAACTGGAAGACACGACGCAATGACTGTATTAGAAAGGCTAAAGCGCCAACAAACGGACTTAGCTCAAGATGCGGTCAATATGAATACTGATCCAGTAGGATAATCCAATTAATTTGATTTTATCTGTACCAACGGAATAACCAAGCAAAACTGTCGTTTAAATGTCAGTTTCTCTTGATTTAAATTGTCGGAACATCTACTCGAATTACGTCAAAGATAAGCGGTTTGATCATTCCCTATCAGAAGCTGATAGGGCCATTAGCTGTCATAAAGTGACAAATCGGATTGCATATTAATAGTCCGTTAGTAGGTCACTCAAAGTAACTTGTTTAGTTCAGGATTATTTAGTCTGTTTGCCTGTTGAACGGAGTATTGAAAAACACAGAAAACAAAACAAATTGATCCCGATAGAATCACTCTGGCCCAGATTATAAATAATTACTACAAAGTTAAGTATTCAGACACCCCTAAATATGAAGACCTTAACTCGTGTTCTAAGAATTTAAATTCGACAGGCTCGTCAAGTAAAACGATATGCACACCGAATACATCTTCAACTGAGTAATTCTGTTTAATCTGGATTTCTGACCAAGGTAGTTGCATGCTTACCTTCTGTCCAAGAACAATGGGATTGCTTACTATTGAAGAACTAAATTGATCTACAGTACCGATTTCATCTGGATTTATGCCGCTATTAAAAAACCATAAAGCGTAATTTTTTGCACGAGCATCACTCACTTCAAACTCAATCGTATAAGACTCTGTTTCTAAATTCGAAACAATTGATAAGCTATTTTCAGAAATAGACATCGCCTCAAGTCCAGGTATACCCTCAATATCTGGATTTTCATAAATACTCGAATAAACATACTGTTCGTCAAGCACAGGTTCACCATCTGGCAAAGTAAACTCAAAATCACGTGTTGTCTGATTGTTCTGACGATCAACCGCATACATGCTCCAGTTTTTTAAATTCACACGATCTGGGCTATAGATGTTATAGACGGTTCTTTCAAAGCCTTTGAAGTAATCTTGATACCAATCAGATAAAGTGTAGAACTCGAGCTCCCCACCTAGTAAGGCGTGATATTCTTCGCGTGCCGTATCCATTGCAAGTAAATGGTAGATATTACCTAGCCCTTGTGGATCACTCATCTTCACAGCAAAGCTATAGTCTATCGTTCTTTTGATTTCATCATCCCACTTATCAAAGTAACTTGGGTGATAATGAGTAATATTGGTTTGAATTTGACCAATTACTGGCGCATTTTGAGAGCTTATAGGCCCTTCATTCGATTCACATGCAGAAAGACATAGATATAAGAAAAAATATATTGGATAACCAAGCTGCTTCAATTTATATTCCTTTAAATTAGATATTCCATCAAAATATTATTTGGCGCTAGTTTAGTGACTTTCATTTTTATTTGCGAGACTTGTTAGTTAATAGTATTGCGGGGGCTCTCGATTGAAATCCGATGAAAGAAATTCGAGTTCCTTTGGTTTTAAAAAGATTGAGCGCGAAGAGCATTTTCTTTACGGTGGATTACAACTGATACTTTAGTCGCCATGGTGTTAGGCGTACTTATTGGTGTGGTGTAGAGGATGAAACGGGCGCAAGTTAGGAGCTCCGCCATCAGTGGATTAAAGGCCGACTCCGCATTCACCCTCCCATTAAACGTTACTACTATTTTTGTTAACCTTAGTTTTAGTTTAATTAACCAAAGAGTCTGTATCAGGAAGAAGCCATACACCACGCTTTGGCGTGATAGGTTTCTTGTGAGGCTGAGAGAATTTAAACGGTATTGATTTGGTTCGTCCTCTGGCATTATGCCTAATCGCAAAGTGTAAATGTGGCCCTGTTGAATAACCGGTATTACCGGACAACCCTATGACTTGACCCGCGTCGACGGTTTGTCCTTTTTTTACTTTTACACTGCCTAACAGCAAGTGTGCATAAATAGCATACGTACCATCATCATGCATAATATCGATATAGTTTGCTTTATCGAAGAAGAAAGGACTCGATACACCTGCAACGGCATAGTCATCTTTTGTATTGATCACCACTCCTTTTTTAACCGCGACTATTTTTGTCCCCACGGGCATACCAATATCAACAGCATAAAGATTTGGCTGGCTCTGATGGCTGAATCTACCGTTAAACCCCTGACTTATTCTCATCGGTTTAAAGTCTAAAAAAGGAGGTAAAACTAACGTTGTTAAAGGCTGATTTTTAGGGTCGCCAATCACACACCAAAAATTATGAACTCTTTTTTTCTCATTCGGTTTTGACTCATAAAGTATTTTCGTTGAGTCAGCCTCTACCATTTCACTCACTCGTTTAACGCCTATATCGTCATCAAATCGAAGAAAACACTGGATGACAGCATGAAATGGGTTACGTGCTTTATAGATAAGATACTTGCCATTAGACTTAACATCCAAACTAGGACTTGTAAGCTTCTGTTTAGCCTTGGCATACTCAATTTTTTCGACATTGGCTGGCTCGATTTTCGAGGGTTTTTTATCAGAGAAAGACCATTTCCCGCTCGAGTCCTTATATTTATACATTTCAGCCAGAAGCGAGGAGCTACAACAACACAACGAAAAAATGAAAATCAAATGAAGCTTTATCATAAAAATTTTTGTTAATGGCAGTTTTGACGGATTATTTTTTTAACTTTAAGTACTTTATTTCTTCGCTCTTGTTCGCTCACCTTCACCTCTTTACCGTGTATATCTGTAAACACCACACGCCCTTCTATTGTTGTAAGGTAATGTCTTGCATTCATACAAGCCTCAGATAAGGACGTCAAACTTTTTTGTTGTTTTATCAGCTTTTGCCGTTCTTCATTTTTCCTGGCCTCTTTTTGCTCTGCATGCTTCAACATGAGTGCTGGAGAACTAAGGTCTGTAGAAATATTGATACGATCTAACTGATTAGAAATATTATCAGAATGTTTATCCACTGGCGCTCTATCACCAAAATGCATTTGCCCGTTGGCATCTTTCCATTGATACACTTCAGACCAAGCGTTCGTACAATACATGAGCAAGCATGCCATTATAAAAGTACAGAACCTCTGTAATCCCCAACAATCCAAGTTCGCATTAGTCATGCTTATCCCTATAAAAATTGCGTTTTGAGCACTTGCTTTTCAAGGCATAGTCAACAGCGTAAATATAACTCATTATTTATTCTGAGACGAAGCCACTAATAGATCAAAACAATCACATCTTCAAAAGAGTATTTTAACGAGTGTTAACAAATTTAGGGTGCTCGTAGAGAAGTAAATATTCAGCTTCATCAAGAGGGATAAATTCGACGTTACCCAAGGCACATAGAGCCTTTCTGCAATCTATGAGGGCAACGTTTTTTCTTGTCGCCCCAAAACAGTTGTATCGATTTATACAGCAGTCCAAGTTATTCAAGTTCGCTAATAACGCTTTTACCTTCTAGGAGATCAACAACAATTTGTTTGGCACTCTAAACATTGCGAATCCCCCTTGAGACAAGCTACTATAAACTAAAAAAGTAGTAGGCATGTCAAGAATAAAAACAATATAGGTTCATAACGTATGCTTTCTAAAGAAGCAATTTTGACAGAACAGCAGAAGCGCTTTCCTTACATTAAGTTTTCCGCCCCCCTTGAAAGTAAGTTTCGTAAATACCGCCACGAACGCTTGCTACGTAGAGTCCCTATTATTGGACTTGCAGGGTTAAGCATTTTTTTAGTCTTTGCCATTCTAGATGTAATGACTCTGCCTGAACCTGCTTACATCATTACAACCGCGATCCGCCTCCTCCTCATTTGCCCATTAATCGGTATGGCAATATTCGCCTCCTACCGAAACTGGCCCATTAATACCTACAGTTTATATTACGTGAGCGCCTATGTTATATCTGGCGTGGCTATTATTGCTATCATTTATACGGCTCGTATAAATCAACATTTCCTGCCTTACGACGGCGTGTTGCTTCACCTGGTTTTCGGTTACTTTTTAATGGGTTTACCCTATACTTTAGCGACTTTTGGAGCCTGCCTTATATCCGTTATTTTCTTCATGATGGAGTCATATTTCCACACCCCAATTGAGCAGTTAGCATCGTATGCTTTTTTTATCGTCACTCTTAACTTAATGGGAATGATGGGCAGTTATATGCAAGAGAGGTCCCGACGTTTATTATTTCTAAATGAACAATTAGTCGCGCTAGCAAAAGCAAAAGACCAAGAAGAAATCGCCTCCAAAACACGCTTAGTGGCTACCGCCAGCCACGATCTACGCCAACCGCTCCATGCGATAAACTTACTTATCGAAACACTTGAGTCACGGCTTAAGCCAAGCACTGAACTCGATATCACTCAAAAAATAAAAGAATCCACAAGGCAGCTGAGTCAATTATTAAGCTCTCTTTTAAACATATCTCGCCTTAATGCAGGTATCGTGGAACCTAAATTACACAGTTTTGATCTATCTGATTTTATGACGGCACTAACAAACGAGCATATAGATCGTGCAACGCAACTTAATAAAAAACTTAGCTCCCAAGGCCCCGCACACAGCATAGTTCATAGTGATAAAATATTACTTGAAAGAGTATGTCGAAATTTAATCGAAAACGCCCTTGAGCATGCGAATGCAACAACAATTATAATTCAGTGGCAGAATCATCAAAGTCATATTCGTCTTGAGTTAAAAGATAATGGTTGTGGCATTTCTGAGCAAGATGTCCAAACTATTTTTGAAGAGTTTGCACAACTAGAGTCAGGTAAAAAATCAGGCATGGGCCTTGGTTTAGCGATTGTCAAACAATTATGTGAATTACTTGATCTCAACTTCGGCGTAAATTCAAAATTACATTCAGGTACTTGCTTTTGGCTTGATATCCCCCTTAGTCAGCTTTCTGAACTGCCAGTAAATCAGGCCAAGATCGACACTAAACCCATCACTCAACGCGACATTATCCTGATTGATGATGATGCTAATATCTTAGATTCAATGAGCCTATTATTGGAAAACTGGGGCTATAATGTTGCAACTTGCCAATTTCAAAATGAGGTATGGGAGAAACTAGAAACCTTTAGCCCCAATTTAGTCATCAGTGATTATCGTTTTCCTGGTACAGAGCAAAACGGCCTTGAACTAATTAATGAAATCCGTCAAAAGACAAGACCATGCCTCCCCGCTTTATTAATTACAGCTGATACACATAGCGATATAGAAAATTACCTGGAACATAATTTAAATGAAGAAGATAAAGCTATTACACAAATTGCGATTAAACCCGTTTCACCGGCAAAACTTAAGTTAATTATTCAACACTACATGACGAGGCTTAATGAGGAATAATTTAGATATAAGGGTCTGTTCTGTATATTTTTAGATCTATTGTTTTTTATTTATTGGTCAAGTAATTTCAGTTCAATAGCTACACGAGCGCATTCAGTACGGTTATGCACATTTAGTAGCGTGAACAAAGCTTTCATGTGGCTCTTAACCGTATGCTCCGTTAAATTCAAACTCCGACATATGCGTTTATTAGGTAAACCTTCCATTACTAGTTTCAGTACATCATTCTGCCGTGGGGTTAATGAGGGCTTTTCAACGTCCTCAGAACATAACGCCGATGCATTATAAAACGAGGGCAAATAATTATCTCCTGCCAAAATAACTGTAATCGCATCAAGTATTTCTTTGCTCCCACTCGCTTTACTAATAAAACCACTAGCTCCAGCGCTTAGCGAGGCTTGCACGTCTCTGTTTTCTTCTGATGCAGATAAGATCACAACAGGAATAAATAGTTTTTTATCCCGCAGAAATTTTAGTACAGAGATACCGCCGCCATCGGGTAAACCAAGGTCCAATAAGACTAAGTCAAAGCTTTGATCTTCGGTTAATAGCATTCGAGCATCATGGGTACTATGCACGCACTTTAAACTAACCTTATGAGAGAGTTTCTTTAAAATAAATGTCAAACCTTCCAAGTAAATTGGATGGTCTTCTACGACAAGCAGCTTAAGCGCTTGCTCAGAAACACAATACTTCTGAGAAGTTTGGCGATGTAGAGGCAGCATATTGATAACTTTTTATATTTATTTTTTAACTATAATACAGCTATTATGAAATAAAAATATGAACCAAAGCAGGTTTTAAATTGATTAGGACTTAAGCGAATATTTACCGATCAACACCCGATTGAAATATCAACAAATCCTTCTAGTAAACACGTCAGCACATCCCCCTTAATCGAATTCAGGTCAACCCCCCATTTGTGGGATACCTTTTAGCTTTCTGCATGGCAGTATGTTGTTGCTGCTCACGGCCAGAAATTATTAATAATTTCGACATTCATAATGTTTGAGTGGTGCGGGCAACTTCGCCATAGGGCATTGAGTATGTAGCAAACACTCTAGAGATATCGTATTTAAACATTCTTGTTTAGGTATACCTGAGTATAAAAATAATTATTAGGAAAATATCTGAAGGATAAAAATGAATATAAAAAAATCTAAGCGTTTTATTATTGGCGCAGCTTTAACCGTCTTATCTATTTATAGCTTTCAAGCGAATGCAGGATGCTGGAGTAATTGCAGCAAATACAAAACCCAAAACCCCATTGTTCTTGTACATGGTGTCGCGGGCTTTAACTCAATATTTGGCATTGACTATTTCTATGGTGTACGTGATGCGCTAACGGCTAAAGGCGCTACCGTCTATACGCCAAATGTTACAGCATGGGAAGATGCTTACGAACGTGGTCAGCAGTTGGTTGAATACTTAGAGGACTTACAAACATCTATCGGTGGTGATGTGAAGTTCAATTTAATGGGACATAGTCTTGGAGGGCCCACTATCCGTTATGCAGCAGAAGAAGGCGGCTCTGACCTAGTAGCGTCTGTTACGACGATCAATGCCGTGAACTTTGGATCTGATGTTGCCGATGTTGCATTCGGAATTATTCCTGTAGATGGTGGTGCCGCTGCATTTATCGATACAGCGTTGAGCCTGATGGGCGATATTACTGATGCCTTATCTGGTAATCCGGAATATGCGAATGATGCCTTAGCGGCCGCGACTTTTATGACAACGCCGGTTACAAATGCATTTAATGCCATCTATTCAGACGGTAAGCCAACATCAACTTGTGGTGAAGGTGCGTCATTGGTTAATGGCGTACGCTATTACTCGTGGGGTGGTGACATGGCATTCACCAATATATTAGATATTTCAGATTCTTTTTTAATTTTCACAGGTTCAGTGATCAACGGCAAAAATGATGGGCTAGTTGAACGTTGTGACCAACACTGGGGTGATGTCATTAGTACAAAATACAACACCAATCACTTGGATGCTGTGAATCATATATTTGGTATCCACCATATATTTGAAACTGATCCTCTCACTTTATACAAAAACCAAGCAGTTAGATTGAAGTCAGCGGGCTTGTAAGACATAGCGTTTAGAAATGTCTTTATATAGATCATAGCGACTCACGTACGAACGCCGTCGCCGTGGTCTATATAAAAATTGGGTTAACAAATCAATGGTAAACAAGTTTAACCTCTCATATTGATAATAAGGCTCTCTGATGTACCTAAATAAAATAACAAAAACGAAATCACTACCTTTTTTGGCTATTGTGCTTACAGTAAGCGTTGTGATCACAATGCTTGATGACAGCGATCATGAAGTAAACACTCCGTCATCAGAATCTGTGCCTAACTTAGATCAAAGTATCGTAAAGCAAGCAAACGTTACACCCACTGAAGATGTACTTGGTTTTGATTCAAAGTTAGGAACCTTACCCAGTTCGCTTAATGGTACCTTGCTCGGTGCTCAACTCGAGACCAGTGAAGATGGACACCTTATCCTATCGGATGATATTCAATATATATTTGATTACTTCTTATCTACCATCAACGAAGAAAATCTTGACACCATCTTGTTACGCATTGATGAATACCTGAACCATTACCTTGAAGAGCCTGCACTGAGTGAATCTAAAAATATTCTCGCTCAATATATCGAGTTGAAAACTTCACTATTTGAACTGGAACAAGAAATGGGCGCCGAACGAATAAATTTAGCAAAGGAACAACTCATGGGTGGTCAATACCTTGATTTGCTTCGAAATAGATTAAATCTACGCAACGCACTACGTGCAGAACATTTGGACCCAGAAGTAAACGAGATTTTTTACCAAGAAGAAGAAACTTATGATGAATATACGTATTCAAGACTCCTTATTAATGCCGATAAGTCATTAGCGCCAGAAGCACGTAACTTGAAAATAATGGCGCTCCAGCAGCAATTGCCAGAAGACGTTCGACAGTCGATGCGTACAAGCCAAATTATTGATGAGTTGAAAATGGAAACTAACAAAATACTCGCGGAAGGTGGCAATCAGCAACAAGTACGTGAACTCCGCAAAGAAATGTTTGGGGAAGAAGCGGCTGAACGCTTTGATGTGCTAGATAACAAACGCGCTCAATGGACGTCACGTATGGACACTTACCTTGTAGAGCGTACAAAAATACTGAATACGGAAGGTTTACCGCAAGAAGCGTTACAACTTCAAGTTAATACTCTTCGAGAAGCTCACTTTGACGCGAGCGAGCAAATGAAAGCAAAGGTTTTTGAAAAGCGCTCAGAGGCATAGCGTTAGCACTACACTATTAATTCCTAGACTATTTGAAGCATTGAGATCACTTATTGGTGAAGCTAAATACCGGTTATCAATGCCTCCAGCGGTAGTCAGAAAAAACATCGCATATAAGATACCAAGTTGAGGCCGAAGATAATTAACCAAAATAACCGTATCTAAGCGATTTATGTCCTCATTAGTATTTACTTGATAACGAAGTTAACACCTGTTAACCTTTTTGTTAATCAAATTGAGACATATTATGAAAAATATCTTATCTTCTACTTTCACGTTACAAAGTCGCTTAGTCATGATCGGTTGGGTAACGCTTATCTGCCTTCCTTTTTGGGAATATATGCCGACGGTCGTGATGGCAATTGTTCTAATCATCAGCGCTGTTTATGCTTACTTTATTCTATTTGGTAGACGCTTCGATGATGCTGACGCTAGGCAACCTAACTTTAAGGACTTCGCCTCACTTTCTGGTGTCGTAAAATTATTTACTAATCGACGTGCAGCCTTAGCGGGATGGTTACATTACTTAGCATTTGATTTGCTAATTGGTTTTTTCATTGTTTTAGATTCACAACACCATGACATTTCACACGTCATGATACTGCCTATTTTATTTTTATCTTTAATGATTGGTCCGGCAGGTTTAGTCGCTTATTTCATTTTTAGAGCGCTCTATACCGGTAATTTTATTGACCTTTCATGGATGCTATAGGCGCACGTATAATATGACCCCTACTAAAGATAGAATTCTGGAATGTGCCTTAGACTTATTTTTAAGTGACGGTTATAAAGGGCTATCGATGCGCAAAATTGCACTCTGTGCAGATATTAGTCCTACTGCGATTTATCGTCATTACAACGATAAAGAAGCACTTTTTCACATCATTCTCAAAAAAGGTTTTACCATGCTGATGAGTTATCTCAAGCCAGCCCTTAAAGGTGAAACAGCTCTAGAACGCCTGAAACTTGCAGTGCAGTATTATTTAGATTTTATGATTGAAAAGCCAAAGTATTGCGAACTTATTTTTATTAAAAACGAAAGTCGTGATGAGCTGGCTAGTCACGAAGAGTTACGTGCTTACTCAAAAACTACTTTTGATTTCGATACTCAACGAATACAAGAGTGTATGGATGTAGGCGATTTGAAGCAAGACAGCGCCAGTGAGGTTTCACTTTTATTATTATCGACTTATGTTGGCTTCTTTTCTCTCTATGTCAGTGGATTACTTCCAAGAAGTGAAGCGCAATTAAAGGAACTTTATTGGAATTCTATGAATAGAATATTTGAGGGTTTGAACACCTAGTATTGACTTAATTTACCAAACGCCTTTGGGCGTTTTTATTTACGAAAAAGTTAACACCTGTTAACTTAAATTTTATAAGATAGAGGAATACAAAATGCCACTTATTCAGTTCGATACAATCGAAGGCGCTTTAGATAAAGAAACTAAAAAAAAGCTAGCAGACGCTTTAACAGCCTGTGTTGTTGATGTCATTGGTGAAAAAATGAAAGACCACACTTGGGTCATCATCAATGAGGCGCCCGAAGGAAATTTCTTTGTCGGTGGACACAAACTGAGTCCAAAAATTTATCATAAGATTATGCATGAAAAGAAACTATTGGAGGACCAGTCATGAGTTCACTAACCAGCACCGTCACCAATCCAGATAACTCAGCGGTATTAGTCAATGGAATATCATCAAACCACCTCTATTTGGAAGATCAAGATTTTAATATCCATTACCTCCAAGCTGGTACTCATACAAATAATAACGAGGTGGTTTTATTAATACATGGTTGGCCGACTTCATCTTTTTTATATCGCCATATGATGATGCCACTCACCCAGTTTCATAATGTGATTGCATTAGATTTACCCGGATTTGGACTGTCAGACAAAGACCCAGACGCGCGTTATAGTTTTAAATATCACGCCGATATCATCGAAAGTTTACTCTGCAAATTGAAAATTGAACGTGTGAATTTGGTAGTTCATGACTTAGGCGGTCCAATTGGTTTATGGTGGGCAAAACAACAGAGTGAAAAAATCGCGTCATACGTTTTGTTAGACACCATTGTCTATGATGATTTTTCTTGGGCAGTAAAATTGTTTGTATCGATGACATTAATACCAGGTATAAAAAATTGGTTTAGCCGAAAGGGTGGTATCAAATTTTCGATGAAGCTCGGTGTAAAAAACAAGCTTCGTATGAATGAGTCAGTACTTAAGGCCTACCAAGCGCCTTTTAAATCCAAGGGTGATCGACAATCCCTGTTAAGGTCAGCTCACAAACTTCACCTGAATGGCTTTAAAGATGTCGCTGAACATATGGAAGGTATGGATAAACCACTATGTATGATTTATGCACAAAACGATGTCATTTTGCCAGAAGTGAAAAATACCTTTACTCGACTGAAAAAAGCGCATCCCTCTTCTGAGTTACATGCCATTCCTGAGTGCGGACACTTCTTACAAGAAGACAGCCCTGAAGAAGTTTTAAACCCCATGATAGTGTTTTATCAGCGCTTGCAAGCACAAAAAAGTGCGTCAATTAATTGAGATAAAACCCCACCCCCCATGGCGTCACGAACATTTTCTAAACAGTATTACGGATTATTACAGCTACCTCGCCACATTAAGGCAATATTGTCATAATCAAGCTGCCACTTGCGTTCTTCTGAGATACGCTTCATCAACCTGAAACCTTGCGGAATTCTGGGGTCTGCCCCCAGGTTCTCTAATAATTTTCCTATTTCAATAGGATTGAAATATAAACTCTCGTTGATTAGCGCTTTACGCTTATCTAATTCGGTTTTAGACTAGTTTGATTTTATATCAATAGGTGTTTCGCTAAACAATGCATGCTTACCCATTAAGCCAAGAAAAGATCACGGCCTTACTCTCGAATCCATCGATGAAATCAGTATCCAATTTCATCAATTCATTAGGCTTCGTTGAGATGTGTTCGCTATGCGTGATCTCTAGATTTAAACACAGCGATGGATTATCCGTTCATGCAATTGAGCGCACATTAGAGAAATTTTTTCGTTACGCAAAAGAAATTCCAGGTAAAGACTTACGCCAACTGGTTACCTACCACGTATCAATTTCCAGTATTCAGCGTGCTTTGACGACCCTTTCAGATCTAGACCTTCCATTGATGACTCAAACAGAAATAGATGAACATACGTTTCTGGATGGCGCTGGTTTGTGGAAATTGTCCTACCCTCAAAAGAATGATTTAATTGATGCTAGTTTTTTTGAAATTCCAAATGATGTTTACCGTCGTTTTACGCCCGATCAACTGAGAATTGTCCAAGTTTATCTAGCCGACCAAGATGAGTCACTTGACGTGCAAGGCTTTGCTGGCACAGGTAAAACCCATGTCATTGCGGCAATCCTTCAATCTTTACCTATCGAATCAGTGCTAGTGGCTGCGCATACCTACTCTCAGATCCAAGCGATCAAATCAAAAGTGGGTGATCAGTACAAATATATGACCTTTGGCGCATTAGCAAATAGCATTTTGAGCGCAAGTCTATTTAAACGCCAGAACACGGGTTTCTTTCGCACCAAAACTAATTACAGCATTTCCTTTACTGACCTTTTTAAAAAACTAGACATGGTTCATGTGGGGACTATGACAGCAGAATGGACAGCATATTACGTACAATCTACCGTTCGAATTTTTTGCTTTAAATCAGATTCAACGATCACAGAAAAGCATATTCCTAAGCACATTCAATTAGGTGTAGCTGATCGTGCGATGATCATTTCGGCTGCCGAGAGAATGTGGTTTATGACCATAAATCCAAAGCCAGATGATGTAAGCCCCTTACCGCTAAGAGCTTTCCATTCGATCAAGCAACTATCGCTAACGGAAGAAGTGTTTCCTAAAAAGTATCAGACGATTGTGATTGATGAGGCGCATGATTTATCAACACCTATGGCTCAAATCATTGATAGAAGCCCGCAAGCCATCTTAACGTTCGGTGATGACTACCAAACATTTGGCCGGTCAATTGTAAAACACCGTCGTCGTGCCCAGTCTGTTCGAAGAAAGGAAATGTCATACTCGTATCGAGCGGGAGAACAAGTGAATTCTCTTTATAACGAAGTGCTTGAGACTCATCCGGTAAAAGTAGAGGAACCTTTCCATGGCGCTGAGACTATTAAAACGGAAATTCGCTCGTATGATGAATTTAGTATTCCTGATAAACCGACGACATTTCTGACCACTGATTTATGGCAAGTATTTATTGTTCTTCAGGAACTTGATTCACGTGGTCTAAAAGTACATGTTTTAAATTCTACCTTACCGCAGGTTAAATCATTAATTTCAGAATGTATTGAGCTATATTCAGGTCGCGTAAAGTGGACAAAACATTATTTACTGAAGAACATTTCTTGCTGGGATGAATTTCAACAGAAATTCCAAGGTAAAACTTTTGATAAACTGTTCAGTTTACTGAAATCGGGCCTTTCACATCCGCAATGGGAACATATCTGCACGAAAGCTAAATCACTCGAGTCAGACGCTTACACCATTGGTTTGATAGAACACGCGAAGAACCACGAGTTTAAAGATGTCGTCTTACTATCTGACATATTATCGCTACCAAACACAGGCAAAGAAGATATTTCAAAGACAATAAACCAAATTTACACAGGCATTTCACGAGCCAAATACTCTGTCGCTATTCCAGGTGACCTTAGTGGGTGGTTGAAAGATATCAGAACGCATAGTATTAGATGAGTTAAAAGGTTTAATCGCTACTGACTTAACGCTTTTCAATAAGTAATCTGAGCCCCTAATAAAGGGCGACTAACAGTTAACTAATTCATGTTATCGCGCGAAAAGGCGACGCTTACTTGTCCAGGACATAGGCATGCAATAGGTCTAATTTTTAAAGAGCAAAGCGCGGAAACTTAGAACAAAAATGAGAATCGACGAAAAATGCAACCTACTGTTTGGCTAAAACCTGGCATCCTAATTATTTATGGCGCGTCTCTAGATGCAGCAAAACACAAGCATCATGCCATTCAAATGGTGTGGTCCGCATCGAGTACTGCCTGCATATTTAATGAACATGAAATCTCAGGACCACTCATTCTTAATTCTCAGGTTGAGCACCAATTACGGATGGAAGCGGGCTGGGTTCTATTGGTTGAACCCAAAAGTGATTTAGGACAACAGTTATCTAGCCGTTTAGCGCAGCGCGAGGCGATGTCTATTGAGCAGACCCCCTCCTTTAGTAATGAGCGACCTAGAGCAAGCGATGACCCTAGCTTACTACTCTCTCCTCTCTTCAATAAGCTTGGCCTAAAGCTCGACTTTACAGATGCTGGTAGCGAAGTATCAGACAAACGCATTCAGCAGTTGTTGGATCGTCTTAACACCTGCCTACCTGGAGACTGCCTTAAGCCTACAAGTTGGCGAGCGGCTGAAGTCGCTGATAGCCTTTTTCTATCTGAAAGCCGCTTTCTTCACCTATTCAGTGAACAAATGGGCATTGCTTGGCGCCCCTTTCTTCTCTGGCACCGAATGATTTGCGCTATAAACACAATCGCTAAAGGCTCTACTGTAACCGATGCTGCACATATAGCTGGATTTTCAGATAGTGCACATCTTAGTCGCACATTTCGAAGCTTTTTTGGTATGTCCATTCGGGAATCTCAATCTCTATTCCCTAAATAGTTAGCTCGCTTATTCTAGTTTAGCTCTCAACAAAACGTTAAAGGTCTTAATGCGATTTTCACCTTCCAATATTGCCCCAAAAGGCATCGAGGAAGTGTTGCTACGGTTGCCTCATATCTTCAACACATACCACATTCGTTTAAGTTAGCAGGTTTATTCAATTCAGCAGAAGAAAAGGACGATATGATAACCACGTTGGAGCATTTAGTTTTGCCGTTAAGCAATGATCAATTTGATATAGGTTATAAAATGAAGTCAAAATTACGAAATGCATTTGAAAATGAAATGAGACTCGCTCGCGAAATGTATAACGAAAACAACTATTCAAAATGTTTCGAACATTTGGAGCGCGCTCATATCCTTGGTCAGAGATACTATATAACACACGTTAGAAACCATTACTGGATGTATAAAGTCGCAGTAAAGGTCGGCGATACCCGTGAGGCGATTGGTCAAATTGTGAGAATAATCATGAGCGTAGGGTCATTGGCCGGTGTGGTACCAATAGGTAATACTGGTAGAGCTCGAATTAACCCTATAAAGCCAATGAAAATACCGAGTGATTTGCAGACCTATTTTGACTAACCATCGTAGAATTCCTTATGAAAACTAGACAATATTTGATTCGAATAGCACTGACTTTCTTGCTAATTGTCGTCTCTTTAGTGATATACCGAGCAATTACCTTTAAACACGGCTCTGACACGGTAGAGCAAGAATGGAAAGGCTATAAACCAGCCCCTCTTGTCAGTGTTGGCGCGACACAATCCTTATCAATTTTACCATTGGTAAATTGGCATACTAGGGATGGCTCACTGAAAGGCGAAGCGGGCGTGTCTTACTTAATCAAGACTGACAATAACACAATATTATTCGACGTTGGATTCAACCAGAATAGCGAGTCGCCCTCCCCGCTAGAACATAACATGAAACAACTAGGTGTCACGCTAGATAGTATCGACACCATTTTTATGAGCCACGCCCATTTGGATCATAGTGGTGGTCAACAATGGGTTAACAGGAATACGTTTTCAATCGGGCTAGAACAGGTGGATCTTTCTGACAAAGATATATACGCCCCAACCCATACAACTTATCCGAATACTACGGTTAACGTTATACCCGATGCAACCGTGATCGCCCCTGGAGTAGCCAGCTTAGGCGCAATATCACGTCAATTACTGCTGGGGAGAATAGAAGAGCAAGCGCTTGTCATTAATGTAGAAGGAAAAGGCCTCGTCATTATTGTTGGTTGTGGACACCAAACGGTCCCAAAGATTATAACCCGCGCCCAACAAGTTTTTAGCAAAAACATCTATGGCTTGGTTGGAGACTTGCACTATCCTATCCCAGAAGGACGTTTAAACCTTCTCGGGATAAACCTTCAGAGATATCTGGCATCTGGTGAAGGTCCACATAGTCCAATCACTTACGAAACAATGGACGAAGAACTTAATCTACTAAAAAGAACGGGTTTGAGTCTTATTGCTTTAGGTGGCCACGATACCAGCGATGAGGTGATTAAACATTTTAATTCAAATTTTGGTGACGACTATCGTCATGTCAAAGTCGGTGACTGGATACACGTAACCAAATAGGTTTAGGTCTGTGAGCGCAATCGGAAGAAAATATAAAGTTGTAGTCACCCAGGAATTTAGACCCGTTAAAACAAACGGTCTAGACTAAACTTTAAATACTGACTTATTAATCCTTAAAGTAGAGCAATATAAACGATGACATTATCACCCAGCGAGCTTTATAGGTACGCAGGCTTTCGCCTCAAAATAGGCTATTTCTTTTATTTAATTTCATTTGTGTGCATTTCTCAACCCGCGAGCGCAGCGATATCAAAATGCTTCGTACAAGCAAAAACTTACTACGAACAAATTTATTGTGAAATAAAAGAACAAGGGAAAGGGAAAGCCCTTCCCACTTTCGTTGATTTTAAAAAGAACAATGAAATCACTCAAGCATTACTCCTAAAACGCGATGCCGCTGCATTGCATATTTCTATTAAAATGCCAAAACGTAATACCTCAAAAAAAGGTCTTGCCTCAAGCACCACCAAACTTAAACAAAAAGTTTCTCTTGAAAATCAACAGACATTAAATTCAAAAGCTAGATCTAAGACTAATTCACAGACAAGCCAACACCCCTCTCCTGCAAGCAACAGTAATCCCTGCTCACTTATAGGCAACATAATTACGTGTAATGCTTTAAAGTTTTATCAGATTGGCAACAAAACAAATTCAGCGTTGAAACCGGGCGCATTAGACCGTCAAAACAAAATTGGTTTGACGCCTTTCATAGGCAAAAAAACACATCAGTCTAAAATTGATAGCTACCTATATACGAGCTATGCTCTCTACATAGAGAAAATGCTTGAAATTGGTCTTGGTGGTGTAACCATGTCATTTACAAAATTTGCTTACTTATTTAATGACTTGTTAGAAAAGAAAGTGGACTTTGCTAGCCGCTTTGAAACGATGTATCGCTTTCTTAAAAAAGATAAGCAACAGCTGGCTGTTAGTGAAAAAATAACCCCTGCTAACCACTTAACTATCGACGACTGTTTTAAGTTAACTAATCGTATTTATATCTGTGATAACCGTGCCAGAAACTATGTGTACGTTAAGCAAAAAATTTAGTTTCTTTGTGTCAAGAGCGGCGTGAGGCGGCTAGATTTTTCGACGTATTAGATCAGCTATCGAACTATAATTTGAATAGCAAACAATCCCTTTTTGGCTTCCTATAACAGACCTAAACTTGCCAGAGGCAACAGTGTCCGCAAGTCAGCCGTTCATAAACTTCGCTCGCCTGAAATTCATCAAAATGCGCATTTTTTCGTTTTTTCCTGCTTTTGATTTGCCCGGCGACACCACTAGTCTAGACTAAGACTTAACGGCCAAACTGTAGGACGGCAGATTTTCAAACGAAAAATTCACGAAAGTTCAACCAGGGCATATATATGACAGGGCGCGCAAAGATTCTCCTCAGTGATACGACGCAGAAAGAACAGGCCGCTTGTATACGACTGCTAGCATTGAGCCTAGTACAACACCGGGCGAAATGTGACTTCGTGCCGTTCAGGGAATCCGCCGAGTACTTCAAGCCCAAGAGCAATAGCAAAGAAAAGGCGGGGCTGTTCATGCAGAGCAGGAACGTCATAGAAGAGGCTCTAGAAATGGTCCGTGTGCTCGCCGCAGAAGCCCCGCCCGAGGAAGCAACAACACCTGAAGAAAAGCTGTCTGAAAAGCGCAAGCAACTGCGCATCAATGTCACTGCTCCGGTCAAGTTACTCTGGTCCGGGGACGATGAACCTATCAACGCCCACCTGCAAAATATTTCGTGGGGCGGCGCCTCCATCACCGTAGACAAAGCTCGCACTCATTCCAGCGACACCTTGCGGGTCATGTTGCCCGGCATTAACTCCTCCACTATCAACATCGAGTCAAAGGTGCTCAGAACCTGGGAATTGTCCGCAAGTCAGGGAGAAGGTATCGCCATACGCTTTTCGAGCCTAGCCACCAAAGACCAGGACGAATTCGAAGATGTACTTAAGCTGCTGGCACAATCTGAGGACGACATAGGTCTTAGGCAACACGCCAGACTGACTCAACGTCTGGATATACAATTCGACGGGCCCGATGAGTTGCACGCCACGCTCGATGATATATCAGCTGGTGGATTGGGCGTAACCGTACCTGACCCACTGCAAATCGGCCAGTCATTGGAGGCGGTTATAAGCACTCTCGATGAGGCCTGCACTTTGAAACTACGTGCTCGAGTGGTGCGCCTAGAGCCCATCAAAATGGGTAATATCAATCTCTACCACGCAGGCCTGAAGTTTGAACACCCATCGCGAGAACTGAACAACCTCACTCGGGAATTGATTGTACAGTTGGCCGGAACACAAAAGTAATGCGATCCTTTTCACATCTGTATTTTGCAAAATGATGGCTAAGCCAACACTTAAGACAACGGTAGTTTTAGAAGTGCTGCGGAAAATGGATGCTGGAAATCTGTTCTAAGTTATTAAGGTTTAACGCTTGAAAGTTGGGCGAAGTAAAATTGTTATTAATATGTCGTTAAAATTTAAACGCCCTTGCTTCCCTTTCTATGCGTTCCTTTGAATTCAGGTATTACTTAGGGCATAAATAGGTTCAAGTTTGATGTCAGAGTTTAATACCGATGTGTCACCACTCTAGTCATATAAACTCTGCCGTTCTTGCGACCTTATTGGTTTGCATTGAATAGCAGGGGAAGAGTGTCGGGCATGTCATAACGATTGCTCCCTAGCTCCTTTTTAAACTTGATGGCCATGGCATTTACCACATTGATGCCAATCAGATCTGGTAGCATTAAAGGTTCCTAAGCGAATGGATGCTAATGCTTACAATACTGCTTCATTTGTGCTTTTAAACTAAAAATAGGCGCACCACCATTCTGATTAAAAGCATGCCATTGCTGAGTTGGTTGACTGAAAGCATCACCACGTTGCTTTTTCAAGTAATTGCGATCCCACTCTTTCTGTATTTCTTCAGCCGATTTATTGCAAAAGGTTTCACGACCTTTTTTACAACGTGCTTTAATTTGGAAAACTTGTGTTTCATAAGCCGCTCGAGCGGTCTCGCACATCATTTTATTCTGTCTGTCATAGGGGTGAACTGTCGGTTTTTTTTTAGCATTAGACTTAGAGGAAGCGTTACTTGCGTTCGTTTTATAGCGGTCAAGTTGTTTATTTCTGTCCATGACATTGGACTTGTTCAAAGTAAATTCTTTAGAAACGCCCTTTAAGCAGGGGTGATCTTGAAAATTTACCTTACCGTTGGCTTCTTTACATTTATAAATTTTGGCGTGCGCACTTTGACTGACAATGGTCATTAATATAACCAGTTGGAAGCGTATAAATTTAGAGCGCTGTAATGTGGATATGGAACAAATAAGCATATGAATCAGTTTTTTCTCGAGAAGATTTAAGTAAATTATAAGGCTGGTTCAGTAAGGGTAATTTTGCAAGTTTATTTACTAGAAACTGTCGTCTATTGTTTATTTTCAGCGTAATTTTATCGTTTAACTGAGAGTTTCATCGAATGCATATTGAGGATAAAAAACTATCTCGGCAAAATAAGAGTGGAGCTAAGGTTGTGACGGCTATTAGACCTTATTAGTCCTAGTAGTAAGTGACTTCTTTGTGGTGTGGGTTCAACCCGGTCCTTTTAATCTATTAAAGAGTGCTACGACTTTGGAAACCATGGAAAGAACATATTCGTTTTTTCCTGATACGCCCGATATTCTTTTCGCTTTCTTACAGAATAATATTCTGCAGGCGTCGCACCTGTTAGATATACCAACGTGATATACATCATCACAGAAGCGCTTAGCATCCCTGCCCCCAATAAAACCCAGACAATACCGCTTTCTGCCGCTTCAATATTGAGCCAAGACGGAATAGCTGCGATGACAAGGCCTGTCCACACTAACCATTCAGCAAAGTAATTTGGATGCCGGCTGTATTTCCATAAACCGATATTACAGACGCCACTCTTATTTCTAGAAATGAAGAGTAGTTTCTGCCCATCAGCCGTAGATTCCAGAAAATACGAAATAGCCCAAATGCAAATTCCTATGACTTCAAAGCTTGAAATAGCATCACTACCATTAATGGCGATTAAAAAACCTGGTAAAGCCAAAACGGTAATATTAGCAAGTCCTTGAGCCATAATTTCAGCCAACAGGTGACCGTCGACAAATTTACTTCCTGTCCCCTCTAATATCATCCGTCGGTATTGGTAGCGTGGAAACTCAGTCTTGAAAATTACCCCCACCTTTTTTGCCATAAAAAGCGCGCCAATACCCATTCGCAACCCAATAAAGAGATAGATGCCACCTATAAGTAATTGTCGAGTAACATCGGTTTCACCCATTAACAATATTTGCACGCCAATGAGCGCGACACCAAATGGCCATGCTATATCAACATAGGATACGCGCTTTGTTTTTAAGAAAGGTATGCAAGCCACTAAAATGAATAGCGTTAATTGGACGACAGCGTTCACGATCAATAAACGAACTAATGATTCAATGTCTGAAAAAATAATGACAGAAAAAAGACCGACAAAAAATAGATTTAATCCAATACTCATATACAACTCCCTACTCGGAATAAATAAAGGTTAATCAGCACCTGATTGGGCTAAGATATACCGCTATATTAATACGCTGGCATCATAATTTCGGCGGTTAGCGAGGACATTAGTGCGGCAAATATTGCCATTTTGAATATGCTCACTCGTTATTTTGGGTTAGACAGCGGAATGACACCGTATTTTCTTTTGTGGTTTACTTACCCTTTGTCCTGCCTAATACTGTACAGCCTTACGTTAAGTTGAATTGCGTTATGACCCAAAATGATCAATACGTTACCGGTATCGCTCTATCTCAATTTGTTTATGGTGCTCAGTCATTGGGAATCGATAGCCACCACATTATCAATCAGGCGGGTCTAAGCCAAGAATACCTAAAACCTTCCGCTCGTGTTCCTGGGCAAAAATACGAAATGGCACTTTTAAAGCTAATTTTAGCCCATAAAAATGGCAGTTTTGGTGTGGATATAGGCCAGCAAATCATTCCTCCACTTTATGGGGTTTTAATGTCACTTGCGCTGAACTCCAATTCCCTCGGAGAAGCCCTGGGCTACCTTGCCCGCTATCAGGCAATAGCAACTGGAAATTGCGGTGAAGTGGAATATTCGTTTGATGGTCAAAACTATCTGTACGTGATAGCAATGACGCATCAAAATCCGGTAATTCGGCGCCATGTTTCCGAATGCGTTATGATCATGTTTTGCAACCTGCTACGGCTAATAGCCGCTCGTCAGGATTTGGCTCCAACTGAACTTTGGTTTGAGCATGCACCCGCTTCTGAATCAGCAAAGAAGCATATTGAATCAATCGTTAAATGCCCTGTATTCTTTGAAAAAGAAGATACTCGGATGATTTTAAGCGACAAGGTTCATCACTTTCATATTCTTGGTCATGGCGAAGACATGCTTCGTATCGCAGAAAAACAAGCAAACGATCAACTTGAAATAATTAATAAAAAATTATCAGTAATAGAAAAAATTAAGTGGCATATATTAGAGTTAATGCAGTCGAGTCAGCCAAGAAGGGAAACTGTTGCCAAACGACTTCAGATATCACCTCGAACACTGGATCGTCGACTTGAACAAGCCGATACAAGCTGGCAAGAACTAGTCGATGAATTAAGATTGCAACTAGCTGTTGGGTATTTGTCAGATAGTCAGCATACAATAAGCGATGTTTCTCAAAAATTGGGGTTCAGTGAAATAAGAGCTTTCCAAAGAAAATTTAAAACCTGGACAGGCTTGACGCCTTCCGAATATCGCAAAAGCCTCTTTGGAGATTGAGATAAGGCTATAAATTAAAATTAAAGGGGCCTGGTTGTTTAAGCCAACATACTATTGAGCTCACTATCTTAAATTCTCTTACTATAACAAGCCAACTCGCCTCTACCCACATCTTGCGCCCACTGGTCGGCCCATTCAGCGAGTGGTCCCAGTGCTTTAAGCAGAGCTTCACCTTCACTTGTTACACGATAGCCTCCTCCTGATTCCAGTTTGACAATGCCGGCTTCCCTTAAATCTTTTAATCTGGATGTTAATACGTTTGGTGAACTGATTTCACAAGCACTCTGAATCATGCGCGATGTTTTCTTTTCCCCATCTCGAAGAAACCAAAGGACTCTTAATGCCCACCGTCGGCCCAATAAATCCAAAGCCACCATTATGGGCTGGCCGGATTGAGAGTTACGGACAGGATTTCCGGGCTGTAAAGTATTCTTGTTTGGCACTAGCTGTTGACCTTATATTGGGATCTAGCTATCATTTTGATAGCGCTATTAAAACGATAGCAACATTATAGCTTACCCAAAACAGGAAAGAACTATGATTATCGATTCATGGGCTCAACACCCCACATTACGTTTCGGTCAAGACCCTATTTTTGAGTCACTACGACGCTGGACTAAAACCCCTGCACCCACGGTCGAGCTGCCTGTGGCCATGACAATTGGAATGATGGATGCTGGGAAGGTGAACAAAAGTCTGATTTCCGCATGGGTGGCACCCAGAAATGTCATGATCTCCAATGATGAAGTTGCCGCGTTTGTTTCTGAAAAGCCTGATCGGTTAATTGGCGTAGGATCCGTTGATATTTCCAAACCTATGCAAGCTGTAAAGGAAATTAGGCGCTGTGTAAATGAGTTGGGCTTTAAAGCCATTCGGGTATTACCTTGGCTGTGGGAAGTCCCGCCGACAGATCGTCGCTTTTACCCTGTCTATACCGCCTGTGCAGATTTAGGTGTGCCTTTTTGTACTCAGATTGGGCACACAGGCCCTCTAATGCCCAGTGAGGTAGGCAGGCCTATATATCTAGACCAGGTAGCGTTAGATTTTCCTGAATTGGTAATTGTTGCTGGGCATATTGGGTATCCATGGACCGTAGAAGCAATCGCAATTGCCACCAAGCATGAAAATGTTTATATCGATACTTCAGCATACACTGCAAAACGTTATCCAACAGAGTTAGTGGAGTTTATGAAAGGGCACGGTCGGCACAAAGTATTATTCGGTACCAACTACCCGATGATTATGCCAGCGAAAGCGTTGGAAGGAATTGATGAGCTAGGATTGGATGAAGATGCCGCTAGGTTGTTCCTAGCAGGAAATGCGAAGCGCATTTTTGCTCTTTAATGAGCTAGATCATGTATCTAACACCCATCTTCTTTTAGATTACATATCACTCAACACCGATGTTGTTTGAAAGCAGTTGCATAATTTTCTCTTAAAGACCATTAGGTTGAATTGATGCTTCCCTGTATAAGAAATACCGTGAACCTCCACTTTTCGTCCGGCAGAAACTGGCAAATACATTCATCTACGTGCCAATTGCAGGCATATAGAGGTTAAAGCTTTATGTATTAAAAATTAATTATAAAACGGATAATTGATGACTTTAAAGTGACTGCTATAACGTCCAATGAAGCCACTAATACCGTTAATCATTAAAATTCAGGAAAAGGGCGTGGAACCCTTTAACTTGCTATTCTTGAACAGCGATGGCAGCCATTTTCATAATGCTTTCAAATGATCCTGCACCCGCAATAAATAAACCATTGTGACAGAACATGGCATCATCAAGACCCGTCACTTCTTTAAGCGCTTGATCGGATAGGCCAGCCCATGGTTTAGGCAACGACTTTCTGTCTTCGAATGACCCAAGTTCAACAGGTACTGTTTGAATTCTCCACGGGCCTGAACCAGAGGGGAAAACGACAAATAAAGCCTTTTCAGATAAAGTGTGAACTGTTCTTTTCCAAGGGGTATATTGCTCTAATACAATCACTCTTGGGTCTTCTGCATTCTCAACCGCTTTAGCCACAATTTCTTTTGCACTAATGCCACCGTTAGAAGCGGCAATGAATCGTGTTAACACGCGCGATGCGAAGGTAACTGCTTCATCAAAACAGGTATCAAAGTGGCTTTCTTCTTGCCAAGTCGGGTTAAACACTGAAATTGTGTGGCTAAGACTAATACCTTTAGAAACCCCTTCGACATGACCACAATCGACGGCGTCAATCGTTGATACTAGACCAGAATCAACAGAATTTGCGACGTCTTGATTACCTTGACATATTTCTAAGCCATATTTTTTCCAAATCAAACCAAATGAGGAGTATGGAATTCCATTTTCGCGCTCACCTGCACCACCACGCTGATGATGATCAAAACGGCCTGCGTCAGGATCATATTCACCCCCTACATCAAGTACAATATCGGCCTTACCGATAAGTTCTAAATCACGCGTACGTATGAGCTTAAAAGAAGGATAAATACACTTAAGTGCCGCGACACTGAAAACATCATCTGCGTGAAAATTACCATTATGAGTTGCTATCGTTACTTCATTCATTTGTTGGGTGTCGTATTAGAAAGGGATAAGAATATGCCGCTAGTGAAACATTAGCACTTTGGTTTATTTGATCAGTGAAATTACCTGGGGGATTCTATACGAAGACGGCTAACAAAAATAGCTGATTACAAAACATGCAGGCGCGGGTCACCTAAAAACGTCAACCAAACACCTCTCAACATATAACTTAAGGGCACACACTCTTCAATTTATAGTTTAAAAGATTACCTTGAACTGATTGATTACTCTGGGTAAATTCTGCACCCAAATAAGCACGGGGCTATTGTTGGATCACTCCCCCTCCTGTTGTTTAGTGCAATATAGACCCGTATAAAAATCACTCTTAATGAGTGCCTGATTGGATGGACGCTCCGAGGTGTAATCGGCGTCACAATGCGCCAAACTGATAGTGCATAAACACATCCCAGTTAATCGACAATAAGGAGCATCCATCATGAGTAAGCATAATTTATTAGCTATTGATTTAGCAAAAAATGTTTTCCAGGTTTGTGGCATGACTCAACAGAACAAGATCACATTTAATAAGAAGTTAAATAGAAGTGAGGTTATGGCGTTTATGGCCAATACAGAGCCCGTTGAAGTGGCTATGGCCTGTTATTCGAGCCATTACTGAGCGCGCTGTTTTGAGTCTATGGGGCACACTTCTAAGCTACTTCCAGCTCAGCATGTCACACCATTTGTACGCGGTAACAAGAGTGACCGTAATGACGCCGTGGCTATTGGTGAAGCTGCTCGAAGGCCAAATATTATCCCAGTACCGGTCAAATCATTAGATCAGCAATACATTCAATGTTTACATAGAATTAGAGGACAGCATATCGCTCACCGCACAGGGTTAAGCAATCAAGCAAGAGGCCTGCTCTCGGAGTACGGAGTAATTGCACCGAAAGGACATAAATCAATCTGCAAACTTTTGCGAGAGGCCTCTCAACCGGAAGCAAATGCAATTTTACTGTTATTGAAAACACAATTTAACTACATTGCAGACGAGTACACTGCGCATACAGTTCGTATTGATGGGATTGATATAACACTAAAGGAAATTGCTAATCACAACCCTCTCTGTAAAATTTTGCTGAGTATTCTAGGGATTCGCGTCATTAATACCACGGCTATTTATAGCGCCACAGGTGATGGATCACAGTTCAATAATGCTAGAAAGCTTGCAGTTTGGCTCGGGCTAACCCTAAAGCAATTCAGTAGCGGTGATACGTTTAAAAGCGCTGGCATTACTAAACGAGGAAACCGTTACCTACGGAAGCAATTAGTTTACGGTGCTCGTTCAGCCCTATCCCGATGTAAAAATAAAGCGAATCGAGTAAGTAATTGGGCAAACAAATTAATCGCTCGAAGAGGTTTTAATAAAGCGTCTGTTGCGATGGCTGCAAGAATGGCTAGAACCTGCTGGTTACTGCTGAACAAAAGAGAGGTTTATAAACAAATAAACTAACTGAATGGCTTGTTAACGACGTAAAAAACTTCACGTATTTTCTACTACGGTAACCATGCAGTGATGAATAAAGCGGTTAATCCGGCCTAGAAAGAGCCTAATAAGGACGTAGTTCTTGAAACTGAGTGCCTGTTTTAGGCGGCTAGGTACGGATATCATTAGGGCGCGAAGGTGGGCCAACCACCTTGTTAATTGACGTCGAATATATGTCTGTGTTGTCGTCATTTTAAAACAAAAGATGGTTAACCAGAATAGATACTAAATAACTTAAGAGCTGAAGGTTCCATTAATTTCGCAGCTTCGACCTAGTATTGTTTAACATCCATGGAGCATCCATATATGTCCTTACTTTAGTTTCAAATCTGACACTATTTTCTACTTACAGGTATTCAATCTTTGTTTTGCCCTTCGTTCACGTTGATTCTCGATCGCAATTAATATCATGCTAACAAAATCGATCGAAGGTAATAGCAGAGTGATAGGATGAAGGATTTCTGTAGTAACCAACGCTACGAAAAACACCACAGTTATTGCACCGCCTCTCATCCCTGCTTCAACAAGAATTTCTAAGTTATTACGTGCGGCGAAAAGGTTATAACTTCCTAAAATCAGAAGTTGAACACCAAGTATATGCATCGGGCCAAGTGATATCGCATTACCGAAAAGTCCTGAAAAAGTGGTTTCTGGCAGGTAAAGAAAATTAAGTAAGGTGTTGGGACTGATCAAATTCCAAAAACCTATGACCAGCAGGTAGATACCAAATATAAATCTATTTTTGCTTTTAAAAGTCATTTGGGAAACGGTCTTCTGCTTTGCCTTATAACCGCTGTTATTTAGCGCAACTTTGGTTATTACTGCGCTAAATAATTCGACAAGGCCAATCACAATAGCATAGTTATATACCCTCTCAAGCCAGACATTTTCTGGAAGCAGAATGTCGTAAAATACCGTCGTAAATCCAGCCAAAACTAATAGAAAAACTCCGTATACGGTTCGTCCCAGTATTGTTCGACCAGCAAACGTTTCGGAGTTTTTGCCCTTAAAAAACCAAACCCCGTAAATCATATGAAATAGAGCAACACACATCGCATAAATGGCTTCAGCACCCTCTTCGGGCACAGAAAAGTATACGAAAAAAATATAAATAATCATTGCCAACGCAAGGGCAATACTCCACACACTGTAGAGCTTCATCATGTTTGAGTAGGTCATTCTTTCGATTCTAGTAATGGTTAACTTGGATGTTTGGTAGCAAGCTTATTTTGAGAAATAATAATATGCATTGATCAAACTATCAGTTTTGGTTTTAAAGTATCTCATAATGCAGAATAGTACGAGTTAGTTTTTTGCCGTGCTTTCCATACCAACTAACTACTTCTGTGGTGGTGCTCCAGCCAATAACGCCACTCTCTAAAAAGATAACTTATGGTACATAAGTAGCACTAGCAGTCATTTAATGGCTAAAACTATTTCTTAAATGCAATCAAACTATGAGGCATCAAACGGCGATTTCTGAAGACTACTTTCCTGTAACTAGCAGACAACTTTTTTATGATAACTAAAAATAGTGCATCCCCTTTTTTTTACCAAAACAGGGGGAGTTCACACCAAATCTCACAATTCTATAACTTTAAACTACTGAGCTTCAGCTTGCCTTCCTATTCAAGCACAATAAGAACATCAATCCCCTTTCAATAAATAAGCTGTGGAGAAATATTACATGAACAAATTGCTTATCTCTTTTTTAGTACTAATTTCATGTAATGTATATTCACAAGACTACAGCTCAGACCATTTAACTGTTAAACAGTTGGATAACCGTTTCTTGTATATTAAAAATAGATTAGACAATGAGCGTAACCATAGTTATTTGTGGCAACATGGCTGGGAAGGATATTATGGTATTTCTTCATTGGTTCAATTAAGTCTCGCTACAACGGCAGATAATTCTGATGATGAAATACGCTTTGGAGTGGGTGCGTTTAAATCAGCGGTAGCCTTTAGCGCTATACTGATGAACCCACTACCTGCAATTGACGGAGCTGATTCTTTATCTTCACCTACTCATGGCGATTCAAACGTTCAAGCTCATACGCGTGAGCATAAAATTGAAAGACTTAAAAGGGCAGAAGCTTTGTTCAAACGACGCTCTGAACGCGCAAAAAGTATCCATACTTGGACCCGACACGGTACTGCCATTTTATTTAATCTCGCCACAGCTGGTATTGTGTCAGCTTTTGGTAATGACAAAGACGCCATCGCTTCAGCTATTGGCGGAATCTTAGCAAGCGAAATAAATATATGGACTCAGCCGTATCAAGGAATCCAAGACAGGCAAGATTATCAAAGCTTAAAAAGTAACAACACTTGGAGTTGGAATCTGCAACCAACTCTAAATGGTTTAGCAGTAAGTGTTAGTTTCTAGAATGTAGCTGATGAGGAAAACCAAAGTGATTAAAGAGGCAGAGCTGTCAATTTAGTATTTCCCTTGATAAAATATCAAACCCTAGGTTTGTAGCTACTTGATAAATTTCAAAAGTGTCGCTTTAACTGGTGGCAGAACCTACCTTTTAGTTCCAACTAACCAAGCGACAGTTGATTGCACAAAAGTGCCAATTTCAGACATCAAAGATGATCGTTCTTTAATGTAATTAAAGTTGACTATGATAGGTCAGAACTGAATGATTAACTTCTTCTTAGAGGCATATAACAGACATTAAAGTTAGCAACACGTTACTCTGACACTCATTAATGCCAGAGATATCGCACACGCAATAAACTATATTACTTACAGATAAAGAGTTAAATATCGAATATTATAGCTAGCTAGAAAAAATATCTTTTATCCAATTAATGCCGTTGTATTAACCCAATATTAGGGAATATCTTATGGATAAATTAAATGATGACTATTATTACCGACTTGGAAGGCAACAAGCTGACATTGAGCAAAATGATTTAATTATTAAATCTGAGCCCATTGGCGTAACAATTCGACAAAAACGCGACTGGATACAAGGGTATTCAGAAATGACTTCGATGCTAAGCTGGCGAAGAAAGCCAGTTGAACTTAAACAAGCAAGCTAATTTAGAAGCGAATATCGTCAGTTCATAACTAGTCTTTGCTCAAAAATTAGCTGAAGGTTACGTACGCCGTTTTATAACTGAGCACCTAGAACGCCAAGCAAAGAGGAACAACCTCTACTTACTCGCGTGCAAAAAATTTGGTATCTTTCATTTATGCCTAACCCTACCAAATAAGCTGATTAGAAAAAAGTTTAATTAGACATTCACATCAGATTTGTCATGATTCTCAAACTTTTCGGCGATATAAAACAAGGCTAATCCGACAAAAAAACTTGCCACCCATAGCACCGTACTTTCAAAAAACATCATCATAAAGCTACCTTCTATCACACGTTTAAAGGTTTGTAATGGAGAGTTATTCAACTTCAAAACCAATTTAACTATACAACTAAGTACTGAATTTAAACGTTATTTTTATCGGTGATTATATGTAGTTTTGTTTTATTTTGTTTTTGGGCCCGACTTATTAATTTTAAAATTGAATAAAAACTGACGTCTGTAAAGATAAACTCCAATAGTCCAGCCCTTACTTAGTTTTGTAAATATAGCAAAAATAAGTCTTTTCGGTGCCAGTAGTGGACATCAGACAATCATGTAATTCAAAGCTTAAGAATCTATTTTACCGCCATTAATTTATGCTTTTTGATGACTTCTTTGTTACGAAGAGCAGACATTATTTTGGCATGATCAAGGGACAAAAATACCGAGACTCCTAATTAGTTATGGATAATTCAGCCTGCTTGTAGGCTGGGTCAATGAGTGCTCATTGACCCAATCAAACTAAAAGAAGGCACATGTACTGTGCCTTCTAAATTATCAGTTTTGAATTAAATAACTGCGGCTAACTCAGTACCCTGTTTAATGGCACGTTTGGCATCCAGTTCAATGGCCTTGTCTGCACCACCGATTAAATGAACACTCATCTTAGCTTCAACTAAGTCGTCGTATAATTCACGATGCGGGTCCTGGCCCGCGCAAATGATGACATTATCCACTTCAAGAATGCGGAATTCACCGTTTAGCTCAATATGCAAACCCTGATTGTCAATCTTGTTATATTGAACCATATTCATCATCTGTACATTCTTATTCTTAAGAGTGGTTCTATGAATCCAACCGGTGCTCTTACCAAGGCCTGCCCCCATCTTGGATTTTTTACGTTGTAATAAATATACTTCTCGTGCGGCAGGTTCAACCGAGGTTTCCTTGGCTAACCCTCCAGGATTTGAAACCTCTAAGTCAATACCCCACTCCTTCATGAACTGTTGTTTATCTAGACTAGGCCTAGTTTTTCCATGCACTAGATATTCAGATACATCAAAACCAATACCGCCAGCGCCCATTACCGCCACACGCTTGCCAACTGTTTTTTTCTTTTTTAACACATCCAGATAATCCATTACCATGGGATGATCAATACCCTCCAGTTCAGGTGTACGTGGAACAATTCCTGTGGCCAAAATAATTTCATCAAATCCCTCATCGATTAAATCTTTAGCATTAACTCTTGAGTTTAACTTCAGGTCCACACCGTATTTTTTAATCATTGTTGCAAAGTAGCGAATAGTTTCATAAAACTCCTCTTTGCCTGGAACCTGCTTCGCTATATTAAACTGTCCGCCAACCTCAGCGTCTGCATCAAATAAAGTTACATCATGACCCCGTTGCGCTGCTGTGGTAGCCGCAGCCATGCCAGCAGGACCTGCACCGACCACTGCAATTTTTTTCTTGGTCGCAACTTCTTGATTAACAAGAGTTGTTTCGTTACACGCGTATGGATTAACCAGGCATGAAACTTCACCACCAACAAATAAATGGTCCAAACAAGCTTGATTACACCCAATACAAGTATTTATTTCGTCACTACGACCCTCTACTGCTTTCTGCACAAAGTATGGATCAGCTAGCATGGGCCTAGCCATAGATATCA